>ERZ827490.310-NODE-310-length-80195-cov-7.541777_pt1 | contig 80195 bp, 69 predicted proteins | sample MGYA00519770_ERZ827490 | MGnify/ENA primary metagenome ERZ827490 (study PRJEB31778, sample SAMEA3449324) | human gut metagenome | biome: human gut; feature: human-associated habitat; material: faeces | place: United Kingdom | collected 2010/2012 ... | reverse complement strand
ATGCCTATTCACAGCAGCCCGCAGTGCGAGCTGCCGCAAGGGTTTGCGGGTTTTGAAAATTGACGCTTTTTTCGAGGGTACCGGAACTGTTTGACGCTAAATTTGGGAAAAGTCACCGCAAAGCCCCGTGTCACAACGGTTTGCAGCGGCGCTTTGATACAAAATCGGTATGTTTTATGCAGTTGTAGTCGGTGGAAGTCTCCGTAGCAGCTCAAATCTTGGTACGCCCTAAACAAAGATAAGCGGCGGCTGGGAATTGATAACTTTCTGATAATACTGTGGATTTCCAGTAGCTTTTCTCTGCCTTTTACGGTATTGTGTGCCGTTACAAAGGAGGCTGATTTTATGCCAAAAAGACGAGCAAACGGGGAGGGGAACATCCGCAAGCGAAAGGATGGACGCTGGGAGGGGCGGTACACAGTCGGTCACGATCCAGAGACAGGCAAGGCCATCATCAAAAATGTCCTCGGCAAAACACAGGCAGAAGTCAAGGAAAAGCTGAAGAAAGCCATCGAGGAAAATGTGGGCATCGACTACGGGCGGGCCAAGACCTACACCGTGGGTAACTGGTTAGAAGTGTGGTACGAGAACTATGCCAAAATCAAGATGCGCCCATCCACCTACCTGACCTATCATGGCTACATCGAGAACCACATCAAGCCGCAGCTTGGTAAGATCCCGTTGAATGATCTGACGACGCTGCATCTGCAACAGTTCTACAAGAAATTGTTGGCGGAAGGGCGGGTAGAGCGAATCGAAGCACAGAAGCAGCCCAAGGGACTGAGCGCCAAAACAGTGCGCAACATCCATCAAATTATTTCCTCTGCCCTGAAACTGGCAGTCGAGCAGCGGCTGATCGCCCGCAATCCGGCAGACGGCTGCGCGTTGCCGAAGGCGGAGCGCAAGGAAATGCAGACGCTTCCTGTTGAGCAGCTGACGTCCTTCCTCCGCGAGGCAAAGGATAGCGGCGTTTTTGCCCTGTACTACATCGACTTGACCACCGGCCTGCGGCGGGGCGAATTGCTTGGATTAAAATGGTCGGATATTGATTTGAAAAATGGAGACCTCCGGGTTCGGCGGCAAATCGGCCGCATCGACGGCAAGATCATGGAGATGCCGTTGAAAACGAAAAATGCCTACCGCACCTTACCTCTGTCGGCGGATGCGATAGACATTCTCAAAGCACAGAAAGCCAAAGTCGCTGGCAGCGAGTGGGTATTCCCTTCCCCCACCGGCGGTCCCCTATCCCCGGACAGCGTCCTGCACATGCTGCACCGTGTCCTAAAGCGGGCAGGGTTACCGGAGGTGCGCTTCCATGACCTGCGGCATACTTTTGCAACACTGGCCCTCCAAAACGGTGTGGATATCAAGACGGTATCCGGCATGCTGGGGCATTTTTCAGCAGGGTTTACGTTGGACACCTACGCGCATGTAACGACCTCCGCCAAGCGTGAAGCGGCAAAGACAATGGGTAACATTCTCTCCGATGCGGTATAGTGCTTTCCGCTATCCGCTCCCGTTGGGGTCAGCGTTTGGGTCAAGAAAAACCAGCAAGCAAATATAGAATATAAAAGTGCAGAAAAAGTCCTGATTTCATAAGAAATCAGGACTTTGCTGGTTGCGGAGGGAGGACTTGAACCTCCGACCTCCGGGTTATGAGCCCGACGAGCTACCAGCTGCTCTACTCCGCGATATTGAATTGGACCCGGTTGGTGCCGGTGACCGGACTCGAACCGGTACGGTATTGCTACCGGGAGATTTTAAGTCTCCTGTGTCTACCATTCCACCACACCGGCGGATTTAGGCAAGAATTAGAATATCACATTCCTGCGGGATTGTCAACACCTTTGCGCGATATTTTTGCCCTTCAACAAAATTAGGACCACTTCTCCCCTCCCCCAGCGTTTCAAAAAGCCTCGCAGAGTTTGTCGCCCGCAGGCGGCAAAAAATTCAAATCATTTTTCACCGCGACATGTGCGTGGGGAAAAATACCCCTCAGACTGCAAGTGTGGAATTTTTGCGCCCAGAGCAAAAATTATGCGCGCAGCAGGCTGCAATCCTTTTGTTGGAAAAATCCAAAGGACTTTTCGACAGGGTAAATCGGGGGTCCCGGAAGCCCGGGACCCCCGATTTTTGCTTTTATGCGTTATGCTTCAGCCAATCAGCACTTTTCAAACACCACTGCGGTGCCCATGCCGCCGCCGATGCACAGGGTTGCCAGGCCCTTCTTGGCCTCGGGCCGCTTCTGCATCTCGTGCAGCAGGGTCACGATGATACGGGCACCGGAGGCACCCACGGGGTGACCCAGAGCAATGGCGCCGCCGTTGACATTGACCTTGCTCATGTCAAAGTGCAGCTCACGGGCCACAGCGATGGACTGGGCGGCGAAAGCCTCATTGGCCTCCACCAGGTCGATATCATCGATAGTGACGCCGGCCTTCTTCATAGCGTTGCGGGATGCCACCACGGGGCCTACGCCCATGATCTTGGGATCCACGCCGCCCTGGCCCCAACCGATAAGCTTGGCCATGGGCTTCAGACCATACTTGGCCACAGCCTCGCCGGAGGCCAGCACGATGGCGGCAGCGCCGTCATTGATGCCGGAGGCGTTGGCGGCGGTGACGCGCTGGGTGCCCTTGTCAGCGGCATCCTGGGCACCGGTGACCTCGAAGGTGTGTACCACCTGGGGGTTGGGGGACTCGGGGCCTACGGGGAAGGCGCCCTTGAGCTTGGCGATACCATCGGCGGTAACGCCTTCCTTCACATACTCGTCGCGCTTGAACTCCACGATTTCCTTCTTCACCTTCACGGGCACGGCCACGATCTCATCGTCGAAGCGGCCGGAATCCCGGGCGGCGCAGGCCTTCTGCTGGGAAGCAGCGGCGAACTCATCCTGCTCGCGGCGGGTGATGCCCCAAATATCATTGATGTTCTCGGCGGTGGTGCCCATGTGATAGTTGTTATAGGCGTCCCACAGGCCGTCCTTGATCATGGTGTCCACCAGCTTCTTGTCGCCCATGCGAGCGCCCCAGCGGGCGTCCAGAGAGGCAAAGGGAGCGGCGCTCATATTTTCGGTGCCGCCGCAGACAACGATGTCAGAATCGCCGGCCAGAATGGAACGGGCACCCTCGATGACGGACTTCATACCGGAGCCGCAGACCATGCCCACGGTGTAAGCGGGGACGGAGTAGGGAATGCCGGCCTTGATGGAAACCTGACGGGCAACATTCTGGCCCTGGGCAGCAGTGAGGATGCAGCCGAACATCACCTCATCCACGTTCTCGGGAGCGACGTTGGCGCGCTTGAGGGCTTCCTTCACTACGATGGCGCCCATCTCAGCGGCGGGAGTGTTCTTCAAAGAACCGCCAAAGGAGCCGATGGCTGTTCTGCAGCAATTGACAACATACAAGTCTTTCATGAATGTGTTCCTCCTAATTTTTATAGTTAAATATAGATGCGTGAGAGCGCATTTTTTAAAGCAACCCCATGATAGTCATTTTTTTAACAATAGTCAATGGTCAAAAGATACAAAAATGTACCTTGTCAAAAAGATTGTGATTTATGGCAATGAAAAGCTTCGATCTTTCGTTGTTTTGACGAATAAAATTCAGCCGTTATCAGGATTGAGGCGCCGTATCCGTGCCCGCTGAGGTATTGCTGTCCGTGCCGGCGCCGGAAAGCTGACTGCGCAGGGTCTGCAGCTTGGTATAGAAGCGGGCAACGTTCAGCTTGTCATAGCTGCGGCAGTTGTAGCGAATGCCGGCGCTCTCCCGCATAGCGTCCAGCTTGGCATTGAACATTTTATCCAGCACGGCGTCAGCATTCAGGGCCTGGCCCACGAATACATAATAGCCCTTGGCGGTGGTCACCACATCGCTGACCTGGCCCTCTGCCAAAGCGGTCAGGACGGCGGCAACGCTGCTGTCCAGATCCTGGACGGCGGCCGTTTCGCCGGTTTCCGATGCCTGCAGCGCCAGCTCTTGAGCAATTTGGAGATAGGCAGCCGTCACATCCTCCGCGCTGCGCAGGCGGGCTGCGGCCTCCTGGGCTTGGGCCAGGGTGGCGGCGTCGGTGGCCTCATCGCCGGTGATGGACCAGTACAGGGGGAGGAAGGTGCAGTAGCCGCCGCTTTGGGCGAAGGCGGCAATCTCCTCATCGGAGGGGCGCAGGGCGCCGCCGGCGGTGCAGTAGGCCTTATACAGCTCGGAATACAGGAAGTATACCTGGTTGATCTGCTGGAAGCCCTCATCGGTGAGCCCCATAAGCTCCAGCTGCTTGGCGTAGCCTTCTTCGCCGCCGTAGTAGGTCACATATTGCTGGCGCTGGGCGTCCAGCTGGGCCTGGGACTCCTCGGACAGGGTGATCCCGGCCTCCTGCGCCCACTGGCGCACCACGGCATAGAGCACCACCGTGCGCTGAGCGTCCTCCATGGCGTACTGGCCGTAGGTCAGACCGCCGCTGACGGCGGCGTCAAAGTCCACAGAGCCCATATAGGAGGACAGATAATCGCAATCGTAGGCCAGCCAGTAGAGGTATTCCTCGGCGGACACGGATCGCTTGTTCACGGTCATCAGGGCGGCGTCCGGATGGATGCCGCTGGCCTGATAAAATATGCCGTCGGTACGCTTGCCGTTGGGCATATTGCCCACCAGTGCTACGCCGGCCACCAAAAGAACGGAGGCCAGCAGACCAGCCAATGCGCGGATGATGAGTTTTTTCATGTCGTTTCTCCTTCTGTTTCGGGTGCTTGGCCCTTTATTTCCAGCGTGCCGAAAAAGTCTTTTCGCCCCGCTGCCTAAGTTTTTGAAGCTTTGAAAAAGCTCCAAAAACGATTGATTTGAATGGTGAGGGACACCCTTCTTGGGTTTCCCTCACACACCCTTCCTTGCCATTATTGCAATCTTGCCGCTTTAACGGTAGCCTTTTCTTCCCGCTTTATGCGCAGGCGCTCTACCAGCGCCGAGGCGGCCTCCAGGGAGGTTTCCTTTTCCTTCAAATACAGCGTCAGATAGGGCTGGTTGCCGGAGTGCAGCAGCAATCGACCTTTATAGGACGCCATGGCACACACGGCCAGGAGGCTGGGCGGGTCTACCCGGTCCGTGAACCGGAAGATCAGCTGCCGCTCCTTTTGGGAGATGTCGCAGATGCCCACGAACGCTGCGTCCGAGCGCAGCAGCGCCACATCCAGCAGGGCCGATACGGCCTTGGGCGGGTCGCCGAAGCGGTCCAGCAGCTCGTCCAGGATCTCCCCGGAGTCCGCTGCTGTGCGGATGGCCGCAATGCGGCGATAAAGGTCCATGCGCTGCTTGGCCTGGGGAACATAGCTCTCGGGAATGTAGGCAGACACCGTCAGGTCAGCGGCGCATTCCGGCCGAATTTCGGCGGATTTGCCCTGCTGCTCCAGAACGGCGTCATTCAGGAGCTTCAGGTACATATCATAGCCCACGCTCATCATATAACCGGATTGCTCCGCCCCCAGCAGATTGCCCGCGCCGCGAATCTCCAGGTCCCGCATGGCAATTTTAAAGCCGGAGCCGAACTCCACATACTCCTTTATAGCGGTGAGGCGCTTGCTGGCCTCCTCTGTCAGGATCTTTCCCTGACGGTAGGTGAGATAAGCGTAGGCCCGGCGGGGGCTGCGGCCGATGCGGCCCCGGATCTGGTGCAGCTGGCTCAGGCCCATGCGGTCGGCATCCTCGATGATGAGGGTGTTTACATTGGGAATGTCGATGCCGGTCTCAATGATGGTGGTGCAGACCAGGACCTGTATTTCTCCGTCGGCCATGTCCTGCATCACCCGGCTCAGCTGGCTCTCGCTCATCTTACCGTGAGCGATGCCGATGGAGACATTCTCCCCCAGCATCTGCCGGATGCGCCCGGCGGTGGATTCAATATTTTCCACCCGGTTGTGCAGGTAATATACCTGCCCGCCCCGGTCCAGCTCCCGGCGCATGGCGTCGCCCAGGATGCCCCAATCGTGCTCCAGCACATAGGTCTGTACCGGCTGGCGGTCCCGGGGCGGCTCCTCAATGGCGGACATATCCCGTATGCCCGATAGGGCCATATTCAGGGTCCGGGGGATGGGGGTGGCAGAGAGGGTCAGGGTGTCCACCTGCTCCGCCCGCCGGCGCAGCTGCTCCTTGGCTGCCACGCCGAAGCGCTGCTCCTCGTCGATAATCAGCAGCCCCAGGTCGTGAAAGGCCACATCCTTCTGCAATAGCTTGTGGGTGCCGATGAGCAGGTCTACCTTGCCCTGAGCCGTGCGCTCCAATATATCCTTGGCTTGCTTGGCGCTGCGGAAGCGGCTCAGCACCTCCACCGTCACGGGAAAGCTGCGGAACCGGCTCACGGCGGTGGCGTAATGCTGTTGGGCCAGCACGGTGGTCGGCACCAAAATCGCCGCCTGCTTGCCGTCCAGTATGCACTTCATCACCGCCCGGAGGGCCACCTCGGTTTTGCCGTAGCCCACATCGCCGCAGAGAAGCCGGTCCATGGGCCGGGATTGCTCCATGTCGTTTTTAATCTCACGGATGCAGCGCAGCTGGTCGTCAGTCTCCGTGTAGGGGAATGCCTCCTCAAACTCCTGCTGCCACGGGGAATCCGGCGAAAAAGCGAAGCCCGCCAGCCGCTGCCGCCGGGCGTACAGGTCGATAAGGCCCTTGGCCAGGTCCCGGGCGGCGGCCTTGGCCCGATAGGTGGTCTTGGCCCACTCGGTGCCGCCCAGCTTATTCAGCTTGGTGCGGCTGGTGTCCTCGCCGCTGCCGATATACTTGCTTACCAGGTCCAGCTGCGTGGCCGGGACATACAGGCAATCACTGCCGGCGTAGGCGATCTTGATGTAATCCTTTTCCACCCCGTCCACCGGCAGGCGGATCATGGAAACGAACCGGCCGATGCCGTGGTGCTGGTGTACCACCAGGTCCCCGGGAGTCAGGTCGGTGTAGGATTGGAGGGCTTGCCGCGTGGGATCACTTTTCGGGGCTCGGCGCCGGGGCTCCCTGCCGGAGACCTTGGCCGTCAGCTGCCCTTCGGTGAGGATGGCCAAAAGCAGCCCGGGATACTCGCTGCCGGCGCACAGGGCACCCACGGAAATGACCGCCTGCCCGTGCTGGGGCAGGACGCTGCCCTGGTAATCCACCGTGGCAGGGATCCTCCGCTCCCGCAGAAGCCTTTGCAGGTTATCCGCCCGGACCCGGCCGCCGCACAGCACCAGCACCCGGTAGCCGGTGGTGAGGTAGTGGGTCAGATCCGTTACGGCGGTGTCAAGACTGCCGCCGTATACGGACAGCTGCTTGGCCGCCACCTGCACCATGGCCTGGGGCGCCAGCAGATACCGGCTGGTGGGCAGGCTCTCCATCTGGCACACCGGGTATTGGGAAATGGCCCGCACCAGCTCATCCTGCTCCAGCTGCAGGTGGGCGAATTCCCCCGCCAACCAGCCGTTTTCCTCGGCAGTAACGATGTCCTGTCGCCGCTGCCACAGCCAGTGCTTCAGCCCCTCGGAGACCCGGCTGCTCTCGCTGATACACACCAAGACATTTTCGGGCAGATAATCGGCGGCACAGGCGAAATCCGGGTACACCGCCGCCATATACCGGTCGCTGCCCCCGGGGATGATCCCCTGCCGCAGGGCCGCCGCATCACTGCGCAGAGTCGCACAGAGAGCGGCAGTGCTCTCCCTTTTCTCATATCGAGCCGCGGCGGCCTCCAGCTTTTCGGGTCCATCCGGGGCGCCGAAAGCGGGCAGCACCTCTCCCGCCGGCAGCAGGAGGGCGCTTTCTATATTCTCCGTCCGCCGCTGGGTGCCGGGGTCGAACAGGCCCAGGGCGTCGATCTCGTCATCAAAAAAGTCGCACCGGACAGGCTGCTGCGCATCCGGGGAGAATACGTCCAAAATGCCGCCTCGCAGGGCGAATTGGCCGGGCCCCTCCACCTGGTCACAGCGGGTGTATCCAGCGTCGGTGAGACGGTGACACAGCTGCGCCACATCGTGCCGCTGGCCCGGGGCCAGGTCTATGACGGCTCCGGCCAGCACCCGGGGCGGGATGCACCGCTGGCACAGGGCCTCGGCGGTGGCGAGAACCACGGCAGGGGCATTCACCTGCAGCTGATGCAGGGCTGCAATGCGCTGATAGTCCCACTGGCGGCTGGCAATGGCGGCAGGGCGCAGATGCATTTCTCGTCCGGGCAGATGCAGGGGCTTGCAGCCGGTAAGGCTCTCCATATCTCCTGCAAACCGCTGGCACTCCCGCTCGTCGGCGCACAGGAGCAGCAGGGGGCGGCCCATTGCTTGGGCCAGAGCTGCGGCGATCTGCGTCCGGTGGACGGGGGAAAGGCCTGTGATGGCTGCGCTGCGGCAGCCATCGTCCAGCTCTTTTTGAATATACTGTAATTCCGGCAGGCGCATCAGCTCCTGCAAGAGAGTGTGCAAATTGTCCCCCTCCTTTCCGGGTATTTTATGATAAAAATCTGAAATATAGCTTAACTCATATGAATTGTAAAGCCTCGCAGAGTTTGCCGCCTGCAGGCGGCAAAAAATTAAGATCATTTTTCGCCGCGACCTGTGCGTGAGAGAAAATACCGCTCAGGCTGCCAGTATGGAATTTCGGCGTTATACGCCGAAATTATGCGCGCAGCAGCCTGTAAAACTCTTTGGCAGAAAATTCCACAGGAATTTTCGCCAGGTTAATTAAACCGGTTCATGGCCTTGTCCATGCCCTGGGTGATCACCGCCGGAATGGCCTGGGCTGCCCGATCCAGGGCGTCCAGCAGAGTCTTCTGCTCCTCGCCCACAGGCATGCCGATGACCCAATCCACCACCTCGTAGCCCGCCTGCTTCGGCGAGCCAACCCCCACCTTGATGCGGGGGAAACGGTCACTGCCCAGATGCTGAATGATATTCTTCAGCCCGTTGTGCCCCCCGGCGGAGCCGAAGGCACGCAGCCGGAGCTTGCCCACCGGCAGGTCGATGTCATCGGATACCACGAGGATATGCTCCGGAGGGATCTTATAGAAGCGGGCGGCGGCGCCTACGGCCTCCCCGGAGAGATTCATGTAGGTCTGAGGCTTCATCACCAGCACCTTAGTCTCTCCCAGCTTCCATTCCGCCGTCCAGGCCTTGAAGCGCAGCTTGTTAAAGCGCAGCTTTTCCCGCTCCGCCAGCCGGTCAACGGCTAAAAAGCCCATGTTGTGCCGGGTGCTTTCGTACCGTGCACCGGGATTGCCAAGACCCACTACCAGCCAAGTAAAGCCGCTCTGCTTGAAAAACATACGCTCACGCTCCTGTAAAAATTTTGGTCGGGCGAGAATATCGCCCGACCAGTATAGCACAAAATGATTGGATTGAACAGTTGATTTCTTCTGCTCCCGGCATCAGCTGAAGAGCTTGGCAATGGAGATCTCCTGGTAAATGCGCTCGATGGCCTCGGCGAACATGGGGGCCACGGACAGATACTTGATTTTATCGCAGCCGGCGCCCATCTCCTCAGGCAGGGTGTTCAGCAGGGCCACCTCCTTGATGACACTGCCGGAAAGGCGCTCCAGCGCGGGGCCGGAGAGCACACCGTGGCTGGCACAGGCGTACACGTTGTTAGCGCCGCCCACCTCCACAATGGCCTTGGCGGCGTTGCAGATGGAGCCGGCGGTATCGATCATGTCGTCAAAGAGGATGCAATCCTTTCCGGCCACGTCGCCGATGACGTTCATCACCTCGCACTGGTTGGCCTTTTGGCGGCGCTTATCCACGATGGCGAGGTTCATGTGCAGCTTCTGGGCAAAGGTGCGGGCCCGGGCCACGCTGCCCACATCCGGGGACACCACTACCATATCCTCAGCCCGCTCGCCAAACTTCTTGGCATAGTAGTCAACAAAAACGGGGTTACCCAGCAGGTTATCCACGGGGATGTCAAAGAAGCCCTGAATTTGGGCGGCGTGCAGGTCCATGGTCAGCACCCGGTCGGCGCCGGCGGCGGTGAGCATATTAGCCACCAGCTTGGCAGAGATGGGATCGCGGCTCTTGGCCTTGCGGTCCTGGCGAGCATAGCCAAAGTAGGGGATCACGGCAGTCACGCGGCCGGCGGAGGCGCGCTTGCAGGCGTCGATCATGATGAGCAGTTCCATCAGGCTATCGTTCACGGGCTTGCAGGTGGAGTTGATGAGGAACACATCGCTGCCGCGGACGGTCTCATACAGAGAGACGCTGGCCTCGCCATCGGCAAAGTGCTTGACCTCTGCCTCACCCAGCTTGGTGCCGATAAGCTTGCAGATGTCCTTTGCCAGGGCGGGGTTGGAGTTGCCGGTGAAGATCTTGATATCCTTGCCATGAGAAATCATTTTGTTACACACTCACTTTCTTTCGGTTTTTGCTAAAAATTTCTCTCTCAGGATGTATATGGAGGGCAATATGGGGCGGATACTCCATATATAAAAAAATCGCTGAACGCTTTATAAGGCCGCCGCTCTCCGGATTCTACCGGCAGAGGTGGCGAGCCGCAGCGTCAGCGGTTTGAAGAAGGCACGCCCGCAGGCGGCGGACCATACAATTCGACATCCCATGGGAGCACACTTCCTTTCCGTCCGTTTTTAATTCTCATTATAACAGTTTTTCTTGCAAAATCCAGTGGTTTTCCTAAAAAACTAAAAATATTTTTCCTGTGCAAAAAACCGTCTGCGTCCGCTCACAAATAGGAAAAACCGCACCCATAGCCCAGATAAAACCGATGAATACAGAATTTTTCCGCAAAAAATACCATTTTGCGGTTGAATTTACGGCAGCTATGCATTACAATAAGCGGAGCATTCCAAAATGGGGGAGATGGTACGCCGTGCTGAATATCGTGCTGGTGGAGCCGGAGATCCCGCAGAACTGCGGCAATATTGCCCGGACCTGCGCTGCCACCGGCAGCCGCCTGCACCTGATCCGCCCCCTTGGCTTTGATATTTCCGACCGGGCCGTGAAGCGTGCGGGCCTGGATTACTGGCATCTGGTGCACGTTGCGGACTATGAGGACCTGGATGCGTTTTTTGCCCAGCACCCGGAGGCAAAGGATGACCTCTGGCTGGCCACCACCAAGGCCCCTCAGGACTATACCCAGGCGCGGTTTTCGCCGGATTGCTGGCTGTTCTTCGGAAAAGAGACCGCAGGCCTGCCGGAGGCGTTCCGCCTGGCCCACTATGACCGGTGTCTCCGCCTGCCCATGCGGGAGGAGGCCCGGAGCCTGAATCTCAGCAATTCTGTGGCCATCCTGACCTACGAGGCCCTGCGGCAGAACGGCTTTCCCGGCCTGTGCGGCACGGGGGAGATGAAAAATCTGTAAATCACTCTGAAAAGGAGAGTATCTATATGAATTATAACAAAAAAACCGTTGCAGATGTAGACGTTGCCGGCAAGAAGGTGCTCCTGCGCTGCGATTTCAATGTCCCCCAGGACAAGAAGACAGGAGCCATCACCAGCGACAAGCGTATTGTGGCGGCCCTGCCCACCATTCAATACCTGCTGGAGCACGGCGCGGCGGTTATTGCTTGCTCCCATCTGGGCAAGCCCGAGCCTGTGTTTGACAAGTGGGTGAAAAAGCAGCTTGAAAAGGGCAAGGATCCTGCCGAGCTGACGCAGGAGGCATGGGAAAAGTCTCTGCGGAAGCTGACCCTGGCCCCTGTGGCCCAGCGCCTGTCCCAGCTGCTGGGCCGGGAGGTGCTCTTTGCCCATGATGTGGTGGGAGAAGATGCCGCCGCCAAGGCCGCCGCTCTGCAGCCGGGCCAGATCCTGCTGCTGGAGAACACCCGCTTTGAAAAGGGCGAGACCAAGAACGACCCCGAGTTTGCCAAAAAGCTGGCCTCCTTTGCGGATATCTATGTGTCCGACGCTTTCGGCGCCGTGCACCGGGCCCATGCCTCCACCGCCGGCGTGGCAGCTTACCTGCCTGCTGTGTCGGGCTTCCTGATCGAAAAGGAGCTGCGGGTCATGGGCGGCGCGCTGGAAAATCCCAAGCGGCCCCTGGTAGCTATCCTGGGCGGCAGCAAGGTCTCCTCCAAGATCGGCGTCATCAACAACCTGCTGGAGATTGCCGACACTATTATTATCGGCGGTGGCATGGCCTATACCTTCTCCGCCGCTCAGGGCGGCAAAATCGGCAATTCTCTGCTGGAGAGCGAGTGGATGGACTACGCCAATGAAATGGTAAAAAAGGCGGCGGACAAGGGCGTGAAGCTGCTGCTGCCTGTGGACACCGTCATCGCCGACCGCTTTGCCCCGGATGCTGACACCGCTGTTGTGAAGGCCGGGCAGATCCCCGACGGATGGGAGGGCCTGGACATCGGGCCGGAGACTGTGAAGCTCTACTGCGCTGCCGTTGCAGACGCCGGCACGGTTATCTGGAACGGGCCTATGGGCGTGTTTGAGTTTGATAAGTTTGCCGTGGGTACCCGGGCCGTGGCCGAGGCGCTGAGCAAGACAGACGCTATTACCATTGTGGGTGGCGGCGATAGCGCGGCGGCTGTGGAGCAGCTGGGCTATGCCGACAAGATGACACATATCTCCACCGGCGGCGGCGCTTCCCTGGAGTTTTTGGAGGGCAAGGAGCTGCCGGGCGTGGCGTGCCTGCTGGATAAATAAATTCAAAAAGATCTAAAATATATCAATAATATGTAGGAGTTAAATGAGAAAACTATGAATCGCAGATATCGTAAGACCATCATCGCCGGCAACTGGAAGATGAATAAGACCGCCTCCGAGACCAAGAGGTTTGCCGAAGAACTCAAGCGCCTGCTGCCTCGCACTAAGTGGTGCGACGTGGTGGTGTGCGTACCCGCCGTGAATATTCCCGCCGCCATGAAGGCCTTTAAGGATCTGCGGGTGTCCGTGGGCGCACAAAATGTTTTCTATGAAAAGAGCGGCGCCTACACCGGCGAGGTGTCGGCGGATATGCTGAAGGATCTGGGCGTAAAATATGTTATCATCGGCCACTCCGAGCGCCGGCAGTATTTCGGGGAGACCGACTTCACTGTGAACAAAAAGGTCGTTGCGGCGCTGGAGGCGGGCCTGCACCCCATCATCTGTGTGGGCGAGACCCTGGACCAGCGGGAGCTGGGCGTGACTATGGAGCTTATCGCTCTGCAGCTTAAGTCTGCTTTGGCCGGCGTGCCGGCGGAGAAGGCCCGCAAGTGCGTCATCGCCTATGAGCCCGTATGGGCCATCGGCACCGGCAAGACCGCCACTGCCCAGCAGGCGGCAGAGGTCTGCACCTTCATTCGCAGCACCATCCGCCATCTGTACGGCGCGCGCATTGCCCGGTCCGTCACGGTACAGTACGGCGGCTCCATGAAGCCTGCCAACGCCGCTGAGCTGCTGGCGCAGCCGGACATCGACGGCGGCCTCATCGGCGGCGCGGCGCTGGATGCGGGCCAATTTGTTGACATCATCAATGCAGCCAATCAGGATTAAGCGCTGAAATAAAGTGAGGAATTGCTATGAAGAATAAAACACCCACTGTGCTGGTGATTATGGACGGCTTTGGCATGGGTGCCCCCGGCCCCGGCAACGCCGTGACCCTGGCCAATACTCCGGTGCTGGACCGTCTGTTTGCCGAAAATGCCAATACCACACTCTCTGCCTCCGGATTGGATGTGGGCTTGCCCGCCGGGCAGATGGGCAACAGCGAGGTGGGCCACACCAACATCGGCGGCGGCCGGGTGGTGTTCCAGGACCTGCCCCGGATCAGCCGCGCCATTGAAACCGGCGAATTTTTCAAGAACCCCGCCTATAACAAGGCCATGGACGATTGCCTGGAAAAGGGCAGCAACCTGCACCTGTACGGTCTGCTCTCGAGCGGCGGCGTACACTCCACGGTGGAGCACCTTTGGGCCCTGCTGCAGATGGCCAAGGACAAGGGCCTGGAGAGGGTCTATATCCACGCCTTTCTGGACGGCCGGGATGTGTCCCCCACCAGCGGCAAGGACTTTGTAGCCCAGTGCGTGGAAAAGTGCCACAAGATCGGCGTGGGCAAGATCGCCACCGTCATGGGCCGCTACTACGCCATGGACCGCGACAAACGCTGGGAGCGGCTGCAGATGGCCTACGACGCCATGGTCTACGGTGAGGGCGTGCAGAATACCGACCCCGTGGATGCCGTGGCCAAGAGCTATGAAAACGGCATAACGGACGAGTTTGTGGAGCCTGTGGTCTGTGACGGCGAGGGCACTATTTCCGACAACGACAGCATCATTTTCTTTAACTACCGGCCCGACCGGGCCCGGGAGATTACCCGGGCCATTGTGGACCCGGAGTTTGACGGGTTCCAGCGGGAGTATTTCCCCACCACCTATGTCTGCAATACGGAGTATGACGCATCCATGCCCAATGTGCTGGTGGCGTGGCCCCGGATCGCTGTGAAAAACGGCTTGGGCGAATATCTCAGCTCTCTGGGCATGACCCAGCTGCGCATTGCCGAGACGGAGAAGTATGCCCATGTGACCTTCTTCTTCAACGGCGGCGTGGAGAAGCAGTATCCCGGGGAGGATCGGGTGCTGGTGGCATCTCCTAAGGTGGCCACCTATGACCTGCAGCCGGAGATGAGCGCCTACGAGGTGTGCGACAAGTGTGTGGAGCGCATTAAGAGCGGCGAATATGACGTGGTGATCCTGAATTTTGCCAACTGCGACATGGTGGGCCACACCGGTGTGCTTCCCGCTGCCATCAAGGCTGTGGAGACCGTGGACGCCTGCGTGGGTCGGGTGGTGGACGCTACCCTGGAGATGGGCGGCATTGCCATGATCACCGCTGACCACGGCAATGCCGAGGTCATGCTCCAGCCCGACGGCAGCCCCATGACGGCCCATACCACCAACCGGGTGCCCTTCATCCTCTGCGGGGCCGGCAGCGAACTGCGGCCCGGCCGCCTGGCGGACATTGCACCCACCATTTTGGATGTGATGGGATTGGCCTGCCCGGAGGAGATGGACGGGAAAACACTCATCCTGCGCTGAACGAATAAAATGTTTAAAAAGCTCACTGCCTGCGCATACTGCAGGCAGTGAGCTTTTTTGCTTAATTCGGCGGCCGCAGGCCGGATATACTGCGGTGTGCGGCCCATGGCCGCAGGAAAGGTGTTTTTGTTATGGGTCGGATGAATCACGATAAATCCAGGAGCTTTTTCGGCGGCCGGGGCTTTTACATAGCCCTTGTGCTATGCCTGGCGGCCATCGGTGTGGCCGGCTATTTCGTCCTGGTGCAGCAGGCAAAGGTGGCGGAGGAGGGCAAGGATAAGCCCGTTGTACGCCAGGAGGAGGTGGAAAACGTGCAGCGGGCCCAGATGCCGGAGGCGGACCCGGAGCCCGTGCAGGAGACCCTGGAGCCGGAGGAGCTGCTGCCTCAGGTCTGCTCCCCGCTGGACGGCACCACGGTGACGGTGTTCAGTATGACAGAGCTGATGTATGATGAGACCATGGCCGATTGGCGCACCCACGACGGCGTAGACATTCGGGCCGAGGAGGGCGATGCGGTAAAGACCGCCGCCGCCGGCACGGTGAAGGAGGTGCGCTATGACGACCTTATGGGCGTCACGGTGGTCATCTCCCACGCAGACGGCTATGAGACGCAGTACAGCAGCCTGCAGCAGGAGCCGCCGGTGGAGCAGGGCAAGACCGTCGAGGCCGGGGACATCATCGGCCTGGTAGGCTCCACCGCCGCCGCAGAGGGCGATGTGGGCCCACATCTGCATTTTTCCGTCAGCAAGGACGGAAGGGTGGTGGACCCGCAGGAGTATGTGAAGTAAAGAACCGGCAGAGCCGCAAGCACCCTGCTTTACCCTTGGCATATTTATCGCTTTTAGGACACTTTGCCCGCAGAGATGAAAATCAACTCTGCGGGCAAGTATTTTTTTAAGGAAACGCCGCTCAATACTGGAAGCAGCTGCCGCCAACAAACTCCCGGACAATGGAGTTCAGGGGTACATAGGGGGTGTGCAGGGGCGGCACACTCTCCACCGCCTTCATCAGGTCCGTGAGGCCGTACTGGCTGATAAATTCCGGGGTCAGCTCCTCCCGGAACCGGGGGATCTCCTCCAGATACTTGGCCAGGATGCAGGGCTCATAGTCGTGGAAGGTATCAATATGGATGGCGGCATTTTGCTTGTTGGGCTGGATGTAGTTTACCTCGCCCCGATCTACGCTCTGCGCCTTGCGGACGGTATCCTGCAGGGAGTGGCCCCGGGTCTTGTAGTCCCGGATCATGCGGCGTACCACCCGCAGCTGCTCGGGTCGGACGATCTTGTCATCATTGGTGATGATACGGGTCCGGGGGGCCACATAGATGCCGTTGGCCTCACTGCGCAGGCGGTCAAAGATCAGGGGATTGAGCATGTGGATGCCCTCGGCAATGATGATGGCGTCCTTGTCGCCCTGCATTTTGCGCCAGCCGCCGGTGTTGCCGGTGACGAAGTCGTACCAGGGCACCTCCACCTCCTGGCCGTCCGCCAGGCGATGGATGCAATCCACCAGCAGATCCCGGTTTACGCAGTAGGGGCTCTCCCAATCGGTGGCCTCCGGCGGGCGCTGGTCCAGGGGCAGGAAGAAATTGTCCATGCTCAGCATGCACACCTTCACGCCCAGGTTCTCCAGATACTGCTGCAGGCGCATGGCTGTGGTGGTCTTGCCGGAGCCGGAGGGACCGGTGAGAGCCACGATGGGCTTTTTATCCTTGCTGGCCAGAATGGTGGCGGCGGCGGAGCTGATCTTATCGTGAAAGACCTCCTCGCACCGGAGGACGAATTGCTCCTCGTTGCGCATGGCGAGATTAATATTATCCAGGTCAATGACGCGCATAAAACAGGAACTCCTTTCAAAAAACTGGCAGAAACCCTTCAATATATAAAATGCATTATAGCAGAAAGGCGGCGCGGGTGCAACCTCAGGCTTTCGGAAGCGGAATTATCGATAAAAACGATAACAATGAGGGTTATATGCAGTAAATCTATTTTACATTCCTAAGATTTGTGCTATTCTTACGGTAGAACAACGATAGGAGACGATACCATGGAACAGAGCAAGCTCTTTTGCAAGGGCGGCGGCTGCACCGCCAAGCTGGGGGCCGGGGTGCTGAGCCGTGTGCTGGAACGCCTGCCGAAATTCCCGGCGGACCCAAACCTGCTCATCGGCTTTGACAGCAAGGACGATGCCGCCGTGTATAAGCTTACAGACGATGTAGCGGTGGTGCAAACCCTGGACTTTTTTCCGCCCATGGTGGATGACCCCTACACCTTCGGGCAGATCGCAGCCACCAACGCCCTCAGCGACGTGTGGGCCATGGGCGGCCAGGTAAAAACAGCATTGAACATTGTGTGCTTTCCGGAAAAGTCGGACCTGAATATCCTGGGCGAGATGATGCGCGGCGGCGCGGAAAAGGTGGCTGAGGCCGGGGGTACCCTGGTGGGTGGCCACTCCATTGCCGACAGTGATGTGAAATACGGCTTGTCCGTCATGGGTACGGTGCATCCGGACCGTATTTATGCCAACAACACGCCCCAAAAGGGGGATAAGCTGGTGCTGACCAAGCGGCTGGGCGTTGGCATCCTCTGCACGGCGAGCCGCGTGGGGGAGGCCAGCTCCGAGGCCATGCAGGCCGCCATTGCCTCCATGACCACCCTGAATAAATACGCCGCCGAATGCTGCCGGAAATACGATGTGCACGCCTGCACGGACGTAACGGGCTTCAGCTTTCTGGGCCACCTGCATGAGATGCTGGATGGGGCCCACAGCTGCCGCATTGAGGCTAGGGCGGTGCCGGTATTTTCCGAGGCCCTGCGCCATGCAGATGAATTCCTGCTGACAGCGGCAGGGCAGCGCAACCGCAACCATACAGGCCCCTTTGTGCGCTTTGAGAATGTGTCCTTCTCTATGGAGGAGGTGCTGTTTGACCCCCAAACCTCCGGCGGATTGCTGGTGGCCCTGTCGGGCGAACAGGCGGAGGCGCTGATGGAGGACCTGCGGTGCATCGGTGCCCCGGCGGCTATAGTGGGCGAAGTGACGGACAGCGAAGATATTGAGATTCGTGTTGTTGGATAACAATAACCGGGGTAAATTGCCCTGCAGAATTTGTTGCCCGCAGCAGACCGAAAATCTTTTGTCAAAAAATTCCAAAGGAATTTTTGGCAGTAAATATTATGGAGGATAAAATCATGCTGAAAGTGAACGCAATGGGGGACACCTGCCCCATTCCCGTGGTAAAGACTAAGGAGGCCATCCGCCAGCTGGGTGCAGACGGCGGCGTTGTGGAGACCCTGGTGGATAACGACATCGCCGTGCAGAATCTGACCAAGATGGCAAATCAGAAGGGCTACGGCGTGGAGAGTGAGAAGCTGGGGGAGAATGAATACCGGGTGACCATGACCGTGGGCGCCGGGGCGGACCTGCCCGCAGAGAGTGAGGAGACCGTGTGCATGGTTCCCGCCGGGCAAAAGAACACCGTTGTGGTGGTGGCTGCTGACCACATGGGCGAGGGCGAAGGCGAGCTGGGCAAAAACCTGCTGAAGGCGTTTCTCTACGCCCTGAGCCAACAGGAAAGCCTGCCTGAGACCATCCTGTTTTATAACGGCGGCGCGTCTCTTACCTGTCAGGGCTCCCTGTCCCTGGAGGATCTGAAATCCATGGCGGAGCGGGGGGTGGAGATCCTCACCTGCGGCACCTGCCTGAATTTCTACGGCCTCACCGAGAAGCTGGCTGTGGGCGGGGTGACCAATATGTATGACATTGTGGAAAAGCAGATGGCCGCAGACCTCATTGTGAGGCCCTGATATGCTGCAAAAGAAACTGTGCCTGGTGGTGACCTTTGATGCCACCGCCGCAGCTATGGCGGCGGAAAAATACTGTTTGGAAAGAGGCGTTCCGGGGCGGCTGATCCCGGTGCCCCGGGAGATCACCGCCGGATGTGGCCTGGCTTGGAAGGCGGCGGCGGAGCAGGAGGAGGCTGTCACCGCTGCTTTGGAAGAGGCGGGCATCAAGTACGGCGGGGTGTACCGTATTGAAATATGAAAAAAGGTCCTGGGTCGAACACCGGGGGCTTTTTTTGCAGCCGGCCGTGCTTTCTGCGCGCCCATTTCCTCCTTAAATCCGGCAGACGCGAAATAAGGTGAAAAACAGCACTTAAATTGTGAACATTTTATGAACGAGCGTAAAAATGTGCGCACATCGCTTGCGCTCCCGGAAAATCAATGATATAAGTTTTTAAATATCATAATGTATACAAATGCGTAGAATAATATGGTTTCTGCCGGGGTTCGCTTGCCCGGGACATCGCGGAAACAGGGGAAAGGCGGCACGACAGTGACAGAGAAAGAACTGAGAAAATTAAACCGCGCAGAGCTATTGGAAATGCTTATTGCGCAGAGCAAGAAGCTCAGCCGCGTGGAAGATGAGCTGTCGGCCGCCCAAAAAGAACTGGAACGGCGTAAGATTGCCATCACCACCTCCGGCTCACTGGCAGAGGCGGCCCTGAAGCTAAACGGCATCTTTGAGGCAGCCGACCAGGCAGCCGCGCAGTATCTGGATAGCCTCCGGGAGCAGGAGAGCAACGCCGAGCGCATTATTGCCGAGGCCGAGGCCCAGGCTCACGAGATCATCAATGCCGCCGAGGTGCAGCGGCAGGCCATTCTCGCCGATGCGGACAAGGAAGCCAAGCGGCGCATTGAGCTCTTTGACCAGCAGTTCAAGGAATTTTTGAACACGCACACCTGATTGAGGAGAAAGGGCCGTATGAAACCAAATAACAAAGCAACCGATACGGCTGTGCCCTCCGTGGACGAGCTCACCGGCGAACTCAACCGAGAAAAATATCACAGCCGATACAAAAAGCTGCTGCGCAGCACCATCTATACGCTGGTGATCGTGGCCGCGATCAGTGTGCTGGTGGCTACGCTGCTGCTGCCGGTTTTGCAGATATACGGCACCTCCATGAACCCGAACCTGCAGGAGGGGGAAATCGTGGTGTCGGTGAAGTCCCCACAGTTCAAAACCGGTGACATAATCGCCTTTTACTATAACAACCGCGTTCTTGTCAAGCGCATTATCGGCTGCCCCGGCGACAGCGTTGTCATCACCGACAGCGGCGACGTATATGTGAACAATACCTTGCTGGATGAGCCGTACCTAACCGAAAAATCCTATGGCACCGCCGACATTGAATATCCGTACACCGTACCTCAGAATTCCTTTTTCGTCCTGGGCGACCACCGTGAAAGCAGCGTGGACTCCCGATCGTCTCTGGTGGGCTGCGTGGAAAAAGAAGAAATCATAGGCAAAATCGTTTTCAGAGTGTGGCCGATCAAGCGGATCGGTTCCGTGGACTAACATCGCCTGGAAATACGGGGAGAAATTTGCATGAACAGGGACATTTATTCGCAGGCTGAACAGCTGAACAAGAAGCACCGCCGGAAGCGCACCTGGTACAAGATCTTATCGGTGCCCATATGCCTTGTGGTCTTTGTGACGACGTATGCGCTCATTCTGCCGGCTATCACCATGGAATCCACGCCGGATACCTACTGCGGCATTGCCGAGCACGTCCACACGGACGATTGCTACGAGCTTCCCGGTACGCCGGCCCACAAGGAGGTCCAATGCACTGCCGGGGCCGATCTAGGCCAGGGCGAGTACATCGTCCACAAGCACGACAGCTTCTGTTTTGATGATAGCGGTGAGTTGCTGTGTGCGCTGGCTGAGCAGGACGAGCACGTCCACACAGACGCATGCTATGACGGTGACAGCCTAATCTGCGGTCTGGTTACGGGGATCGTACACCAGCACACGGCGGATTGCGTCATATCCGTTCCCGCCACCGAGCCCCAGGGCCTGGTGTGTACCGTGGAGGAGCATAAGCATACGGAAGCATGCTTCATGAATCCGGAGGGCGAGGCGCCAAGCGGCGAGACCGGCGGTGATGTCCCCGCTGACAAAACGCCAGCCAGCGATGTCCCCACCGGGGACGACCCCTCCAATGAGACGCCCAAGGGAGATGTCCCCACCGATGCAGCCCAAGGCAGCAGTGTGCCGGGGGATGCAGTTCAGAGCACCGGCGCAGCAAACGGTGATACGCCCGAGGACGACGCGGCGGTCAACAGCACCCCGGCCCGGGCGCCTGCCGCCAGCGGCCTTATCACAGATGTGACCCTTACCATCAATGACAATGTTTCCGCTTCCGGCTGCTATGAGGCAGCCGTCACCGGCGGCGGTGCGGCGCTGGAGGGAAAAAACGTCCGATATCAGTGGTATAAGAGCACCAACAGCGGAGCGACCTATACGGCCGTAAAGGCGAAAAACTTTACTGTTGGCAGCAACACCGTGTCCAACATCGGCGGGGACCGTGGCGAAAAGCTGTTCCTGGCCCTGGACGGCGGAACCGTCAGCGACACGCTACCCTCCGTGACATACAAGGCCGTACTGAAGGTGGACGGCACCGAATATAACAGCGTTTCGGCTGTCCGCACCAACACCACCTATCAGGCCTCCGTTCTGAACGGCAGCTTTGAAACACCGGATCTGACCAACCACAAGTTCCAGGAATTTGTGCCCGAGGGAACTGCGGGTCTATTTTGGAAAACCACCGGTGAGAATACCGAAGGCAACCAACCTGTATATGGCGGAAGCGCTACCGTCGCATATGATAAAAAGCACTACATCGAAATCGTTGACACGAGCGACGGATCCCATAAGACGGATGCAGCTAAATACCATAATCAAGGCTCTGCATCGAACGGAAAACAGTACGCCGAGATCAACGCCGGCGCCGCGGGTGCGCTGTATCAAACCATAGCTACCATCCCGGGAACCACCATGTATTGGTCCGTGGACCACAGTGGCCGCAACGGAACGGATACCATGGCTGTAATCATGATGCCGGAAAGCAGAGCAAAGAACATCACCACACAGACGCAGCTGCAGCAGGTGCTGAATAATCCAGGCAATTATGGTGCTACGGTTGAAAGTGATCTATCCGCCAAAAAAGGCGTGTGGACCACACATTCCGGGCAGTACACCATCCCGGAAGGGCAGTATGAGACCAGATTCTTCTTCATGGCTGTAAGCACGTCCGATAACAATCCATACATCGGCAACCATATTGACAACGTGTGGTTCAGCCAGCAGATCCCGCCGGCTTCCTCGGAAAAGCCCTATTTCACGCTGACAAAGCATGTGGTGGGTCCCCTGACAGAGGATGACCTGCAGCTGCTATCCGGAAAGCTGACCTTTATGGTTCAAAGGTCCACTAACAGCAGCTTTACCAATCCCGAAACCGTCAAGACGTACACCGCCACAAATTTGGGCAGCTGGACGCCCAACGAAGATGGCTCCTGGACACTGTCCGCCCGTATCTCCATGAAGGATCAGGAGCTCGGCAATTACTACAGGATTGCAGAGAGCGGCGCAGAGCTGGATGGGTTTAACCTGACTGTGACGGATGAGAACGCCGCTGTGCAGCTGCGGAGCACCACAGACGCGGACTTCACCTTCACCAACGCCTATGCGGATGCCGGGCGAGCCCTGAAGCTAACGAAAATCGTGAACGCTCCCGACACCACAGGCAGCTTTACCTTTACCGTTTCCTATACGGATGCCGGCGGCAAGCCGAAGACAGAAAGCGTTACTCTGAAAAACGGCCAGTCGACCACTATCACGGGCATCCCCAAGGGTGTTCAGGTCACCGTGACGGAAACCACCACAGACGGCTACACCGTTATTATGAAGGACCCCAGCACCGGCACCGTCCTCGCCGGGAGCAGCAGCTATACCTTTACTATGAGCGATGACACGGCCATGGATATCTATAATACATCCATCGTTGCACTGCCGGAAACCGGCGGCATCGGACGGGGAATCTTTCTGTATGTCGGAATCGGTCTGATGCTCACTGCCGTTATTACAGGATGTCTTCTGAGGCGCAAGTACGGAAAGGAGGGTGATTAACGCTTTTGTTTCCTCTCCTGCCCACGCAAAATATACCTGTACCCGCGCCGCAGGAACTATCCGTTTCCATTAAACTACTTTAAATCAGAAAGGATACACACGATGAAAACAATGAGAAAGCTTTTCGCGGTTTTGCTGGCCCTGGCCATGACGCTGGCTCTGGCTGTGTCCGCCTTTGCAGCAGACACCGGCAGCATCACCATTACCAATCCCCAGGGGGATCACCCCTACACCGCCTACAAGATCTTTGACGTGACCTACTCTGGCGACAACTACTCCTACACCATCAGCAATACCGACGCCGCCTTTTCTACCGTCAAGGCATACGCCGATGTGGCCGCCAACGGCCTCAACCTAACAGCCGTTGCTAACACGAACAAGTATAATGTGAGCATCGGCGCCGGCTTCTCCGCCGCCTCCTTTGCCCAGCATCTGAAGACGAATGCGGGTTCTCTCGGCACCGGCACCGCCTTTACCAAGGTTGATAACACCATGAAGGCCTCCGGTCTTGCCCTGGGCTATTACTTTGTATCCGGCACCAGCGGCGCTGTCTGCGAGCTGGCTACTGCCAAGGATATTCAGATTCGCGACAAGAACGAAGTGCCGCAGATTGAAAAGAGTGTGGATGACAACGACGGCACTGTGGAAATCGGTCAAAAGCTCACCTACACCATCACCGGCAAGGTCCCCTCCACCAAGGGCTACACCGAGTTTACCTATCAGGTGACAGATACCATGACCGAGGGGCTGACCTTCAACAAGGACGTCAAGGTCACCATCGGCGGCGTGGAAGTGACTGCCGCTGCGACTATCACCAACAATGAGAACGGCTTTGTGGCCAGCGTCAATATGATGAACTATCAGGATCAGATCGACGCACCTGTAGTCATCACCTACACTGCCATCGTCAACGAGAACGCCATCCAGCGCGAAAAGGAAACCAACGCCGCTACGCTCAAGTACAGCAACAACCCCGCTGACAAAACCACTTTTGAGGAATCCAGCGTGGAAGTGGATGTGTTCTCCTTCAATATTGTCATCAATAAGTACGCAGCCAACAATGCAGAAACCAAGCTGGAAGGCGCCAAGTTCGTGCTGAAGAACAATGAGGGCAAGTACTATAAGTATGACGCCGCTACCAAGGCCGTCACTTGGGTCGCTGCCAAGGCCGATGCCACTGAGGTCAGCACCGATGCTAACGGAGCTGCGCGCTTTGACGGTCTGCAGGCCGGTACTTACAGCCTGGAGGAGACCGTCGCTCCCGCCGGCTACAACCAGCTTACCAAGGACATCACCATCGTGCTGGACAAGAACGGCTCTGCGACCATCGACGGCGCTGCCTCCGCTCCCGGAGCTGCCCATTCCCTGACTACTGGCGTTGCCAACTCCACCGGCACCGTGCTGCCCGAGACCGGCGGCACCGGCACCGCGATCTTTGTGGCCCTGGGCGCTCTGGCTGTCATTTGCGCAGGCGTATTTCTGGTGACCAACAAGAGAATGAGCAAGGAATCCTTCTAATCCCGCATCCCTGACACACTGCACCGCCACGGGAGGCGGAGGTTCGCCTCCGCCCTCCCGATGGCATATCCTTTTCCAAGGCGGACGCATCCGAATACACCCGGCACTGCATATTGCAGGCGGCCGGACAGCCGTTTGTTCGGCTTCGTGCGCCCTGGAACGCAACAGGAGATGAACCCGTGAGAAAGCGAAAAGTAATCACCTTAATACTGCTGGGCGTTTTCCTGGCAGGCCTCTCTCTCCTGCTGTATCCGTCCGTCAGCAGCTACTGGAACTCTATCACACAATCCAAGGCCATCGTGGACTATGACACCATTGTCAAGAGTCTGTCGCCTAAGGACTATACCGCCTATTTTGAGCGGGCGGAGGAATACAATAGTGAGCTGAAGGCGCTGCCATTCCCGCTGACGGAATACCAGCAGATCAGCGGATACGATGATTGCCTCAATGCCGCCGGCGATGGCGTCATCGGCTATATAGATATCGACAAGATTCAGGTGAAGCTGCCCATCTATCACGGCACGGACCCCTCTATGCTGAACCACGCCTGCGGACACATTCAAGGCAGCAGCTTTCCTATTGCAGGAAAGGGTACCCATGCGGCTATCTCGGCACACCGGGGCCTGCCCAGCGCAAAGCTGTTCTCGGATCTGGACAAGCTGGAGGTGGGCGACACCTTCCGGATCACGGCGCTGGACAAGACCTTTATTTATGAGGTGGATCAGATTAAAACCGTGCTGCCGGACGATGTGAGCGACCTGCTCATCGACGAGGAGAAGGAGCTCTGCACCCTGGTCACCTGCACGCCCTATGGCATCAATTCCCATCGGCTGCTGGTGCGCGGCCACAGGATCGAATCTGAGGATATGCGCTCCTTTGGGGCTATATCGGATGCGTTTATCATCGATCGGCTGATCGTTACACCGGTGGTGGCAATGCCCATCATCCTGCTGCTGATTCTGTACGTCTGCTTTAAGCCTGCGAAGCGGAAGCTTCCCATCAATGACGAGGGAGAACTGATATGAAAAGAATAAGCTACCGGATCGCAAACTTTATACTGATTGCTGCACTGCTCCTGTCGGGAGCAGTGACCGCCCACGCCGCCTCCACCACGGAGGCCAGTGAAAAGGTGCAGCTGCGCAGTGATTGCACTCTGGACGTGACCTATTCCTCCGAGGGAATGGTCTTTGCCGGGCAAGACATCAAGCTCTGGCACATTGCGGATATTACCGAGGATGCGCAGTATGCTTTGGCCGGGAGCTTCCGGTCATACCCCATCCAGGTCACCGGCACCTCCTCTCAGAGCGAGTGGGATGAAATGACCATCACTCTGAACTCCTATATTCTCGCCGATGGCATCGCGGCTGAGCAAACTGCCAAAACCGATGCGAGGGGCAAGGTCGTCTTTGATAATCTTACTGCGGGCATATACCTGGTTTCCTCCGTGCGCACAGAGCAGGATGGCAAATACTATGTGTTTGAATCCTTCCTGGCGGCCGTGCCGGGGGTGGACAGTGAGGGGCAGTGGGTGTATTCCGTCTCCGCAAGGCCAAAAATGAGTGCACACACACCAGCCAAGGGCGAGGTCACCTATAAAGCGGTGAAGGCCTGGAGGGATGGCGGCCAGGATCGCCCGGTTAGCGTCTCTGTGGAGGTTCGCAGGGACGGACAGCTGCAGCAGACCGTGACTCTCAGTGCTGAAAATAACTGGATGTACACATGGAAGGCTGTTGATGATGGCAGCGTATGGACCGTGAACGAAGTGAATGTGCCAGAGGGTTATACGGTGGGCATTCAGCGCAGCGGCGATACCTTCAGCATTACCAACACCAAGCCGGAGACGCCTGCAGGAAATCGTCCGCAGACCGGCGACACAACCAATATGACCCTGTATATGCTCTTGATGGCTGCATCCGGACTGGCGATGCTGGTGGTGGGCATCGTGTTGAGGAAGAAGTCCCGTGCGAAGTAAAGGGCTTTCCATCCTTCTTGTTGCGCTGGGCGTTTTGCTGCTGGGTGCTGCGGCGATATTATTCGTCGTGCGACAGGCGCAGGATAAGCAAAGGGCAGCTGACATTCCCTCTCTGATTGAAAAAATCGAAGCAGCTCTGCCGGAGCGATCAGCGGGTGTTATCGAAAATCGCGCTGACAGCGCCATGGCTGCCGTGGAGATCGACGGAATTGATGTAATCGGCCTGCTGGAGCTCCCGGGCCGAGGCATTAAGCTGCCAGTAAGCGCAGAATGGGACAGCTCCGAGCAGAGCTTTCGTCCAGCCAGGTTTATGGGCAGCGTGTATGACGGTACGCTGATCGTGGGAGGACGCAGTGAGGATGGCAATTTCGATTTTATTGATCAGCTGGACGCCGGGGAGGAGCTTACCTTCACCGACATGACCGGAAGGGTATTCCGGTATACGGTGCGTAAAATTTGCCACGCTGATAATGCCAGAGCCGAAACCTTGGCTGACTCAGAGAGCGCGCTTACCCTGTTTGTGAAAAAAAATGGAGCTTTTCTCATCGTCCGATGTGCAGCGGCATAGTATTCTCCTCAATAGGAGGTGCAGAACAGCCCCTGTAGACAATGGCAAGCTGCGTCGTCCCACGCAATGCCGCTATGATTCATTATTTAACTTTTTGTTTATAACCTATGATGGGCCGCCGCTGTAGATAGCTGCCCTACCCGGAGGTCGATGGCCAGGTGCAGCGCACCTGATACCCGGCAAAACAAAGCTGAAATATCTTCCCTCTGTATCCCCTGCTGAAAAAGCAGCCAACGCCTATGGCGTTGGCTGCTTAATGCTTTATAATCCATGGGTTTTATCAAAGACGGCCATAGATGCGGGTCATCTCGTGGATGCTGCTGGCAAGGCTGTGGCTCGCCTCCCCGGGCAGCATACGCCACTTCCAGTTGCCGCAGCTGGTGCCGGGGACGTTCATGCGGTGGCCCGGCCCGAGGTCCAGCCAATCCTGCATCTGCGCAACAAACAGCTTCGCAACCGAGCCCATGCCGCCACGGATGATGCCGCGGTTAAAGCCCTCCCGCTCATTCAGGCCCAGATACTGTGCGGCAAAGGCGACATCCTCCCGATCCGCCTCCGTGCGCCAAAGGGCCAGGGGAGCGTTATCATGAGTGCCGGTATAGCAGACGCAGTTTTCGCCGTAGCTATGGGGCAGATAGCTGCTGGTGTCCCGGGAGTCAAAGGCAAATTCCAGCACCTTCATGCCCGGCAACCGGGAATCGGCCAGCAGCTGCGTAACCTCCGGCGTGGGAAAGCCCAGGTCCTCGGCAATGAACTCAATATCGTGGAACCAACCGGTCAGCACCCCCACCAGGGACATGCCGGGGCCTTTGACCCAGTGGCCGTCCCTCGCAGTGGTCTTGCCGCAGGGCACCGCCCAATAGCTCTCAAAGCCACGAAAATGGTCGATACGAATAACATCGTAGAGCTTCGTGGCACCGCCGATGCGGCGGATCCACCACTCAAAGCCGTTTTTCCGCATGGCCTCATAGTCGTACAGGGGATTGCCCCAGAGCTGGCCGTCTGCGCTGAAATAGTCCGGCGGGACGCCGGAAACCTCTGTGGGCTTTTTGTTCTCATCCAACTGGAAATTCTCCGGCTCGCTCCAAACATCCGAGGAGTCCATAGCCACATAGATGGGGATATCGCCGATGATGCGAATACCCAGGCCGTTGATATAGCGCTTGAGGGCGCTCCACTGGCGGAAGAACAGGAACTGGATATAGGTGAACAGCTCCACATCCTCCCGCAGCTCCATGCGGTAGCGCGCAAACGCTTCCGGAGTGTGCAGCCGGGCGCCCTCATCGGGCCACTCCGTCCAGGACTTCATGCCAAAGCGGCGCTTGAGCGCCATGAACAGGGCATAATCCGGCAGCCAGCGGGCATTTTCCACCTCGAAGGCCGCCACCGCCTCCCGGTCACGGCTCCAGCCCCGGGCCTTGGCCTTTTCCAGCAGAGCGAATCGACTCTCATATATCTTGCCGTAGTCCACATAGCGCGGCTCCGTCCCCCAAGCGCAGGCGTCCACCTCCGTTTGGGTCAGGAAGTCATCTGCGATGAGGGTGTCCAGGTCGATGAAGTAGGGGTTACCAGCAAAGGTAGAAAAGGCTTGGTAGGGGGAATCCCCATAGCTGGTAGGGCCAAGGGGCAGAAGCTGCCAGTATTTCTGCCCTGCCTCGTGAAGAAAATCCGCAAAGCGATACGCCGCTTTGCCAAAGGTCCCGATGCCGTATGGCGAAGGGAGAGAGGAAATCGGCATCAGAATGCCAGCGGAACGATCCATATGAGTCAGCCTTTCACGGCGCCGGCAGCGACGCCCTTAATGATATATTTCTGGCAGCAAAGATAGAAAATGATGACAGGGAGAATGCTCAGGAAAATGAGCGCCATGGTCGCGCCCAGGTCCACCGTGCCGTAGCTGCCCTTGAGGTACTGGATGTGGATGGGAATGGTAAAATACTTGGTGCTGTCCAACACGAGGTAGGGCAGCAGATAGTCGTTCCAGACCCACATAATCTCCAAAATGCCCACGGAGATCATGGTAGGCCGCAGCATGGGGAACACCACGGAAAAATAGGTGCGCAGCGGACCGCAGCCGTCTATGGAGGCGGCCTCCTCAATCTCCAGGGGGATAGACTTTACAAAGCCAACAAACATGAAGATGGCAAGGCCCGCGCCGAAGCCAAGATAGATGATGGGAATGGTCCAGGGGGTATTGAGGGCCACCTTGTCAAAGGCCATGTCGGCAAAGTTGAAGAATGGGATCTTGACCTGGTCGGCCGTCTTAGACAGGGTAAACATGACCATCTGGAATGGGACGACCATGGAAAAGACACACAGGTAATAGATGATGCGGCAGAGCTTGCTGTCCACCCGGGCGATATACCAGGCCGCCATAGAGGTACACAGCAAAATCAGCGCCGAGGAGACCACGGTGATGAACAAGCTGTAAAATGCGGATTTCCAGAAGGGATAGTTACCGAAGGTCATGCCCTTGATATAGTTGGCCCAGCCGGCAAAGCTCTCCCCATTGGGAAAGGCAAAGGTATCGGTCTTGACGTAGGTATTGAGCTTGAAGGAGTTGAGCACCACCATGAAGATGGGCAACACATAGATGATGCAGATAACCGCCAGCACAATGGACAAAACCAATTTGCGGCGTCGTTCGGCGGTAAGGGTACCTTTCATTACTGCTGCACCTCCTTTTTGCGGGTGGCATGGAGCTGAATGAGGCCGATGGCGGCAACCAGCAGGAAGAAGATCACAGCCTTGGCCTGGGCGGTGCCGCGGGCATAGACATTCTGCCCGTAGAATGTGTTATAGATATTTAGCGCCAGCATCTCTGTAGTCTTGATGGCGGAGCCGTCGGATTGAATCAGGAAGGGCTGGCCGCCGGTAAGGGCCAGGTTCTGATCGAAGAGCTTGAAGCTATTGGTAAGGGTGAGGAAGGTGCAGATGGTGATGGAGGGCATCACGTTAGGGATGGTGACCCGCCAAAGGGTCTGCCAGCGGCTGGCGCCATCGATCTTGGCCGCCTCCAGCATATCATCCGGGACAGCCTGCAGGCCGGCGATATAAATAATCATCATATAGCCGATCTGCTGCCAGCACATGAGGATCACAAGGCCCCAGAAGCCGTACTTCGTCTCCAGAAGAATGGAGGTATTATAACGGGTGAGAATACCGTCAAAGATCATGGACCACACATAGCCCAGCACAATGCCGCCGATGAGGTTGGGCATGAAGAACACCGTGCGGAACAGGCTGCTGCCCTTAATGCCCTGGGTGAGGGCATAGGCTGCGGCGAAGGCCAGTACATTGATGAAAACCAGCGACACCAGCGCGAACAGGCCCGTATACCAGAAGGAATGCATAAAGCTGGCATCCTGCAGTGCCTTGACATAGTTCCCCAGGCCGATGAACTCCGCGTCCGAAGTCGTTTTAAACTTACAGAAGGACAGATATACGCCTTTACAGAACGGATAGACAAATCCGATAATAAAAGCGCAGACCACGGGCCCCATAAAAAGTGGGAACCAGCGCCGAAGCGGGCGGCGGATCAGCGCCCGGCTGACCGGTGCAGAGCCTTTCTTGCGCTTCAAATCGATCACTCCCATCAAAAAATAGATTGTTGCACAGCGCAGACCTCCTGCGGTCTCTGCCGTGATAGAACGGGAGAGGCGGGCGAAAGCCCGCCCCTCCTTGCTTGCTTTAGGGTATCCGGTTTTGATCCAAATTAGCCGTTGGCAGCGGCATACTGGGTAGCCCAGCCATCCACGAAGGCCGTCTTGACCAGCTCCCAGTTGGCGTCGGTACGATCAGCGTCATACTTGTTCATAGCGGAGACAATACCTTCACGATAAGCGTCCACATTGGGCTGGAAGTTGGTGACCCAAGGCATGACGTAGTTGCCGGCAGCGGTGTAGGCGTCAGCATCGCCCAGGAAGCCGTTAGCGGTCTTGGCAGCCTGCTTATAGGGCAGGATACCCAGCTCGTTCACCAGCATCTGAGAGGCCTCGGCATCGGTGACCAGCCAGTACATGAAGTCCAGCGTGGCCTGGATGTCCGCCTTGGAAGCCTTGGCGTTCACGGCCCAGCAGTTCTCGGTACCGCAATTCAGGCCAGCCTTCTCCTCGCCGGCAACACCGCAGTAGAAGGGGATCATGGAGAGGTTGTCCAGGCCGTACTGATTAGCCTCAGTGCCGGTCAGAGCAGCCCACTCCCAGGAACCATTCTGATAGAACACAGCCTGCTCCTTGCCGAACTCGGCCTCAGCGTCATAACCGCCGGCAGCCAGGGTGGAAGGATCCACAGCGCTGTTGCTGATGTACAGATCCCACAGGTTCTTGTAGTTCTGCATGTAGGTGCCCTTGATGCTGGCGGGGCAGGTCTTCCAAGCAGCGGGATCATCCACAGACTCATAGTAATACTCGAGATTGGCCAGGTGGCCGGTGAAGCGCCAGCTGGAATCACCGCTCATAGAGGAGGAGGTGAAGGCATCAAAGCCCAGCTCCGCAGCGCGGCTGTGGATATCCTCGGCAATAGCCTTGAGAGTCTCAAAATTCTTGATGTCGGATAGCTCATAGCCGGCCTTCTGCAGCAGATCCTCATTGACAATGATGCCATAGCACTCATAGCAATAGCCAATGGAGCAGAGCTTGCCGCTGTCGTCATACAGGTTATAGGCATCGGTGCTCAGCTCACCGGCGACCTTGGTATCCTTCAGATCATAGCAGTAGTCGCCCCAGGTGCCCACAGCGGCCTGGTTGCCCACAACGAACAGCGTGGGAGGAGCCTCCTTATCCATGGCGGAGGTCAGGGTCTCATTGTACGTGCCGGAGGCAGCTGTCTGGACGGTGACAGGAATGCCGGTCTTCTCGGTATACATGGCGGCGACCTTTTGGAGGGTGGTGTCAGCTTCGGGCTTGAAATTCAGCCAGAACACACGGCCGGATCCGCCCTGCTTTTGGCCACAGGCGACCAGCGCAAAAGCCATGACGAGCGCGAGAATAAGCGATAGGAACTTCTTCATTTTCATCTTCATCATTCTCCTTGTTTCTTATTTATTTTCACGCGTTTACGCGGGAAAATCGCCGGGTCAGGTCACGCACAGATTGGCCGGTGCGCAGCGTGGTGGGCAGGATCAGGTGCCGATGGGTACCGCCGTGAATGACACTCATCAGGATCTCCACGCTTTTGGCGCCCATTTCATCGGTGGGCTGGCAAAGCGTGGTCAGCATAGGATAGATATACTCAGAAACCGTCAGGCCATCAATGGCAATGATGGAGCAATCCTCAGGAATGGAGCGTCCACTCTCCCGCAAGGCCCGCATGGCGCCAATGGCCATATCATCCGAGATGGCAAAGATGGCTGTAAAGTCTGCCGGGCGTTTGAGCCGCTCGGTCACTGCGCGGTAAGCGGATTCAATGGTGAAATCGTCCGCGCGGATAATCTCCCCGTCCTCGAGGCTCAGACCCAGATCGTGCAGGGCGCGGGCATAGCCGGAGCAGCGCAGCTGGGCAATGGACCAATCCCGGGGATCCGTGGACAGAGCCGCAATGCGGCGATGGCCCTTTTGTGCCAGATCCATCACGGCGCGGTAGGCCTCCTGCTCATCAGCAATGGAGACGGAGGAGTATTTTGTGGGATCCAGGGTCCCATAGGTATTGGTATAGGAGCAGCAGACAAAGGGAACATTGAGCAGGGCCGTATCCGCCGGGCTGTAATCCGACCGGCCGCCGAGGAAAATGATGCCCTGCAGGCGCTTTTCCCGCTCCATCATGGCGCCGCACTTGATCTCGTCCTCGCAGGAGCCAATCTGCCGCATGACCATGGTAAAATCCGCCGCATCCAAATCCCGCTCAATGGCACGGATAATGCCGGTATAAAAGGGGTTCTGCACACCGCGCACCACCAGGCCGACGGCATCTGACTTCGTGCGCACAAGGCTTCGAGCGGAATTGTTGGGCAGGTAGTTGTATTCGGCAATGACCTGCAGCACGCGGCGGCGGCTCTCCTCGCTCACATCGGGGCGGTCGTTGAGAACGCGGGACACCGTGCTCACGCCAACGCCGCTGAGTCTGGCTATATCTTTAATGGTCATGGGGCAGCCTCCCGGTGCAGAATATAAAAACTCGGTTCCGGTAACCTTTCCGGTATCGTTTCCACTTTTTCTTTATTCTACCAGCTTTCGTGATAAATGTCAAAGCCATTCCTCAGGGATAAGTTACCAAAATATTTCACATTTTTCTGTCGAAATGCACAATCACATAGCAAAAAAATATGCCAAGCCATGGGCAACAAATACACGAAGGCTGATACTGAGCCGGTTTTACCCGGCCGATCTGTCAGCATTGCCTTCTCATCTTGCCCTGCTTCAGGGTCATGCGGCCGACAATCTCCGGCACGCGGTGGTTCAGATCTAGCGTCACCGCATCCTTGGTGGAAAACAGGTTCTGAAGGCTGCTCCGGCGGCCCTTGCCTCCTCCGCGATCTGCGTGATGGCGGTCTCTCTGCCGAACAGGATCGTTATAGTGTCCCATCTGCGTAATCCGCAATGACGTGCAGAAAAGCATCTCCGTACTATGGCGTTTATAAAGGAAGGATAAATTGCCTGCGCACAACCCCCGGAAGGGATGCGTTATGGGGAGCGCCCCTTCCGATTCAGGTGTCATTTAAAAACGCAGGATGGAGAGCGCTTCACTCCCCACCCTGCGTTTTTTACGATCAGCGGTCACATATTGAAAGATTTGATACTCGCCCCCTTTTCTGTCGGGGCGCTAAGGATCATTCCCTGTTCTTTGCCTGCTTGATGCTCAGGCCGATGCGATTTTTCTTTTCATCCACATCCAATACAACAACCTTTACCACATCGCCCACGGTCAGCACCTCCGAAGGGTGCTTGATGAATTTACTTGAGATCTGCGAGATATGCACCAGGCCGTCCTGGTGGACACCGATGTCTATAAAGGCGCCAAAATCAATGACATTGCGGACGGTGCCGGTAAGGACCATGCCGGGCTTGAGGTCCTTCATCTCCATGACGTCGGTGCGCAGGATGGGCTGGGGCAGCTCATCCCGGACATCCCGGCCGGGCTTCAGCAGCTCGGCGGTGATGTCCCGCAGAGTGGGGACGCCTGTACCCACGGCAGCGGCGGCCTTCGCCTCGCCATAGGCCTTGAGCCGGGCAGGAAGGTCCGACAGCTTCTCAGCCTTCACATCAGCCAAGGTGTAGCCCATCAGCTCCAGCAGCGCCTTGGCGGCCTCGTAGCTCTCCGGGTGGACGGCGGTGTTATCCAGGACGCTCTTGCTCTCCGGCACGCGCAGAAAGCCGGCGCACTGCTGGAAGGCCTTGGGACCCAGCTTGGGTACCTTCTTGATTTGGGCGCGGGAGGTAAAGGGGCCGTTTTCCTCCCGGTAGGCCACCACATTTTTCGCGGTAGTGCCGTTGAGCCCGGCCACTCGCTGCAGCAGGGACGGGGAGGCGGTGTTGATGTCCACACCTACGGCATTGACGCAATCCTCCACCACGCCGCCCAGAGCCTCGTCCAACTGCTTGGGAGGCATATCGTGCTGATACTGGCCCACGCCGATGGCCTTGGGGTCGATCTTTACCAGCTCGGCCAGAGGATCCTGCAGCCGGCGGGCAATGGACACCGCCGAGCGCAGATTCACATCAAACTGGGGGAACTCCTCGGCGGCCAGCTTGCTGGCGGAATACACAGAGGCTCCGGCCTCAGAAACGATCATATAGCTGACATGGGCGCCGGCTTCGTTTACCTGATGGATGAGCTTTACAGCCATTTGCTCCGTCTCCCGGCTGGCTGTACCATTGCCGATGGCAATATTTTCCACGCCATCCTTAGTGATGAGCCCTGCCAGGACGGCGATGGCCTCCCTCTCCTGCCGCTCTCCATAAGTGGGATATACCACCGCAGTGTCCAACACCTTGCCCGTCCCGTCCACCACGGCCACCTTGCAGCCCATGCGGTAGCCCGGATCCAAGCCCATGGTGACCTTGCCCTTGACAGGCGGCTGCATAAGCAGCGGCTTCAGGTTCAATGCGAACTGCCCGATGGCCCCCTCGTTTGCCTGTTCAGTCAGCAGGCTGCGGGCTTCCCGCTCCAGGGAGGGGAAGATCAGTCGGTCGTAGGCGTCCTCGGCGGCGGACTTGATAAATTCCATCGCCGGAGAGCCGGGCTTCACCACCGTCCGGCGCAGCAGGGGCAGCGCCTGGTCTCGATCCAGGGTGACGGAAACCTTCAGCACGCCCTCCTTCTCGCCCCGGTTGATGGCCAAAATCTGGTGTCCCTGGAGTCTGGAAAGAGCCTGCTCAAAATCATAATACAGGCGATACACGCTGTCCTCCTCCGTGGCCGCACAGCAGGCAAGCCGGCCCTGCCGTCTCAGCAGGCCGCGCAGCGCCTTGCGGATGTCAGCATCATCGGAGATTTGCTCGGCAATGATGTCCGACGCGCCCTGAAGAGCATCGGTCACGGTGTCCACACTCTTTTCCGGGGCGAGAAATTCCCAGGCGGCATCCTCCGGCCGGGGGCAATCCCGCTCCTGGGCAAACAGCAGGGCTGCCAAGGGCTCCAATCCTTTTTCCCGTGCCACGGTGGCCCGGGTGCGGCGCTTTTGCTTATAGGGGCGGTAGAGATCCTCCACCTCCGCCAGGGTCTTGGCGCTGTCGATGGCGGCAGTCAGCTCCTCCGTCAGCTTGCCCTGGTCGACGATGGACTTTTTTACCGCCGCGCGGCGCTCCTCCAGAGTGCGCAGGTACTGCAGCCGCTCCTCCAGAGTGCGCAGGGTAGTGTCGTCCATGGCGCCGTGGAGCTCCTTGCGGTAGCGGGCAATGAAGGGAATGGTGTTCCCCTCATCCAACAGCTGCACCACATTTTCCACATATTTTTCATTTACGTTCAGTTCTTGCGCAAGGGCATAAATGATATCCATTACCGTTTCTTTCCTCTCGTCTTACAAAATGATCCCCCTCATTATACAGGGCAAAGCCCTTTCGCGCAATAGTCCGGAGCGGTGCTTTTGACGCAGAAAAACGCCCCATTTATCAGGCCGCATGCCGCGTGGGCCGATAAATGGGGTGCCATTCAGTTGGTGTGCTGAGGGATTTGCTCGCTTTACGGCCGGGCCTGCTCCAGCTCCATCACCGCGTCAATGAGCATCTGCTGGGTGACGGGATAGGGCCACACCCGTACATCGATGCCGGCCAGGGCCTTCTCCGTGACGGCAGGCAGATCCTCGGGCCTTGCGTGGATATCCGCCAGACAGGTGGGCAGGCCGATGGATTTATTAAAGCGCAGAAGCCGATCCCGCTCCTCATACTGCTTGTCCGCCGTCAGCATCACCAGGATGCCGTAGGACACCACCTCGCCGTGGAGGTGATGGTTCTCCTCCGTGGAGGGCAGGATGGTGAAGCCGTTATACATGGCGTGAGCCATGCCGGTGGTGTAGTCCACCTGAACGAAGTTGGAGACAAAGCCGGTGGAGATGATGATGGCCTCGATGATCTCCGTCAGCTCCGGGGTGATGCGGTGCCGGCGGCAATCCTCCATGGCCTGCCGGCCCCAGCGGACGATGGGCTCGGCGCACATGCTGCTCAGGGCGATGCCCATGGCATCGGAGTGGGCGGGGATGTCATTGCGGGAGGAGATGGTACACTCGTAGTGCTTGGCCATGGTGTCGCCCATGCCGGCCCACAGGTAGCGGGCCGGGGCGTTGGCGATGATCTCCGTGTTGATGAAAATGTGGTTGGGCGGGATCTTGGAGAAGGAGTACTCCCGCAGGCTGCCGTCCGGATGATAGACAATGCCAAGGCTGGTGCAGGCGGCGCAGGTGGAGGCGATGGTGGGGAAGGTGAAGAAGGGACGGTTCGTTTCGTGGGAGAGAACCTTGCAGGTATCGATGGCCTTGCCGCCGCCGACGGCGAAGATCATGTCTGCCTCCGCCACCTGGGGCCGGAGCATGTCCATGTTCTCCCGGGAGGCTTCGCCGCCATACCAGAAGGTGCCGATGATCTCGATGCCGGAGCCCTCCACCGCCTGGCGGATCTTATCCTCGGCGGCGGCCAGGGCGTGCTTGCCGCCGAGGATGGCGGCCCTTTTGCCGTAGGCGGGGCAGATGTTCACAATGTCCTCGTAGGCGTCAGGGCCTACGGTATAACCGGGAAAAAGAGCTTTTTGCATAAGATACACCTCATTATAATGTAGTATGATATGGAAATGCCGGTTTTAATTTACGGCCACGGTATCGGGGCGGATCTCCGCCCGAGACGCCTGCGCAGTCTCCTCCCCGGCGGCGGCAAAGGCGTGCTCGCGGCAGTATTTGCGGTTTTTGTAAACGCCCACAGTGAGGAAGGGAATCACCACCACAGCGATGCCCAGGTAGCCGCAGTAGCCGTAGCCGTACTTGATAATATTGGTGAGGCCGGCCATGGAGATGGTCATGGAGAGGACGATGATGAAGGCGGAGACGATGGCGCTGCGGACGGGGGCGGACTTAATGCCCCGGAAGATGCGGAGCTTTTCAAACCGGGCCACGAAGCCGAAGATAGTGGTCACGCCTGTGGAGATGAGGCAGAGGAGCAGGCAGGTGCCGTACACGGCCACCATTGCGGGCATGCCGATGACCTTGCACACGGTGAGGGTGGGAATGGTGGCGCCGCCCTCTACAGAGGTATAGACGCCCTGCCAGCTGAGAAGCATAAATACAGAGAGGACCAAAGCCACGGCGTTCATAACGAAGGATATCCGCATGGCCTTGGCGCAGCCGTTTTTGCTCTTCATGGTGGTGCCGCAGGCCACCATAGTGGGCAGGGTCACGCACTGGAAGCCCGCATAGGTAAAGGCGTTGAGAACAGCCTTGGGGATATTGGCAAAGCCGGTAGTCCGGAAGTCGGCGGCCAGAACGGAGAAGATGCTGCTGTCGCTCTTGAAAATGCCGATAACGTAGATGCTGATGGCAGTGACCAGGATGGCCAGGCCCATGTAGGTGGAGGCGGACCGGACGATGCCTGCGCCGAAGATGGTGAGGGCCAGTACGATGAGGCCCACCACCACTACGCCGACGTAGTAGTCCAAGGTGAAGTAATTGTTCAGGGCGGAGGCGGCGCCGGAGATGGCGGCGGCCACGGCCATGAGGACCATAATGTAGAAGAATATCTCAAAGGCCCACTCAAACTTGTCAAAAGGGTGATAGAGGGTCTCAAAAAGCTGCTTATAGGTTTTCAGGCCCCGGGAGTTATACATGATCATGGCCTCCCGCATGGTCAGCGTCAGCAGCAGCATGGCCACAATGGCCGAGAGAACGCCGGTCCAGCCCAGGCCCACATAGTAGGTGTTGGCTTGGTTGCCGGTGGCAAAGCCACCGCCTGCGTGGGCCGAGAACAGCACGGCGCCTACGGAGAAGGCGGCTATAAACGGAGTCTTGGGGATTTTGGGGGTGCTTGCTTTCATTGTTTTGTTCCTCCTGCAAAAATGATCGGGTGTTTGGCAGAAAAACAAAAAACCTTTCGTCTTTCCTGCCCCTTGGCAGAAGAGACGAAAGGCTGAAAACCCTCCGCGGTACCACTCTTCTTTGCTTCGCATTGCGCGAAACACACTCAACGGAATACCATCATATTCCTGCACTGTAACGGGAGCGCCCGTCTGCGTTTACTGGGGATTCAACGCAGCCGCTGTACAGCCAGTTCGGCAGTTGGATCGAACTGTGCCTCGCACCACCCGGCACTTCTCTGAGAGCATCGCCCTGCTTACTACTCTGTGTCATCGCGTTTGTGATGCTGTGAGGATAACAGCCGAAGCGGGAAATGTCAACAGGCATTTTGTAAAATAGGATTTTTTTGTAAAAAGTGCCGCTTGTCGGCAGGGAGAATACCAGGAAATTTTATAGAAAAAAACAACACGTCTTTGCCCATCACGAAGGCAGCTCCCCGGATCAAAGCTCGTTTGGACATCTTTTCCCCCTCGCGCATCGACGCACAAAATAAATGCGTCGCGCAGGCACCGTATAATCCACCTAATCCGGCAAATACTATTTTTGCAATAATAAGAAATAAAGGGAGTTTTTTATATGAAAGCAACCGGAATCGTGCGACGCATTGACGACCTGGGGCGAGTGGTAATTCCCAAGGAGATACGCCGCACCATGCGTATCCGCGAGGGCGACCCGCTGGAGATCTTCACCACTCGGGACGGAGAAGTTATTTTTAAGAAATATTCCCTCATCGGTGGGCTGGAGGACTTTGCCGCCCAGTTCTGCGACACCCTGGCCCACTCCTCCGACTTTACTGCCGCCATCACCGACCGAGATAGCGTCATTGCCACCGCAGGGCCCGGAAAACGGGAGCTCATCGGCCACAACCTCTCCCGGGAGATGGAACAGCTTATGGAGGGCCGCAGCGTCTACCAGCGGACCAAAGAGGACGATGCCCTGCCTGTATGTGAGGGCAGCGCCCACCTTATTGCCGCCACCGCTGCTCCCATCCTCTGCCAGGGGGATGTGCTGGGCCTGGTGCTGTTCGCCGCCGGAGAGGGGGAGCTTCCCGGCGAGAGCGAATATAAGCTGGCGCAGATTGTGGCGGCCTTTTTGGGGCGCCACATGGAGGCATGAGGCAAAACAGCAGAGAGACGCTCAAAGCGTCCCTCTGCTGTTTTTTTTTGAGGCTGCCGAGGAGTTTTACAGCCTGCTATGCGCGCACCTTTGGTGCCGCAGGTGCAATAAGAACACCCTATGTTTGAGAGCGGCCCCCATCACCGCCAAAGTCAGTTGCTTTGCTATAAACTATTAAAACGCAGAAAACACTTCTCCCATGTTTGGTGATTCTGCGCCTCGGCTGTTTTTCTCCCGGCATAACCGCCCAAATCCGGAACGCCCCATAACCGGTGCGAAGGGCGTCCGGCATCTGCTGGCAGCCAAGGTATAAGGGCCGCCGGATGCTTTCTTCAATTTTTGGCAAAATGGCGGGAAAATATGGCAGTATTGTACCATTCTGCTTTTCAACATGGTATAATGCAGGTAATGCAGGTAACGCTGGTAACGAGCCCCCCACATCTATCGCTGCAAGGAGGAGCATCATGCGGTTTTTCAAGGATATGAAGTTCTGGAAAAAGGTCACGCTGATCTGCGGCATTCCCCTGCTGCTTATCAGCATGCTCATCGGCGCCATGTCCTATACCCGCGCCAAGGATACCGCCCGCAGCAGCAGTAAGCTGAGCCTATATGATGCGGTGAACCGCATGGATATCAGCCTCACCACCCGATCCCGGCAGATTATCTCCTCGGTGGAAGCCATCGCCGAGGGCCTGCTCTCGGCAGATGCGCTGGAGCTGCCGGCCTCCCATCTGCGGGACATCTGTCTGGGGCTGGTGGCGCCGTTTCAGGAGGTGCAGGCCGTCACCGTGATTTGGGAGGGCCAGCCCGTGTATCGCTCAGACCCCTCCCTGCCCCTGTCCGACCAAGTCATAAATTCCCTCATTGCCCAGGCCCAGGCCCACCCGGGCAAGGTGGTGTGGTCAGACGTTCTGGCCTTTCCCGAAAGCGGAGATGCCATCCTCCTGGCCCGGGAGCTGCAGGCCGCCGATGGCCGGGGCCGGGGCACGCTTCTGCTGCGCATAGACCCCTATGCCATGGGCAACATGCTCCTGAGTAAGCAAAAAAACCTGAGCCGGCAGGTCTCTGTCCATCTGGATCGTTCCTTCCGCCCCATGTATCAGACCGGCTCCGCTTCCCCGGAGCTGCTGGAGCAGATCGTGGCCCAGTATCGGGCCGGTAACCGGTCCTTTTCCTTTAGTCTGGACGGTCTGTCTTACTACTGCAGCACCCAGTATAACGGCCTGGTGGGCTGGTACACCTGCTCCTTTGTAGAGGAGAGCAATCTATTCCCCGGTGCGGCCGCTCTCCGGGACTACATCATTTTGCTGGTGATCCTGTGCGCTGTGGCTGCCTATATCCTGCTTTGGTTCCTGTCCCGCTCCATCACAAGGCCACTGGACCAGCTGAACAGCGCCATGAAAACCGTGCAGTACAAGCACCTGAATGTAAGCCTGGATGTAAAAAGCCGGGATGAGATCGGGGAGCTGACAGAATCCTTTAACTACATGATGGGCCGCATCCACACCCTGGTGAACCGGGTCTACGAGGAGAAGCTGGCTCAGAAAAACGCTGAGATCGAGGCTCTGCAGGCGCAGATCAACCCGCATTTCCTATACAACACCCTGGACTCCATCAACTGGATGCTCATTGACCGGGACGAATTGGACATCAGCTCCGTGGTGGTATCCCTGGGCAAGCTCATGCAGTACAGCATGGACACCAGCTCCGCCTTGGTACCGCTGCACATGGAATACCGCAACGCGCTGGACTATCTGAATATCCAGAAAAATCGGCTGGAGGACCGCCTGCTCTACGAGCTGGACCTGCCATCGGACCTGGAGGACTTTCTCATTCCCCGCCTGATCCTGCAGCCGCTCATTGAAAACGCCATCATTCACGGCATCCTCCCCTCCGGCCGCAGCGGGCGGATCACCGTGCGCACCCGGCAGGAGGGCAGCCGCCTGGTGCTGTCGGTGCAGGATAACGGCGACGGCATGGAGCCAATGCAACTGCAGCAGCTGCGCCAGCTGCTATCCGGCAGCCAGGAGAGCGGCAGCATCGGCATGCGTAACGTGGCCCGGCGGCTGCAGCTTCACTTTGACGGCCAGTGCCGTTTCTCCGTGGACAGCGGCCCCGGCCGGGGCACCACCGTGCGTTTATTGCTGCCCATGCAGGGAAGGAGGATGAATTTTTGAAAATACTGATTGTTGATGACGAGCCCAAAATCCGCAAGGGCCTGTGCAAGATCGTGGAAATGCACCCAGGCTGGTATGTGCCCCAATCCTTTGCCGATGCTGAAAGCGCCATTGCTTTTCTGCGGGACAATGGGGCGGATGTGGTCATTACCGACATCCACATGCCGGGTCTGACGGGGCTGGACATGATCGAGCAGATGCGCAGCGCCTGCCCCAAGGTGGTGTTCATCATCCTCACCGGCTATGGGAAATTTGAATACGCCCAGCGGGCCATTGACCTGGGCGTGAAGAAATATCTTATGAAGCCCACCTCCCCGAACGAGATTACCGCCGCCCTGGAGCAGATTGAGGCGGATACCCCCCGAAAAAAGCACGCAGCCGCCTTTCAAAAGCCCACCAACAACCTCATCATTCTTCGGGCCATGGAGTATGTAGATCTGCATTACCGGGATCGGTTCACCCTGCGGGACATGGCCGCCGCCCTCTACATCTCTCCCAACTATCTGTCGGATCTGTTCAAAAAGAACACCGGGATGCGCCTGTCGGACTACATCACAGAGGTGCGCCTGGAAAAAGCCCGGGAATACCTCATGGATGTCCACTATAAGGTCCGGGACGTATCGACCCTGGTGGGCATTTCCGACCCCCGGTACTTCTCCAGCGTTTTCCGGAAAAAGTATGGTATGACCCCCATGGAGTTCCGCAACGAATACGCCTCCCGCCAGTTTGAGGATCCGGATCCGGAGGAGAATTGACGGCATAACGCAGACGGTCTTCAACGCAAAGCAAAATCAGTCCTGCACCAATATGGTGCAGGACTGATTTTATGTATCGCTTTATTTTTGGAAAATCTGGGCGTAGACCACGTCCGCCGCCCGGAAAAAGCTCAGGGCCGCCCGGTCATAGTCATTCTTGTAATAGTCCGTTTCCACAGCGTTCTTCAGCTTATTGAGCTGTGTGTCGGTGGCAGTGCTATTCACGCTGTCCCCCAGGAGAACATAATAGTGATCCCCCTTCACCATGAGCAGCAGCATGTCGCTTGGTCCCAGGCCCCAGGCCTTTCCCAACTGGGCAGCATACTTCTCCACGCTGCGGCCATGGGTGCTGTCCACGGTGGCCACGGCCACCACAGCGGTATACTTATTATTCCACTGGTCGTTGTATTCCTCCAGCGTTTGCCGGGTCTCTTGGGTCAGCAGGCCCGCATCGTCGGCAATCCACTGATGATACTCCACCGCAATAGGCTTGCGGCTGAGGCCGTACACGGACCCGGCCACGATCACCAGCACCAGCACCGCCAAGGCAAAGCCCCGGTTCTTGAATACCTTCATGTTTCCGCTCCTTTCACGGAGGATCTTACTTGTGCAGCTCCATGAGCTTCTGCTTCAGCTCGCCCTCGATACGGCCCAGCTCAGCCTCGGCGGCCTTGCGCTTAGCAGCACCCTCCTGCTGAATGGCCAGCACCTCGTCCAAGGTGGAAATGAGCTGCTGATTGGTGTGCTGCAGAGTTTCAATATCCACAATGGAACGCTCGGACTCTTTTGCGGTAGCGATGGTACCCATCTTCAGCGCATCGGCGTTCTTCTTGAGCAGGTCGTTGGTCATCTCGGTGACGGCGTTCTGAGCGGCTGTAGCCTGGCGGCCGTGCTCCATACCCAGGGCCAGCACCATCTGGCTCTTCCACAGGGGGATGGTGTTCACCAGGGAGGATTGGATCTTCTCTACCATCTGGGTGTCGTTATTCTGCAGCAGACGGGTCTGGGGGCCCATCTGCACGGAGATCATCCTCGTCAGCTCCAGGTCGTGGAGCTTCTTTTCAAAGCGGTTGCACAGGTTCACCATGTCGTTGTAGGCCTGGGCATCCTCGGCAAGGCCGGTCTTTTCCGCCTTGATGCGCAGCTCCTCCAGCTCGCCGGCGCGCACCTCCTCCAGCCGTTTCTTGCCGGCCAGGATGTACATGGTCAGTTCCTTGTAGTACTTCAGGTTCAGCTCATACATCTGATCGAACATGGCAATGTCCTTCATCAGCGTGATCTGATGCTTTTCCAAAGACTGGGCAATGCGGTCCACATTGGCCTCCACCTTGCCGTACTGGGCCTTCATGCTCTCGATCTTGTTGCCGGCCTTGCGGAACAGACCCGCCAGCCCCTTCTTCTCCTCGCCGGAGCCAAAGCCCTTCAGCTGCACCACCAGCTCGCTGAGGTCAGCGCCCACCTCGCCCAGATCCTTGCTGCGCACATTGCTCAGGGCGTTCTCGGAGAAGCCCGCCACGCTCTTCTGGGCGGCGGCGCCGTACTGCAGGACCATGTTGGTGTCGGTAATGTCGATCTTCTTGGAGAACTCCTCCACAGCCTTCTTCTCCTGCTCGGTCAGGAGCTTATCGTCCAGCTGCACCGGCTCCACGGGCTTTTCCTGCGGGGCCTCGGCCACAGCCGTGGGATCCAGGGTCAGCTCGGGAACGGCGGCCTCGGTCTCCGTGGGGTTCAGGGTCAGTTCGGGGGTCATATTCTCGCTCATAGTGTGTTCCTCTCTTTCTTATAATTCCAGTTGGATGCCGCCGTCGGACGGCTCCGTTTTGTCTTCTTTTTCTTCATTCACAGTGCGGTGAACGGCGTCCTCCGCCAGCCCCTCCCGGGCCATCATATTCTCCAGCACAGTAATGTCCGTGGAAATATCCAGTGCCTCCGCGCCGAATAGGGCGTCCAGCTGCTTTTCAAAGGCGGTAACGATGGTGCCCATGATATTCTCCACCCGCTCCATGGTGGCGCCGATGTTGCCGCCGGAAACGCCCTGAGCCCCCATGCGGTCATAGGTATTGAGCAGCTTCAGGGTGGTAGGCAGGTAGTAATTCATAAACTTGCGGATCTGAGGCAGCTTTTCGGGTGTTTGCTTCACCTGGTCGAAAATCTTGCCGCTTAGCTCCTCCAGCTTGCGAATCTGACCGCTGATGATATCGTCCTTTATATTGTCGTCCAGCCGGCGCATCTCCTGCATAGCCAGCTGACCCTGGGCGATCATCTCATCCAGCGCCTGGTTGCCGGTGCGGATAGGCTCCGGCTCCACCTCGACCTCCTCCTTCACATCCTTGAAGAAGCAGCGGCCGACAAAATACGCCGCCAAGGACACCGCCGCCGCAATGACAAAATGTCCCACCCGATATAGCGGAAACACCAAAGCATAAATTCCCCAGGCCGCCGCTGCGATGTAAATGGGTGCGGCAGACTTATGCACGATCACTTTTTTCATGGCTTTGCCTCCCCCGTTTGGGCTGATTGCCTATATTATACAGTATTCCCCCGGCGGGGTCAAGATAAAACGGGCGGCCTTTAGCCGCCCGAAAGAGTCATGGGGCAAATTCCGCAATTTAATTTCCCGGCTTCTGTCAGCCGATGCCCCTCATCCCCGTCAGAGGATCGACAAACACCGCCAGATCCGGCGCCCGGAAGGTGAACAGCAGGAACAGTGCCCACACCCCCAGCAGCACCAGCAGGCCCAGCACCGTCCAGCCCGCGCCGCTGAGCCGCCGCCGTTTCTGCAGGGACCAGCTCACCCAAAAGCTCAGCAGCACCGATACCTGAAAAATGAGGATGTCCACGATCATATTCCCTTGTCCCACAACGCCCTTGTAGCCGTAAAACAGAAGCGGGATCGCCGCCAGGCCCACCAGCAGGCCCACCGCCCGGGGCCCGGCGATGCCGCCGGAGCGCAGGACAATGTATTCCACCAGGGAAAACAAAATCCACGGCACCGCCAGCAGCTTCATGTGCTCCCAGGTGGACTCATTCACCGCCGAAAACAGCGCGGCTGCCACGCTGCTTCCCGTCCAATCATATACAAAATGCAGCAGGTTCCCCGCCGCCAGCGTCCAAAATAGGCCGATAATCTCCCAGGTGCGCCAGCGCGTATCCTTCATGCCTATGCCTCCTTTGTCATTTTGTATAATTTTACGCATAAAACTCCGGTTTCATACCCCATGTTTTCCGTTGCATTTTGCCGCCGGCGGCGTTACAATAGGCCATATCAACGGTGAAGGAGCGATACAATGGATTACAATGAAATTCTGCAAGCGGCCCGCACCTGCATGGGTCCCTACTGCAAGGCCTGCCCCGTGTGCAACGGCCGGGCCTGCGGCAACACCGTCCCCGGGCCCGGTTCAAAAGGCCTGGGCGTGACCTTCCAGCGCAACTACCAGAAGTGGCAGGAGATCTGCGTGCAGATGGACACTATCTGCGAAAACCGCCCTGCCGACACCACCTTTGACTTTTTCGGTGCCAAGCTGCGTCTGCCGGTGCTGGCCGCCCCCGTGGGCGCCATGAAGCTGCACTACGGCGACAAATACGATGACGCCACCTACAACGATCTGCTGGTGTCCGCCTGTCGGGACGCCGGCATCCTGGCCTGCACCGGAGATGGCATTGACGCCGGCGTGATGGCAGGTGCTCTCCAGGCTATCAGCCACGCGGGCGGTCTGGGTGTGCCCACGGTGAAGCCCTGGGATAGGGACACCGTATTTGAAAAGCTGGAAGCCGTGCGCAAGGCCGATCCCGTGGCCGTGGCCATGGACATCGACGGGGCGGGTCTGCCCTTCCTGCAAAACCGCATGCCCCCCGCCGGCAGCAAGACCGTCGCCGAGCTGCGGGAGATTATCGAGTTTGCCAAAAAGCCCTTCATCCTCAAGGGCATCATGACCCCCAATGGAGCTCGCAAGGCCATGGAGGCCGGCGCTGCCGGCATCGTGGTGTCCAACCACGGCGGCCGGGTGCTGGATCAGTGCCCCGCCACGGCAGAGGTTCTGCCGGGCATCGCTGATGCCGTGGGCGGTCGGATGAAAATCTTTGTAGACGGCGGAATTCGCACGGGCCTGGATGTGTTCAAGGCTCTGGCCCTGGGTGCGGATGGCGTGCTCATCGGCCGCCCCTTCGTCACCATGGTCTATGGCGGCGGTGCCGAGGGCGTGCAGGTTTATGTGAACAAGCTGCAGAGTGAACTGAAGGACGCTATGCAGATGTGTGGCGTGCACAGCCTGGATGAGATCGGCCGCGATCAGATTTTCCGCCCGTAAAGTAAGGGAAAACATAGAAAAACAGCAAAAGGGGAAACGGCTTCTATTGGGAAACCGCTTCCCCTTTTAATTTGAGCTAACGCAAGTATGCATCCACCCCCCCCGTGCGGGGCGGGACGTCTCATAGCCCAGGCCATACGCTTGGCACCAGCCATTTCAATCCACCCGCCCCATGCGGGGCGGGACACACAAGGTCTTCGGGACAAGATCGGAATGGAAAATTTCAATCCACCCGCCCCGTGCGGGGCGGGACAATATGCATGATTGTAAAGTGGGTGAGTGATTGATATTTCAATCCATCCGCCCCATGCGGGGCGGGACGCAAGTTACCCACGCACTACCCGCAAATTGCAAATTTCAATCCACCCGCCCCATGCGGGGCGGGACCTGAAGCTACTACTACTGCTATGGGCTCTCTGCTATTTCAATCCACCCGCCCCATGCGGGGCGGGACCAGCGATGCGGAGCGCACAGACGCGGCCCTGGATATTTCAATCCACCCGCCCCATGCGGGGCGGGACACGACATTTTGCAGTTTGTGCGCAACAATACACCAATTTCAATCCACCCGCCCCGTGCGGGGCGGGACGCTGTCATGCTGAGCATCCGCCCGAAGTGGTGCATTTCAATCCACCCGCCCCGTGCGGGGCGGGACAAGAGCGGGGCAATAGTTAGCGATTGGGAATCAGGATTTCAATCCACCCGCCCCGTGCGGGGCGGGACTTTTTTTAAGGATGTGTTTATATGACCTCTTTTATTTCAATCCACCCGCCCCGTGCGGGGCGGGACATCCTGCCGGAGGGCAAAGATGGCCTGACTATCGATTTCAATCCACCCGCCCCGTGCGGGGCGGGACCAAGACCCTCCTGGACGGTGTAAAGAGGGCGGGATTTCAATCCACCCGCCCCGTGCGGGGCGGGACCCGAACAGAATCTCCTGCTGGCTGGCAGCGGTAGCATTTCAATCCACCCGCCCCGTGCGGGGCGGGACGACGCTGACATGAGCAAGGCCTCGGCCATCCTCCAATTTCAATCCACCCGCCCCGTGCGGGGCGGGACCTGCCCCGCCCGAAGGCCCATGCGCTTAGTAAGATTTCAATCCACCCGCCCCGTGCGGGGCGGGACCTGCCACGGGATGCCAATTCCTCCGCATTATCCATTTCAATCCACCCGCCCCGTGCGGGGCGGGACGAGAAACTTCATCAATAAAAATACATGACTTTTCAGGATTTCAATCCACCCGCCCCGTGCGGGGCGGGACTATTGCGCACTGATACGCTTTGCCAGGAAATCCCAATTTCAATCCACCCGCCCCGTGCGGGGCGGGACGTTTGCCTTGTTGAGATCGGCGCAAATATCGTTAAATTTCAATCCACCCGCCCCGTGCGGGGCGGGACATAATCTCCCTGCCAGCGTGGATAACATCGTTGTATTTCAATCCACCCGCCCCGTGCGGGGCGGGACACAAAATTTCCGCTTTAGCGGGGTAAAGGAGAACAATTTCAATCCACCCGCCCCGTGCGGGGCGGGACGACCCGAGCGACAGCGACTTTGCCAAGCTGGGGCTATTTCAATCCACCCGCCCCGTGCGGGGCGGGACCCCGCTCCGCAATCCACGCATCCAGCTTCTTTTTATTTCAATCCACCCGCCCCGTGCGGGGCGGGACCACACGGCCATTGCCGCCCGGGGGGGCTGCACCCATTTCAATCCACCCGCCCCGTGCGGGGCGGGACGGCCAAAGATACCGATTGCGCCACCAATAAGCAATTTCAATCCACCCGCCCCGTGCGGGGCGGGACCGGAGGACGAGGGGATTTGTGCCGCACACCAAAAATTTCAATCCACCCGCCCCGTGCGGGGCGGGACGGACGTTGGCCACCTGGCCGTGATTCTGCGAGGATTTCAATTCACCCGCCCCGTGCGGGGCGGGACCAGCAGCTGGATAATCACTGGCAGCACCGCTGAGAATTTCAATCCACCCGCCCCGTGCGGGGCGGGACTAGCAGTTGGCATAGCCGTACTTGTCCATGACGATTTCAATCCACCCGCCCCGTGCGGGGCGGGACCCCCTCCCGGTAGCGCTTGTAGATATGGCGGATATTTCAATCCACCCGCCCCGTGCGGGGCGGGACCCGCTGGGAGCGGCTGCAGCTGCTCTATCAGCGGGATTTCAATCCACCCGCCCCGTGCGGGGCGGGACGTTGCTGGTGCCGAGCGACCCACTCTTGTCTTCCTATTTCAATCCACCCGCCCCGTGCGGGGCGGGACTGGCACCGAAAGGTCATACCGGCACAAACAGCCTGTAATTTCAATCCACCCGCCCCGTGCGGGGCGGGACCCACCGTTCCTGTGGCACTTATCGCCGCAGAGATAATTTCAATCCACCCGCCCCGTGCGGGGCGGGACTGTATTGTTGCCATACAGCTTAGTAATGGTGGCAATTTCAATCCACCCGCCCCGTGCGGGGCGGGACCAAAGGCTCTTTGCGATCTTGGTGTCTGCGTTGATATTTCAATCCACCCGCCCCGTGCGGGGCGGGACAGTGTACGCCATTTGTACGCACAATACAAGGGGATTTCAATCCACCCGCCCCGTGCGGGGCGGGACATCTACGACGCGCCGCGAGAGTTGATCGAGTTTATTTCAATCCACCCGCCCCGTGCGGGGCGGGACCTTCGTATTTGCTGTAATAGCTTTGCTCTGTTTTTAATTTCAATCCACCCGCCCCGTGCGGGGCGGGACTTTGATGTTGGGAGGGTGTAGGCTATGGCTCGTTGATTTCAATCCACCCGCCCCGTGCGGGGCGGGACCCGGGAGGATGCCTGCGGGCATGAGGATACCAAGCGATTTCAATCCACCCGCCCCGTGCGGGGCGGGACTCCGAAGTCTTTTACATCGGTACCCAGCGCAACATTATTTCAATCCACCCGCCCCGTGCGGGGCGGGACCCGCAGGGGGCAATGTCTTTTCCCCGTCCACTTTTATTTCAATCCACCCGCCCCGTGCGGGGCGGGACCGCAGGCGGCAATCGACATTCTTTTCTTCCTTGCATTTCAATCCACCCGCCCCGTGCGGGGCGGGACCGCTGCGGAGAAGTCAGTGGCGATTGGCTGAAAAATTTCAATCCACCCGCCCCGTGCGGGGCGGGACTAACAAAGATAGAAAGAAGCAAATACAACAAAGATTTCAATCCACCCGCCCCGTGCGGGGCGGGACAATAATTGTACGTTAAACATGTCTCTCAGGCCAATTTCAATCCACCCGCCCCGTGCGGGGCGGGACGGCCGGGGCCTTGGGGCCGAAGCGCTGGGGAAATAATTTCAATCCCCCCGCCCCGTGCGGGGCGGGACACCCGTCTGCTGTCCCGCACTTTAAAGACGGACCAATTTCAATCCACCCGCCCCGTGCGGGGCGGGACAAAATCGTGGCAGGACTTGGGCATGACGATTGAAATTTCAATCCACCCGCCCCGTGCGGGGCGGGACAGCAATCATGCACAAAATTTACCCCATGCATTCTTGCACAATGCACAATCCAGCGTGCAGCTAAACTACTATTCGCATACCAACAAGCATATTTTTGCTAATTATACGTTCACCTTCCGCCTGCTCGCCCGTTTTCCGGTGCGAACCTATGGGATCTCTCCTGAGAGCTTCCACTTCGCACGGTCAGATCATCAGGACCTCCTCGGGCTTATAGCCGGCCTTTACGCCGAAGTGCTCGATCTTCGTCTCATAGCGATTGCCCAAATAGTAAAACCGCAGGCTGTCCTTCTCCTTGTCCATGATAGAGCACAGCTTATGCTGCAGCTGCTTACACTGGGCGGCATCCAGCAGGCATTCAAACACCGAGTTCTGCACACGCTGGCCGTAATTCACGCACTGCTTTGCAATTTGTCGAAGGCGCTTTCGCCCCGCCGCATCCTCTGTACTCACATCGTAAGAAATTAATACCAGCACGCTCTCGCCTCACTTCCACAAAAACGGTGGGTAAGCATCCAGATCCGCCCGCAGGTGCCGTGCCAGCAGCAGCGCCTGCATATACGGAACCAGCCCCCAGGGCAGCTTTTCCTGCAGATACGGGTGCGTGATCACCTCCTGCTTGCGCTCCTGCCAGCTTCTGAGAAGCTTTCTGCGCCCATCGTCCGTCATGGTCACCGCTCCGCTCTCAGCCGTCTCAAAATCATCGGGGCCCATGACCTTATTGTTGATAAGGGTCAGGACGAATCGATCCGCCATACATGGCCGCAGCTCTTCCATTATATCTAGGGCAAGGGATGTTCTGCCCGGGCGATCCCGATGCATAAAGCCCACATAGGCATCCAGCCCGACGCTCTCCAGCGCCGAGGCGCAATCCCCCGCCAGCAGGCTGTAGGCAAAAGAGAGCATAGCATTGACAGGGTCCGTGGGGGGCCGCCGGTTCCTCCCGCGGAAATAGAAGCTCTCCTTGTTCCGCAGGATCATATCGTCAAAAACATCGAAGTACAGCGTGGCGGCTGCGCCCTCAAGGCCCCGGAGGGAATCCAGCGACTCCGCCTGTATGACCTGCGGCATCAGGTCATAGATCGCCGACGATACATTCCGGAATTTCTCCTCGTCGACGCGCAGCTTGTGGTCCCGTTTCGTTCGCTCGATGCTCCACCGGCCATTAAAAAGCTTGCCCCAGATCATATATTTCGCGATCCGGCAGCTGGCAGCCAAATCATCCGCCAGGCGATACTGCTCCCGGCGCAGCAGCACATTGCCATTGGTGATCCCCGCCGCCCGGGCCAAAAATCGCCCACCCGGTGTGCAGAAGCTCAAGGCGATGTTCCGCTTGACGCAGGCCCCCATCAGCGCCGGAGAGGCCCCCGCATAAGAAAAGCACAGGATCCCCTCCAAATTGTGCAAAGGGAATCGGCCCAGCTCTTCCCGGTCCCGGCGGACCACAACGTTTTCCCCATCCAGTGCCAAATACGCATCTTCAGAGGTTACAAACAGCGTATTGAGTAAACGTCTCATACCGTCTCCTCCATATATCGCTTCAAGTAGCTTTTCACCGAGCCGCTGCGCAGCAGCTTAGGCAGGCACAATTCCTTTAATGAGCAGGCATTGCAGGCCTTGGTCGGCTTCACCTTGGGCGTGTATCCCCGCTTATACAGCTGATGCATCTGTAACAGGGTCTCCGTGACCTCCCGGCGGAGCTCCGGGGTGAATGCCACCTCCACCCGCCGCCGCACCTCGCCAAAATACAGGGCGCCCTTGGGTATATCGCAGCAGAGCATCTCCTCCAGACACAGGGCCTGGCCGCAGAGCTGCAGCTCATTGGCACGGTCCTCCCGAGGTGAGCCGCGCTTATATTCCACGGGATAGGGCTGAAAAAGGCCCTCCTCATTCCGCAGCGGGACCCCCGCCGCACAGCGCCTGAACTCCACCACATCGCACGCCCCGGATACGCCCAGAGTGCGGGAGGAAACGGCCATGCCCCGCACGACGATCAGGCCCGGCCGCTTTTCCCGCAGCCCGGGATCATGGGCGCGCTCATGCAGGATCTGCCCATCCACCGTCCGGAGATTTTCCGCCCACAGGTTCTCAATATGGATCAGCGCCCACTGTCTGCGGCAGAAGCGAAAGTGCTGGAGCCCGGAAAGCTGGAGATACTCCTCTTCCTTATAGTCCATCTATGATCTCCGGTGTCAGCCCCGGCAGCTCATCCAGGGTGATCTCATAGTCACCCACGCACTGGGGCAGGCCCTCCGCGTTTTTGGGCGTGACATGGACGCTGCGGTGCACCTTGGCCGAGGAATACTGCCCGTCCTTGCAGTTATGCTCCCACCAATAGAGCTTCACCACCTCCATAGAGCCCTCCGGCCGGGCAGAAGACGCATCGTTTACGAACAGCGTCCGCAGACATTCTTTTATGACCGCGGCATCCTCCCGGGTAAAGCCGGTCTTTTCCGCCAGCTGCACATTGATGGCGCCCTTGATCTCGTACAGGCCGAAGCGGACGAAATGCTTCATTCCCATGGTATCGGAGGCGCGCTTTTCCCCGGTTTCCCCGTTGACGCTCTTGGTGATCTGCATCTCTTCAATCTCCACCGGAGAAATGCTCACTGCCTGGTGGATAGAAACAGGGCCCCGCACGCCGACGGAAACGTTGTTTTTATCTGTGCTCTTAAAGGCAAACACCTGTCCAAAGCTGCGCACATCCATCCATTTTTCGCACGCGGTCTGCGCGTAAATGCTTCTATCCTTGATTCCCTTGGTGGCCGCCGCAGCCCGGTCGCTCAGGCTTTTGCATCCGTCATCGCAGCGGTCATCGGATTGCACAAAAATCGCATATCCCATATCCTGCATGCGGTTGCGGAGCTTCCTCTTGATGCACACATCCGAGATCTCCCCCATGCCGTTATAGTCGGTCCTGGGGCGGTTTCCATTCAGCGGGTCGCCGTTACAGTTGGCGTTGGTCACAGAGATCAGCGCTACAAAGTCGATTTTGTTTTCCAAAGCTGCCATAATTATTCCTCCTCCGTATTGTCGTCCGTATCGTTTTTGGTAAAGAATGCGTTCCGCTGCAGTTCATAGCCCATCAGGTAAATATCCTCCAGGGGCCGGTTCAGCTCCTCCTCCGGGAATTCACGCAGGATGCCGACGATCTCACCCACAAGCCGCTTATAGCGGGCGGCCTGCCACGGCTCCACACGGCCCAGATAGGCCAGCTGCAGGTGCTGATTGACTCTCTCAAACACCGTAAACGGTCTCCGTTTAAATTCGCTCATGTACTTGATCGCGTTTGTCTGCCTGCCCTCCTGGGTTTTGGAGTAGTAGTCCTCCTCCAGCCGCTCCATAGCCGCCAGGAGCCTGCCGTATTGGAAGCTGCGGTTCTTTTTATCCAGTGCCCAAGCCATTTCGTTCCCTCCCTGTTTTGTGTCATATCTGTATTTCTGCAGAGCCGCGCAGGCCGTCCGCAAAATCCTTCTCCAATTTGCCTTTTCATAGCCCAACGGCGATGAGGCCCGCTGTGTCAGCGCCCGCAGAATGTCCAGCGGGAATATCCCCCCGTTCATCTTGCAGTGCAGCAAGCGCTGTAAATGCTGCCCACGGATTCCTTCGTCCGTCTCCAGGAAATTTTTTCGCTCCACGCCAAAGGCGCAATCCACAATGTCCAGCAGACTCATCGCCTGGATGCCAAGTTTCCCCGCATACCAGCAGCAGTGTCCGTCCCAATCCTCCATGCGCCGCAAAAAGGTTTCCAGGCCTATCTCGTTGTAGTAGGTCACCGCCAGCCGCCCGGTGGTGGCCGCGTCAAAGCTCACTAGAACGGCCCTGTCCTCGTTTTTCAGCTGATGGTCCTCCCGGAAACTCAGAAGTGTACCTTGCAGCTGCTTCTTGTAGTCGCTGGGCTTGCGCACCGGCGCAGTCTCTGCTCTCGGCACCCTGCGCATAGGTTGCGGCACCGCCTTCCCCTCCGGGTTCCAGCACAGGAAAATTCGTTTTCCTGAAAACTCCCGCACGCCCTGTTCCGATGCCAGCCAGCGCAGCGCATTGTGTGCTTTCTGCGAGGCTATGTAGCCCACGGTGGCCGCCTGTCTTTCATCCAAAAACCGCCCCCGGTAGGTAAAGCCGCTCCCATCGTTGGCCGAGATCAGCTTGGCCCTGTATAAGTTAGAAACGACCCCGCACGGATGTTTTGCCGCAGGCAAATCCATCTTCCCATTTACCATACATAAAGCACGGTCCCGATCACAGATCACGCTATCATAGTAATCTTGAAATAGTGAAAACAACTTCCTGTTTTTCCAACAATCGGGCTCTTCCGGTTCACATCCATCCACACGCCATCGGATCATTTGCTTTATTGTTTTATCTTCATGTACAGTATTTGCCTTTATGATCCCGCAGTTTAGCAAATCAGTGATAATGGTTTTGCCCTCCACATAGGCACGCACGGCACTTAAAATCGGGTGCGAGTAGGCCGACTCCTCCCATGTGCAAAGTTCTCTCAAATACAATCCATGGGCTTCCTCATCGTCAGGTGCAACATACTTGATTTGGTCGCACAGCGGGTGTGCCGCCAATTTATTTGCCCGCCCTCCGGAATCTTCCGTAACAGGAATAATCGTTTTTCTGTCTTTCTTGTCCAAAAGCTTTGCGCCGCGAAATTCTCCCTGTTTGTTCAGCGTGATTTCAATGTGCGCATTGGCTATAATGTGCGAAATAGGTGCCAGCGGCTCGTGCCCCTCCCGGAACACCCCCGCCAGGGCGGCGTTAGCGTCGTATGTCTCAATGGCGCGCTGTAAAAGTCCCATTATGTAACCTCCCCAAATTCCCGCAGGCCGGAGAAATTATCCAGCTCGCCTCCAAAGGGTTTTATCTCCATATCTCGGATGGTCTTCTGCACCGGGCACTGCTCCGGCGGCACAAATTCGATCACGCCCTTCTTCATCACCGGGTACCAAAGCCGCACCGTCATCTTCCCCCGGGTGTCCGCCGAATACGCCTCGTCTGCGTAGGTGATGCCGTGGTACATGAGCCCGAAGGCCAGCTGTTCCGTGTCGTCGTAGGCACTTGCCCCCTCGCCGAATACGCACGGCTCCACATAGCCCTGGCACTCCCGCGCGCCCAGGAAAATGTCCCGCCGGCCGCCCTTGCGGATCATCTTTTTGGCGATCTCATGGTGCTTGTTCTCGTTGCGGTCGGCAGCCAGCTCCGGGCGGTTCTCATTCCACTCAAAGTGGGCCCGGACCTGGTAGCAGCAGTCCTTCAGATAGGTATAGTAGCTCAGGTCGTTTCCGCCGCTGTATTTGATCGGGCGGATTCCCTTGGTCTCCATCTGAATGGGCTTCATCACCCGCACCGCGTCTATGACCCAAAGGATGGTGGGCTTCCAGTACACGGAGTGCAATATCCCCTTGAGGGCCTCATAGGTGGGCACCTGGTACGTGCACTTTTCCCCACCCACGCGCATAATGGGGTCGGAAAACAAGGCGTAGTCCCCCGTCACCTGAAACTCCACAATGTTGTCATACTTGGTGTTTTTCACTCTCGCACCTCCCAAAATTCATGTTTCTCCGTCTCTGTCACCAGGCCCACCGTGTCATCATAAAATCCCTCTGCCAGAGCCCGGGCGCAATCATCGCACACGGAGTGCAGCGCCCCTTTCTCCTCCAGCTGCTTTTTTTGATACGGATAGATCCCCACACAGTAGGCGGCCGCCTCCTGCAGCACCGCGGCCCGGTGCTCCGCATCATGCCGGCATCGCTCCCCGCACAGCTCCGCAATGAGCTCCTTTCCCTTGCCGTAGGGCACCAAAACGTCCGTGGTGTCCTCCTGAAATACGGAAAAATACCGTCCTGCCGTCTTAAATGCCTGCCGCAGGCAGAACATCTCTGCCCCGGCGCACCCCTCATCGGCATACCGCCGGTTGTCCGCCATCAGGTCAAACAGGCTGGTCCCTTGCTCCTTGATATAATAGTCCTGCTCCCCCTCCGCCATATCCCGGTACACCGCCCGGTAATAGTAGCGGATGGCTTCCTCCGAAAACAGATTGCCGCCAAGCTTCTCCGGCATTCTTTGAAACGCCTCCATCAGCGAAAGGGTGGCGTCCTTTCCCCGCCGGATGTCTCGCAGCATACCCAGCTTTTCATCTGCGCAGTTCACCGTATACACAGGCCGGGGCACTCGGGATTCCCCGCCGCGGTTGCACCGCCCCGCCGCCTGGACGACGCTGTCCATGCCCGCCGTCAGCCGTACCACCGCGTCAAAGGAGATGTCCACCCCCGCCTCGATCACCTGGGTGGCGATGCATAGCACCTTTTCCCGCCGGGCCAGCGCCGTCCGCAAAGCCTCCAGCACATCCCGCCGATTCTGCATGCACATCCCCGCCGACAGGTGAAAGCTCCCATACTCCTCCGATTTTGTCTTTTCCAGCAGATAGGCCGCCTCGCTTTTTTTGTTGCACACCACCAGGAGGCTTTCCGTCGTCTCCATCTGTTCGGCTATCCACTCCGGCAGCTCCTCCAAGCGCCGGTCCGGAAGCCGGATGAGCTCCGTCCGGTGAAAGGCCGCCCAAAGTGTCTCATCCCGGGGCACCATTTCCTCCGGCTTCTCCCGCAGCGGGTGGGCGGCGCACTCCAGCTCCGGCTGGGTGGCCGAGCACAGCACCACCGTTGCAGCGCACTGTTCGCTTAAAAACTGGACAGCCAGGTTAAACAGCGTCAGCATCTTCGCCGGCACCGTCTGCACCTCGTCTATGACAATGACGCTGCCGCACAGGGCCTGGAAACGCCGTACTGCCGTGGTCTTCCCGGCAAACAGAGTGTCCAGCAGCTGTACCAGTGTGGTGATGATAATGGGGGCCTCCCAGCTTTGCACCAGCAGCTCCCGCTCGTCCAGCTCCTCCCGGGAAAGTCCCGTCTGCACCACATTGGAGTGATGCTCCAAAATCAGCCCATCGTCCCCCACATATTCATGGATGACCCTGGCATTCTGTTCCAGGATCGACAGCAGCGGCGAAACGAAAATCAGCCGGTTTTTATGGTATATCCTGCCGTGAGCCAGGGCGTATCGCAGGGAGCTGAGGGTCTTGCCGCCCCCGGTGGGGACGTTTAGCCGGAAAATGCCCGGCTCCCGGGACGCAAAGGCCCGGCATCGCTCCGAGATGGCATGCCGTGCCTTCTCAACCGGCGTTTCCTGTGGAAACTGCGCCAGCTTTCCCTCCAAATATGCCAGTCTCCCCTCCCAGACCGGGCCCATGTCCTCCGGCCAGGTCCGCAGATGTGGCCCGCTCATAAAGGCCCCCGTGTCATGGCGATCCCCTTCAATCACAGCGGATAGGATCAGCCGCGCCAAAAGGCCTGTTTCAAATGCGTAGTCCCGGTCGTCTCCATAGGCTTCATCCAGCCGGCCCATGATCCCGTCGACTTCCGCCGCCGCCTTTTTAAACCGCGCCCGGATCTCCCGCTCCGGTATCTCGCTCAAAAGGGCCGCTGCAGCGGCTTCATAGGATATGTCCTTCTTTTCACATCTATATGAAAACCCCAGCCGCTGTGCCGGATCCACACAATCAAATAGCCCGTGGTGGGCCCCTATGGCAAAGGCAATCAGCTCGGCGCACACAATCTCCGGAAACGTCGCCCCCTCTCCATGAAAGATCTCCATCATATACCGGCATCCCTGAAAGGTGTGGATCACGCTGCCCCGTCGTCCGGGATCACCTGCCTCCAGATACTGCTGAAATTCCTCGGTGTACTTTCCCATATCGTGCAGCAGACCTGCCAGGTACCCCGTATTCTCCAATCCCACACTCCGCAGGCACTGCTCGGCCCGCTGCGCCGTCCCTATAAGGTGCGCATACACCGTCTGTCGGCTCATCTCTCCGTCAGGCTCCACCCGTTTGTGGGCATAAAACGCCATATGTCTCCCCCTCGCCTCTCTTTTTTTGCAATGGCCCGCCTTAGCCATTTTCCGTTCCGACTTTCACGCTGTGCGCTGTGTAATTCGGCTTTCTATTTTACTATACCTTATTTTTCTCGTTATTTCAACAGTATTCAGCAGTTTATTCCTATTCATTGGAATATATGGTCAATAATTTACATTTTTATCAGGTGGATATGTCTTGTTTTTTACTTTTTCCACATCATTTTGCAGCCGACGAGCCTCGAAAGGGGCTTTAGGTCGGGCGTGTAAAGCGAAAGGGCCTGCCGTCTGTAATTCACAGACAGCAGGCCCTTTCGGTCGCTTGAATAAAAGTTAGATGATCTTCTTTCCTTTGTTATCTTATGGCGGCTTATTCTTCCTCGAACTTCACAGCCTTGTCAAACAGCTCCTCCACATCCTTGCCGGGCTTCTTGCTCAGCAGGGAGGCTACGATGGCGGCGATCATGCTGGCGGCAAAAGCGGGGATAATCTCATAGATACCCGTACCGGACAGGAACGCCAGCCACAGGCCGTCCACAGCCGCACCCACAATGATGCTGACCACGGCGCCGGCAAAGGTAAACCGCTTCCAAAACAGGCTCAGCATAATAGCCGGGCCGAAGGCCGCGCCAAACACGCCCCAGGCGTTGGACACCAGAGACATGATGGTGCCGGAATTGGGATTGGATGCAATAATCAGTGCCACCACGGAAATGATGAGCACCACGATACGGCCGGCCCACATCATCTCCTTATCGCTGGCCTTGCCCTTGCGGAATACAGGCTTATACACATCGCTGGCAAAGGCGCTGGCAGCCATGAGCAGCTGGGAATCCGCCGTGGACATGGATGCCGCCAGCACTGCTGACAGCAGCAGGCCGGAAATCACGCCCGGGAAGATCTTGCGCACCATGGTGATGAACACCAGGGAGTGGCCGTTGATAGCTTCGTCATAGCCCAGGAACAGGCGGCCAATGATACCCACCGCAGCGGCAAAGATGACGATGAGCACCGTCCAGGTAATGCCGATCTTGGCGGACTTCTTCAAGCTCTTCTGAGACTCCAGGGACATAAAGCGAATAATGATATGCGGCATGCCGAAGTAACCCAGACCCCAGCCCAAGCCGGAGACAATGTCCTTCCAGCTGCTGAAGGCGTTGAAGTAATCGGGCGTATCCACAGCATGGACGCCCATGCCCTGAAGCATAAACAGCGCAAAGATTGGGGCAATGAGCAGTGCGCCCAGCATCAGCATACCCTGGAAAAAGTCCGTCCAGCACACGGCAGAAAAACCGCCCAGGAAGGTATAGCCGATGATGATGATGGAGGCAAGATACATCGCCGCCGTCTCGTCCATACCGGTCACAGTATTAAAGAGGGTGCCGCATGCCTTCACACTGGAGGCGGCGTACACGGTGTAAGCCACCAGGAATATCACCGCGCAGATGATCTGCAGGGCCTTAGATTTGGACAGGAACCGGTTGGTCAGGTACTGGGGGATGGTGATAGAGTCATTGGCCACAATGGAGAACCGCCGCAGCCGGGGTGCCTCCACGAGCCAGCTGATGGTGTAGCCAATGGCCAGACCCACAGAGATCCACACCTGCCCCACGCCCAGGGCGTAGATAGAGGTAGGCAGACCCATGAGTACCCACGCGCTCATGTCGGAGGCGCCTGCGGACAGAGCCGTGACCCAGGGGCCCATCTGACGACCGCCCAAGAAATATGTCTTCTCGCCGCCGGAGCGATTCTTAAAGAAGAAATACACCCCGATGGACAGCATAAAGACCAGATAAATCACAAACACAATAACTTCGCTGATTTTCATAGCTTTCACTCCTAACGCATTCTTAGCTTAACGCAGGCAAGTATAACACAAACATAACAAGAACGAAATACAGAACCATGTATAGAATGAATTCTATACATGGTTCTCATATAATCCAGATATTTCTTGATTTTATTCTTTTTTCATATAGACCACATGCAATACCAAAATAAGCTCTCAAAATCATTTTCGGGAGCTTATTCTGCCGCCCGGAAGCCCTGTAAAAACATCGGCATCATCAGGGCACTGTACCGGCTCAGGGCGTATTCACCACCACTGAGGCACCAATCATACATCAGCCCCCTCTCAAACATGGCGTAGGCCTTCACGATCTCATTGGCGGTCATGTCTGTGCGCAGCTGGCCCCGGCCTTGGCCGGTGCGGATGATTTGATAGAGCAGCTTAAAATAGGTGCGGCTGCGGTCTAACAGATGCTTTTCACCTCGGGTCACCAGCTGAGAGGATAGCAGCCTTGCCAGCAGCTCCATAGACACACTGTTATCGATCATGCCGAATACCTCTCGGTTCAGGAATGCCAGTGTGTCCACCGCATCCGCCTCCGGGTCCAGCTGTGGCCGCAGCTCCTCGTACTTTTCGTCAAACAGTACCGACAGGGACTCCAACAGCGCATCCTTGCCGTCAAAGTAGTGGTAAAACGATCCCTTGGAGGTCTCGGATTCAAACACGATGTCCTCCACGGTGGTATCCTCATAGCCCTGCTCGTAAAACAGCTTCCACGCCGCCGCCACGATCCGTGCCTTCGTGTTCCGTCCTGCCTTCCTCGCCATCACAAATCCTCCTTACAGTATGGCCCCCTCGGGCCCGCTTTCCCGCCTCGTAGACGGGCAGCTGTCACGCCTGCGCATCCTCCTGTCCCTCATCCGGCTGCTGCAGCTCTGTCTCCCGAGTTGTACCAAAGTCCAGCTGAATCACCGCCTGGCGCACATTCACGGCGCAGCTCACCTGCAGCCCCTTCTTGCCGGCCTCCTCCGCAGCCCCCGATAGGATCTCATTTAGAATCTCCCGGTTTAATCCGCCGCCACGCCAGTGGAACACGAACTGCGTCTGTTTTTTTCGCAGCGCCTGGCGCACCCGGTTTGCCACATCCTCCGTTTTTGTCAGGGATACGGAGCGGTAATAATACCCCTTGTCCTCCGTGCATTTCGGCACCGGCAGCACCAGTTTCTCATGATCCGAGAAAATATGCTTATCGTCTAGGTTGAAGTAATCATACCGATGGATACCCCGCTGCAGGGAGTTGTCGAAGGTAGCATCCATATGGTATCTTTTTCCGTCTATTGTAAGTACATTCCAGGTGTGACGGTAGCGCACTCCCTTTTCCGGGTTTGCCTCGCTGAGGGCGATAATACACTCTACTCCCGCCGCATCACACAGTGCCTTCACCGTTTTGGCGATGCCCTCGCACACACCCACACCTTGGGTCAGCGGGCCAATGATCTCGTGGGAATAAGATTTTTTCAGCTTATCATAGCGAACGCTGTCCAATATGAAATCGTGAATGGCAATTTCCTTTTCCAGCTGGCTCTTTCCCCGCAGGGGCCGGGTAAGCCGCTCTATGCGGGCCGCTATTGCCTGCTGGTGGGTGCGAATCTTTCCCTTGTCAAACAGGTATTCCGGCAGCAGCTCCACATGCTCTGCCCCGGGATAAAACCGATAGCTATACCCCGTCACATGAAACAGCAGCGGTGTATCCAGCTTTAGCCGCAGGTAAACCTCCGCCAGTCTTGCCGGCTCCAGCCGCGTTATCCGTATCGTGGGCGCAAGGCTCTTAAATCCCGCCAGCATCTGCTCGTAGGCGGATTTTTCCTCTCGGCTCAGACCTTTGTAGTAAAACCCGTCCATATAATGTTCCTTTCATAGTTCTGCTCCTATTGTAGCAAAAACCGCCCCCCTGTCAAGCCCCTGTCCTTCACCCTCCAGCTCCATTTCGCAAAAAGCACCCCCTTCCCAAAGGCGGAAGGGGGCGCTTTCCTTATATGATCAAATTGGCTCCATATGTGCCAAACAGCTTCTTCAGCTGCTTTTTCTGCATGGCCGTCATCCGGCTGCCATACCGCTGTGCCAGGGCTGCCGCCTCCTGCTTCTTTCCGCCCTTGAGATAGTTCCCCATGGCCCGCCGCAGGCTCTCCATGGCCGTGGAGCTAAGCGTCGTTTTCTTTTCTGTTTTTGCCGCGGCGCCTAAATTGGCTCGGCCATCGCCGGAAGCCTTCTGCTCTGCGTTCGCCTTGCTCGTGTAGTGCTGCAGCATCAGCTTGTAGTCGGCATACTCCTGCTCCCGCAGGGCGTCTACCTCCTTGCCCGCCCGGTCATAGCTCTCCTGCCAGGCCTCCTGTTCCTGCCTGTAGCGCTTATAATCCGCCTGCTCCTGCTCGCTCACCTGCTCGTATCTTTGGGTCAGCCAGTTACGCTGATCCTGATCCCGCTGCCGGGCGCTGCTTTCCAGCTCCGGCATCAGCTCTGCCAGCTCCTGCATATAGCGGTCATAGGCCTGCTGGGACGCCGTCTGTGCGTAGCTGGATGCGTAGCCTCCCGTCAGCCCGGCAGCAGTGCCCATGGTGTCCTCCATGGCGTCCCGTCCCCTCCGGGCATACTGATACGCATAATTTTTATACTGCGCATCTGTCTGCGGGTCGTAGGCAAACGGTTTTCGCTGAGCGATCTGTTCGTAGAGCTGGGACAGCTCGTCCTCAAAGGAAGACTTGTACTTCTCCGGCTGCAGCGCCTCTATACTTCTGCGCATCTCCTGCGCCGTCTCCACCTCGTCCGATGGCACATATCCCTGCTCCAGCTTGTGCAGCTTGTTGTACGTCTCGTCCGACACGCCCTTCATCACATCCTTACCCGTAGTGGGCTTCGTGGGTACGGCAGCCTGCTGCACCTTGTTCAGGCTCCCCCAGGTCTCGTCGCCCACCACGCCGTCCACCAGCAGCTTGTTCTTCTTTTGGTAATCCACCACAGCCCTGTATGTGTTGCTGCCGAACACGCCATCCTCGTCTAGGTGATATCCGTTTTGATTCAGCTTCTGCTGCAGCTCCCGCACGGAACTGCCTGTATTGCCCCTCCAAATCTTTCTCGCCATAATTCAGTACCTCCTTTTATTTCGTTCTCATCAGCTTGCGATCCATATTCCGGCGATGTAGATGTCGTACCCTGCGGGTATGTCCTCCTTGGGCCGGATCTGTATGGTGCCGGCCGAGCCCAGCCTCGCATCCAGGTCTTTCTGACAGTACACGCTTAGGGCATAGGTGGAGGTGGGGATATGTGCGCCGATAGTGGCAATGTCGTATGTCGTATCCGCCGTTAGCGCAACGTTGGTTTCTCCCGACACCCTCAGGATGCCGAGCCCCAACATAGCGGAGTGCCTGGCCGTGCCGCTGAAGTTCTTTAAATTCGACCCGACCGCGCCAATCGTCAGATTGGTAGGCCCCAGGCCCAGCAGCGTCAGCGTTCCTGCCACATCGTCGTAGCGGATCACGCTGCGTTTGTTCTGTACATCGTACACACCCCAGGCCGCAGCGGATTCCCCGTTGCCGCCGTAAATAGCCGTGTTGTGCGGATTTGCGGCTCCGTCCATCGTCTGAAAATATATGTCCTTCTCTGCATTTGTCGCCTTGCTGCCGCCCATGTATATAAATCGCCCTGCATGCAGATTCCAATCCGCTGCCAGCTCCAGCGCCTTGCTTTTCTCCGCCGCCTTACCAAAGGCGGCGCCGTCTCCCCCCGCCTTCAGGTGGAAGGCCACCTTCTCCGTGGGGATGGTCGCCTCATAGGTGGCGGTGTTCCCCAGGCTGTCGGTGGCGATGACCTTCGCCGTATAGCTTTTCTCCGTGCTCAGCGTCGTGCTGCCGCTGATGACCTTCGCCGTCCCGGCCTGCATGGCCACGCCGCTTCCGTAGCTGCCGCCCACGCTCTTCCAGTAACCCTTGATGGTCACACGGTTCTTCCCACCCAGGGAGGAATACTTTGCCGTGGCGACACCTGCAATGTGCGTGCCGCTGTCCGCCGCCTTACCCTCCGCGTCCGAGCGGTACAGCTTCACCCCATTCAGCGCCGGCTTGGCGTAGGCCAGCAGCGTGATGGAGAAGTCCTCATAGGCCGTGAGGCCCCGGCTGTCCGTCACCGTGCAGCGCACCTTGGCGGAGGTAGCCGTGATGGTCCCCGTCCGGTATGGGCTGGCCGACACGGTCTTTCCCAGGTAGGTGATGGAGTACTTCTTCACCGTGGCTCCCTGCTTACAGGTGACCTTGCTGCTGTAGAAGGTGGCCTTGGCCTTGGAGTAGCCCTGCACCCACGCGGCAATGGCACTGGCCTTGGTGCCGCTGTTATCGTAGGTCACCGTGGCCCAGCCCGCACTCAGGGCGGGCTTCATGCTGCCCGGCACCGCCGCTGTGAAGGATACCAACTTTGTGCCGATGAGGGTGCTGCCCTTGTAGGTCTTGCAGGTGAGCGTTCCAGTGCCGCTGAGCTTGCTTGTGATCTGCGCCGCCAGGCTCTCCGGCACGGTCCAGGTATAGCTGCTCCCCGCCTTGGTGGCGATGGTCCCCGACGCGCTGCCGAAGCTATAGCTCAGCGTGTGGGTAAAGGCCGTGGATGCCCGGGGCAGGCTGATGGTCGCCTTGCCACCGATGGTCACCGGCCCGATAGAGGGCGTGGTGGCCCGGGGTATGGTGGGCAGAGTGAAGCTCTTGGCTGCGGCGGTATAGTCGCCGTTGCCGTACAGCCACCCGGAAAAGGCTGCCACGGTAAAGCTTTTGGTGCCGTCTGCGTTGTGACTCAGCTCCAGCGTGCCCGAGGCAAAGGTGCGGTCCTTGTAGTCCGTTATGTTGGAGTAGGTGCCGCCGTCGTACACCTTCACCCCGGCGATGCTTACCGCCGACATCTTGATGGCATTGTCATAATACTGCTCCCCCGGGGTCAGGCCGCAGGACCAGGCGATGGTGGTCTTGTTGTCGGAGATGCTTTGGCTGCCGGAGATTTCCCATTTTACCCAAAAGCATGAGCCGTATTTTGTGTTTGTGCTGATTACGCCGCTGGTGGCCATCTTCTTATCCTCCGATCCATTTGAACTTTACCCCGCCGGTGAAGCTTACGTCCCATTTTCCCGCGCCGGTGATGCGGTCCGCGGCGATCTGGGCCACAGTAAGCTTGCCGTTGGAGAAATACGCCGCCTCCTGTCCGCCGATGTAGAATGACAGCTTCTCCGTGGTCCACACGGACATATTGCTGCTCTTGTCGATGACGTCGTACACACCCTGCTCCGTCTCCACCCCGGTCTGGCTGGTGCGGATGTCCTGGCCAATGGCGATGCCGATGATGGGCACGGTGCCGTCGTAGCCCACAATGCCCTGGCGGATATATCCCTCCACATCGGTCTTGTAGGAGGCAAAGTCCACCCCCACCCGGTCCACATCCGCCCGGATGTCCGAGGCAAACTTAAAATACTGGCTCAGCTGGCTGGGGTCCGCCTCGATCCGCTGGCTGATTCTCTCCAAATAGTCGCCGAATTCCGATTGTGCCACATAGCTCCCCTTCAGCTCCGTGGCCAGCCGGTCCATCTCCTGGCGCACCACGTCCGCCGACTTGATGATGAGGCTCTTGAGCGTTGCCGCCTGGTGTGCCCGTTCCTCCCGGGCTTCTCGGCTGCTGACCGTTGTCCGCTGCGCCTGCGCTGCTTGAGCGCCGGCGGTGCACTCCACCTGCTCCATAGCTCGGTTCAGCGTCTGCGCCAGCCGAAATAAGTAGGTGTATTGCTGCTGTACCTGCTGCGCCAGCGTTCCCGCAGGGACGGCGGGCATTTCCATCACGCTCACAGCCGGTCACTTCCTCTCCCATACAGGGCCGTGGCGGCAAAAATAGCGCACTGGCCGTTGCCGGTCAGCCTCAGCCGCATAGCCCGGCACTGCCTGGGCCGTATGGCCACCAGCTGTTCCCGTATGCCGCCGCTGCCGGTGATCTGTCCCTGCTTTTGCCAGGTGGCTCCCTGGTCATAGCTGACCCACGCCGCCACCGTTGTCCCCTGCTCGGGCCGCATTGCCAGCAGCAGCCGTGTCAGCCTCTTGCGCTCCGGGGTCTGCAGCCCCAGCTCTCCGGTCTCCGCCAACCAGGTAAAGCCCGTTTCCTTTTCGCCGCTCTCGCCGTGCATGCTCAGCAGCTTCCCCTCTGCGCTCAGGCAGTAAAGCTCCCCGCCCTTGCAGGCAAAGCCCTCCGCCCGCAGCTCGTCCTCCCGGTGCCACAGCTTTCTCTCGCTGTCATATACCAACAGAGAGGCTGCTCCATCCTCATCCAGCGCCGAGAGATAGTACTTCTCTCGCCACGCGCCGCCCACTCCCGCGCTGTATCTCCTCTCGCCCAGGGCCTGGGATACCGTCACCGGCAGGCTTCCGTCAAAGGCCTGCACGCCTTCATCGGATAGATAGTACAGCACGCCGCCCACCACCTGCAGGCTTTTTGCGCTGCCCTTTTGCACGCCGCTGCACTCCGTGGTCACGATCTGATGAGCCCCCTGGCTCCCGGCATACACCCGCTCCATGCAGCGTTCCTTGAAGAATATTGGGTTCCCCAGATAGCTCATCGCTCCGGTGAATGCCCCGTCGGAGCCTCTGGCTGCGGCATAGCTGTCCGTGGACAAACCTTCAAAGCATCTCCAGTTCCTAAAATCCCCCAGCTTGCTGGCGTAGATCTCATTCACGGCCTCACCGTCCGTCATACCGTACCTGCAGCCCCACAATCGGTTGCCGCTCTCCACCACAAAATCCATCTCCGGCACAGTGCGGCTAATGGTCACCGCCGCCTCTTGGGATGCGTTCCCTGTCACGATCCCGGGGAAGACCACCCAGTTCTCCCCTGCCGCCTGCAGGACCTTCTCCCCATTGAGTCTTGCCGCAGCGCAGCCGGAGACCGTCACACCGTCCCCGGCGGCGAATCCCTTCCCCAGCAGGGTCGCCTGCAGCTTTACGCACACATTCTGCAGGGCCGTCCAACACTCCTGGCCGTATTGCCGCAGCACCGGCTCTGCTCCGGATACATCCATCCACAGCGTCCCCTCCTCCGGATCCTCCGGTGCCCCGACGCTCTGAACCACGCCGCTGTAGGCCTTGCCCTCCGCATCACACAGGCTGATGGCCACTCCCGCCGATGCGGTTCTTTCGCATTCTAAGCTGCCGTAGTCCGTCAGATCCTTGGTATTGAGATACACTTTGTCGGGAAAAACGATCAGATATGCGCCCATGCTGATCAGATCCTTTTCCCCCTCCGTCAGCACCGGCCCCGCCGCCTCACCGTTTACGCAGATCCGCGTGCCGTCCACCCAGATCAGGGCATCCTTCGCCGTCAGGCCGCCGGGCTTTGTCACCGTAGCAATCAGGCCCCTTGCCTGCCGCGTCCGCAGGGTAGGGTATCCCTCCCCGCACAGGTTCCGCATCTCACGGAATCCCCCGATTCTGGCTGTTTCCCTGCGGTCAAGGCCCGGGAAATCCGTCACCGTCATCTTTTCCAATCCAATTTTCTTTAGCATCGGAAAGAACATGCCCCCGCCTCCCTTCAGCAAAGACGCAGGCAGTTTGCCGTCTGCATTTCGCCCATTTTCCGCAGTGTTTCCGCCTGCAGAGCCTCCACGCCCCGATTCCACAGGGCCATAGCGTTGTTCCAGTGCGCCATGTCGCCGTCGGCGTAGTGGATCTGCGCCTGCACATACAGATCGTAAAGCCCGTCATAGGGCGTCCCGGCCACCAGCACGGTGCTTTCCTCCAGTTTTTCCGGCACGGATGTCTCCCGGTCCACCGGCCGCAGCACCTCCCGGATGAGGGTACCCTCCGCCTGCAGCAGCCACCGGAGCTTTTCCTCCCGGGTGTATGCGTTGGGCAGGAGGCTGTCTACCTGAGTCAGCACCTGTCCCGCCGTCATTTTGCCCATAGTGTCCTCCTTTTCAGTTGGCCATGGTGTCCACATACCGCCGGGCAGTGTCAGCCATCATGCGGCTGTTTTCCAGCACCTCCGCCACATACGCAGGCACCTCCACCTCCACGCCCTTCATGATCTTGTAGCTACGCCCGTTCACGGACACGATCACGAAATTTTCCTCATTCTTTCTGCCTCTGGGCAGATAAACCTTGCGCATTTCCTCTTTCATGCAAAAATCTCCTTTCTTATATGACCCGCCGCCGACCTTACACCGGTCTCCTTGCTACCCGTAGGGCGGGGTACCCTCACCCCGCCGCAGCACACATGCACACCGCCCCGTAAAACATCTCGTAGGGGACGATGCCCCCATCGTCCCGCCGTACCAAACTGCTTGATACTCCGTAGGGGCAACCCTCTTGGTCCCCGTCCCACCGCACCTCTTGTTATATTCCGCAGGGGGCGGCATATCCCCGACGCCCCGAACCGACCCCGCACAGCATTTCTTGCAATGTGTCATTGCGAACCAGTGACGGCGGTCACTGGTGTGGCAATCCGCATCTCTCTGCGCCACGTTCCTTGTCTCGCGCGGGGGCGGAGCTCACGCCCCGCCCCCGCCGGCCCATCAGTTGGCCTTGTCCTCCTTAGAGTAGGAGGAGCCGCATTCCACACGCACCATGTACTCGTCGTACAGGATAGCGGCGGCGTGAATACCCTTCCAGCCCACGCTGGAGCGCTGATCCAGGGGATCGGCAGTGCCGGAGGAGCCGCGAGGCTTTACAATAACCTCCGTCCCCTCACTGAGGTCCACCACGCCGTAAGCGCCCTTGCCCACAAATAGGCAGCCGTATACGGCGCAGCCCTCTGCACCGCCCTCACCGGGATAAATGACGGCGTTGTCAGCGGCGGTAATGGCCTCCTCCAGCGTCATGGCGCTGTCGGTGTTGCTAAGCACCTTGTAGCGCTTACCGCCGATAAGCACATAGCGGCCCGCAAGGCTGCCGGCGTCCACGGAACCGCCGTCAAAGCTCACCGTAGCCTTAGCTGCCACCGCGCCGTTCACCGCCAGATTGCGGGCATTTTTGGCCAGGTCGGCGCCACAGAAGATCTTGGCCTCTGTGGTCTCCACAAAGCGCACGCCGTGCAGCTCGCCAATTTCGCCCGAGAACAGCTCCGTGGCGGCGGCATACTGGTGGGCGGCGATCCATGCCTCATCCTGGCGCAGGTCAAATGCCACAGAGGGATGGATGATGCACACATACTTGCCGTCAAAGGTCGGCGCATTCATCTTCTTCAGCTGGGTAGCTGCCTTAGCCACCAGCTCGCTGGTCATCTTGCAGGCCGGGGTCAGGGCCACACGGCTGGTCACGGCGGTCTGCTTGCCGCCCTCGCCCAGCACAGGAGCATAGATCACCTGGTTGCCCTGCTGGATCTCGTTGCGGGTCACAGTGTCCAGGGTCAGGCCCATGTTGTTGCCGTGGCGGTCGGTGATCTCCAGCACTACGTCGTCGATGGCCGTCAGGTCCAACATGTCGGACACGGTGGTGTAGTCGCCGTACTGGGCCAGCTCCTTGGTGATATAGCTGACAGAGATACCGCTGCCGTCAGGGGTCACGCCCTCGGTCAGAGGTGTCAGTGCCTTGTCAAAGGCGCCGAACTTACGCCATTCTACGGTCTTGCCGCCGCCCACAGGCAGGGGCTTGGTAGCAGCAAACTGGTTGTGTACCAGCTGGGGCTTAGCGTTCTCCAGCAGCTCCATGCCGTAATAGGTCTTCATCTCGGCGGACAGGCCGCCGGTGGTCTGTGTGTTTACATCGGCAAACATCTGATAGTTTAGCTCCATAGTCATCTTTCCTTTCTTTCAACAATAGCTTTTCAGTTTCTTCCGCGCTCCGAAAAATCATTTTCCCCCAGCGCTCTTCCTCAGAATCGAATCTTCTCCCCGTCCAGCACACGCCTGCGAATATCCGCCAGATCCTCGCTGGTGAGCCCCCGAGGATCGCTGGCTGTCACGGCAATGCTCCTGCCGCCGTTTTCCGCCACCCGGCTCATACCGCTGGCCAGGCTCCCGGCCACCTGTCTGCGCGTGCGTCCTGCAGCGTAGTGCATGGCCTTTTCCATCAGTTCCCGGCCATGCACCGTCTCATAGGCCGTTCGGGGCTCCACCCCGGCTAAAATCAGCCGCCCGAAGCGCTCGCTTCGCATCTCCCTCTGCCAGTCAAAGTCCGGATACAGCCGTCTCAGCTCTCCCTCCTGCCTGCGCAGCCGGTCAATGCGCTCCGCCGCCTCCGCCTTGCGTACCCCCTCCAGCTTTTCCTTCTGCTCCTTCAGCCGCTGATTCTCCTGCCGCATTCCACGCAGCCGCCCATCCAGAATTTTCCGCACCTTGGCGTCAAACTCCTCCTTGTACCTGCCCCGGATCAAAGCTTCGAAGTCCTCCTGCTCCCCGGCGTCGGGAGCCGTATCGCCCGATGCTTCACAAAGCTGTGCCTGGTTTTCTTCCATTTCCATGGTCTCATCCTTTCCCGTGGTAGGCCACGACCCCTATCATCACTCCCCCGCCGGGAGAAATGGCCCTTTTTGAACCTGTCGGAAAATTTCTTTGGAATTTTCCGACAAAAGGATTATAGTCCGCTCCGTACCGCCAAACTCTGCGAGACTTTTTGACACGCAGCCTATTTTTCAATTACCTCCACGCACTGGGGGAACCGTCTCTCCAGCTGCCGCAGCCCGCATTTCACTAATTCCGCCTCCCTGTCTGCGCCCCGCATGGCAATGCGCACATACCCCGGCCGCATAATGAGCTCTCTCACCAGGTTCTTCTCCTGCAGCCGCTCCGCCAGGGCCAGCACCAAGGCCGACACCGCTGCGCATACAATGTCCTTCCCTGTCGGAGCATATCCCGCATGTCCCTCCAGGGTCAGCCGCCCCGGCTCTGCCGTCGCCCGGATCATCTGGGCCGCACCGCCTCCCGGGTGCTGCGCCTGGTACGCTCCACAGAGTTGAGCTTTCCGGCCTGCCAGGCACTGCCCTTGGCGTTTTTCTGTGCCGCGGCATACTCCTGGGCCAGCTGCTGGGCAAGATGCGTCCCTTTCACCTGGTCCACCACAGCCGCCGCCTGCATCAGCCTCTGACGCAGCTGCTGGATTTCCATCTGCTGGGTCTGCCCGTTCCGGATCATAGCCATCACTAAGTCCTTGTTCTTAAAGTCCATCAGCTCCAGGCACCGCAAGGCCTGCGGAGCCATGTCCTCCCGGAAGAACCCCATCTGGAACAGCTGCAGGGCAAGCTGATTGTACTCCATGGTCTTATATGGGTTTTCCTGCTGGGCGGAAATCTCCAGGTCAAACACCGGCACCCGGTAGGAGGTCTCCACGCCGTCGCTCATGGCCACCGGCTGTAACCCTGCATTGTCGTAGCTGGCAAATTCGCCCCCCAGCAGCCTAAACTGTCTGGGCAGCCCATAAAACTGCCGGATCAGCTCGATGCACAGCGTCACCACGTCGGAAAACGCCTCGTACCCGTCATCGATCATATTCCGGGAAAGCTTTCCGCCGGCCTCCTGCAATGCCGCAATGGCCGTAGCCGCCGTTACGCCGGAGGCTGTGCCGCCGTTGGCCACATCCCGGTTGCCCGCCGTCTCCTTCATTTCGGCGATCTTGCTCTGCAGGATGGCCACATACACGCTGTCCAGCCCCGCCGTGTGGATGGGTGCGATGGAGTCGCTTCCAAGATTTCCGTTGGTGTGAACAAAGGGCTTAGTCCAATCGGCGTACTCGCTTTCATTCACCGCGCCGTCTGCCCGGATGAAAAACCTCGGTGTCGCCGCCGCCAGGGTGTTCTTGAGAATGGCCTGACTCATGAGGTCTATCTGCTTTTGGGGTGACTTGCACAGATCGATATATCCGTACCCGCAGGGTGTCCCCTCCTCAGGAAACAGCACGTCAAATACAAATGGATATTTCCCGTGGTCATACCAGCCCCTCCTGCACATAGGCAGGCCCACCGGCACCTCCTCCAGGATTGGCTCACCATTCTCGTCCACACCGATCTCTCTCTGCTCCACAGGTGTCTGCCAATCGTTTTCCGTAGCGTAGAGCACCGTCTCCCCCACGAATTTACAGTACTGCAGCACTCTTCTTCCTCCGTCCATGGTGTGGTAGTACCAATCCACTACCAGAGACTTGTCAGAGGTATCCACCGTGTCATCATAGAGGAATCGGCTCACCGTGAAGCTTCCGCCGCCCAGCTTTCCCTCCAGCTGCGGATAGCTGCGCAAAAGCTGTGCATTGCTGACAAGCTCCGTGGAAAAGAAATTTTCCGAGTCCTGGATGTCCCGGACCCCCGGCTCCCAGAACAGGTTCAGCAGGTCCATTCTGCGGATGGAAATATCCCCCAATCCCCCCAGCTTTCCCGCATCCCAAAAAACGCCATAGGCGGCGCACCCGCTTTTCAGCTTGTACCACCAGGCATCTGAATAGGTCCGTTTGAACTGATTCTGCTTCAGTACCACCGGCAGAATTTTCGTCAGCTTGGAGGCCTCCGCCCGGTCTCCCTCCTCTCGGGGCAGCACCGTGGGCTCCGGATAGCAATCCATGGCGTCCGCGTGCTTGGACAGGATGCAGTTCACCAGCCATGCGCTGGCCGGCTGCGGATCGCCGGGATTACCCCCCTGCCCGTTTTTCTCCATCTGCTGCCAGTGCCGCATTTTCCAAAACTGCTCGTTGTCGATGATGCGGCTCTCCAGGTGTGCCTTTCCCTGCTTGTATTTCTTCAGGATCTGCGCCGCCCGGCGCACCTCCTCCGCACCGATCTTCGGTTTCTGCAAAGTCATAGGCTCCATGCCGTAACCCTCCTTATCGTTCTCACCTGTGTCCTCCCGCCTCCGCTCCGTTGCCCTCCCTGTTGCCCTTCTCCATGCAACAATGCCAAAAATAAAAAAAATTTTGCGTCTCGCCTGCTGCGGCATCCCTCCAATATGGGTAGGGCGGGCTGCCCTCAGCCCGCCGCCAATTCTCCGCCATCCCCCTCGTAACCTGTCATTGTGAGGTCAGCGCGCACGCTGGCCGTGGCAATCCGCACCCCGTCCCAAAGCTCTCATTTCTTCCTCATATTCAGCGGATCATCCCCCAGCGCCAGCTCCTCACCCCGGCGCACCGGCCGAATGGGCCGCGACATGCAGAAATACCGGCTCTCGTCCGCTGCGTGATCCTCCTGTCGGGTATCCAGGTCCTCCGGCTCTGTGTCCGAAAATCGCAGCTCCGGTATTGTCCGGATAAACGCCCTGCAGCTCTTGAATACATACATCTGCGGATATCCCTCCTGGTCAAAGGTCATCCGGTAGTGCATCTGCATCCATCCCGGGATGCGTCGGTTATCGCCCCTTGTGAAGTAGATCCTGTGCCGCAGGGCCGTCTCATAGATGCTTTCTCCCCGGCTGGTATCCCAAATTGCCGGATCGGCCACTCCGTCAATGGTCCGCCCCTTCAGCCACGGGTGGGTCTGTTCGATCTCCCGTATCTTGGCAAATTGCTTCTCCGGGGCCCACCGCACCCCTTCATCGGGGTTCTCCGTGCAGCCGTACAGCTCTAAAATCCGGTAAATACATCCGTCAAAATCCACCGCCCACCAGCCGCAGGAGAAGGGCTTGGCGTAGCCGAAATCGTAGCTGCGATAGATCTTCCATTCTCTGGGGATGTCAAACGGTTCGATAACATGGGTAAATCTCCTGTCGCGATAATGCTCCGGGTCGTCTGTAAACTCCTGGAAAAACTGTCCCTGAAAGATGTCCCACTTTCCCTCCAGCCAGGCCGCCCGGAGCTTGTCCGGCAGTGCCTGCAGCTGCTGCAGATACTCCGGCTGTTTTTTCAGCAGCGCCCGGTTGTCCGTCACTCGGGCGGGAATAAACTCATAGTTCTCCGGATTTTCCCCCGGCAGATAGCGTTTGTCGATAAACAGCCTCTTGATGTATCCGTGTCCCGGCCCACCGGGGTTACAGGTGTAGTAAATCCGCTTGGGAAAGTCGTTCACCCCTCGCACGCACGCCGCAAATTGCCGCATCCACTCCTCCCGCAGCTGGGTGGCCTCGTCTAAAAAGACCACGTCATACTCCGCCCCCTGGTATCGGTCCAGGTCCCCGTCGCAGGCGCAGTAGCCAAAATCCAGCACGCTGCCATTGGTAAATACAAACTGTCTGGCCGTAGCCCTGTAGCCGGCGATCCCCGCCAGCTCCCGCCGCAGGAATCGGATGTGGTTGTTTTCCAGCTCCTGATAGGTTCGCCGCACCAGCAGCATCCGTATCCCCGGATAGCGCAGAGCCATAAGCTTCGCCTTGGTGCGCACGGCCCAGCTTTTCCCGCCGCCCCGTGCGCCGCCGAAGGCAATGTATTTTTTCCTGCACTGCAAAAACAGCTTCTGCTTCTCATTGGGCGGCGACAGGTGCAACATCTCTACTCGCTCCACTGCTCCGTGTCCTCCTCCCACTGCACCCGCACGGTGCTCTCCCCGTTTTCCTCGGCGGCGCTTTTCATCAGCTGGTTCAGCTCCTTCAGCAGTGCCGTCAGCTCCCGGATAGTCTTCACATCCGCCTCGCCCTCCTCCAGCCGTCCAATCTCCCGCATGGCTGCCCGGGAAAGCTTTCCCGTCATCTCCTGCAGATCCGTACTCTCCTGGTTTTTTCTGTTCCAGCCCTCGATCCTGCCGTGGCTCGCCATGGCCCCCCGGCTCACGCCAAATCGATCCGCCAGGGTCTGATAGCTGCCCTCTCCGTTTTCATAGGCCCGGCGCACCTCCTGCCAAAAGCTCTCTCCCCTTCCCTTCATAGCTCCTCCCCGGCGATTAGCCGAAAGGGCGCAAACCAGTGTCCTGCAAACTCCTCCAGGCACTCTCTGCATACGCACTCGCCGTTGATTTGATAGTATTCCGTGCCCTCATAGATTTCTCCGTCGCAGCGGCCGCAGCGCACCCATTCCTTTTCCTCCATGTGAAAAAACCTCCTTTTGTTTTTCTATCTCTCCCCGTTTCTCCGGCAAACCTTGCCTTTTTGTTGCCCATTTCTCCGCAACTGCCCCGTTTTCCTATCGCGCAAAAAATCCCCCTCCGCCAAAGCGGAAGGGGATTGCCTGCGTTTGTTTACCAGTTGTAGTTGTCTGCCCGGGTGATTCCTCCCAGCATGGCATTCGGAAGGGGCATGTCGTTGAAGATGATTGCGGTTTCGCTTCTATTCTCCCCGGTAAGCTTGGCCAACTCATCGGTTAACTCGCCCATAATGGCCTTTTTGGCCTCATTGGTGCGATCCGGTATCATGGTCCAATCTATGCGCGCCGTGGGAGCCGTCTTTCGCACGTTTTCCGGCTCCATTTCATGGAAATACACATAGATGTTCTTTGGCAGCGTGTTGGTGTGGCTGCAGATGCTGTTGGCGGCAAACTCCATAAAGTCCCGCTTTTTCTGGGTGTCCTGCTTTCCTGTTTCGCTCACATGAATGATAGGCATATTCTGATCCTCCTTATATCTATTGACATCCCGCTTCTGCGGGCATGTCATACAAAAAAAGAAAGCGACCCCGCCGAATCCGGTGAAGCCGCTTTTGCGCTTTCCGCACCGCCTGTGCTTCAGGCCACTCCATTCTTTTCTATACATATTGCGCGCCACATTGTTGTTTTTGCGTTTCTTGTGTGAAAAATAGCGCATACACGAAATTCATTTCGTGTATGCGCTTTATGTTCCGTGTATCTGTTTTCTCTTTTTCGGTGTTTATAGTTTCTTCTCCAGCATCACCAGTTCAACTCCAGTAAGTCCGTTGAACACGCAGGGCACGATCCCCGCCTCTCGGTATCCCAGGTGCCTATACAGCCGCCGGGCTCCCTCATTTCGGGCGTTGGTGTCCATGCGCAGGCAGGTACAGCCGCTCCGGGACGCATACTCCTCGTAAAACGCCACAAATTCCCGTCCGTATCCTTTTCCCTTTTCGTCCGGGTCAATGACCAGCGTGTGCAGCACCATCACCTGCTCATCCAATGCCGGATACAGCCATTTGACCTCCGCATATGCGTCCACCTGCACCCGATTGATAATGGCTGTGCCTACGATACGTCCCTCTGCCTCCTCCACAAACAAATCATCCCGCACCAGGGCGTCCTCCGCCGTCCGCCGGGTAGGATAGATCTCCCGTTCCCATCCGATGCAGGCCCGCCCTGCTTCTTCCTCTGTATGGATGGCGTCATAGATCCTCTCTACAGCCGCCAGATCCTTCTCCTGTGCCCTTCGGATGGTTACCTTCATTGTTTCCTCTCCATGCTTCTGTTTTTTGTCATAAAAGGGAGCTGCAGCCCCCGCTGCACCTCCTCATTCTTTTTTCACAGCCGAATTACATAGTCATAGATCTCAAATCCGCCCACCACCAGGTTTAGCAGGCCAAAGGCCAGCACCAGAATGGCAGCCACCCGCCGGGAGGTATTCTTCTTTTTTCCCGTGCCCTTGAGCATGTCCGATCCTTCCGCACACATGGCTACGCACAGGGTCAGTGCCGTCAATCCCGGCACATAGAATACCCCCGTTTTGTGCAGGATTCCCGTGATCACGGCAATCAGCAAGAACACCACAGCAATCTTCTGCAATTTACTCATATGCATTCTCCTCCCGGCCTTCCACCGTCATTTTCTTCAGTGTATCGGAAAACCTCATAAAGTGCAAGTCTTTTCTTGCAGGAGCCTGGCCTTCAGCACAGCCGTCACGGTCTTTCCGTCCCGTATCTCCCCACTCATGCACTTTTCCACCGCTTCCGCAAATGGGAAAAATCGCACCTCTAAAAACTCATCCTCATCCAGGTGCTGTCGGGAGAAGGTCAGTCCCTCCGCCATGTATAGGTACAGCACCTCGGCGTAGCAGCCGGGGGAGGCGATGATGCTCCCCAACTCCGTCCATCGGGCCGCTGCGGCGCCCACCTCCTCGTTCAGCTCTCTCTGCGCCGTCACAAAGGGATTTTCTCCCTTCTCCCGCTTTCCCGCAGGGATCTCCCACAGGTGCTGGCCCACAGCATAGCGGAACTGCCGCACCAGGGCCACCCGGCCCTGATCGTCAAAGGCCAAAATTCCCACGCCGCCGGGGTGATCCACCACCTCCCGCCATCCATGCTCACCGTTTGGCAGTAGCACCTCATCGTTGCGCACCCGGATGATGCGTCCTCTATAAACCTCGTGGCTTTGCAGGGTTTTTTCCGTCAGATCCAGCATGATACATCCCTCCATTTTTTCGCAGTATAGCATATTTTCTTTCCTTTATCAATTTTTATGGACATTTTTCCCGGGTATGCTATAATGATGGCAAGATCACCGGGGGCGCCGTCCCTCCGCTTTTTACCGTTCACTTTTTTCTCATCATTTCAATAGGGGGTACTGCTATGAAATATCTGTTCAAAAACGGCACCGTAGTCTCCGGCAGGGGCACCCGCCGGGCCGACGTGCTGGTGGAAAATGAGAAAATTTTCCAGGTGGGCCGCAATCTCTCCGACCCTCTGGCCCGGGCCATTGATGTCACCGGCAAGCTGCTCATGCCCGGGTTTATCGATGCCCACACCCACTTTGATCTGGACGTGTGCAACACCACCACCGCTGATGACTTTGACAGCGGTACCAAGTCTGCCATCCGGGGCGGCACTACCACCATTGTGGATTTTGCCTGCCCCAACAAGGGCGAATCTCTCCACCACGGCCTGGATCTTTGGCACAGGAAGGCCGACGGCAAGTGCTGGTGCGACTACGGCTTCCATATGACCATTGACGATTGGAATGCGGAGATTGAAAAGGAGATCGACGACATGTACGCCGCCGGCATCTCCTCCTTCAAGATGTACATGACCTACCCGGCCATGATGATCGGGGACGAGGCCATGTACAAGGCCCTGAAAAAGCTGAAGGAAAAGGGGGGCATCTGCGGCGTCCACTGCGAAAACAGCGGCGTCATCAACGCCCTCATCGAGGAGAAAAAGGCCGCCGGGGAGATGGGCGTTTCCTCCCATCCGGAGACCCGGCCCGACTTTTTGGAGGCCGAGGCCGTGAGCCGCCTTCTGCGCATCGCTCAGGCAGTGGACATTCCCGTGGTCATCGTCCACCTGACCAATGCCGCCACCTTGGCGGAGGTCACCGCCGCCCGGCGCCGGGGGCAGAAGGTGTATGTGGAGACCTGCCCCCAGTACCTGGTGCTGGACGACAGCGTATATTATAATGAGGACTTTTCCCGGGCCGCCCGCTATGTCTGCGCGCCCCCCCTCCGCAAGCCGGAGGATTGCCGGGCCCTGTGGGCCGGCCTGCGTAAGGGCGATATCCAGACCATCTCCACGGACCACTGCGCCTTTACCCTGGCGCAGAAGGACGCCGGCCGGGGCGACTTTACCAAGATCCCCGGGGGCCTGCCCGGGGTGGAAGCTCGGGGTGAGCTGGTGTACTCCTTCGGCGTAACTACCCGAAAAATCTCCCTGGCCACCATGTGTAAGGTCCTGTCGGAAAATCCTGCCAAGCTCTATGGTATGTTCCCCCGGAAGGGCGTCATTGCCCCCGGCGCAGATGCGGACATCGTGGTCTATGATCCTCAGGCCGATCACATTCTCCGCGCTGAGGACATGGTCAGCCGTGCCGGCTATACCCCCTATGAGGGCTTCGTGACCCACGGCTCCGTGAGTCAGGTGTGGCTGCGGGGCAAGCTCATGGTGGAAAACGGCCATGTCATCGGTGAGCAGGAGGGCCAGTACATCGTCCGGGGCAAGAGCGCCCTGTGAGAATAGGAGCGTCATATGAATCACACTTTCGGATACATTCTGTGCTGCCAATCTCCGGCGCTGTTTCTGCTGGCTATTGCCTTGGTGATCCGATTCTTTATCTGCAAGAGTAGGGCCAAGTTCCGGGCTGTATTGTCTCTCATCGGCGGCCTGGTCTGCATCGCTCTGGGCGTGGTGCTGTACTACCAGGGTCTGGTGCGTGAGCACTTCGCTGTGCGTGACTTTTGGCACATCCGCATTCCCGGCTGGATCGGGCTGGCCTTGATGGCCGCGCTGCTGATTTATCTGAGCCTCCGGGCATTCCTCCGGTTCTCCGCCCGCCGCTCGGAGCAAAAGGAAGCCATCCGGGCCGAAAATGCCCGCCGTCAGGAGATGGAAAAGGCAAAGGCCGACGCCTATGAAGCCGGACGGGCAGAAGCCATGTCCACTCTGGTTTCCGCCACTGCAGGAGAAATGCACGCAGCGGCAGAGCCCGCTGCCCCGATAGAGACCGCTTCTCCCGATGCAGCCCACACCAATGCGCCTCCGGCGGAGGCCATCTCCCCCTCCCAGCAGCCCCCTGCCTCCTGACAAATCAAGGAAACAGGCGCACTCTGCCGTTTATCGATAGGACCGTATTTTTGAAAGCTATAAAGTCAGCATCTGCCAAATAGATTTAGACAGTAAAGCAGGCGGCTCCCAGCTTTGATTGGGTGCCGCCTGCTTTTTTACTTTTGGAAAATTCAACCGCTTCCAGTCTACAGCATAGCCCTGTGGGTCAGGATTCCTTCTCCATATCATCCTTTGTATTTTTTCTGCATTTCCATTTTTGGGGTAGGCCCGGGCCAATGAGAGGAAAGAGATTCTCCGTGTCGGACGTTGCCTGAATGTTGTAGGTGCCCCAGCCATTGATGATGTCGTGAATGTCCTCTGGGGGTGCGTGGAACTGGTGAACATCCGGAGTAATGTCGTGAGCCAGCTTATGTTTTTCACTCATAGTTGATCGCCTCCGGGATTAGATTGCCCGGCAAGGCAAAATTTATGTGCGAAGGTCGGGAGTCACGGATTGCCACAGCCAGTGTGCGCGCTAGCTTCGCAATGACATTGACAATAAAAGTGTAGGGTCGCCCCCAAAAAACCTCGCAGAGTTTGCCGCCCGCAGGCGGCAAAAAATTGGGTTCATTTTTCACCGCGACATGCGCGTGGGGAAAAACACCTCTCAGCCTGCAAGTGTGGAATTTTGCCGCCTGCGGCAAAATTATGCGCGCAGCAGGCTGCAAGCCCCTTACCAGTAAAATAGAATATTTTTCTGGTAAATTAAAAAAAGGCTGCCCCTAAGGACAGCCTTTTTATGATTTGAGAAATTACTCCTCGATGTCGATAACAACGCCGGAACCCACGGTACGGCCACCCTCACGGATAGCGAAACGCAGACCGTTCTCGATAGCGA
>ERZ827490.291-NODE-291-length-83276-cov-13.171411_pt1 | contig 83276 bp, 75 predicted proteins | sample MGYA00519770_ERZ827490 | MGnify/ENA primary metagenome ERZ827490 (study PRJEB31778, sample SAMEA3449324) | human gut metagenome | biome: human gut; feature: human-associated habitat; material: faeces | place: United Kingdom | collected 2010/2012 ... | reverse complement strand
TATCAGGGCTGAGTACCAGCACCTTACCGATGTAATCCTGCTCGGCACGGTCACCAACGCAATGCTCGGGACCAAACAGCCCCAGCTTTTGATAGGATTCTCGATAGAGGTCTACGAAGCCATCCAGTATGGCGGGGTGACTCCGGACGGTGATCTCGGCGTTGTGCCGTTCGTCCTGGGGAATATAGCGTCGTGCCGCCCACTGCTTGTTTGCTCTGCTGAAACGCCCGTCCCAGGAAAGCTCCTGCAGAGTGGTGGCCAGCACCCATTCCGTGCGCTTGTAGCCATATTCCGCAAGCACAGGTTCAAGGCAGTCCTTCTTTAGGTGCATTCCATCGAAGTTCTGACGGATCGTCTCCTCGATGGCATTCCGGCAGGCAACATTGGCGTGGTAACTCTCGCGCCACATGGGAAGCTGATTTCTTTTCTCAGCCTCCTGTACCGAGTAGGGGTAGAGATAGGTTTCGTTCACTTTACTGTTCTTCCTCCTGTATTTTTCGCATCACTTATCGTAGATGACATTGTCCTCCATCAGCGCATCCTCCAGCGCGGACAGGCAGCAGCCGCACTGATGCAGAGCGAGCAGAAGCTCGGGCGGCACATCGGAGAGGTCGTGCTCATAATCTGCCTCGCACACGCTGATCTCGCCGGAATCCTCATCCACATAGCAGTCCAGTTTGGCATCGCCAGCCAATCCGGCATCCTGCCGTGCCCAATCAGGAATAACCACAGCGGGGCGGATCAGCTCGGTGATTGACTTATCTCGGTACGCACATTCTTCGCTACAATTCGTGCATTCGCCACAGGTGAGACGGAGCAAGGTCATAAGCTCGGCAGCTCGCCCAGTCAGCGACTGTACTGTGCTGAGGAGCTCCTTCGCTGTCATCCTGCCGCTGGTCACAATGACTGCGCCCGTGGCCGCTGTGAGCTCCAGCCTTTCCGCATTCTGGAGCTTGGCCAGCTTCAGAACGGCATTGGAAATGCTGATATCGTTCTTCGTGGGGTATTTCATAAAATTCATGAGGGACCCTCCTTTAATTTGTCGTTTTGATTGGTCTTTCTGGCTCATGGATCAGTTCATATCTGGCCTCACTGCCGCAGTTCAGCAGGCTCTCCAAACTGAGCTGCCAGCAGGCTTTGCGAGGATCATAGTTGGTGATGATGACTTCCTCATATTCACTGCCCGCCGTCTGGGACATACTGTTGGGGCGCACAACACGGAAAATGTAGAACTCCTGATACAGCTCACAAATGTACGGGCAGTAGTTGTAGGACAACATGACATACCCTTGGCAGTTCAGAAGCGTATCATGGAGACGCTGATGATTTTCCTTGGGGAAGGCTACCTCATAGCATTCGGCCTCAAAGTACGGCGGGTCACAGTAGATCCATGCGTCACCACGGTCATACTGGCGGATGACATCCTCAAAGTCTTTGTTCTCCACAATGACATTCGCCAGCCGGCGAGAGCACTCCCAAATCAGGTGGAAGAAGCGGCGGATATCGCAGGGCTTACCACCGAATGATTTAGAGCTGCCGCTGAAGCTGTACCGAACCAGTTTGAAGAAATCTGCGGCGCGGCGGACATCTCCGCGGGGAGCACGCTCCAGCAGAAGAGTGCGGATGGCTTCGGCCTCGGGCGGTTTGAGCAGGATCTCGGTCAGTTCCATTTCCTCCTGCAGGTAGTCATCTGTGATCTCACCCTTGGAGAGGAACTTGTACAGGACATTGAAATCATCCCGCGTATTCAGAGGCAGGAAGCCCAGTTCCGCCAGCAGCGCTAAGGGCCGGTTTTTCACGCAGCAGAACAGGTTGGTTAAATTGCTGTTGAAATCGTTGTAGACCTCCATACAGCCCTGTTGGATAGGTCGACTCATGGTCACCGTGCCGCTGCCGCCAAAGACATCGATGAAACGGCTGTAGTGATCTGGCGCCATCTTGTTGATGATCCACAGCAGCTTGCTCTTGCCACCCACCCAAGGAATAAAGCTATTCAAGGGGCATCACCCCCATCCAGCGGGAGAGAAAGCTGACCGGTGTCAACATAGTCTGGCAAAGCACTGGACAGGCCACGCTCCGCAAATGCGATCTTCTTGATCCGGCTGCGGAGCTGGCGGATACAGCGCTCCAGTTCCTCGAGGGTAGCCGCATAGTAGTAGCCACCTTTAAAGCTGCAAATGGGAATTCCTCCACCGCGCAGGGCGTTGATCTCCCGGCGCAGCTCAGAGCCACGCATTTGAAAGCTGCACTCTAACTCCCGGCTGGTGACGGCATTTGCCTCGCCCTTGTGATAGTGTTTAAGGTATTTCGCAAGGGCTTCGTTGATTGCCACAGTTTCTCCTTTCCGGAGCCGTTATCCCGGAACAGGAGACAAAATGAGCGCAAAAAAGAAGGGGCCGCTTTTCCCCATCCGGAAAAACGGCCCCTTGTTGTATTTGATTCACTTGTTATTAGGAGCTGCAAAGGTAACTTGTTTATTGCTGTGTAATATATGCTGTGCCACGAAAAACAAGCGAATCAGCTTCGTGAGTATGTGTATTTAATTGCATCTTGAGACTGCTTAAAGCGAACCAGTCCGGGACATAAAAATGAGTAGCCGGATATTTTTCACGATACCAGTCTATTTGCTTCTTTGCGTGAGCTAAGAATTTTGAGTCGGAATGTAACCTGTGCAGCTCCTTTTCTTTTAGTTTTCCTATTTTCTGCATCCGCTCCGTTCCCGCCGGGTAGATATCGCCAGTCCATGCGTCCAGTCTGTAACCCGAGTCTACAGCATGTGCGTGGGGAACAGAGGGCTTATCATCCGGATCCCCAATGGTAAAGACCCAAGTACATCCGCACAGCTTTACTCGAGGAGTATACATTTTCCGCTGTGGAAGCGTTTTTTCATTGCGAAGGACTCTCACTTTTGAGACTCTTTGCCGGACTCGTACTTTTTTCTTCATTATTGGGACTCCTCTTTCAAGCTTGTGCTTATATTTTACCACAGCAACTTGATGCCCGCAACGGCTTTGCTCACGCAAAGAACCCGTTAATGATGCTTATTTAGTATGTTTCGATTACTGCATTCTCATTTCCGCTGTTTCCTGCACCGGTGCCTGCATCGGCTGATAGTCCTCCCGATGCAGCAGACCGTAGGAGGTAAGTGCAGCATTGTCATCCTTGATGATCTCGTTCCCGTAGGCGAAGAGATTTACATGAGGCAGGAGCAGTTCCGCCGAATGGGCATCCATTGTGAAGTTCAGTTCATCGATGGCCGCCTCTTGCGGCGAACTGATCTCCGGCGTGAGGATGTAATCCCCAATATGCTCGGCAAGGCCAGCGGCGGCAGCAAGATCCGTTACTTTGAAATGCTCCAGTAGGGCTTTCAGCTTCGGGAGCTGCTTTTCACGGGAAGGCATATCCTTCACAGATTCCGCAAAATCGTTGAAGGCATCCAGCTCCGCTGGCAGGTCGGCAAACTCTGCCGCCTGTGGGATGATCCCGTCATAGTCGAGAACCACGACACCCTCCCAGCCGTCCGCTCCGATCTGCTTCTGTGCATTCCTCAATGCTTCAGCAGACGCAGGCAATTCCAGCGTAACGGTCCGGTCATCTTCAAGGTCGGGATGCAGGCCAAGGGTGAGACGGAAGAGGTATTCCGGCTTTTCGGGCAATTCCTTGGCGCAGGGCGGTGCGGTGACCAGTTCACTGTGCTGCACCACATAGCCGTTCCGTGTGAATGTGCCGTTTTCGCCGGTACGCAGCAGGTTGCCGATTTTGCCAAAGTCCAGCATCTCGAACACATCGTCGGAGAGACCGTCCAGTTCCTCCATGAAGCCGTTTTCCGCATAGAAGCGGCCCAGCTCTGCGTCACTGGTCGCGCCGACCACATGGCAGCAATCCGTACCGGCGCTGACCGCCAGATTTTTCATGTCTTGCATGGTGAGGATGCCGCCGTTGGTTTCTACCTTTCTCTGGATCTCCAGACGAAGCAGGCCGTCAAAGGCTTCCTGCTCCGTTTCATCCAGCACAGCCAGCTGACCTGCAAGATCGTTCAGCTCATTAAGGCTGGCATCCAGTTCCATCAGGTGAGGGGCGAGATATTCGAAGCCGTAGTAGTCATCGATCTCCAGATACAGCTCCTCGTTCTCCTGAAGCTGCACCTTGTCCATTGCATCGTGCAGTTCCCACGGGGAAGCGGGCAGTTCCAGCCTTGCGTGGGTCTCACTGTTGGGTGCGTCCAGTTTTGCCAGGTAGATGCCGAATATCTTTTTAGCCAAGGTTCATCCCTCCCATCTGCGGCTCGGCCTGCTGATAGGAGAAGGGATCCGCACCGGGGATATCCCAGCCGTGCATGCTTCCGCACTCCATGGCCAACCGCTGCGCCTGTGTCACACCAAGCCGCTCGTTGTTATAATCGGCCAGCTCACGGTTCTGGGCAGAATCATCCGTAGACCAGTCGCTGGGGTAGTAACCGTTCTCGCCGCGTTTGATGCAGATCAGTTCTCCTGTGCTGGGGAGTACCGAGAAGCACAGCTCCGGCAGTCCCTCCGCCAGCTTCGGTGCAAAGCGTTCCTGTTCCGTTTGGATGCCCCAGTCATCCGCATTCCAGAGGTGGACATACAGCTCACTTCCGCCATCCACGAGGATCTCCTGCTGTTCAAAGTGTTCTCCCCAGCCATCTGATGCCTGTCCGGCGATGTACTCTTTCAGGGTATCCATCTCCGCCGCATTCAGTTCACCGGCGATGTGGCATTCCGCAACGCCCCAGAGCTTTCGGTTACGCTCCTCTACGGTAAAGACCGCAGAGTGGACCTTGGTATTCACGCTATCAGCTTCGTGGTACCAATGCATGAGGCCACGCTCGGTTTCCTCCGGCACCCGATTTTTCATCAGCGCCGCCGTGATCTGAGCCTGATAGCCTCGCAATGCACGGCCATCCAGCTCAGTACTCTCCGGTTCCATATCCCCGTACTCGCTTCTCTCATAGAAATCCGCAGTCAGGGGCATATACAGCTTCAAGGTAGTCAACTTGGGCGGCAGCACCGAGAAGCTGTCCTCACCGGGAACGATTCCCAGCGCCCTGCCGTTATCCCACTTCATGTGGATCGTGCCGATGTCATCCACGAAATCCACCTCGCCCTCGGTGCCGGGTGCAACGGGGGCATAGGGATCCTCCATGGAATTGAGACGGATGCGGGTGCCGGGTGGATACTGTTCCTTGATGAAATTCACCATTTTTCTGTCCATATTCGTGTCCTCCTGCATGGTTTGTTCTCCGTCGTAGAATTCAAATTCATAGATCACGCCGCGGTCTTTGTTCCGCAAATCCTTTACCTTGACCGTCGTCCCGTCGAAGATATAGGCATCGGCTTTGGCGAAATCTGTTCGGAAACCCTTGCCGCCGTTATCGGTCGAAAAGCGGCTGTTGGGCTGATCTTTGATTTTAGAATAGAAGCATACTGTCTGCACCGTGGTCACGACACGGGTCAGCCCCACCAGATCAGGGTGATTTTTCTGGCTGAGCGTCTTAAACTCTACGCCAGGTTGGATGAAGCGCTTCAGTTCAGCGAGATTTTTGACTGCAACAGGCTTTCTCTGCTTATCCGATCTCTCCATGTTCACATCCCTCCCAGCGTCATATTGGGGCCGGGTTGCAGCTCGTAATCTTCCTGTTGGCGGGGATTTTCCTCGCCGTAGAGGTCGAAGACGATATCATCCACAGCCGTGCGGACGGTGGGATCGTCGGTCAGCACCTCATACCGAAAGCCTGTGGTCGGGCGGTATGGCAGCTCTTCCTGCATACATTTCAGGAAGGCTTCGGTATCGGTAAAGTCCTGTGCATCGCCATTGGCATAAGTGACGCGGCCCACCAGCGACTTTTCCTGTGCCATGTTCTGCCGCTGGACATCCAGATCATAGGCCGTCAGATATCCGTTATAGTCACCAGGGGACGGATTGCAGCGCAGGCAGTAGCGGTAATGCTCGGTTTCCACGATGTAGCCGTAGTTCTGCACATAGCCTCCGGTGATTTTGCCGCCGTGGTCATAGCAGAATCGCTCCATGGCGAAACGGCTTTTCAGGACGTCCTCCCGCATCGTGTCAACGACTTCTTGAAGCTCGGCCTTGAACGCAGGGCTGTTCAGCTCCTCCGGACCCCTCGGCCACCAGGTATGCCAGAACTCATTTCCGCTGCGACCGAAGTCCATGCGGATATGGCCGATAGTACCCCGCCGCTTATCTTCTTCGGGGTGCGGAGTATAAAATAGGCCCGCCTCATCTGGGCGGGCCGGACGGATATGGAATCTGCTCATATTTTCCATCATTTTCACCTCTTTCTTATGGTATAGCTACACAACATAGCACACATCGGCAGTAATAGCTACTGAAACATTTGCTGTCCCTGTGTCTGTTCGGGAAAAGGTGACTCTAAACGCCGCAGCCGACCAAACTCCGTTTCTACCACATGGTCATTTTCCATGCAGTCAGTACCATACTTTTCAAAGTCCATGTAACCTTCCAGTTCGCGGACGGCCTCATCGTCCAGTCCCAGCGTTTCCTGCAAGCGCTGCTGACCATAGCCGTAGGTATCTACGATGCGCTGGTAGTTATCCAGATTCTGCAGGAGCTCTAAAGCTCCACGCAAAGTTTCCGGCTTCTCGGCATCCAACACAGCGGCATAGGTCAGAAGCATCCCGTCCTTCTGCCAGATGCCTTCCAATGCTTCCGCAAAGTCGTTGTAATCCTCTACGGCAGGGCAATCCGTGTCGCAGATCAGTTCTCCAATATAAGGTACCTTGAAGCGAATATCACGGAGCATCGCATCCGCGAAAACATCGATGTCGAGGTAAGCCTTCACGGCGCTGAGGTAATCCTCGTCAGCGGGGAGGACGAGGGTGTAGTCCGGCTTTCCATCGACGCGCAATGTCATGCGGAGCATTTCATCCCGGTTCTCATCTCTCCAAGGTTCTGCCGGTGAAAGGTAGCTGCGGTCGATTGCCATATCCGGCGTCAGCAGACTGCGGGCATTTGGGACAAAAGCGCTGTATCGGGCGTAGTTGTACCCCTGCGGGTCAACGAGGATGCCGTCTGTTCCCTCCGCATCGAGGATGAGCAGGCAGTGCCTGGCAGCATCATCGTGCCGGATGGCATTTTTGTTCTCTGCGATGAAATCATAGTCCGCCAGCAGCGCACGACTGAACTGCTGAAACCGCTGGGCGGGAAGTTCAATGACCTTGTCTACAACACAGGCTTCACCCTCGTACTCAGACTGCTTTCGCCTCAATTCTGCCTGAATGATCATGCCATGTCTCCCATCTCCATGCGGCTGCACTGACCGCCCTCCATGATCTCCGCCAGACTGGTATAGCCCTTGTAGGCAATATAGCCTCTGCCTGTAAACATTCCGTCCTCCTCATTCATGCGCTGCATGGCGTAGCCCTCGTAGTCATAAAACTCATCCAGATTCTCATCGTAGTCGAAGTGACCGGACTGCTGAATCATGTACCTGCCGTATTCCTCCGGTGTATGCGCACCGGGAGCGAAATCAAACAGGTCGAGATTCTCTACGAGGTTTTTGATCTGTTCCGCATTCTGCGGCTTTGCCAGCGTTATCACAGCGCCCAGCTTTTTCATGTCATCCGAGGATAACTCATCCGCTGCCTGTGCCAGTGCATTGAGGTCCGCAAGGTTTTCCTGTTCCATATCCAGCAGCACATCCACTTCATCCGGCAGTTGAGTATCCTCCAAGCGAAGCCGGACATCCGCAGGATCCGCGATGCCCGCACGCTGGAGAGCACGGTCGATCTCCTCCTGCACCATGGGGAGAAACAGCCATGTGATGTGTTCGGTGTCCTCCGGCTCGGCTTTGGAGGTCACCGCAACGGTGATGGCATTCGGTTCATAGTAATAGCAGGGGAAAAACCGTCCATCGTAGACCTGCTCCAGTTTCATGCCGTTGTCGTAAACCACGCCGTAGGGGGTGATCGTGCCACTGCCGCTCTCGATGAGCCGCCGTGCCGTTTCCTCACCGTCCAGAGCATCCAGTTGCTCCGTTTTGGCGCTGCCGCCGTGCAGATTCATGTAGTGATCCCGGCCAACAGCGGAGAGGTCAGAAAAATCTGTGATGACCGTGGCCTGTTGGCAGCAGAAGGTCAGGTTGATTAGATCCTTCAGTTCAAAAAGCTCCAGCTTGTGAGCCATCGCCTGAAACTGAGCGGCTTCGCCGGTATCAAAGCTATCCAGCCGTTTGGCAAGGTAGTTTAGCTCCTCCACATTGACCGTGAGCATCTCCGTGCGCTTGAGCACAGAGTAAAAGCTGTTGATCTCCTGTACCTGGCAGTCGGCTTTGACCGCATCGCCAATCTCCAGAGCCTCCAGCAGTTCCATGCAGTGTGCGTACTGGTCGTGGGGGATGGGGAACGGGATAGTTGCCACGCCATATTCCGGGTGATGCGGATTGCCGAGCACCGCTTGTATCATCATGTTTCATCCACTCCTTTTTCCAAATTCAAAACCACATCTCCGTACTTGGCCATCAGCAGTGCGCCGGTGATCAGGTGGAACGCCTCATCTGTGACCAATTCCGGAGACGCAAGGTCTGCAAGAGTGATATTGCAGCAGCCGACAGCAATGGCCTTCGCCGCCTGGCAAACACTATAGAGCTCCGGCTCAATCCCTCCGAGACAGACGCTTTGGAAGTCAAAGCCGTCGTTCCCGCATTTCCAGACCATCCTGCGCCAAAGGCTCTCATACGCCGTGAGCAGGAAGAGGGCGGCTTTGTTCCGGTCGGACAAGCGCCAGCAGCGTTCTCGCCAGTGTGTCCATCTTCGCCGGTGGGCATCGGACAGGAAAAATTGAGCCTTTTTTTCTCTGAATTGCTGACGCATCCGTTTTCGGAGCTGCGATCCCATAGAGGGTGCGAAGCAGTCCCTCACGAACGAATTCAACTCCAGTACGCCTGCTTCGATCCGTTCCTCCAGGCAGGTGCATTCGCACAGGCGGCACGGATGCTTGCGGACATAGTTCTGGCAGTATTCGCACGCCACATCTTTGGGCGTGTAATGGAATGGGCTGCGGTATATCCCGCCACCTCGGGGCTTTTGACCAGGCTGAGACATCATCAACTGCTCCAGCGCCTGCAGCGGCATGTCTCGCATGAAATAACACGGCATAAACGAACTCCTCTCTGAAACGAATAAAGGGCCGGAATCTTATTGCTAAGACTCCGGCCCTTACCGTTTGATATTACATTGTTTGCTCCTGCGTCGGTTCTGCGTCCTGCTGCTGGATACGCTCCATGATGTCAGGCAGACACTCCTCGATCTGCTTTCGTACCTCCTGAATCGTCTTTTCCTGATCGTATGACAGTTCAAAACCGCCCTGCAGGGTGTCCGTACAGCAGCGATAGATCTCAATAAGCTGCTCCTCCTGGAAGAGCTGCTGCTTGGGGATCAGTCCGGAGCGAACGGCAAAGTCCCGCTTCACCGCGTCATAGTTGCCGGACGAATATAGACCGGTGTAGTAATGACCATGACATACGCCCTTGCGGTCAAAGCTCCAGTCCCAAGTAACGAACTGGGCACCATATTTGCTCTGGATACCGGCCAGCACGATGCCGTTGAAATCTGCCAGCACCTTGTAGCCGTCCTCCAGACCGTCGGCTTTCAAAAAGGGCGCCGTCTCCATCTGCCGCATATACTCCGCTGTGGTCCTGACGATCTCATACACCTTGTCCTTGGCATCGATCCGTTCCGGCTCGTCGATATCCTCATTGCGGTAGGTAATGCCGCCGTTCTCGGTCACCTCACACAGCGGTGCGCCGTCAAGCAGGACACGAAGCCCGCCAGTGTGAGTCCTATCCGTGTGAAATCCTTCTCGGGCAAGGACGATTGCTGTCTCTCTGAGGTAACGGTTCTTTTCTTCTGCGCTGATACTCATATAACTCCTCCCGTGTGCAAAAAAATAAGGCCGGAACAATCATGTTCCGACCTACAAATACAGGCACTGCGACCAGCGCCCTTTTTGAAATGAAAAAGGGCGCCGCTCCATTGGTCTGGCAAGACCAACAAAACGACGCCCAAATCTTTGTGATTCTTTTTTAAGAAAAATACCGCTGTCAGCCGGAAAAATCGCCGCTCAAAAAGGGCGCTGGCTGAATGCATCTGCCTGAAAAGAGAAAACGTCCGGTTCGAATCGGGGCAGACGCCCTGAAACGGCGATTTGCATCTATGGTTTGAAAGAAGAAATCCGGGCCTGAAAAAGCCCGGAAACGGTTGATGCGCCTGGCTTTTCGCCAGACGCATCTATACCGTTTAGTTAATATGGAGGTGACACCCAGATTTGAACTGGGGAATGAGGGTTTTGCAGACCCTTGCCTTACCACTTGGCTATGTCACCATATAAGAGAAACGGCTTTTTCAGGCCGTTTCTCTGTTTGGAGCGGGCGACGAGGCTCGAACTCGCTACCTCGACCTTGGCAAGGTCGCGCTCTACCAGATGAGCTACGCCCGCGTATGGCGCCGGTATTCCAGCACCATGGTGCCTCCGGTCGGAGTCGAACCAACGACACGCGGATTTTCAGTCCGCTGCTCTACCAACTGAGCTACAGAGGCAAATGGCGACCAAGATGGGGCTCGAACCCACGACCTCCAGCGTGACAGGCTGGCGTTCTAACCAACTGAACTACTTGGCCATGAAATTTGGTGGGAACAACTGGACTCGAACCAGTGACCCCCTGCTTGTAAGGCAGGTGCTCTAACCAGCTGAGCTATGCTCCCGGTTTAGCCGTTCCACTCGTAACGACAGGGTTTATTATACCGAAAATATGCCCAGTTGTCAACACCAAAAATCATATTTTGCCAATTATTTTTTTGTCTCCAAACTACCATCAATTGACAAGGGCAGACACGGTTTTGACGGGCAGAAATGCGTCCATACCGCGTCAATTCCCTTGGAAATACGACAAGCATTCCCTGCGGACCTTTCCTTGTCTAGACACATTTCTGCGCGACAAAACTGCTTCGCACCTGTCAGCGAAGGATTTCCGAGAGATTTTTGGCTTTTGAGCCGCAGGCGGGCTGACGCCCGTCAAGGTGAGAAGGACAAAAAGCGCCGCAAAGGCGCGCTGACAGGCGTGTCTACCCTTATCAATCGATGGTATCAATGAGCTTTTGCAGCTCGGGGCCGTCAAACCTGTACACTGCATCGCAGAACTGGCAGGTCATCTGGCAGGAGCCCTGCTCCCGGAGGATATTTTTCAGCTCCTCCGCGCCCAGGGAAATGAGGGCCCGCTCCACCCGCTCGCGGCTGCAATAGCACTTATACTCCACCGGATCGGACTCCAAAATCTTCACATCAAAGTCGGACAAAACCGTTTTCAGCAGATGCTCCGGATCCGGATCCTTGTCCAGGATGGCGGACACATTCCCCGCCGCCAGGACGCCGCCCTCCACCCTGGTGATGGTGTCCTCGTCGGCCCCGGGCATCAGCTGGATAAGATAGCCTCCGGCGGCCCGGACGCTCTGGTCCCGCTCAATGAGCACTCCCAGCCCGCAGGCTGTGGGAATCTGCTCTGACTCCACAAAATAGCTGGCAATATCCTCGGCAATCTCGCCGCCCAGCAGGTCCACGGTGCCCACATACGGCTCCTTCATGTTCAGGTCCTTGATAACGGTCATGGTGCCGCCCTCGGCGCCCACCGCTGTGCCCACGTCCAGCTTGCCGTCGGGCCGCAGGGGCAGGTCCACCTGGGGATTGGCCACATAACCCCGGACGTTGCCCGCCGGGTCAGACACGGCCAGAATGGTGCCCAGAGGGCCGGTGCCTTTGATCTGAAGGGTCAGGCTGGCGCCCTGGCCCTTTAAGGCGTTGCCCATCATGGCGCAGCCGGCCAAAGTGCGGCCCAGGGCCGCCGTGGCCACGGGCAGGGTCTTGTGGATCTGCCGGGCGCGCTCAGTGAGATCGCGGCTGCTGATGGCAGCCGCCTGGACCATGCCATCGGAGGTGATGGCTCTGACAATTCTATCGCTCATAGCATGAAAATTCCTTTACTGTTAATATAATGTGCAGCGGGGCGTGGTTACCCCGCCCCGCAAAAAAATTACTCCCGCGTACAGCAGAAATATATCCTCTGTTCGCCGTCCTTGGGCCGGCGCAGGCGGCAATCACCGTACACGCGGATGTTCCCGAACCCGGCCTCCCGAAGCCAGCCTGTCAGCTCCTCCGGGGCGTAGTACCGCTGCCGGTGCAGCTCGGTATCCCGGCGGTAGCGCCCGTCCGTTCCCTTGCGGAACAGATCTACCCAATATGTGCAGATGCTCCGCCGAAACTCCGTGCGCCACACGCAGTAGCACTCCTCCGTCTCATCCAGAAATACCTGGCCGTCCAGGCTTTGAAACTTATCCAAAGTATTCACATCGAAGATCAGCTCCCCGCCCGGGGCGATGAACAGATGCAGCCGCTGAAAGGTCCGCTGCACGTCGGCGGGGGAGGTGAGGTAGTTGAGGCTGTCCAGGCAGCAGATGGCCGCGTCCACAGTGCCGTACAGATCCAGCTTGGGCATGGACTGGTGCAGGAAGATGGGGGCGATGCCCGGCACGCTGCCGCTTTTCATCATGGCAGCGGCCAGCATTTCCTCGGAGGCGTCCGCACCGATCATCTCATAGCCCCGGCCGGTGAGCAGCCAGGTCATGGTGCCGGTACCGCAAGCCAGGTCCAGCACTGTGTGTACCGGGATGCGGCTGCGGGTAAAGAGCTTTTCCAGGTAATCCGCCCGCTTTTCGTACTCCACATCCCCGGTCAGGGAGTCATAAGCCCCGGCCAGGCCCTGGTAAGCGTTCATTCCTCGCCGCTCTCCTTCATTTTCTCCAGGATGCTCTCGTAGCCTCCGGCTCCGCCCAGCAGGGACCGATTCACCCGGCTGATGGTAGCGCTGGAGGCCCCGGTGCGCTCCAGAATGTCGTTGTAGATCATGCCCTCGTTGAGCAGCTTGGCCACCTCAAAGCGCTGCTCCATAGAGCGCATCTCCGAAATGGTGCACAGATCCTGGAAGAAGTTGTAGCACTCCTCCTCGGTCTCCAGCATCAAAATGGCCTTATACAGCAGGTCGCTCTTTTGCTTGGTGGCGATTTTTGATTTGGCAGGATGCAGCATGGCGTTTGCCCTCCTTTATATTTCTCCCTCATTTTACTATTTTAGTTCGTGAAAGTAAAGCGCCCCGACGAAAAAATTCGTAACAAATTTGTAAACTTTGTAAAATCACCCTTTACCTGGCGGCCCTTTTCCTGTAAAATAACTCAGGTGAAAATCCCCCGCAGGAATCGAGGCATCGCTATGAGTTTCTTCCAAAAACTGGGCAACGCGCTTTCCCGCTTTATGTACGGGCGCAACGGCTCCGACCAACTGGGCTGGGCGTCGCTGGTGCTGCTGCTGGTGCTCAACACCGTGAATCTGTTTGTAAAATACAGCAGCGAGACGGTCCACACAATTCTATCCACGGTGGTTTTCCTTCTGATGGTGTGGATCCTGTTTCGCATGTTCTCCAGGAATCTGCCCAAGCGGCGCAGGGAGAATGCCTGGTTTCTCGCCAAGGTCGTGAACCCCATCAAGAATGGTCGGGCCCGCAGCGCGGACAAGGAGCATAAGTATTTCACCTGCCCAAACTGCCGCACTGTCTGCCGTGTACCCCGGGGTAAGGGCAAGATTATCATCACCTGCCCCAAGTGCGGGACCGCTATCCACGGAAAAAGCTGAAACCGGTATCCTTATCAAGGGCCTGTCGGCTCTCACCAAACAGGTGGGAGCCGTTTTTTTGCACTTTGCACTTGCAAACAGATGTTCTATCCTGTACAATAGAGAAAAAGATCAAAGAGGGGAGGGGAGACCGTGGCGGAAAAAGTATATGTGGCCATCGACTTAAAGTCGTTTTATGCCTCGGCGGAGTGCGTGGCCCGGGGGCTGGACCCTCTGCACACCAACCTGGTGGTGGCGGATGCCGCCCGGACGGAAAAGACCATCTGCCTGGCTGTGTCCCCGTCCCTAAAGGGCTACGGTATCTCCGGCCGGGCTCGGCTGTTTGAGGTGGTGCAGAAGGTGGCCGCTGTGAATGAACAGCGCCAGCGGGCCTATCCGCAGCACAGGCTGTATGTCCGGGAGTACGATGACCGGCTTATCCGTTCGGATCCCTCTTTGGCCCTGGATTATATCGTGGCCCCGCCCCGCATGGCGTATTACATGGAAATTTCCACCAAAATATATCAGATTTACCTGCGCTATGTGGCCCCGGAGGACATCCATGTGTACTCCATTGACGAGGTGTTCATCGACGCCACCAATTACCTGCCTCTGTACGGACTGAACGCCCGGGGCTTCGCCCGCAAGCTTATGGCTGCGGTTTTGCAGGAGACAGGCATCACCGCCACGGCGGGCGTTGGGCCCAACCTTTTTTTATGTAAGGTGGCCATGGATGTGGGGGCCAAGCATATAAAACCGGATAAAAACGGCGCCCGGATTGCGGAGCTGGATGAGCGGAGCTTCCGGGAGAAGCTGTGGTCCCACCGACCCCTGACGGATTTTTGGCGAGTGGGCAAGGGCTACGCCAAAAAGCTGGAGGCCAACGGCATGTACACCCTGGGGGATGTGGCCCGGCGATCTCTGACGGACGAGGACCTGCTCTACCGCCTTTTCGGTGTGAATGCGGAGCTGCTCATCGACCACACCTGGGGGTGGGAGCCGGTGACTCTGGCGGATATCAAGGGCTATCGCCCGGAGAAAAGCTCCATGGGCGCGGGTCAGGTGCTCTCCTGCCCGTATCCGGCGGATAAGGCCCGTTTGGTAGTCCGGGAGATGGCAGACGCCTTGGCCCTGGACCTGGTGCAAAAGCGCGTGGTGGCCCGGCAGCTGGTACTCACCGTTGGCTACGACCGGGCGGGCCGCACCGATGGCTATACCGGCCCTCTGACCACCGATCCCTATGGCCGCAGCATCCCCAAGCCCGCCCACGGCACGGAGCATCTGCCCTGTCTCACCGCCTCCTCTCGCTATATCATCGACGCCGCCATGACCCTCTTTGACCGCATCGTGGATCCACGCCTGCCGGTGCGGCGGATGTACCTGGTGGCTGAGCAGGTGATAGCGGAGGAGCTGGTCCCCACCGCCCCTCAGCCGGAGCAGCTGGACCTGTTTACGGATTACGAAGCACGGGAAAAGCATCAGGCGGCAGAGCAGGAGGCTCTGGAACGAGAAAGGCAGCTGCAGCAGGCAGTGCTGCATATTAAAAATAAGTACGGGAAAAACGCCATTTTGAAGGGTATGAATTATGAAGAGGGGGCCACCGCTGCCCAGCGAAACCGGCAGATCGGCGGCCATAAGGCATGAGAAGGGAGGACCATATGGGCGCATATGATGATATTCTGCACCTGCCCCACCACCGCTCGGAAAAGCATCCGCCCATGTCCATGCGGGACCGAGCGGCGCAGTTTTCCTCCTTCCGGGCCCTGGCGGGCTACGAGGACGCCATCGGCGAAACCGCCCGACTCACAGACCGCCGCATAGAGCGCGGCGAGGAGGAGCAGCACCGTCTGGACGCTATCTTACGGCAACTGGAGTGCCGCCTGGCCGAAAAGCCCACCGTCACTGTCACCTATTTCCGTTCCGATGACCGGAAGGCCGGCGGCGCGTATTTGCAGCATACCGGCCCCCTTCATGCCATTGACCGGGTAAACTGCCGCCTGATCTTCGCTGACAAATCCGAGCTCCCTTTAGATGACATCTACGACATCATAGATACGCCCTGACCTCACACTCCTCCGCAGGGGACGATGCGCACATCGTCCCGCCCCGCCGCACCAACAAACTACCCCGACAAATGATTACATTTGCCGGGGTAGTTCTATCAAATTCTCACACGCTCAATTGGTCGTCCAGCACCAGCCCGGGGTTGTGCTTGGTAAGGAAACCCAGGGACCACGCCCCGCAGTAGGCGATAAAGTAGCGGTCCTTGAAGTCCTGCAGCACCCGGGAGTCGGTGCACAGGGTCATATCCTGGTAGTCCCCTTCATAGCTCTTGATGCGGATCAAGTGGCTGTAGGGCAGGCCCTCCATCCGCAGCTCCACGCCGTATTCGCTGCGCATACGGTATTCAAACACGTCGAACTGCAGGGAGCCCACCACGCCCACTACAATGTCCTCATAGCCGCTGCCGGGGAACTTGAAGATCTGGATGGCGCCCTCCTGGGCGATCTGCTGCACACCCTTGATGAACTGCTTGCGCTTCATGGTGTCCTTGGGAGATACGGAGCGGAACAGCTCCGGCTCAAAGGACGGGATACCGGAATAGCGGAACTTCTTCCCCGGCACGGTGATGGTGTCCCCGATGGAGAAGATACCCGGGTCGAACACGCCGATGATATCTCCGGCATAGGCCTCGTCTACGATCTCCCGCTCCGCGGCCATCATGGCCTGGGGCTGGGACAGCCGCATCTTCTTGCCCGATTGCACATGATAATACTCTGCATCCCGCTGAAATTTTCCGGAGCAGATGCGCATAAAGGCCAATCTATCCCGATGGGCCTTGTTCATGTTGGCCTGAATCTTGAACACAAAGGCGGAAAAATCCGGGGAGAAAGCGTCCACCACGCCCTCGTCACTCTCCCGGGATAGGGGCGGCGTGGTCATGCGCAAAAAGGACTCCAAAAACGGCTCCACGCCGAAGTTCGTCAGGGCCGAGCCGAAGAACACGGGGGATAGCTTGCCGCATTGCACGGCCTCCAGGTCGAACTCCGCCCCGGCGCCCAGCAGCTCCACATCGTCCCGGAGGATACCCGTGAGCTTCTCGCCAATAAGCTCCGGCAGGGCGGGATCATCCAGCTCCGCCTCGGTGACGGCGGCTTTTTGGGCATGGCCTGCGTCGGTGAAATGAAGGATGCGCTTTTTCTCTCGGTCGTACACCCCTTTAAACTCTCTGCCGCAGCCGATGGGCCAGTTCACGGGGTAGGTGGCAATGCCCAGCTCCCGTTCCACTTCCTCACACAGCTCCAGCGGATCCCGGGTCTCCCGGTCCATCTTGTTCACAAAGGTAAAAATGGGGATGTGCCGCAGGGCACAGACCTTGAAGAGCTTCCGGGTCTGGGGCTCCACGCCCTTGGCCCCGTCAATGACCATCACAGCGCTGTCAGCGGCCATAAGGGTGCGGTAGGTATCCTCGGAAAAGTCCTGATGGCCGGGGGTGTCCAGGATATTGATGCAGAAGCCGTCGTGGCGGAACTGCATCACCGACGAGGTAACAGAGATACCGCGCTGCTTTTCGATCTCCATCCAGTCGGAGGTGGCGGCCCGGGCGCGCTTGCCCTTGACCTCACCGGCCTGGGCGATAGCCCCGCCGTAGAGCAGGAATTTCTCCGTCAATGTAGTTTTACCGGCGTCCGGGTGAGAAATGATGGCGAATGTCCGCCGCCGGGAAATTTCTTCTTTTAATGAGGCCATTGGCTCATCCTCCTAAACAAAACGCAGAATCTTATTTATTATATACAAAAATCGGGGCAAAGTCTACAAATATCGAAAAAAATCTGCAAGAAAAAAGATGCTCTCCTGAAAGGAGAGCATCTTTCATGATCAAATCACAGCACTTTGCTGAGGAAGTCCTGCAGCCGGGGATCCTTGGGGCTGTCGAACAGCTCTGCGGGGCTGCCCTCCTCCAGGATCTTGCCCTCGGCCATGAACACCACCCGGTCGGCGACCTCCCGGGCAAAGCCCATTTCGTGGGTCACCACCGCCATGGTCATGCCTTCCTTGGCCAGGCTGCGCATCAGGTCCAGCACCTCGCCCACCATCTCCGGGTCCAGGGCACTGGTAGGCTCGTCAAAGAGCATCACCTCCGGGTCCATAGCCAGGGCCCGCACAATGGCGATCCGCTGCTTTTGGCCGCCGGAGAGCATATTGGGATACTCGTTTGCCTTGTCCGCCAAGCCGATGCGCTCCAGCAGCTCCATAGCCTGCTTTTGCGCCTCCTCCGGGGACTTTTTCTTCAGCGCCAGAGGTGCCATGGTGATGTTCTGCAGCACCGTCTTGTGGGGAAAGAGGTTAAAATGCTGGAACACCATGCCCATCTTCTGCCGGTGCAGGTTGATGTCCACAGACTTATCCGCCAGGTTCACACCGTCAAAAAAGATCTGGCCGCTGGTGGGCTCCTCCAGCAGATTCAGAGAGCGCAGCAGGGTGGACTTGCCGGATCCCGAGGGGCCGATGATAGCCACCACTTCCCCCTGTGCAATGTCCAGGCTGCAGTCGTTCAGCGCCTTCACGGTGCCATGGTTGTACTCCTTCACCAGGTGCTGCACGGAGATCAGCTTATTGCTTGTCGCCACGACGCATCCTCCTTTCAATGGCTTCGATGGCCTTGGAGGCCGGGTAGTTGATGCAGAAGTAGATCAGTGCCGCGATGGTATAGGGTGCCAGCGTAATGTAGGTTCCGGTGGCTACGGTCTTAGACACGAACATCAGCTCCGCCATGCCCAGCATGGAGCAGATGGAGCTCTCCTTCACCATGGTCACCACCTCGTTGGCCAGGGCGGGTAGCACATTCTTGATGGCCTGGGGCAGCACCACCAGGCGCATGCTCTGCCAGGAGGACAGGCCCAGAGACCGGGCAGCCTCCGTCTGTCCTTTGTCCACGGCCAGGATGCCCGCCCGGAAAATTTCAGCCACATAGGCCGAGCTGTTCAGCGCCAGGGCTACCACGCCCGGGATGAAACGGCTCAGATCCACAAACCCCAAAATAGTGATCCGGGGAATGGAGATCGCAGTGAACAGGCCAAAGTAGATAATGGAAAGCTGTACCAGCAGGGGAGTGGAGCGGAATACAGCAATGTATGCGCCGGAAACGCACTGAATGGCCTTTTTTTTACTCAGCCTCATTAAGGCCAGCAGCAGGGCGGGGATCACCGCCAGTGCCACGGATACTACGGCCAGCAGCAGGGTATAAGCCATGCCCTGCAGGAAGTACCCGGTATATGCAGGAAGGAAAGAGAAATTGAAAAAGCTGGTGCTGCTCATATCCTTGAACAGATTAGTCCACCACATAATCGGTCAGTCCTTTCTTCAGTGGGATTCAAATACAGTGCGAAAGTGCAAAGCCGCGTTATGCGGCTTTGCACCACGCATTATGATGTAGGTTAAAGGAGAGAGGGGTTATTCTGAAAACTCAGGAGGGATTCTCAGGGGTGACTTCCTGCCACACATCCTTCAGAGCATCAGCAGCACTGATGAAGCTCTCCAGCTTGTTCTCCTCATTCATCTTGGCGATGGCTGCGTTGATGGCGGGCAGCAGACCCTTGGGGTCGCCCTTGGCCACGGCCACACAGTAGGGCTGAGCGGCACCCAGCTCGGAAGAAGCGTCAGCAATGACCAGGTCCTTGTTGGTTTCGGCGTACTGCTTTGCCACAGCGCCGTCTACCAGGATGGCATCCACCTTGCCGTTTACCAGCTCATTGACCATATCGGTCACCAGGGCCAGGGGCACGGCATTGGCGCCGGTGAGCTGCTTATTGACGATGTCCAGCTTGGTGGTGCCGGTCTGGGCAGCCACGGACTTGCCGGAGAAGTCAGCCAGGGTCTTGTAGGAAGCGGCGTCGGAAGCCTTCACCAGGATAGCCGGAGGCAGGTCGGTGTAGTAGGGATCGGAGAAGTCGGCGCTTTTCAGTCTTTCACCGTCTGCTTCCATAGCGGCGATGACAATGTCGAAGTCACCCTTGACCAGGGAGGGCAGCAGGTAGTCGAAGGACATGTTTTCCACCTTCAGCTCCTTGCCCATGCTGTCGGCAATGTACTGACCCACGGAGACGTCGATGCCGCCGTACTGCATAGTGCCGTCCTTGCCCTTGTACATGAACTCAAAGGGGGCGTAGTCGGCGGAGGTGCCCATTATCAGGGTTTTGCTTTCATTGCTGTTGTTGTTGTTGTCGTTGGCTTTCTTGCCGCAGGCTGCCAGGCTCGCGATCATCAGCAGGGCCAGGAGCAGGGATACAAACTTTTTCATCTTCATTTTTCCTTTCTATTTTTTGAAATGGCTCTATAGGATCCACTGTGTGGTGTATAGATAGAGTTTGCAGCGGAGGTGTTCCCCCCTTGACAATGCATACTATACGCCTTCTCTGCATAAATGTCAACACTTTTTTGCATAAAAATCCACATATTCTCCCTGTTTTGTGAAAAATGACCGTTGAAAACGGTGCAAATATCAAGAGAACACAGCAGAATACACAAAGTATATTCTGTATATACGAATAATTATGCATTTATACAGCCTAAAAAGAGGGCGCCCCCTGATGGGACGCCCTCTCAGCGCGAACCGGTATGTACCTTAATTGGCCAAGATCCGGCCTGCACCGTAGTAGCAGGCGGACCAATAGCTGGTATACAGGGAGGCCACCACCACGCCGTAGTCGCTGGCATGGATAAACTGGCCGCCGCCGATATAAATGCCCACATGGCCGATGCCCTCATAGAAGAACACCAGGTCGCCGGGCTGCAGCTCGGAGCGGGAGATAGGCTGGCTGGCGTAGTATTGGGATACACAGCCGTGTCCCAGGGAAATGCCGTAGTAGCCGAACAGCTGCATGGTCAGGCCCGAGCAATCTGTGCCGGAGCGGCTGGCGCCGCCGTAGACATAGGGTGTGCCCAGGAAAGAGTAGGCGTAATCCACAATGGCACTGCGCAGAGAGCTGCCGCCGGGCACTACGCCGGAGCCGAAGGTGGCGGCATAGGAGGTCTTGGCCAAGGCATCGATCTCCGCCTGGGTACGCACGGCGTCGGTGTCGTCATATTCGGCGTAATCCACCGGTGTGCAGGCGTCTGCAGAAACATAGCCGGAAAAATCGCTGAAGGACACATAGTACCAGCTGCCGGATTCGTCAATATCCTTGAGCTTTGCGACCTTGTCGCCCTCGATCACATTGCCGCTGGCGGTCACGCCGGCATCGGAGTAAACGGTGGTATCGCTATTGAGCATCACGCCGTCATACTGTGCCAGCAGGGCCAGATTGTCAGCTACCTGCTCCCGGGCGGCCTGCTGGGCCTGGAGCTCAGCTTCCATTTCATCCAGCGCCATGAATTGCAGCTGCGTGACGGATGCATCCTGGCCGCCTGCAGGCAGGTCGGCGGAATACAGCCGTTGGGTGCTGGTCCGGGCGGAGTCAAAGCTGGTCTGCAGGCCGGCTGTTTCCAAATAGGCTACAGCCTGCCGGTAATCCTCCGCAGTGGGATGCGTGATAGATGTGCTGTCTGCGTAGGCGATGGATACCGTAGAGATAAAAACGGACAGGGCCAGGCAGATGCAGCAGAGCTTTCTGGACATAGAAAACTCCCTTCTTCCTTTTAGGATTCTGGGTTGCTGGGTTTAACAAAAAGTAGTATAACATAAGTTTATCAAAAAAGCTACACAAAAATTACAAAATAATAACAAAATTTTCAAATGGTTAAAAACTAATAAAAATCCTCACCCAAATTTGCCGTATCTCCCAAAAAATTAGGGCGGGATGCCCGCATCCCGCCCTAATTTTCAGTTATACTTCTTGCGCTGCATCACTGGCATTGGCTGCTATTCTCCTCCAGCTTCTCCTGCAGCCACGCCTTCAACTGCTCCACGCCTTCATCGTCCCAGGAAAAATCCTTTTCCTGCACATCCTTGGCCGCCTCATAGCAGAAATGGGTGTATACGGCGGTGTGAATCAGATTGTTCTCCTTGTCGTTGGCGAACCGATACCGAAACTCCCCGATGCTGCCGGTATAGACAAAGGCCCGTTTGAACCACCGGGGCGTTAAAACCTCAAAATACGGATGCATGCTTGTCCTCCTGATCTGCCATTTCGTCTGCCGATGTAGAGCTTTGCCGCTCTGCGGTAAAAATATGTGTGCAGCAGACTCTATCCCTTTTAGCGGGAAAACCGAAAGGTTTTTCATCACCAAGTATAGCACGCCCCTGCCGCCACGGCAATAAAAAAAGATTCACAACCGACATAATGTATGCTATAATCGGAAAAACCAAGAAAAGAATTCCGAAAGGGGTAGTGAGTATGGAAAACGAAGTAAAGCGGATCGGCATCCTCACCAGCGGCGGCGATGCTCCGGGCATGAACGCCTGTATTCGCGCCGTGGTCCGCGCGGCCTTGGGCCGGGGCATTGAGTGTGTGGGGATCCGCCGAGGCTGGAGCGGCCTTATCAACGGGGACATCATGACGATGGACAACGCCAGTGTCAGCCGCATCATCAACCGCGGCGGCACCATGCTCTATACCGCCCGCAGTGAGGAGTTCCGCACGGAGGAGGGCCAGCAAAAGGCGGTGAACACCTGCAAGCTCCTGGGGCTGGACGGCATCGTGGCCATCGGCGGCGACGGTACCTTCCGGGGCGCTCAGGAGCTAAGCAAGCATGGCATCGCCGTGGTGGGCATTCCCGGCACCATTGATGAGGATATTGTCTGCACCGAGTATACCATCGGCTTTGATACCGCAGCCAATACCGCCGTGGAGTGTATCGACCGCCTGCGGGACACTATGCAGTCCCATGAGCGCTGTGCCGTGGTGGAGGTTATGGGCCGTCGGGCCGGGTACCTGGCTCTGTATGTGGCCATGGCCGTGGGCGCCACGGCGGTGCTTGTGCCGGAGGTGCCGTATGATTTTGACACCCAGGTGGTGGAGAAGATCCGCCGGGCCCGCCTGGCCGGCAAGACAAATTTCATGATCGTGGTGGCCGAGGGCGCAGCCAGTGGAATGGCTGTGGGCGAGCAGATCAGAAAGGAATTGGGCCTGGATCCCCGGGTCACCATTCTGGGTCATATTCAGCGGGGCGGCAGCCCCACGGCCCACGACCGGGTCATGGCCACTCGCATGGGCGTGGAGGCGGTGCGCGTCCTGGCCGAGGGTCGTACCAGCCGCGTCATCTGCTATCGGAGCGGACGTATCGTGGATTTGGATATAGACGAAGGCCTGTCTATGCAAAAGACCCTGGACCCGGAGGAGCTGGCCGTCATGGAGACCATGACCGGCCTGTAACGCCAGAAAAAAACAACAGGGAAGAGCGCGGAGTGAAAAGCTCCGCGCTTTTTGCGTTCCATAAAAGCCGATGCCTCGGGCGTCCAATTGCACACACTTTCTTGCCCCTGCGTAGAGGTCAATGCTCCCATGGGCCCGCCGCACTGCCTCGTAAACAATATGTTGGCGGGGTGTCCTCACCCCGCCGCCGATAACCGGCGAGTTTCTTGCAGCCTGTCATTGCAAGACCGGCGCACACGCTGGCCGTGGCAAACCGCATCTCCCGTCTCCCAAATAAAAATGGCCCCCGGTGGAAAAGCTCCGCCGGGGGCCATTTTTTGTATCTTATTCAATGGACACAATGTAATAGTACACCGGCTGCCCACCGGCCAGCACACTGACCTCTGCGTCGGGACAGGTATCGGTAAAGACGGCCTCAGCCTTCCGGGCGTCCTCCTCCGTCACATCCTCGCCGTAGAAGATGGTCACAAACTCCGCATCCCGTGCCTTGGCGTCCTCCGCCAGCTTCGAAAGCAGCGGCTCGATGCTCCGGTCGGTGCCGAAGAGCTTCCCGTCCTCCAGGGCCAGGTAGTCCCCCTCGTTGATGGCAAAGCCGTCAAAGTCGGAATTCCGGGCGGCATAGGTCACCTGGGCGGTGGTCACCGTCTGTGCAGCCTGGGCCATGGCGTCGGCAATAGCCTGGGGATCATCCCCCTCCAGGTCAGCGTTCATCATGGCGGTGATGCCCTGGGGCACTGTGGCCGTGGGCACCACAATGACCTGCTTTTCCGTTAGCCCCACGCACTGCTGGGCGGCCATGATAATGTTCTTGTTGTTGGGCAGGATGAACACCACCTTGCTGGGCGTCCGGTTTACCTCCTGCAAAATGGCCTCCGTGGAGGGATTCATGGTCTGTCCGCCGGATACGATTCGGTCCACGCCCAGATCCCGGAAGGCGGTAGCCAGCCCTTCTCCGGCACACACGGCCAAAAAGCCGTACTGCTTCTCCGCCGGAGCGTTGGCAGGCTCCTCCATGCTCTCCAGCTCCTGCTCCACCTGGTCCAGGTCGTCGGTGCTTTGAGCCTTGCGCCCGGCGGCCACGGCTTCATACTGGGTGCGCATATTCTCAATTTTTGCCAGCTCCAAGGTGCCGTATTTTTGCGCCTCGGTCAGGGCTGCACCGGGGATGTCCGTGTGTACATGGACCTTGAACGCATCGTCGTCCTCGCCGATGACCAGGCAATCGCCGATGGTGCTGAGATAAGCCCGCAGGGGCTCAATGGAGGTATTTTCCCATTTGCGCACAATGAACACCGTGTCGAAGGTGAAGGTGATCTCCTCCTCGCTGAGGGCGGAGAAATCGGCCTTGCTCTCGGCCTTTTCCTCGCTCACATCCGGGATCTCCTCACCCCGCAGGGCCCGTAGCATACCGTCCAGTATTACCAGATATCCCTTTCCGCCGGCGTCCACCACCCCGGCCTTTTTCAGCACCGGGTTCATTTCGATGGTCTCGTCCAGGGTCTCCAAACCCTTGCGGATGGCCTCCTGCAGGACATATTCCACGCTGTTGCACTCTTCGGCGGCCTCGGCGGCCCGGTCGGCGGCCAGACGGGAGACTGTCAGCACCGTGCCCTCTGCGGGCTTCATCACAGCGCTGTAGGCGGTGGCCACGCCCTCCTTCAGAGCGCCGGCCAGCTGCACACCATCGGCCTCCTCATCGCCCTTGAGATACTTGGACACACCCCGAAACAGCAGGGAGAGGATAACGCCGGAGTTTCCTCTCGCGCCTCGCAGCAGAGCGGAGGCGGTGATGGACGCGGCGTCAGACACGGTGACGGGCTGATTTTTCTTCAGCTCGTTGGCGGCGGTTTGGATGGTCAGGCTCATGTTGGTGCCGGTGTCGCCGTCCGGCACGGGGAATACGTTCAGGTCGTTGATGGCTTCTCGTTCCAGAGTGATGCAGGCAGCGCCAAAAAGAACCATCTGCTTGAATGCGCTGCCGCTGATTCTATCTGTCATTTAGCTTCTCCTTCTACCCGGCTCACATAGTGATGGAGTCCACGCATACGTTTACGCTGCGGACCTCCACGCCGGTGTTTTTGCTCACCACATACTTGACCTCTCCCATAATGGAGCGGCAGACCGTGGCGATATTCACCCCGTTTTCCACAATGATATGCAGCTCAATGGAAACGGTGTTGTCTTCATTATAAATAACCTTTACGCCTTTGCTCATAGCCTCCGGGCGCAGCAGGTGGACGATGCCGTCGGTCATGCTGCGGTAGGCCATGCCCTTCACACCGAAGCAGTTGGTGGCGGCGGCGCCGGTGATGGTGGTAAAGACGGCGTTGCTGATGCCGATCTCACCCTGTTCCGTAAGGACTTTAACCATAAACAGACTTCCTTTCTGTGCAGGCTTATAAACATCTATGATAGCATCTCATTATAATATAGAAATCGGAAAAGCACAAGCCCTATTTTTTTAGCCCGGGGCAAAGCTTTAACCAAAATCCGCTGTGTGGAATAATTCCCCTTTACTTTTACTATAAAAAAGAATATACTATATCCAATGGATAATTCGGAAAGGCGGTGTTTTCTATGGATGAGTTTACCCGCAAATTTAACACGTCAGAGGACCGAGAGGTGCAGACGCACTATATTCTCTCCGCGGTATACGATGCACTGAAGGAAAAGGGCTATGATCCCATTAATCAGATCGTGGGGTACATCCTCTCTGAGGACCCCACCTACATCACGAACCATAACGGCGCCCGGACGCTGATTTGCAAGCTGGACCGGGATGAGATGCTGCAGGCCTTGGTAAAGAATTATCTGGATCTGTAACCGCTATGAGCCGGGCTGCGCTAACCCGCGGTCCGGCTTTCCATATGGATATTTGACAGACGATTCTCCGTGTGTTATGATAAGCAATATGTTATGGGAAAAGGAGTTGCTGAACTATGGCTGATGTAAAAAAGGGCGAGGGCCTTGTTTATAGAAATCATCCGCTGCGCCGGGTGGACAACCTGATCTACTATGGCAGCATGGCGGATAAATACATTGTTATGCTGCAGATTTTGGAGACCAAGAAGGAGAAGGACATGGATGTGGCTACCCGGGTCTCCGTACAGCTTCAGCTCACTGCACCGGACCTCAAGAGCCGGGACCGGGTGGTAAAAAAGACCGAAAAGGATAGCCTGTACGCCGCCATGGATGTGGGTGCTATCTGGCTGGAGCGGGCGCTGGCCGGGAAATAAGCTCCGTAAAATACACCAAAGGATCGGGGATATTCCATAGGGCCATTTCGTGAAAGTCCCCGAATAAGTTGATACCGGATCCCTCTCAGGGAGGCTGTGCTTTGCCGCAGCCTCCCTGAAGCTTTCTGTAAAGCGGGAATATGGCAAAGCTCATATACCTATTGTATCTCTGATACTTGGGGACAAACATAGATGTTGACATTTCAACATCTATGTGATACAATCCGCTTGTTGAAGCTTCAACATCTATAAAGACAGGAGGCAGCCATGCAGGAACGATTTGAGATGTTTACGGTTTTGATCAATCGGATCAGCCGCGATATCCGAAGGATAAAGAATCAGGAGATGGCCGCCTATCATTTGAGAAGCGCCCATGTCTCCTGCCTGTACTACATTTATTCGATGGGTGGCGTGACCTCGGCGGAGCTGTGCGAGCATTGCGAGGAGGATAAGGCGACCATTTCCCGGGCCCTGGACTATCTGGAGGCCAATGGGTTTATTCTGCGCCCCTGCAAGGGGGCCAAGCGGTATAAAAGCCCCCTGCAGCTGACGGAGAAGGGCCGGGAGGCCGGCAAACGGATTGCAGACAGGATCCGGGGGATCTTGGATACTGTCAGCTATACTCTCACGGAAGATGAGAGGGCGGCATTTTACCGTAGCCTTTCAGCTATCAGCAGAAGTCTGGATACCATCGCCCAAAGCAGAGAAGAATAAGGAGCATGACGAAATTGAAGACCAGGATTATCATTGATTCCACCGCAGATATGACCCCCGAGATCAAATCGCGGGTATATACGGTGCCCCTCACCGTTCATTTCGGCCGGGAGGAGTACATCGACGGAGTGACCATCGACCATAAGACATTTTATGAAAAGCTAATTGAAAGCGATGTGCTGCCCACCACCAGTCAGGCGACCCCGAGCGCCTTTGCGCAGGAGTATGAAAGGGCGAGGCAGGCGGGGGAGGCCGCTGTTGTCATTACCCTTGCGTCCAAGTTTTCCGGCACATATCAAAGCGCCGTGATCGCGGCGGCGGATTACGAAAACGTCTATGTCGTGGATGGCGCAAGCGCAGCCATGGGTACAGGCATTCTGGTGGAGCTTGCGTTCCGGCTTTTGGACGGGGGAATGTCCGCAAAGGAGATTGCCGAGACTTTGGAGACGGAGAAGAAAAAAATCGTTGTTGTGGCGCTGGTAGATACGCTGGAATATCTCAAGCGGGGCGGACGCATCTCCAAGACAGCCGCCTTCGCCGGCGGGATCCTGAATATCAAGCCCGTGCTTTCCGTCATTGACGGCGAGATCCACCTGCTGGGCAAGGCCCGGGGCTCTAAAATGGGAAACAATCTGCTCATTCAGGAAATTGACAAGGCCGGCGGTATTGACTTTAGCCGGCCGATTCTCCTGGGCTATAGCGGAATCTCCGACGCGCTGCTGCAGAAATATATTGAGGACAGCCGTCATATCTGGGAAGGCAACCTGAACAAGATCCGCTACACGACCGTAGGCAGCGTGATCGGAACCCATGCAGGCCCCGGCGCTGTGGTGGTAGCGTTTTTTAAAAAATGAAAGCCGACATACTGAGGGCGGGCAGGCACATCACTCGTGCCTGCTCGCCCTCAGTATGTCAAAAAAACACTGTCGCGGAAATCCGAGATTTTTTCGATAGCTTCAGAATAGGCCTGTAATGCGTCCGTCCCCGGCGATGTCGATGTTCTCCGCCGCCGGATGCCTGGGAAGGCCGGGCATGGTCATAATATTTCCGGCCAGGGCCACCACAAAGCCGGCGCCGGCGCTGATACGCAGGGCGCGGACCGTGAGAGTAAAATCCTTTGGTGCGCCCAGCTTTTTTGCATCGTCCGAAAGGCTGTACTGCGTTTTGGCTACGCACACCGGCAGGCTGCCGAAGCCCAGACCCTCCAGCTCTGCCAGGTCCTGCTCCGCCTGGGGGGTGAGGGAGACATCAGCGCCGCCATAGACCCGCTGCGTGATGGCCAGGAGCTTTTCACGCAGGGGAGATTTACTATCATAGGCATAGTGGGGTGCTATACCGTTTACTATACTGCTTTTAGTCAGGTCAATGATTTTTTGTGCCATGTCCACACCTCCGGCGCCGCCCTGCTCCCACACCCGGGACAGGGCCACGGGAACGCCGTACGTCCGGCAGGCATTTTTTATCCACTCGATCTCCGCAGGGGAGTCACTTTCAAATTGGTTCAGTGCCACCACCACCGGCAGGGAAAAGGTCTCCTGCAGGGTCCTGATATGGTGCAGCAAATTGGGCAGGCCCCTTTTCAAGGCATCCAAATTTTCCCGGGAAAGGTTGTCCTCTGCGCCGCCGTGAAGCTTCAGGGCCCGGACAGTGGCCACTACCACCGCAGCGTCCGGCCAGAGGCCCGATGCGCGGCACTTGATGTCCAAAAATTTCTCTGCGCCCAGGTCCGCGCCGAAGCCGGCCTCCGTGACGCAGTACTCCCCCAGGCGCAGCGCCGCCCGAGTGGCCAGTACGCTGCTGCAGCCGTGGGCGATGTTGGCGAAGGGGCCACCATGGACGATGGCAGGATTTCCCTCCAGGGTCTGCACCAGATTGGGCAGCACCGCCTGCTTTAAAAGCGCCGCCATAGCGCCCTCCGCCCTCAGGTCATGGGCGGTAACAGGCTTTCCGGCCTTGGTGTAGCCTACGATCATGCGGCCCAGCCGGGCCTTCAGATCGGACAGATCCTCCGCCAGGCAAAAGACCGCCATGACCTCTGAGGCCACGGTGATGTCAAAATGCTCCGGCCGGGGCACGCCGTTTATGCCGCCGCCTACACCGGTTTCCAGGGAGCGGAGCTGGCGGTCGTTCATATCCACGCAGCGCCGCCAGACCACACGGTCTATGCCCAGCTCATTGCCCTGATAAATATGATTATCCACCATGGCGGCCAAAAGATTATTGGCTGTGCCGATGGCATGAAAATCCCCGGTGAAATGGAGATTGATATCCTCCATGGGAGCGACCTGGGCATAGCCGCCGCCGGTGGCGCCGCCCTTCATGCCGAACACAGGCCCCAGGGACGGCTCCCGCAGGGACAGCACCGCCTTCTTTCCCAGCCGGTTTAAGGCGTCCGCCAGGCCGATGCTGGTGGTGGTCTTGCCCTCCCCAGCCTTGGTGGGGTTGATGGCGGTGACCAAAATGAGCTTACCCCGCTTCTGACCGGGCTTTTCCGGCGGCAGGCGGAGCTTGGCCATATACCGGCCGTAGGGCTCCAGGCTTTCCTCGCCCAGGCCCAGCTTTTCTGCCACCCGGGCAATGGGCTGCAGGGGCGTAGACTGTGCAATTTCAATATCGGAACGCATGGCTCGTCCCCCTCTCATGGATTTTCACGGCGCAGGGCCGCCCGACAGGTGTTTTCCAAAAGCATGGCCCGGGTCATAGGGCCTACGCCCCCGGGGACGGGGGTAATGAAGGATGCCCTTTCCGCCACGGCGGCATAGTCCGCATCCCCGCAGAGCTTGCCGTCCGGGCCCCGGTTCATGGCCACGTCAATGACCACGGCGCCGGGCTTCACCATGTCCGCCGTAATGAGGCCCCGGCGGCCTGCGGCACTGACTAAGATATCCGCCTGCAGGCATTGGGAGCACAGGTCGGGGGTCTTGCTGTGGCAGACGGTGACGGTGGCATCCGCCTGCAGCAGAAGCGCAGCCATGGGCTTGCCCACAATATTACTGCGGCCCACCACCACGCAGTGCTTGCCCGCCGGGTCAATGCCGTACTTTTTCAAAAGGGCCAGGATCCCCGCCGGGGTGCAGGGGAGATACCGGGGCTGCCCTAAATGCAGGAGGCCCACATTCTCCGGATGAAAAGCATCCACATCCTTGGCCGGATCTATGGCCCGGAGCACCTGGCCCGCGTCCAGATGGGCGGGCAGGGGCATCTGGACCAGAATGCCGTCGACGGCCTCGTCCCGGTTCAGCGTATCTATCAGGGCCAAAAGCTCGCCCTGGGAGGTGCCAGACGGGAGACGGTGGTCGGCGCAGGAGATACCGCACTGGGCGCAGTCCTGCTCCTTATTGCGCACATACACCGCCGAGGCGGGATCGTCCCCCACCAGCACCACCGCCAGACGGGGTGGCCGGGACAGGGCGGCGCATCGTTTCCGGAGAGCCTGCTTTATCTCTGCGGCAAGGGCCTTACCGTCCATGACCACAGCACTCATATTATTCCTCCTGTACTTTTTCGTTCTGCTCCGCCCGGTCCCGGGCGGCCACCTGATTCACATACAGCTCCTCAGGCTTGTGGGGATGTACCTTGAGATTCCAAATCAGCATGAAAAGGCTCACCAGCACCATGACGACGCTGAGGGCCTGGGACACCCGGATGGGCTGGCCGAAAAGCTGCCAGTTGAACAGATACAGGCTGTCCGTGCGCAGACCCTCCACCCAAAAACGGCCAACGCCATACCAAAGGAAATAGAACCAGGTATTCTCCCCGTCGAACTTGCGGTGCTTTGACACCACGAACAGCAGCAGGAGCAGCCCCACCAGATTCCACACACTCTCATACAGGAAGGTGGGATGTACCTCGATGAGCTGGCCGGCCTTGGTGGTGAGCTGCATGCGGAAAAGGCAGGTGGTCTCAGAGCCAAAGGCCTCACGATTCATAAAATTGCCCCAGCGGCCCACGATCTGTCCCACCAGAAGGCCCATGACCACCAAATCTGTCATGGCGAAGAACTTAAAGCCCCGCTTGCCCTTGCGCCGGGAGAGACAGACGGCCAGGATGATCACGGCGATGACCGTGCCGTAAATGGCCAGGCCGCCGTCCCAAAAGGCGATGGCGCTGCCAAAGTCAAACTTTCCATCGGAGGTGCGGAAACGGTCCAGATAAAACAGGACGTAGTAGACCCGGGCGCCCACGATGCCTATGGGGATGCCCCAGAGCAGGCCGTCATAGAGATTATCCTCACTGATGCCGTATTTTACACGCTCCTTCATACACAGCAGCAGGGCCAGCAGCAGGCCCAGGGCGATGAGAATCCCGTACCAGTAGACACCATGGCCCACGTCGATGGCCTTGGAGCTGGCGGTAAAGGTCCAATCGCCGAAGAGCCCCGGAAAACGGATGGGGCTGTCGGTCATAATCATATCATTCATATCGATTTTCAGATCACTCATATCCATGTTCAAATCACTCCTTCGGATAAACAACGGACAGGGCCATATGCTCCCGGCACAGGTTCTCCCGGATAAAGGACAGCAGGTCCTGGGGGGTGATGGAGTCGAACATCTCCGGGAACAGCAGGGGATCGTATCCATCAAACTGCCCCTCCACCAGGGAGATGGCAATGGACTCAAAGGAATTGAGGCTCTTGAGGGTGGAGCCGTAGTTGGCACGGACAATCCGGGCGTAGTAATCCGGGTCGATGCCGTCCTTTACCAAACGCCGGGCCTCCTGCAGCACCTCCTCCGCCACGGCGTGGGGGTTCTTGCTGTCCCCGCCGATGTAGGCGTAGGCCACGCCCGGAAGGGTATCGAAGCTGTAGCCGAAGGTGCCGTTGATAAGGCCCTGGCTGTAGAGCCTGGCGTACAGAGGGCTGGAATCACCCAGCAGCACATCGCAGGCCAGCTCCCCGATGAGGGTGCGGCGCATCTGCTCCTGGCCGCCGGACATGGGCGGACACTTGAAGCCCAGGAGGAAGGTGGGCATGGATACCTCCATCTCACAGGAAACCTCCGCCTCTAAGGGGGTGAGGTCCGTCTCCCGGCCGTAGTCCCGGGGGATGGCGGGGCCGCTTTCCTTGGGCAGCACCTCCTCCGCCAGGGAGAACACGGATGCCGGGTCCAGATCACCCACGGCCACCAGGCACATGTTGGCGGGGGTATAAAATGCCTTGTGGCAATCGTAAAGAGTTTGGGCGGTGATGTGGCTGATGCTCTCCACGGACCCGGCCACGCTGACACGGGCGGGGCTGGTGTGGTACAGGGCCTGCATGAGGCGCTTATACACCTGCCACTCCGGGTTATCCTCGATCATGCCGATCTCCTGGCCGATGATGCCCTGCTCCTTTTCCACACTCTCATCGGTGAAATAGGGGATGGACACAAAGGATAAAAGGATGCGCAGATTCTCTTCAAAATGCTCGGTGGAGTCAAAATAGTATCCGGTGATGGCGTTGGAGGTGAAGGCATTGGGCTCGGCACCGTTTTTGGCCAGCTCCTGCAGGGCGTTGCCGTCTTCGGTGTCGAACATCTTATGCTCCAGATAGTGGGCGATGCCGGCGGGAGTATCCAGCCACTGGCCATCCAGCTGAAAGCGCAGATCCATGCCACCGTAGCGGGTGGCAAAAAAGGCGTATTTGCGGGTATAGCCCCTCTTGCGGATGACGCACACGGGCAGGCCGTTGGGAAGGGTCTGCCAAACCGCCGTCTCCCCGATGCGGTGATAAGTCATTTCCTTCATTGTGCTGCCTCCTTTCCGCGCAGGAAATATACGGTGTCAAGCCGGATACTCTGGGCCGCTGCGCAGATGCGCTCCGGCGTGACGGCGGAAAGACTCTGCATCAGCTCCTCCGGCGTTTCCTGCTGGTCCACCGCGGCGCGGCTCATATAAAAATTCTCCAGGGCGCTTTGGGAGTCTCCCACAGAGCGCAGGGAGTTCAGGGCTGTGCTCCTGGCTCCCTCCAGCTCCCATGGCTCCCACTGGCCCTGCTGCACCTGCCGGAGCTGGTGCAAAATCTCCTCCAGGGTACGGTCATAGTCCTTAGGCTCAATGCCGGAGGAAACGGTGAGGATTTTCTTTGACCGGGCATAGGAGCTGGAGGCATAGTAGCACAGGGACAGCTTCTCCCGGACATTCAGAAACAGCTTGGAATTACTGGAGCCGCCGAAGATCAGGTTTGCCAGGACCATGGCGGGGACATCGTCACTGCCGCAGCGAAAGCCCATGGAGAGCTTGCCCTGCGTGACGTCCATCTCCTCGGTGACGAAGCGGGGCGTTTCCGGGGCGGGGAAGGTCTGCATGGGCGGCAGCTGCTCCATCTGGCCCCGGGGCAGGGCGGCAAAGGCCTGCTCCACCGCCTCCTCCACCCGTTGTGGCCCAGCGCTGCCGCAATACAGAAGCTCCAGCCGGGCATCGGACAAAAGCTGCTGGCCGTGGCGGTAGAGGGTGTGGGTGGTGATCTTCTGTGCCGAGCTCTCATCGCCCAGGCGGCTGACGCCATAGGGCTCCCCGGCGCACATCTCCTGCAGCAGGCGGAGGTTGGCCCAATCTCGCTTGTCATTGCGGATGGCGCGGATGCTGTCAATGAGGTTGACCTTCTCACTGTCCACATATTCCTTCAGGTAGTGGCCGCCATGGGTGACGGGGTCTAAAAACAGCTCGCCCACCAGCTCAGCCATGGGCTCCAGCAGCTTTTCACCGCCCGGGGCGAAGCGATCGTCGATGCAGCTGGCCACAAAGCCCACGCACTGGCGCTCACCATTTTTGCGGACGGTGGTGGTGATGGTGGTGCCATAGAGGGTATCCATGGCGGCGAATAGGGACTCCATATCCGGATAGCGCATGGTGCCGCGATTTAAAACCGCCGGCAAAAGGGCGTTATAGGACGCCCGATCCCGGTCCAGCGCTGTGATGAATTGTGCGGAAAGACAGCCGGTTTTGAATTTCCGGGCGGGCAAGACCGTGAGATAGACGTTGGGCATGAGCCTTTTGCGATATTCGTTCATCAGGGACTCCTCCTGCTTTACAACTTTATAATCGGGATTAATTATACTGCATCGGCAGGGGAAAATCAATTCCTGCTGGGAAAAAAGACAGGGACCGCCGAAGCGGTCCCTGACATCGGGATGAAAATGCCTTTTCGTCCCGATGTCTAAGTTTATGAAGCCTTTTCAAAGCTTCATAAATTAATGATTTGAATAGTGAGGGACACCCTTCTTGGGTTTCCCTCACACTCCCTTCCTTACCGGCATCGTAATTATGCCGCTTTATCGGCAGACTGACAAGGACCGCCGAAGCGGTCCCTGTCTTTTATGCATGATGCGTTTTTGCCCGGGGGATCATTTTTTCCTGCCCAGGAAGAAAAACACCACCGCCGTGGCCGCAAGCGCCGCTGACACGCCGGCCGCCACAATCAGCAGGACCTGGCGATATTCCTTGGCGACCTGTTTGGCCTTGTCCCAGGTGCAGCCGGCTGCCTTACAGGTGCTATCCTTCACAAGCTTTGCCGCCGAGCAGCTGACAGACTTCACCAATCCCGTGAAAAAGCCCACCACGGCTTTACCCGTTTCGCACAGTGCATCCAGCACACGGCTGCCGGTTTCGCGCACGGTTTCCATGACTTGTTCCATATAGGTACACCTCCTATAGTATCTTTCTATTGCTATTATAAAACGGCGGGGGCAGGCCGTCAACAGTTTTTCGGTTACAATTTTCCTTGGAATTTGCCGCACCGGGTGACATAAAAAGCAGGATTAGGCGCATATGCTTGTCTATCGCCATTTATATCTATCGCCATTTACAGAGGAGGGCTTTGCATGAAAAAGCTTTTGCGCCGATGCGTGGCGGCTCTGCTGGCCGCAGGCACCATCTGGGTGGTGGCGGCTACGGCAGAGAGCTCGTCCGCCGCTGCAGCCGTCAGCGCTATGCGGGATTCCTTTCATCTGCAGCGGCTGCTGGTACAGCTGGAGCTGGGCGGTGCGGCCCGGAAGAAGGGGATGAATCTGTCCACGCTGCTGTGTCTGGGGCAATCACCCCTTTTGTGGGCGGCCTACGGCGCACTGCCGGAGGAGGAGCCGGAGCCTGTGCCGAAGCCCGTGGAGCCTGCGCCCGCGCCGCAGCCGACAGGGCCTGTGGAAGGAGATGCGGCAGCGGGGCTGACCTTTGCCGATAACGGTGCGCCCAGCCAGACGGTGATCCCCAGCTCCGGGAAAAGCTATACTGTGGCCGGGAACGTGTACATCAAAAACAGCTCCGATTACACCCTGGATCCTGCCGCCCTGGATGGGACCTTTCCGGCTAAGCTGGGCAGCGCCGATGCGCCCCAGGTGCTGATCCTGCACACTCACGGCAGCGAGGCCTACACTATGCCCGCCGGGGAGGAATACACCCCCAGCGGCAGCTATCGCACGGCGGATACGGAAAAGAACATGATCCGCATCGGGGATGAGATGGCGGCGGTGCTATCGCAATACGGCATATCCGTGCTCCACGACCGGCAGATCCACGACACGGACTACAACAGCGCCTACGACAAGAGCTACAGCAGCGCCGCAGCATATCTGGAGCAGTATCCATCCATTTCGTTTGTGCTGGACGTTCACCGGGACGCCATATCCGATGCGGAGGGCCGGCAGTACAAGGTGGTGAGCCAGGAGGACCCCCGGGCTGCCCAGGTGAGCATCGTTATGGGCAGCAGCTATGATAGCTGGATGGATAATCTGCGCCTGGCGGCAGCGGTACAGGGGCACCTACTGGAGCAGCACCCCACGCTGATGCGGCCCATTATCCTGCGGTATTACGGCTACAACCAGTCCCTGAGCACGGGGTCTATGCTGGTGGAGATCGGGGCGGCGGGGAACTCCCTGGACGAGGCCGTCTATGCCGCCCGGCTGTTTGCTGCCGGATTTGCCGAGACCGTGGGCGGGGTGAGCACAACGTGACATTTTGCCGGGCTCCGGCGGCACTTTGCCATTGCAAGCCGGGGCAGTATGTGGTAGAATGCTGAAAAAAGGGCGCAGCTTCCCGCGAAAGCTGCGATTTCCCAAAGGAGGATACATTTATGGCAGAGCAGATTCCCAGCGGACAGGAGCCGCAGCCGTCCGCCGAGGACGTGGTGGTATTTTCTCCGGAGCTGCTGAAGCTGGCCAAGCAGCGGCAGGAGCATCTGGAGGAGTGCCGCCAGGCCGCCGACGACGGTGACTGCGCCGCCGCCGTGCAGATGGGGAGGAACTATCTCTACGGCACCGGCGGCGTGCAGAAAGACCCGGAGCAGGCTTTTTACTGGTTCAGCCAGTCCGCCCCGGACGATCCCGTGGGTCTGTACTGGCAGGCTGTGTGCTATGACAGCGGCACCGGGGTGGAGGCAGACGAGCACCGGGCCTTTGCGCTGTTTCAGGAAAGCTCCGACATGGGCTATGCCCCGGCCATATGCGACCTGGGCGTGTGCTACGAAAACGGCCAGGGCACGGAAAAGGACATGGACCGGGCGATCTCCCTGTATGAAAAGGCTGCCGATATGGACTATCCCCAGGGCCAGTGCAATCTGGGGGCGCTGTATTATGCCGGCGTGGGCGTGGAGCAGGACTATGAAAAGGCGGCCCACTACTTCACCCTGGCAGCCGAGCAGCAGTTGCCCCGGGCGCAGTATTTTCTGGGCCTGTGCTACGAGTTCGGCAACGGCGTGGAGGAGGACGTGAAAAAAGCGGCCCTGCTCTACGAGGAATCGGCCCGGGGCCGCAGTCCCGACGGCATCTGCGCTCTGGGCGTGCTGCACATTCAGGGCAAGGGCGTTCCGGAGGACGAGGCCAAGGCGGCAGAGCTGTTCCGTCAGGCGGGAGAGCTGGGCCTTTCCCGGGGCTGGGTTCTGCTGGGCCGGTGCTATGATGACGGCCTGGGCGTGGAAGAAGACGCCCATGAGGCCGCGCAGTGCTTTTATAAGGCCGCGCAGGCCGGCAGTGTCGACGGTATGTATCGTCTGGGCCGGTGCTATGTCTATGGCCACGGGGTTTCCCGGAATGACGAGGAAGCCTTCAAGTGCTTCACCCGGGCGGCAGAGGCAGGCCATGACCGGGCCATGTGCTCTCTGGGTCTGTGCTATGAGGGCGGCCAGGGTACGCCGGTGGATCTGCCCAAGGCCGCAGAGCTGTACCGCCAGGCGGCGGAGCTGGGGAATCCGGAGGCCCAGTGCAATCTGGGCGTACTGTATCGCTATGGCCGGGGCGTTCCGGAGGATAAGGCCAAGGCGGCGGAGCTGTTCCGGCAGGCGGCGGAGCAGGATTTTCCCCGGGCGCAGTTCTTCCTGGGGCTGCATTATGAGATGGGCAGCGGGGTGGAAATGGATGCCGCCCGAGCGGCGGAGCTATACGCGAAAGCGGCGGAGCAGGACTATCCGGACGGTGTGCGGGCTTTGGGCGTGTGTTATGAAAACGGCACGGGGGTGGAAAAGGATGCCCAGCGGGCCGTGGAGCTGTATCGCCGGGCCATAGATCTGGGCGACACCTTTGCCGCCTACTGCCTGGGCAACATGCTCTATTCCGGGCAGGACATTCCGCGGGACTATGCCCAGGCCCTGGCCCTCTACGAAAAGGCGGCCGCTGACGGACATCCCGGGGCCCAGTGCCAGGCGGGCTTTTGCTATGAGCGGGGATTGGGCTGCGAGAAGGATATGGACAAGGCCTTTTCCTATTACTCCAAGAGTGCGGAAAATGACGATGAGGTGGGCATCAACAACCTGGGTACCTGCTATGAGCACGGCATGGGCTGCACGGCGGACCCGGCCCATGCCGCAAGGCTCTATGAAAAGGCAGGCAGCATGGGTATGCCCATGGCATGGAAAAACCTGGCGCTGCTCTATGAAAGGGGCCTGGGAGTGGAGAAGGACGCTCAGCAGGCCCAAAAGTACTTTGCTCTGGCCGCCCGGGAGAATGTCCCCGGCGCTGCCGAGGGATTGGAGCGGCTGAGCGGGCAGCCGGCGGCCAAGCGGTTCCCGGCCACCAGCCTGCGCATTACCGGCGTTTTCCTGCTGGGCCTGGCAGCATTTTTGGGCATCGGGCTATGGGATGGCGTACCCTCGGAGCGGCTGTTCAGCGGGGTGTTCACCCTGTTCTTCATCGCAAGCTCTGTGTTCATCCTCTGCAAGGTGAACCAGCGGCAGCCGGAGCTGCCCAAGCCGCTGCGTATTCTGTATATAGTCTTCGGCGTACTATTGGTTCTGGCAGGTATACTGGTCCTGCTGTCCCTGCCCGGCAGCGGGGAGCCCATTACGGCAGAGGACTATTGGCTCGTGGGATGTGCGCTCCTGGGCGGCGGTGCGCTGCTGTACCGCGCCATGGGCAAGAAAAATAAGGCGTAACAAAATCAAACAGCACAAAAAGGAACACATCCCGGGGATGTGTTCCTTTTTGCACACGGCAGCTTCATATTAAGACAGGATTTTTCTGCCTTACATGTTAACCTTAGCGGGGCGGACAGCGGAAGCTGTCAAACACAGCCAAGGAGAATGCTGTCCGGGGCCTGCACCGCCTTCAGCCAGGCATCGGCGGTACGATCCTGCCCGAAATTGCAATTTTAATCCAGTATATTTCCATCCGTGGAAAGAGTTACGACCTGCCACGGAATGAATTTCTCGCTGTTTTGCAGGGCTGTTTTCGCGGCGTGCTCCAATCCGCCGCAGCAGGGGACCTCCATGCGCACGATGACCACGCTCTTGATGTCGTTATTACGAATGATCTCGGTGAGCTTTTCGGAATAGTCTACGCTGTCCAATTTGGGGCAGCCTACCAGCGTGATATGTCCCTTCATGAATCGCTCGTGGAAGGCGGCATAGGCATAAGCGGTGCAATCGGCGGCAATGAGCAGCTTTGCTCCGTTAAAATAAGGCGCATTCACGGGAACGAGCTTGATCTGTACTGGCCACTGGGAGAGGCGGCTCTGCATGGCGGCAGGAGCGGCCGCGGGCCCTGCCGGCTCTGTATGCCGGATCGTTTTCATCCGCGCACCGGGACAGCCGCCGGGAAGGCGCATCCCCGTCTGCTGCATTCGCTGCTGCTTGTTGGCCAGCACCGCTGCCTCGTCATAGGCGGCAGCCTCCCGCTCCACAAAGGAGATGGCCCCGGTGGGGCAGGCAGGCAGACAATCGCCCAAGCCGTCGCAGTAGTCATCCCGCATAAGCTGCGCCTTGCCGTCTACCATGGCGATAGCACCCTCATGACAAGCGGCGGCACAGGCACCACAGCCATTGCACTTGTTCTGATCGATTTCGATGATCCTCCGTTTCATTGCAATACCTCCTTGCTTTTGTGATTTGATTATAATAGAATTAAATCAACAAGTCGGTTGATTTTTCAACGAAAGAGGTTTTTATGAAAGATTATTTATCTGTAATCCGTTCGGCCCGGCTCTTCTCCGGCATATCGGAGGAGGAATTGACACCGATGCTCACTTGTCTCAAGTCCGAGAAAAAGGACTTCACCAAAGAGACCTTTGTACTGCGCACCGGTGATACAGCGGACGCGATCGGCCTTGTGCTGTCGGGAACTGTTCTGATCATGCAGGAGGATATTTGGGGAAACCGCAATATTCTTTCCAAGGCGGGACCGGGACAGGCTTTTGCTGCCGCATATGCCTGCGCTCCCGGCTCCAGGCTAAATGTGAGTGTTATGGCGGAAACACCTGTCACCGCGATGTTCATAAACGTAAAGCGCATTCTGGATGTGTGCCCGTCCGCCTGCTCGCACCACAGCCGGGTGCTACGAAACCTCCTCGGTGAGCTTGCCGAGAAAAACCTGCGTTTAGGCGAAAAGCTCACACATATGGGACAGCGTACTACACGGGCAAAAATCATGTCCTTCCTTTCCGCAGAAGCGCAGCGGCGGAGAGCCTGCGAATTTGAGATTTCGTTTTCAAGACAGCAGTTTGCGGATTATCTTGGCGTTGAGCGCAGCGGGCTGTCACAGGAGCTTGGAAGGCTGAAAAAGGAAGGGCTCCTTGATTATCACAAGAGCCATTTTATCTTGCGGATATAGCGGCTTGACTCCGTGAGGGATATATCATTGGTTGTGGAGTATTTGCTGATGGAGCTCGGTAAGAGGCAGAAACAAAACGGAGCCGGCATGGCTCCGTTTTGCATTGCTTCGGTGGAGGCTTCGGACAGCATCTGCGTGTCAGCCGCCGCACGGAGGAACAGGTTGGCCGTGTAGATAGGCAAACACGACAGGGGATTGGCCGCCAGTGTGCCGCCCACATAGGCCCGGTGCTTGCCGGTGGCCAGGCCCGCTGCTGTAGGACCATAACCGTCAATAGTTTTGTGAAAAAAGAGAGGGGGAGGACAAAAAACGGACGAAATTTATCGAAATTAAGCGGAGAGAGGAGCCTTTGGGGCGCTGGCTTAGCACAGTGGATATGATAAACATCGCAGATTCTGCATTTTCCCCCTTTTTTGTCCATTTTCTCCTTAGGGGCTTTACTTTGCGAAGAAAATAGAATACAATATAACATGCATTTACATGCCATATGGGCATTGCTACGCCCTGTAGCGGGCAAAATGTTGCATTTACATCTAAAATGAGGAGATGCAAGAGAAAAAACAAACGGTCACTTTTCTTTCTTGCTTGGCAGAAACGAACTATGGCTATAAAAAGATTCATCATTATGGCAGACGGGAAGATGAAGCGGTGGAATAATCAACAGGTTCCCAAGCATCTGCTCCCCGTCCACGGCGAGCCAATCCTGCTGCGCACAGCGCGGCTGGCCCAGCGCTATGTGCCGGAAGCACAGGTCATTATTACATCCCATAACCCCGACTACGAGGCTCCCGGTGCCGTGCGCTATGAGCCGAAAAGCAACAGCTGCGAGATCGACCGCTTTACCTGGGAGCTGATCGATGATGATGTCTGCTTCTTATACGGCGATGTGTACTACACAGAGCAGGCTATCCGCCGGATCGTGGAGATGCCGGTGAAGGCCCTGGGCTTTGCCAGGAACGACACGGAGGTATTTGCCGTGAAGGTGGCAGACGGCGCCTACCAAAAGGCCTGCATCCGGAAGCTGAAGGAGAAGGATCCCGCATGCCGTGGCTGGCAGCTGTATGAAATGGCCCAGCGGGATGGCTGTGCGGAGATATGCCGCATTGAGGACGAGACCACCGGCTTTAACACAGAGGAAGAATATCGGCGCTTTGCGGAAAAGGCGAATTGCTGACCGGACCGCCTGCGGCGAAATCCAAAAAAGAAAAGAAGTACATATATGGATGTTTTTAAACTGTATCGGAATTGCTTTAACCGCCTGCGGCTGTTTGTGCTGTATTGGCGGCGGATCGTGTTTGCCCCCAACCACATGAAGGTGGGCTTTCTTACAAAGCTGCGGGCCAACTTCTGCGGCGGCTTTTTGGCCGACCAGTGGGCGCTGTACGCCCTGGACGGGAAGAAAAAGAAAGAGTATCTGTCGGAGTTTGATTGGTACCGCTCCCGCTACATAAACGAGCCCTTTGACCAGATGCTCAACAACAAGGTGGTGGCCACGGAGGTGCTGCGGCAGTATGTCCGGGTGCCGGAGGTCTATCTGGTGAAGACCCGGGCGGGCATTGTGGATGCAGGCCACTGCACAAAGGACGGCGCTGTGGCCGTGGAGACCCTGCGCCGGCGCCGGGAGGCGTTTATGAAGCCCTTCGGCAAGGGCAAGGGCAACGGCGTACACCGCCTGCGCTATGACGGACAGGACTTTTGGGTGGATCAGGAGAAAAAATCCGCCGAGGAAATGAAGCGGTTATTCGAAAAGGAAAGCGAGTGGTATCTCTCTGAGACCATCACCCAGCACGCCTACGCAGCGGGGCTGTATGACAAGACCTGCAACACCATCCGCATGATCACCCTGCGGGATCCTGACAGCGGCAGGATCAAGCTGTTTTTCGCCGTGCAGCGGGTGGGCACAGCCAAGACCATCCCTGTGGACAACGCCAGCCAGGGCGGCCTTGTGTGCAGGATCGACCTGGAAACGGGGCGGCTGTCCCATGCAGGGTCCCTGCATACCACGCAGATTTATGAGGAGCATCCGGACTCCGGCATCCGCTTTGACCAGGTGATAATCCCGGATTGGGAGCAGACCAAGGCGGAGATCGTGAGCCTGGCGGAGAGCCTGCCTTTTTTGCACTTTGTGGCGTGGGATGTGGTGAAGATGGAGGACGGCACCAACTGCGTCATCGAGGCCAATACCTCCTCCGGCGTGAATATCATCCAGCTTTGGGGCGGTCAGCGCAACGGTGAGCTGGGGAATTTCTACCGTAAGCACGGTGTCATCCGGTGACAGTGAGACCCTAAGTGAGACCCTATGGGAGGAATCAAAAATGAGCGAAAAAAACAATAAGACTATAAACGGGCAGAAGATCTTCTGCCTGGCCTGCATGGGCCTGATGGCAGTGGCCAGCGTTGTGCTGGTGATCATGCTGTTTACCTCGGGCCTGCTGAACAAGGGCATCGTGTGGGCCATCACCGGCGGCCTGGCGCTGCTCAACGGCCTGCACATCTGGCTGCAGCTGGGCAAGGGAAAGGTGCACGTGGGCAAGACCGTGTGCGGCGTCATCGCCCTTCTGCTGACGGCGGCCATGCTTGTGGCCATGGTGGCCGTGGGAAAGGTGTCCGGTGCGTTCCGCGACATCTCCAAGGAGCGGAAGGAGGGCATCTACGTGGGCGTATATGTCCGCGCGGATGACCCGGCCAAGGAGCTGAAGGACGTGAGCGGCTATCTGCTGGGCATCGCCGCACAGCCGGATCGGGACAACACCCTGCGGGCCCTGAAGGACATGGAGGATGCCGTGGGCATGGTGGAGGAAAAGGAGCTGGACTCCTCGGTGGAGCTGGCCTCCGCACTGCTGAGCGGCGATGTGGACGCCATGCTGCTCAACGAGGCATTTCTCGACACCCTGGAGGAGACAGACGGCCTGACAAACCTTTCGGATCAGGTGAAGCTGATCCATGAGTTTTACTATGCCCAGGAGCCGGAGCAGGTGGTGCCTGCCAATACGAACGTGCTGACGGACAGCTATATTATTTATCTCAGCGGCTCGGACGCACGCAGCACGGATGTATCTGTCCGCGCTCGGAGCGATACGAATATCCTGGCGGTGGTCAACCCCGCCACCCACCGGATCCTGCTGGTGAACACGCCCAGAGACTACTATGTGCCCCTGGCGAGAAACGGACAGATGGACAAGCTTACCCATGCGGGCATTTACGGCATTGAGGAGTCCATTGCCACGCTGGAGAACCTGTATGGCGTGGATGTAAGCTACTATGCCCGCATTAATTTCTACGGACTCAAGGATATTGTAGACGCTGTGGGCGGGATCGACGTGGTTTCCCCCCTGAGCTTTACCCTGAGCACCAACGCCTGCTCTAAGTCCGGGGAGATTGACCGGGAAGTGGTGGAAGGTGTTAACCACATGGACGGCGCCAAGGCTCTGGCCTTTGCCCGGGAGCGCTACGGCTTTGCCGACGGCGATAACCAGCGGGGCAAGAACCAGATGGCTATCCTGCAGGCGCTGACGGCCAAGCTGACCAAGGCTTCGACCCTGGTGAATTATCAGAGCATCCTGGCGGCGGTTTCCAACAATATGACCACAAACCTCAGCTATGAGGATATAACGGCCTTGGTGCGCACACAGCTGACCAGCATGTCTGAATGGAAAATAGATACCTACGCCGTGACCCAGGGCAGCGGCAGCACCAGTCAGCCGTGCTACTCTCTGGGCGGAGCTGTGGCATGGGTCATGCCGCAGAACGAGGCATCTGTGCAGACGGCCCGGGAGATGATCCGAAATGTGCTGAACGGGACAGAGGATAGCCAGTCATAAGAACAATAGACAGCGACAGATATAGATATAGATAAGGAAAGGCGGAATCATGAAACACCAAGGGATGAGAAAACTGATGGCGCTCCTTCTTGCCGCCGTGCTGGTGCTTCCGTGCGTGGCCGCAAGCGCCTTTGCCGAGCCGGCTTCGGGAGAGAACGGCTCCGTCGATGGGGCAATAACCGTGGGAGGGGCGACTACTCCGGGGGATTCTGCGCCCGGCGGCTCTACTGATCCCGGTGAGGACCCGGATCCGGGTGTGAATCCGGATCCCATTGTGAACCCCAACCCGGGTGAAAATCCGGATCCCGGCGTAGACCCGGATCCCGGCGTTGATCCGGATCCCGGTGTAGACCCGGATCCCGGTGTAGACCCGGATCCCGGCGTTGATCCGGATCCCGGCGTTGATCCGGATCCCGGTGTAGACCCGGATCCCGGCGTTGATCCGGATCCCGGCGTAGATCCGGATCCCAGTGTGGAGCCCGATCCTGGAGTAGGTGACCCTATGGTGGAGCCGACACCTGTGCGGGACGCATCGCTGCGTTCTATTTCCATAGCCTGCGGGGAGCTGTATCCGGCGTTTGACCCCCAGATATATGAATATACGGTTTATGTGACGGCGGAGCAATCGGAGAAAAGCTGCGCCATTACTGCTGTGCCCAGCGATTCCTATTCCAGCGTCAGCGTCAGCGGTGAGGAAAAATTCGTGAACACGGATATTAAACGCAAGATCCGCGTTTATAACGGCGGCCTTACGGAGGAATATACCCTGCAGATCCATGTGATGGATAACAGCGAGTATTACGCAAACGGTGTGCATTACGAGCAGATGAATGAGCCGGATTTGACGGCGCTGCCGGGCGTATTCCGCACGGTGAGCGCAACCGGCTTCAAGGGGCGGATCGCCCAAAGCACGGGATTGTCCATGCTGCTGGTGCAGTATGAGGATTCAGCCAATGCCGAGCACACCATCTGGCGGCGGTACGAGCCGACATCCCGCACCCTGACGACGGTGTCCTTTGTGACCATCGAGGGGAAAAAGTATATCTCCTGCGACAGTGAGGATAATATTCTGTTTCTGAACAACAAGCAGGGAGACATGTATTACATCAAAAATGCGGACGGGCAGGTGGACCTGCTGGTGCGCACGGACAATGTGGCCCTGGAGGAAAAATCCGGCCTGCTGAGTCATATTTCCACGGCAGCGCTGCTGGCAGTGATTGCGGTGCTGCTGGCAGCCGGCGTATGGCTGCTGCTGAACTGGAAAAAGATGAAGGTGAAGAGCAAAAAGAGCGAGGAGATCGCTTATTTCCGGCCGTATCTCAGCTCCTATACGGAGGAGCGGGACGGGCAAAGAGAGAGAACGGAAAAATAGAGAAAGCGCGGTGGAGAGGAACAATGGACGCTGTTGCAAAAAAAATAGAGATCCGCGAGGTCAGCCAGCGCAAAACGGCCTATTTGTTTATAAAGCGTGTGTTTGACATCGTGCTTTCCCTGGTTTTGATCGTGGTGCTGCTGCCGCTGCTGCTGCTTGTGATGGCGGCCATTGCGATCGACTCGCCCGGGCCGGTGATTTTTAAGCAGAAGAGGATCGGCTACCAAGGAAAAGAGTTCATGATCTTCAAGTTCAGGACGCTCAGTATAACCGCACCGGACAATGTGGCGACACGGAAGCTGGAGAATATCGACGGCTGCTCTACCAAGCTGGGCAGGCTCCTGCGCCGCCTGAGCATTGACGAGCTGCCGCAGCTGTTCAATATTCTGCGGGGCGATATGTCGTTTGTGGGTTTCCGGCCGGTTTGTACGTCTGAAAAAAAGCTCAACGCCCTGCGCAGAAAGATGGGCGTGTTTGAGGGGCGTCCGGGCCTCACGGGCTATGCCCAGGTGCTGGGCCGGGACAGCATCGGCGTTGCACGCAAGGCGCGGCTGGATGCGGAGTATCAGAGAAAACGCTCCCTGCGGCTGGACCTGTGGTGCATGGTGAAATCCGTCACGGTGGTGCTGTCCGGAAGCGGGGTTATGTGAGTTTCCTGCGAATTGTCAGTTTATCCCTAAAAAATTAAAAGAAGGCAGAGAATAATGAATATCGTAAAAAAGGTCAAGCGAGAAAACGAACTTTGGAGTATCATGCGTCACGGCTACTCCCGGGGAATGGCCATCTCCTGGAGAAAGGCCGTCATGCGGGATAACCGGAACAATGCCAAGCGGTATGGGCGGAGTGCGTTGGATGACATTCATCGGCGCGGATACCTGTCGCAGAGCATTAAGACATATGACCTGCTCAATGATCGGTCGGACAAGTATGTGACGGACTTTGAGTACATGTTTTTATCCCCTTACAATAATAACTTCAGCAAGTGGATCGGGGATATCATCACCACGAATCGAATACTGAAAAGGCAGAGTGAACACTGCCGCAAGGTTTACTTCTCCATATTCCAAAGACGCGGCGGGCAGATCATCCTGTCCAAGGGCGAGGACTATGACCGACCCTGCACAATCCAGGATGTGATCGATTTAGTTATCAGCAAGGGCCGTGTGGAGCTGCGCCCGGCATTTTGGGAAAGCAAAAGTGCCCGATACGAGCTGAGCTATGAGAAGGAAATGATCTTCATAAACGGGCAGACCGGGCGGGATGACCAGGCACGCCTGCGCCGCCTGATCAATGGATTGCGGTCGAACTATGTGGTGGCAGAATGCGTTGACACACAGTTTGCCTTTTCTCCCAAACTCAGCGGTCGACACTATATCAAGTTTTGGCTGAGCAATGACGCGGGCGAGGAGCCGCAGATCCTGGACTATGAGTTGAACGTAAAAGCAGCGGGACGCAGCTGGGCGAATTGTTCTGTGGAGGAGGACGGCAGCTTTGCCCTGGGCGATGAAAAGTTCTTTGTGCCCGGGTGGCAGGCTGTCTGCACGGAACTGCTGCAGACGGCGCGCGAACTTGATCTGCTGGATTATTTCACGGTGTCCATCGCCCTGGATGACAAGGGCGGCTTTACCTTCCTACATTTTTCCGCAAAGCCATATCGGAAGAAGAGCCGCATCAGCCAGAAACATAACGACTATCTCAGAAGCAAGGCAGCTGACGCAAAGGAGCGCATGGGCGAAATTACCATGAAGATGCGTTGGGAGGACCTGAAGAGAAGACGGCATTACAGCTATCTGCAGAAGATCGGCCGCAAGGGGATCCGCCCCTATATGCAGCAGCTTTGGCTGGATCAAATGGAAAGCGATCGCCAGAACACCAAGACCACGACCCTTGACCAGAAAAAATGGTGCTGGGAGAGGGGCTTCCTGTCCTTCCGTATCGAGCAGTACGGCCTCACGGAGGAGAATTACAAGAACTTCCTCTCGGATTATGACTACCACTGGCTTAACCGGATCAACAACATCTATCAGCTTTGGGTGAATGACAAGACAACCTTCCGCCTGGTCCTGGATCCCTTTGCGGACTATATTCCGAAATACTATTTCGCTATCACCAAGCGGCGCGGCGCACCCCATATCAGCAGAATGTGGGATTGCGACGAGGATGTGCAGCCCAATCTGAAGGGAATACTGACCATGCTGGAGCGGAAGGGGAAGCTGGCTATGAAGCCTTCCTCCGGCACCCATGGAGATGGATTCTATTGCCTGGCCTATGAGGACGGGAAATATACCGTCAACGGCGAGGAGACAACAGCAGATCAGCTTTGGCAGATTATTGCCCAGCGGAAGTCGTTCTATGTTATCACCGAATACATCAACATGCATCCGATGCTCAAGGCTATTTATCCCAAGTCCGTCAACACAGTGCGGGTGATGGTGATCAATTCCCACGGCTATGATCCAAAAATCATGCAGACCTATATGCGTATCGGTTCGTCTTCCACCGGATTTACAGACAATGTGGGTTACGGCGGCATCTGCGTGATGGTGGATTCCGAAACGGGAGAACTGCATGACCCGGAGACCATCGCGGAGCACAGATTCCATCCCTGCCCCGTCCACCCGGATACCGGAACGCCCATTGCCGGTTTTCTGCCCAACTGGCAGGAGATTCGCGAAAAGGTGCTGGATATTTGCCGCTATTTAGGCGAACTGGAGTACTTGGGCTTTGACATCGCTATCACGGAGGAAGGCTTCCAGGTGATTGAGATCAATATTCATCAGGATCTGCACAAGGTAGCCACCCACAGCCAAGAGATCAAGGACTTCTTTGCCGAAAAGATCAGGATCAAGAAGAGCATCTATAAACTTAAGTAAAGTGGAATGGAGGCATATCAGATGAAACTAGGGATCTTAAAGGACATCAAGAAAGAAGAGTACAGGGTCATTCTCACTCCCAGCGAGGTGGAGAATATCATCCAGGACGGACATCAGGTGCTTGTGGAGCACAGCGCCGGCGAACGGGCTGGGTTTCCGGACAGAGAGTACGAAGAGGTGGGCGCTGTGCTCACAGATCGGTATGAGATATATCGAGAGTGTGATATGGTTGCCAAGGTCAAGGAAATCGACCCGTCTGAGTATCCTCTGCTGCGCGAGGGACAGATCGTATTTACCTGCATCCATCCGGCGGCCCATCCCCAGGAAGTTGATGAACTTCTAAAGAAAAAGGTCACAGCCTTTGCCGCGGAGGACAGCCATCGCCATGGCTCCCCCAACTGTGAGGCAGCGGGCAAGGCCGGCGTCATCATGGGCCTATACTCCATGATGACCATCAATGGCGGCTGCGGAAAGTTTGTCAGCGGATTGGGTACGGCGCCCGGCATCCATGCCTTGGTGCTGGGCTGCGGCATAGTGGGCAAGGCGGCTATTGAGGTACTGCAATCCTTGGGCGCATGGGTGACAGTGGCTGCCACGAACGTCGGACACCTGCGTACCATTGCCTCCAAATATGATGGGAAAATCAACACCATTGTTTCCAATCGCTATAACATCCGGCGCATCCTGCCGCAGGTGGATATGGTGGTCAACTGTGTCCGTTGGGATAAGAGCAACACCCAGTTCCTGATCGACCGGTCTATGGTGGCAAGTATGCCCAAGGGGTCTGTCATCGTGGATATCAGCAACGACTATGGTGTGATTGAGACCTTCCATGAGACAACGCATGATAACCCCACTTATGTGGAGGAGGGCGTAGTTCATTACTGCGTCAGCAACATCCCCAGCGCCATCGCAAATTCCACGTCTATTGCCATTGCTGCAGCGGCAGAGCCGCATATCCGCAGCATCCTCAATAACGGCATTGCGGAGGCCTGCGCCAGAGACGGATTTTTGCGCCGTAGCATGGTGACGCATAAGGGATATTTGACCCATGAGGAGACCAGCCAGATCCAAAACAGACCCTGGATCCAGCCGGAAAAGCTCCTTGGCCTTGAGGGCAGACAGCTGGATTATGCACCGAAGAACACGGTGGCCGTGTCCGAAAACTATTATAAACTGCCCTGAGCGGCTGCGTGCGCGCAATTGCATAATAAAAAGATCATGTAACGGTGGTGTGTGAAGTACGGTGGGATCGGCTAAAGTGAAAAACAAAATGAGAACGCTGGGAATGGTTTTGGGCGGATATACATTTCACGCCGCGCAGTTTTATCTCCGGATGGAAAGGACCTGCCCGGAGGCAAACCGTGCGCTGCTGAAAAAACTGCTGCTGAGCGATCCTATGCGCAAACGCATGGACGAGCTGTTCGCGGATCTGCTCACCACCACCCGTGTTTTAGGGCGAGAGAATTTCCCGAGCCTGTATGGCCTGGCCGTCACGGTTGGCGGCAGGCGCATAGTACCTCTTGCGGGTGCAGCACCGGAATTAACGGCAAAAGACTGGCTGACATTCCTGCGGGAGCGGAACGGCTGCTGGATCCTGCCGAATGAGCACCGGGCCAAGGGCCGGCTGTACCGAATTTCCCGGCAGGGAGAGATGCTCCTCTTGGACGGGGCCGAACAGACCGATGCGGAGCTGCTTGCGTTTCTAAATCAGCTGCCTGACCAAACATTGCTGTTGGAGCATATAGAGCCCGCAGGTGATGCTTGCCCGGAAGCAGAGTTTCCGGTACTCCATTATGCGCTGCTGCGCAGAGAATGCGAGACGGAGGAGATTCTGCTGCAGTGGGAGGATCACGGAAATAAAAAAGGATACAGCCCATTTAGTTTTTCCACCGTTGACCGCAAGCCGGATCGACAGGATGACCGTGTTCGCGGGGTGGGAAATTTTGCCCAGGAAATTGCCCGGCGTTATCCCGAAATGCCCTATATCGGCGTAAACGCTGTGCTCACAGAGGATGGATTCACTGTGCTGCGGGTGGATACCGGGACGGAGCTTGCTTGGGTGCATCCGCTGACGGATCCGTGCCGCCGGGCCGCGCAGATTCTGTGCGGCGGCAGGAAAAAAAACACACTGAAAGATGTGTTTGCCCGGATCCATGCTTACACCTTTGCGTGGCGGGCCCATCGCCGGGGATTTGTGGACTTCATGTACCGCAACTGGCTGCGAGGTGTGCAGGAGGATAACCAAACGGCGCATACGACCAGAGCACAGAAGCGATGGGCGCATAAGCGGGGCTTTTACTCCTACCGTATTGCCCAGTATGGGCTGACGGAAGAGAATTACCGGAGCTTTTTATCGGACTATCAGTACAAGCGCCTGCGGCCGCTGAATCCGGGCTTTCAGAAATGGTTTTGGAATAAAACCAACCTGCCCGATATTTTGGCGGACTACAGTGAGCACATGCCCCGGTACTTCTTCCGGATATTGGTCAGCAATGGCAGACAGCGGATTTTTGGCTATCAGGGCCGGGGGGAATGCAACTGGCGCGATGTAATTGACTGCTTGGACCGGGAGGACGAGCTGGCTATGAAGCCGGCTGTGGGCTCTCATGGAAAGGGCTTTTTTCACCTGCACCGGGAAGATGATTCGGTATACCGAGTGAACGATAGATCCTGCACCCGGGGGGAATTGGAGGATTTCTTCTGCGGGCTTGATACGGACTATATCGTTACAGAGTATATCCGGATGCACCCCTATTTGGAGGAGATATACAGCGGCGTTACGGGTACTGTGCGGCTTATGGTGCTGTGCAGGCAGGGACAGGCCTCCATCCGCTATGGATATTTCCGCATTGGCACCAGCTTTACGGGAGCAACAGATAATATCGCATATGGCGGATTGGTCGTTCCCTTGGATGTTCAGACGGGTACATTCAGCGGGGCTGAGCTGTTACGGGAGCACCAGTTTTTGCCATGCCCGGTGCACCCGGACACAGGTCGGGAGATCAGAGGGCAGATGCCCCACTGGCAGCAGTTGGTAGACGAGATCTGCCACATCAGCAGAAATCTGTCACCATTGGAATATTTGGGTTATGACGTTGTTGTGACAGAGGGTGGATTCAAGATCCTGGAGGTGAATCTTCATCAGGATCTGCATAGATACCCTCTGTACCCGGCAGATGTCAAAGAATACCTCACCGAAAGAGCGGCGCAGAAGGATAAACGCTTCGGCCCCGGGTGATGGCAAGAGAGTAGAGTATGAAAACACTTTGGAAGATTATCATTTCACATATCCAGTACCGCAAACAGATTCTGCAGCTGGCAAAAACAGATCTGATCAAGACCTATCGCGGAGCACTGCTGAGCTGGGGCTGGGCGATCTTAAAGCCGGCCATAACCATTGCGGTATACTATTTCGCTTTTACGGTGGGCCTGCGTACCGGAAAACCGGTAAAGGGATACCCATACTTCCTGTGGCTTATTTCAGGATTTATCCCCTGGTTTTATATCTCCGCTATATATACCGGGGGGGCCTATTCCCTTCATAAGTACGCATTTTTGGTTAAAAAAATCAAGTTTCCCGTCTGCTGTGTGCCGATGATCGTGGGCCTGTCCAATATGATCGTGCATCTGGCGCTGACATTGCTGATGGTCATCATTTTCATCGCTATGGGTGCGCCGGTTACCATCTATCTGGCACAGCTGCCGTTTTACTGGCTGCTGATGCTGATGATGGGCGTGGCGTGGGGCCTGTTTTCCGGACAGGTCACGGCGGTCAGCAAGGATTTTTATCAGCTTGTCCGCAGCTCATTTACGGCGCTAATGTGGCTGTCCGGCATTTTTTATCAGATTTCCAACATTAAGGGTGCCACCCTGCGTTTTATCCTGCGGCTCAATCCCATAACCTATCTCATCGATGGCTTCCGATACTGCTTCATCGACCATGTATGGTTTTGGGAGGAACCAATGTCACTGCTGCGATTTATGCTGGTTTACCTGCTTTTCGTGTTTTTGGGCGTCAAGATCTACAGCCGCACGGAAAAAACCATCACGGATGTTTTGTAGAGGTACGATATGACTGAAGAACACGAGGTAGTAATACAGTTCCGAAACGTGACAAAGACCTTCGACCTGTTTAAAAACGACAAGCAGCGCCTGAAGTCTTTGCTGTTTCACAATACAAATGCCAAGAAAAAAGTCGCCATAGATAACCTGTCCTTTGACATCCGCCAGGGGGAGGCCGTGGCGATTCTGGGCAAAAACGGCGCCGGGAAATCCACCATGCTGAAGATGATCTCCGGCGTGACCTTTCCAACGGTGGGCTCGGTGCGTGTCACCGGCCGTGTCAGCGCCCTGCTGGAGGTTTCCGGCGGCTTTGACCCGGAGCTTTCCGGCCGGGAGAATATCTATTTCCGCGGCGAGCTGCTGGGCATCAGCCGGGAGGAGCTGAAGGAGATGGAGCCGGACATTGTGGCTTTTTCGGAGTTGGGCAGCTATATCGATATGCCCATCCGCACCTATTCCAGCGGTATGAAATCCAAGCTGGGCTTCTCCATCAACGCCAATATCCGTCCGGATATCATTATTGTGGACGAGGCCCTCAGCGTGGGCGACAAGGATTTCCGCGCTAAGTGCCGCAGACGGATCGCAGAGATTTTGAACAGCGGTGTGACCTTCCTCTTTGTCACCCATTCTACGGCGGAGGCGAAGAATTTCTGCAAGCGGGGCTTGGTGATTCGCGAAGGCAAGCTGGTCTTTGACGGAGATATTAAAGACGCGGCGGCGTTTTATGAAAAAATGCATGTGTAGAGGTTGAAAATGTCAACATTTATAAATGGCAGAAAGAAAAAGCAGTGCCGTGATGCCTACTCCCAATCGGTGTTCATTGATTTTGTGGAACGACACCAGCACTTGGCAGCGGTGAATTATCCGGATTCCTTTGAAGCGGAGCTGGACATTGTCAATAACGTGACCTTTGCTAAGAGCTTGGCCCGCAAGAGGCTGATCCATCGCAACAAGCTGGGCGGCTACAGCGCCACCAGAGAGGGACGAAAGCTGATCGACCCGGAATATGTGGCATTTTATCGGTTTTGCAGCCCCTATGTAGATGTATGCGACTTTGAGCAGGAGCGGGAGCAGCACCGGGAGGAGAGCTTCTGCGCGGCTATGTGGAGTATTCTCCTGCGGGAAATGCACCGGCGGATGCAGAAGGGCGATTTTCCAGCTGTCTGCAACCTGCACAGAGACATTGCGCGGCTGTATGAGCTGGAGCAGTGCAATGAACAGGCGGCTTATCATTTTGTGACGGCACTTTACGTTCAATACAGCGGCCTGCCGTATTATAAGGATCTGCTGCTTATGCTCCGGGGTGCCAAAAAAGAAAGTACGGTGCGGGATTCCTTCGGTGCTATTTATGCGCCGCCCATGATTGTGGATGGAATCAAACGGCATATCGGCCGGATCACTCCGGATTTTGTGCGGGAGGTATTTCGCCGCAATCCGCTGGTCATTAACCTGTGCAGCCCGGAGATGCTGTATGAACTGATCCAGACGCTGTGCAGCGGGACCTATGACGACAAGGTCTGGCAAGGGAAGCTGCGAGAAGCCTTTGGGGCGCTGATGGAAAACGCGAAAAAGGCCGGGGCGGCTGCCCAAGCGGTGCCCGGGCGGAGAATGGAGCCGGACGGAGGAAAGCTATGAAAGCGATCGTGGGCGTGGTCCGCTGGCTCATCAGCGGCCTGTTTCTGCTTCGGCGCAGGATGGGTGTGAGGCACAGGACCTGCTTTTTTAGCCGCCAGGCCAGCCGGCTTACGCCGGATTTTGCCCTGCTGCAGCAGCAGCTCCGCAAAGCAGACCCCACCATGGACATCGTGACCATCTGCTGCCGCTATCGGGGCCGGCAGGATGGATTGCTGCGCTTTTTGCGGCAGTGCGTGCGGAGCGTTTTCCTGGCTGCCTCGGCCCAGGTATGTGTGCTGGACGGTTACTGGCCCACCATCTGCCTGCTCCGGGATAAAAGGGACCTGCGGGTGATCCAAATCTGGCATTCCGTGGGGAAAATCAAGAAATCCGGGTATCAGACCTTGGATAAGCCCTCCGGGCGGTCCGGTGCCATGGCCCGGGCCCTGTGTATGCACCGGAATTATGACGCTATTATTGCCGGCGGTCCGGCGTGGAATCCGTTTTACTGCGCCGCTTTTGACGTGACGGAGGACAGGCTTCGCAACTGGGGCCTGCCGCGGCTGGATCACCTGGTTTCTGCAAAGGGAGAGGCAGCACAGTGCCGAAGCAGATTCCCGGAGCTGGCCGGGCGCACGGTGGTTTTGTACGCACCCACTTATCGTACATATCCCTTGGAGCTGCCGGATCCGGATTTTTCCTGCTTCCCTAAGGACCGGTACGCAGTGCTGTGCCGCTTCCATCCGAATCAGGCGCTGGCGGGCGGCAACCGGGACAGTGATTATCCCCAGGAGGATATTTTTGACCTGCTTCAGATGTGCGACTATTTTATCACGGACTATTCCTCTCTGGCGCTGGAGGCAGCGGCCATGGACAAGCCCACGCTGTTCTACCTGCCGGATGATGAGCGCTACCGCAGCGAAAACGGCGTGAACATAGATCTTTTTCAGGCCATGCCCCACTGCACCTTTACCGCCCAGGAGGACCTGTTCCGCATGATTGACAGCGGCGCATATCCCATGGAAGCCCTGCAAGCATACAAAAAAATGTATCTGCCCCAGGACCTGGGCCACGCCACCGAAAAAATCACAGAGCTTATTCTGCAGGATGACAGAACGCTGAAGAAGGAAGCTGCTGCCTGCTGAAAAACGGTGAAATATTATACTGAATAGTGCGCACCCCTATGAAATTCTCATTGCCATGCCAGGGCACATACAGATAGTACAATCCCCTTAGATATCAAGGGAAACCCCGGCTCTGATGGAGAAAACTAAAAACTGCGGCGCAGAAGAAAAGTATTGAAAAAAATATCTCCAAATAACAATAGGTGAAAAGCTGCCAATCAAAGCTTATAAAAATGAGGGGACGAATTCCGTAATCCCTTCGCCTCTCGTTTTAGGCCCACCTGAAGCATACGGAAGGGTCTTTCCTCATGGCAGAAGCATTTTTTGTGTTGCCCTCCGCGGCACTAAAACGAGGCCTGGCATTTATTAATGCCAGGCCTCGTGAGGTTTTATTAACCTTTACTTCATTTAGGAATTGTGGGATCCTGAGACGAATTCCGGCTGTATTTAGGTTGACAATTCACGCATCGAGGGAGGATTATCTTCTGCCGAAGAAATAATCATACAGGGAGTCGAAGCTGCTGTCCTGCCGGGGCTGCTGCTCCTGCTGGGTGCTTTCCGTGTCGTCTGTCTTGGCGTCGAAGGTCAGCTCCGTGGTTTGGGTCTGGCCGTCCCGGTAATAGGTCACGGTCACGGTGTCCCCGGCCTTGTGGCCCTTCTTGGCGGCAGTGAGATCTTCCATAGAGGTGATGTCGGTGCTGTCCACCTTGGTGATGACATCGCCCATCTTCAGCCCGGCCTTTTCACCGGCACCGCCCTTGTTTACACTGTAAACAAAGGCACCGCTGGTCTGGTCGATCTGGTACTGGGCGGCCATCTGCTGGGTCATGGTGCCGGCGGTGATGCCGAAGGAGGGCTTATTGGTGATCTGACCATTTTCCATAATGTCCGTGATGATGGCCTGCACGTCACCGATGGGAATGGCAAAGCCCAGACCCTCCACGGTGGTGTCGGAATAGCTGGAATACTTGGCGGATACAATGCCCACCACCTCGCCGTACAGGTTCATTAGCGGGCCGCCGGAGTTGCCGGGATTGATGGAGGCATCCACCTGGATCATGTTGAAGGGCGTGCCGTCCACGTTGATGGCACGGTCACAGCAGGACACGATGCCCTGGCTCATGGAGAAGGTCAGCTCGCCCAGGGGATTGCCGATGGCCAGCACCGTATCACCCACATTGACATCCTCGCTGCTGCCCAGGGTTACGGGCTGCAGGCCTGTGGCGTCGATCTTCAGCACAGCCACATCATAGTCGCTGTCGCTGCCCACCACCGTGGCGGGATACTCCGTGCCGTCATACATGGTTACCGTTACAGAGGAGGCGCCGCTGATGACGTGGTGGTTGGTGACAATGTAGCCGTCCTGGGTGATGACAAAGCCGCTTCCGGAGGAGGCCGACTCCACCCGTTGACCGAAAATGTTGGTGGACACGGCAGAGCAGTTGATGCTCACAATACTGTTCACTGTGGAGGCATACACCTCAGCGGGGGACATGAGGGCCTGGCCGGTGACCTTTTTCACTGTAACCTCCTGGGCAGTGCGATTGCTCTGCTGGATGGTAGTCTTGCCGCTTTTGGACAGCGCCGCACCGCCGTAGCCCGCTGCGCCGCCAACCACAGCACAGGCCAGCAGCAGGGCTGTAATCTTCACACCCGTCTTGTGCAAGAAGGAGGGCTTTTTCGACACCGCCGGGGCCTCATGCCGGCCCTGGTCCTCCTGGGAGCGGTAGTTATAATGGTAGAGATTGTCGGGATTACTGTATCCTTCGTTCTCGGGTCTGTAATCGTTATTCTCGTTCATAAAGAAACCTCCTATCTATCCTTCTCTTTTTTTCGCAGGGGAATGCTTGTGACCTGGGGAAAAATGTTGTATACTATGTTTTGGTGTAACCCTTGTCAACCGATTGTAATTATTATACTACTCTTTTATCTTAACTAAAGCTTTAAAAAATATGAATTTTTTTTAGGAGGAAAATGCGTTGCTGAAGCTGGAGCAGGTGAAGCTGGAGCCGGGACAGCCCGAGGAGCTGCTGGCGGGCAAGGCGGCGCATATGCTGCGCATCCCAACGGAGGATATTCTCAATCTGTCTGTTCTGCGCAGGGCAGTGGACGCCCGGCAGCCGCTGCGGCTGGTATACACCCTGGCGGTGCAGGTGCGTGGTGAAAAGGCCGTGCTGCGCAGGTGCCGGGATAAAAGCGTGACCGTTTATGCGCCGGAGTATTACACGCCGCCTTGTCCGGCGGCCAAGGAACCGGATACGCCGCCGGTAGTGGTGGGTGCGGGGCCTGCGGGGCTGTTTGCGGCGCTGATTTTAGCAAATGCCGGGAGGAGGCCTATCCTTCTGGAGCGGGGCCAGCCTGTGGAGCAGCGACAAAAGGATGTGGCGGCCTTTTGGGCCGGAGGCCAACTGAATACGGAGTCCAACGTGCAGTTTGGCGAAGGGGGCGCCGGGGCGTTTTCCGACGGAAAGCTGAACACCGGCACCAAGGACCTGCGGCACCGGTGGATCTTGGAGCAGCTGGTCTCCTGCGGTGCGCCGGAGAGCATCCTCATTGATGCAAGGCCTCATGTGGGGACGGACAGGCTGCACATTGCGCTGAAAAACCTGCGGCAGAGGCTGCTGGACCTGGGCGCGGACATACGCTTCGGACACCGATTGGAGGGGATCGAAGCTCCGGAGGGAGAGCTGGCGGCGCTGGTCGTTTCCGGCCCGGAGGGGAGCTACAGGCTCCCGGCCCGGCAACTGATCCTGGCCTTGGGCCACAGCGCCCGGGACACGGTGGAAATGCTCTATGACCGGGGACTGTCTATGGAGGCCAAGCCCTTTGCTGTGGGGGTGCGGATCGAGCATCTGCAAAGCCATATAGACGCAGTGCAGTACAAGGAATACGCCGGACACCCGGCTTTGCCTGTGAGCACCTACAAGCTATCCTGCCACCTGCCCGGCGGACGGAGCGTGTTTTCCTTCTGCGTGTGTCCCGGGGGAGAGGTAGTGGCAGCGGCTTCGGAAAGGGAGCGCACGGTGACCAACGGCATGAGCGAATACGCACGAGACGGGGAAAACATCAACGGCGGCCTGCTGGTGAATGTGACGCCGGAGGACTTCGGAAGCGGGCATCCCCTGGCGGGTATCGCCTTTCAGAGACGGCTGGAGGGGGCGGCCTACCGCCTGGGCGGCGGGTACACGGCGCCGTGCCAGCGGGTGGAGGACTTTCTGCTGCGCCGACCCAGTACCGGCTGCGGCGGTGTGAGGCCCAGTTTCCGGCCCGGGGTGCGCTCTGCGGATCTGCATGAGTGTCTGCCGGAGTTTATTACCCAGGCCTTAGAGCAGGCACTGCCTATTTTAGATAAAAAGCTCCCGGGCTTTGCCCATGGGGATGCCCTGCTGACGGCGGTGGAAAGCCGCTCCTCGGCCCCGGTGCGGATCCCACGGGATGAAAACTATGAGAGCAATATCCGGGGGGTGTTTCCCTGCGGCGAGGGAGCCGGCTATGCTGGAGGAATCCTATCGGCGGCAGCGGACGGGATGCGCTGCGCAGAAAAAATTCTGGCGAAAAATCTTTAGATTTTTCGTGTTTTTATGAGGCACTGTTTGCATGGGGCGCGGCGAAGCTCGCTTTTGCCGATGTCCATAAGTCATATAATAGGAGGTATACATAAGATGAAAAGAATTGCGGCTGTGGAATCCTTTTTTTCCCCGGAGCACCGGGCAGCCATTGAAAAAGCGGCTGCAGAATGCGGCTTTTCGGTGGATTACTTCACCCAGGGCCACCTACCGGCGGACCAGGCAGCAGATTACGAGATTATTTACGGCATGTGCCCGCCCCAGGAGCTGAAGGCGGCAGCCAACCTCAAGTGGCTTTGCTGCAGCTTTGCCGGGGTGGATGCCTACACGGACGAGACCATCTATCCTAACCCGGATGTGCTGCTGAGCAACTCCTCCGGCGCCTACGGTATTACCATCTCCGAGCACATCCTCATGGTGACGCTGATGATGCTGCGGCAGATGCCGAAGTTTGAGGAGATCGTGAAAAACCGGGAGTGGGAAAAGGGCCTGAGCATGCGGTCCATCTGCGGCAGCAGCATTACCGTTCTGGGTACCGGTGACATCGGCACCAACTTTGCCCGCCGGGCCAAGGCTTTGGGGGCCAAGGTCATCCGGGGTGTGCGGCGGACCAAGAAGGCGGGAGATCCTGCCTATGACGAGATGTACACTTTTGAGGAGCTGGACAGCGTTCTGCCCAAGACGGAAATCCTCGTCATGGCTCTGCCGGCCACCAAGGAAACCAACCACATCCTCTCCCGGGAGCGCATTGCCCTGCTGCCGGAGGACGCGTATGTGGTGAACGTGGGCCGGGGCAGCGCCATTGACCAGGAGGCTCTGATGGAAGCGCTGAACGGCGGACACCTGGCCGGAGCGGCGCTGGATGTATGCGTACCGGAGCCGCTGCCCAAGGATCACCCTCTGTGGGATACCAAAAATCTGCTCCTGACCCCCCACATCAGCGGAAATATGTCTCTGGGCATTACCAGGGACCTGGATGTGGAGCTGTTCTGCGAGGATCTGCGCAACTACGCCGCCGGGCGCAGGCTCAAGCGGCTGGTGGACCGGAAGATCGGATATTGAGCAGTATTATATTAGATAAAAATCTGAAAGCCGCCCCGAGTGGGGCGGCTTTTTTATAGAATGGGAGACGGAAGTGAGGGTTATTTGCCACGCAGCTCTGCACCCAGGTTTTTCACCAGCTTCTTTACGGCGGAAGCGGCGCAGGCCTCGATCTCGGCAGAGGTGAGGGTTTTTTCCGTGGAGCCGATGGTCAGGCGGATGGTCACGGACTTCTTGCCCTCCGGAATCTGCTTGCCGTGGTACTCGTCTACAAAGGCGGCACCGTGGAAAAGCTCATTATGAATGCCGGAGAGGATGCGCTGCATATCCGCCCACTGGGTCTCGGCATCAAAGAGCAGGGAGACATCGTAGTCCGTCATGGGATACTCGGCCAAGTGGGTGAAGGAATTGGTGCGGGAGCGGAAGGGCACCAGGGCATCTGCATCCAGCTCAAAGAGCATGACGCTCAGATTCTTAATGCCGCAGGCCATGGAGGCCTTCTTGTTCAGCAGGGCCAGGTTGCCGATGTGCTTATCGCCCAGACAGATATTCAGCCACACCACATCGTCGGCCCACAGGGGCTTTTCCTCCTGACAGAAGGTGAAGCCCTCCATATGGGTGTACCGGGGCATACTCTCGATAACGCCCTTGGCCCGGCGGAATAGGTCGGTGACGTTCTTGCTGTCACCGGCGAAGGCGCCGGCGATGTTCTTGCGCTGGGAGGGGAGCTTTTCCCGGCTGTCATAGGGGGTGGTATAATCCGCATCCCGGAACACCTGGGCGCACTCGAAGATGGAGAACTCCGTGAAGAAACGCTCATTTTTCACCACGGCCTTGCACAGATTGGGCAGCAGGGAGGAGCGGATGAGGCTCTCGTCGGGAGAGGGGGGCGTGGACAGGGAGAGGATGCCGGTGGTATCCTGCAGGATGGCGCTTACATACTGGTCGGTCATCCAGGGATAGGTGAAGATCTCCTGCATCCCGCAGCGGATGGCCAGATACTCCTTGATACGCCGCTCCAGATCCTTATCCAACTGGTTGATGGCCCCGTCAAAGGAAGTGGTGATGGGGGCGGCCCGGAAGTTCTCGTACCCGTACATACGGGCTACCTCCTCCATAATGTCCGCCTTGATGGACACATCGCCGGTGGAGCGCCAGGTGGGGACCACGATGTGCAGGTTGTCCCCGTCAAAGGTCAGGCTGTAGCCCAGCTCGCCCAGCTTTTTGGCAATGTCCTCATTGGGGATGCGCTTGCCCAGACGGCGCTCCAGCCAGGTGAGGGAAACATCAATTTCCGCCTGTTGAAGCTTATGAGGATAGCAATCCACAAAGCCCGTGACCTTCATCTCAGGGTAAAGCTCTGCAAACAGGGCTATGGACAGGTCCAACGCCTGATCGCAGCGCTCGGGGTCGATGGCCTTTTCATACCGGGCGGAGGCCTCGGTGCGGTTGTCATAGCGCAGAGCTGTGCGGCGGATGCCGGCGGCCTGGAAGTTGGCTACCTCCAAAATCACCTTGTTGGTGGTGGGGAGGATAGAGTCCTTGGCGCCGCCCATGACGCCCGCCAGGCCTACCACCCCGGCGTCATCGGCAATGACCAGATCGTCGGCGGACAGGGGCAGGTCCTTGCCGTTGAGCAGCCGGAGCTTTTCCCCTTCATCGGCCCGGCGGACGATGATGTGGCCGGCGATATGGTCGGAGTCATAGGCGTGGGAGGGCTGACCCGTGGCCAGCATCACATAGTTGGTAATATCTACCAGGGCGTTGATGGGGCGCATACCCACCTTCCAAATGCGGCTACGCATCCAGTAGGGGGCGGGCTTCACGCTCAGGCCCTCGATCTGCGTGCCGGTCATCCGGGGGCAGCGGTAACTGTCCTCCACGGTGATGGTGAGGCCCGCGGTGTTTTCTACATTCCGGTCAAAGGGGGGCAGGGGTTTCATGGGCAGATCGTACAGGGCCGCAATTTCCCGGGCGATGCCGTAGTGACCCCAGAGGTCCGGGCGGTTGGTCATGGATTTGTTATCGATCTCCAGGATGATATCGTGGAGGTCCAGGGCATCGGCCAGGGGGGTCCCGGCGGGGGCATCAAAGTCGGACAGATCCAGGATGGTGGCCTCCTCTGTGAAGGGAAAGAGGTCAAAGAGGCCGATTTCACTGCTGGCGCAGATCATGCCGTAGCTCTCTACGCCGCGGAGCTTAGAGGCCTTGATCTCTACCGGCTCTCCCTCGCCGTGCCAGCGGCAGTGGGCCCCGGGCAGGGCCACGGCCACCTTCATGCCGTCACGGAGATTGATGCCGCCGCACACGATGTCCTTTATCTCGCCGCCGATGTCCGTTTTGCACACACGAAGCTTGTCGGCATTGGGATGCTGCTGCACCTGCTGCACTACGCCTATCACCATGTTATGGAAGCCTTCGGACAGATCCGTGGCATCCTCCACCTCCACAGTGGACATGGTCAGGTCGTAGGAAAGACGCTTGAGGTCCATATCGTCAGGGAGCTTTACATAGTCCTTGACCCAGTTCAGAGAAACTTTCATTGCGTAAAACCCTCCTTATTAATGGAACTGCTTCAAAAAGCGCAGGTCGGCGCTGTGGAACAGGCGCACATCGTCCACGCCGTAGCGCATCATCACAAGTCTATCCAGGCCGATGTTTACATAGAAGCCGGTGTACTCATCCGGGTCCAGCCCCGCCGCCCGGAGAACATTGGGGTGGGGGGTGCCGCCGGGCATGATCTCGATCCAGCCCACCTGCTTGCAAACCGAGCAGCCCTTGCCGCCGCAGACCAGGCAGCCCATGTCGATTTCAAAGCCCGGCTCCACAAAGGGGAAGAAGCCTGCGCGCATCCGCACCGGCACCTCCCGGCCAAAGACCTTGGAGAGAATGCTCTGGATCATCACCTTGCCGGAGGCGAAGGTGAAGTCCTTATCCACGATCAGCGCCTCATACTGGAAGAAGGCACGCTCGTGGCGGGCATCGGTGGTCTCGTTGCGGTACACCCGGCCAGGATACACAAAGCGGTAGGGGGGCTTGTGGGTCTGCATATAGCGCACGGAGCCGCCGGTGAGGTGGGGGCGCAGGCAGAGCTTATCCCAGCACTCGCCCTTGTCATGGCCAGAGAGCCAATAGGTGTCCATACTCTCCCGGGCGGGATGGTTGGGGGGGAAGTTCAGATTATCGAAGCCGTAGAGCTCGCTGGTGATGTCGTCCTCCTCGTAAATCTCAAAGCCCATGGAGCGGAAGGCGTCATTGAGGTCGTAGCACATCTGGGTGATGGGGTGCAGGCCGCCGGCGGGGGGCAGGTAGCCGGGCACGGAGATGTCAAAATCCGCGTCGATCTGGGAGGCCTTGAGCTTTAAGTCGTTTCGGTGCTGCTCAATGAGCTCGGTAAGCTGGGCCTTGGCCTGGTTCACGGCCTTGCCCATCTCCGGGCGCAGGGAAACATCCAGCTTGGGCACCTCCTTCAGCAGCGCCGTCAGGTCACCCTGCTTGCCTAAAATGGCAGCCTTGATGTCCTGCAGCTCCGTCTCGTTCTTCGCTGCCAGGATCTTCTCCCTGCCCTCCTGGAGCAGAGCGTTCAGCTTTTCTTTCATCGGTAATGGTTCCTCCTTACAAAAAGTCAGCTTGTTAAAAAAGTCAGTTTTTCAAAAAACCTCGCAGAGTTTGCGCCCGGAGGCGAAAAATGGGATCATTTTTCACCGCGATATGCGCATGGGGAAAAAACCGCTCAGGCGAGAAGTGGTGGAATTTTGAGCCATAGGCTCAAAATTGTGCGCACAGCAGGCTGCCATCTCTTTGTCGGAAAATTCCACAGGAATTTTCGACAGCAAAAATGCCTTTCCTCCCCAAAACTAAGGGACGAAAGGCATACAGCGTTCCGTGGTACCACCCAAATTCGCAGGAAGGCCCTGCGCACTCGTTTCCCCATAACGGAGGATGACCCGGCCGCGCATTTCCTCACGGCAGCTCCCGGGCGAACACCGCAGACGGCCACGGGCCAGCTTGCAGCCGGTGACTGACCCTCTCTTAGAAGCCGTGTATGTGCGGATTTTCCCGTTCCACGCTTTTAATCTACTTCTTTATATCATATTCCCATCCGGTTTTCAAGAGGAAATCTTCGTCGGATCGACGAAAAAATCGGGAAAGCTCGGGACAAGCCTCATCGCCCGGTGATCCGGACATGCTGCCGGGGATAAGAGAAAGAGGTATGGCAGAAAGAATTCTTTTCAGCCGGGTTTTGGGCGGAGATGTTTTTTTGCTGTACTTTGGGCTTTGGTTGCGTTATAATGAGAAAAAATCCGAAAGTGGGAGGATGCTATATGTACTGTGTCAGAAAAGTGAATGAGGACTACACCTGGATCGGTGCGGACAGCCGACGCCTGGCGGTGTTTGAGGGCGTATTCGGTGTGCCGGAGGGCGTTTCCTATAACAGCTACCTGCTGCTGGATGAAAAAACCGTGCTCTTTGACACGGTGGATGCCCAGGTGATCCGGCAGTTCAGGGAAAACTTGCTGCACACGCTAAGCGGGCGGACGCTGGACTATATCGTGGTACACCATATGGAGCCCGATCACACCGCCGAGCTGGAGGACCTGGTGCTGCGTTTCCCGGAGGTGCAGATCCTGTGTACCGCAATGGCCAAGACCATGATCGGCCAGTTCTTCGGCCACGCCTATGATGACCGCATCCATGTGTGTAAGGAGGGGGATACCCTCTGCACAGGACGGCATACCCTGCAGTTTGTGATGGCCCCTATGGTACACTGGCCGGAGGTGATGATGACCTACGACCGTACCGACAAGCTGCTGCTGTCGGCGGATGCCTTCGGCTGCTTCGGCGCCCTGAACGGCCACCTCTATGCCGACGAGGTGGATTTTGACCGGGACTATCTGGACGAGTGCCGCCGGTACTACACCAATATCGTGGGGAAATACGGCTCCCAGGTGCAGGCAGTGCTGCAGAAGGCGGCCGGGCTGGAGATCAGGATGATTCTGCCGCTCCACGGCTTTGTTTGGCGGAGAGATTTGGAATATATTCTCGGCAAGCACGACCTGTGGAGCCGGTACGAGCCGGAGGTGCAGGGCGTGATGATCGCCTACGCCTCCATTTACGGAGATACGGAGTGTGCAGCCAATGTCCTGGCCTGCCGCCTGGCGGAGCAGGGGATAAAGGTGCAGATGTTTGACACCTCCGTAACCCCATCGTCCTACATTCTGTCGGCGGCATTCCGATATAGTCACCTGGTGTTCGCCGCACCGACCTATAACGCCGGGGTATTCATCACCATGGACGAGCTGCTGCGGGACATAGCCGCCCATGGGCTGAGGGGCCGGCGGATGGTGCTGCTGGAGAATGGCTCCTGGGCTCCTGTCAGCGGCCGGGAAATGGGGAAGATCCTGCAGGGCTTGAAGGATTGGACGCAGATAGAGGACACCTTCTCCATCCGCTCCGCCCTGAGAGAGGATCAGGCTATGCAGCTGGAGCGGCTGGCAGCAGTGCTGGCCAAGGATGTGAAAGCTGCTCCTACGGCAAAGGATGCAGAAGGAAAGAAAAAGAAGCGGTTCGTGTGCAAGGTCTGCGGCTATGTGTATGAGGGCGATACCTTGCCCGAGGATTACAAATGTCCTCTCTGCGGAGCCGGCGCAGAATATTTTGAGGAGAAATAATAACATAGTATTAAATCTATGGCAAAAGTTTTCAGACAATCCTGCAAAATGGCGGACATGAAAGGCGACGGCAAGATCCACAGAGAAGAAGCAAAGCAGCTAAGTAAAATCTGAACAGCCGCTGAAAATTTTTGTAAGGAACTGAACAAAATCAACCAAAGCCTCTATCTCGAAAAAAACATAAGGAGATGAAAAATGGAACTTGCCAAATGTGCTGTCGTAGCGGTATTTCTCTACTTTATCTTAAAATTGATACTATCCCAAAAGACGAAAACCCAAAATAAAGAGAGGGAGGAGAGAAAGCCTCTACCCGTTGAAGGAGCGTATAAAAAGCGCTGGCTGCTCACATACAACGAAAAAGACGCCTATAAGAAACTCCTGGATGCCGCCAGTGAAGTGGGCTATACCATTTTTTCAAAAGTGCGGCTGCTGGACCTGCTGGAGCCAGTGAGTGGAAAGAATTACAAAAGCTATTTCTATAAGGTCCAGGCCAAACATGTGGACTTTGTGCTGCTGGATAAAAAACTGGTAGCCCGATGCATAATCGAGCTGGATGATAGCTCCCATGACGAAAAAGACCGAAAAGAACGGGATTCGTTTGTGGATAAAGCCGTAACAAGTGTAGGCTATAAAATCATACATACCCGCACCGTAACGGACGAGACAATTGCTCAAATAAAGGAAGTGTTCAAAAAGAGAACTGAAGAATGACTTTCACTCCCCGGCCCGGTGCTGGGGAGTTTTTTTCAGTGATTATGCCGAGAGTGCCGAATAAATTGAAGAAGGCATAGCATTTGCTGATTCCTATTAAAATACATACTACGGCATACGCTGAGCGGCAGCATCGTCCGCTTTTCCTTGCGTGAAATTGAAATGTATGGTATACTTGTATCTGGTACATTTGATTGCCCCGACCGAGAAGCGGCGGGGAAAGACGGGAGGACACTATGCAGTTTGTTCTGATCCCCTTTGCCCTGTGCTTCTTGCTGTATATCCGGCAGGAGAATCAATACCGGTTCCGGGCTGCTACCGCACTGAAGATTACACTAACCATGACGCTGACCCTATGCCTGACCGTGGCGCTGGCGCGGCGGTTTTCCCCGGTGCTGCTGACGGCAGCGGTGGGGATGCTGCTATGCGCCGGGGGCGACTTCTATTTGCAGTACATCCGCCGGGATGTAAAAAAATTTACAAAGGGTATCGTGCTGTTTGGCTTAGGACAGCTGTGCAATATCGCGGCCCAGCTTCAGCTGGCTGCGTTTCACTGGAGCGCTGCGGCGGCGCTGGCCGGGCTGCTGACCCTGGCCATAGCTCTCAAGGGGATCGGACAGTGGAATACTTCTGCCAACGACCCATGGCTGACCATTTACACCGTACTGGTGGCGACTACGGCGGCCAAGAGCCTGTCCACCGCCATTGTGCTGACCGGGACTACCGGCGGGATCCTGTTGGGAGCGGGAGGATTGCTGTTCTTCCTGTCGGACATGGTGCTGGGGATTTGGAACTATCAAAAGCCCCACATCCTGCTGGCGGACCTGAACTGGCTGCTGTATTTTGCCGGGCAATTTATGCTGTGCGCAGGATATATCGCGGCGGTCCGATAAAAAATGCCCCCACATCCGTTTCGGATGTGGGGGCGATTTGGGGGATGATGGGGGTTATGCCTCGCCCCTGTCAGCGGTCTCCGGCTCGGTCCAATCCACCATGGTGGCGACGCAGCGGTTGATGCTCTTGCCCTCGGTGTAGAATTTCGCTTCGTAATCCGTCATCACGCCCACGGGGCCGCCTGCGTGGAGGTCCCGGGTCACATCAGACAGGGTGAAGCCAAACTGCGGGATCTCCTCCACGGACCAATCAAAGAGCTTATCGTTGTCGGTTTTGAAATGAATCTGTCCGCCGCCTTTCAGCACCTGGCGGTATTTTTTCAGGAAATTCCCGTGGGTCAACCGGCGCTTTTTCTGGTTGCTCTTGGGCCAGGGATCGCAGAAATTAATGTACAAGCGATCCACCTCGCCAGGGGCGAACAGCTCCGGCAGCAGGGCGGCGTCCGCATCGATGAAGAACACATTATTCAGCCCCTCACCGATGACCCGCTCCATGGCCACCACCATGGCGTCAGGCACCTTCTCCACGGCAATGAGCAGCGTGTCCGGCCGGGCCTTCGCCGTTCCGGCGGTGAAGCGACCCTTGCCGCAGCCCAGCTCCACCTCCAGCCTCTGCGCCTGGGGATACAGCTCCCGCCAATGGCCCCGCATGGCCTCCGGCTGGCGGATCCAGCAGCTCTCGCAGGCGTCCATGCGAGGGTGCAGATTCTTCTTTTTTCGCATACGCATTTAGGTATCCTCCCGGCTCTTGCCCCGGCAGCGCGGGGCGATTTCTGCGACATCATACCACAAAATACTGCGCCCTGTAAACGGATAATATCGTTTTCACCGGAAAAAACCGGCGGAAACGGCAGGCGTTGGAGGAATGACTTGAAAAGTGTGCAAAGATTGCCGCTTTGTTTTGTGCGATATGTCAAATTCAAAAAAGATGGTCGGGAAACACTTGATAAAAATTAAACGAGATACTATAATGATGCTGTATGAAAGGGCTTCCATAACGCGCAAAAGCAGACAGGATTGCCCTGACAAAACGATCTGCGACAGGCGGCCGGGCTGCGGCCGGGCCGCAGAGTAGAAGGAGGAACTATTGTGACCAATGTTCTGTTAGAGAAAAAAGGCAACATTGCTGTGGCTACCATCAACCGCCCCAAGGCCCTCAACGCCTTGAACTCTCAGGTCCTGGAGGATCTGAACGAGTTGGTGGAGCTGGTGAAGGCCGATGAGGAAATTCGCGCACTGGTGCTCACGGGCTGCGGAGAAAAGGCTTTTGTGGCCGGCGCCGATATCGGCGAGATGAGCACGCTCACTAAGGCCGGCGGCGAAGCCTTCGGCAAGAAGGGCAATGACGTGTTCCGCAAGCTGGAGACCCTGCCCATTCCCACCATCGCCGCTGTGAACGGCTTTGCACTGGGCGGCGGCTGTGAGCTTTCCATGAGCTGCGACATCCGTATCTGTGCCGACACTGCTGTGTTCGGCCAGCCGGAAGCGGGTCTGGGCATCACCCCGGGCTTCGGCGGCACCCAGCGGCTGGCCCGTTTGGTAGGCCCCGGCATGGCAAAGCAGCTGATCTACACTGCTAAGAATATCAAGGCTGACGAGGCTATGCGCATCGGTCTGGTGAACGCCGTCTATCCCCTGGAGGAGCTGATGCCCGCCGCGGAGAAGCTGGCCACCACCATCGCAAAGAACGCACCCATCGCCGTGCGGGCCTGCAAGAAGGCCATTAACGATGGCCTGCAGGTGGATATGGACGCCGCCGTGGTCATCGAGGAGAAGCTGTTCGGCAGCTGCTTTGAGAGCGCCGATCAGAAGGAGGGCATGGGCGCTTTCCTGGAAAAGCGCAAGCACGAGCCCTACCAGAATAAGTAAGTTAATTAACAGGCTCCGGCCTGATGATTAAAACGTTTCCAACAACTATAATTAAAATAGGAGGAAAACAATTATGAAAATCGCAGTATTTGGCGCAGGCACTATGGGCAGCGGTATTGCCCAGGTTTTCGCAGCGAAGGGCCACACCGCTCTGATGTATGCTTCCAGCGTCCAGAGCGCACAGCGCCATAAGGATAAGCTGGCTGCCTCTCTGGCTAAGAAGGTTGCAAGGGGCAAGATGGACCAGGCTGCTGCTGACGACATCATGTCCCGCATCCTGGTGGAGGAGATGGACGCTGCCGCCGATGCCGATCTGGTCATCGAGTGCGTCGCTGAGAACATGGCCGTGAAGAAGGACCTGCTGGCTAAGCTGGATGCTATGTGCAAGGATAGCACCATTTTCGCTACCAACACTTCCTCCCTGTCCATTACTGAGATGGCCCAGGGCCTGAAGCACCCCCTGGTGGGCATGCACTTCTTCAATCCCGTGCCTGCTATGAAGCTGGTGGAAGTGATTGCCGGCGGCAATACCCCCGCTGAGCTGGTGGAGTGGACCAAGAACCTGTCCCTGGAGATCGGCAAGACTCCCGTGGTGGTCAATGAGGCTCCCGGCTTCGTGGTCAACAAGATCCTTATTCCTTATTGTAACGAGGGCGTTTGCGTTCTGCAGGAAGGCGTTGCCTCCGCAGAAGATATCGATATTGCTATGCAGCTGGGCTGCAACCACCCCATGGGCCCCCTGCACCTGGGCGACCTGATCGGCTGGGATGTGGTGCTGAACATCATGGACGTGCTGTTCAATGAGACCCACGACAGCAAGTATCGCGCAAACGTTATGATCCGTAAGATGGTCCGTGCCGGAAAATTGGGCATGAAGTCCGGCGAGGGTATCTTTAATTACAAAAAGTAAAATTCGGTAAAGGAGAAAAGAGTATGGATTTCCATCTGACTAAGGAACAGCTGCTCGTTCGCAAGATGTATCGCGAATTTGCAGAGAACGAAGTAAAGCCCCTGGCCGCTGAAATCGACGAGGAAGAGCGCTTCCCCATGGAAACCGTCGAGAAGATGGCAAAGCTGGGTATGATGGGTATTTACTTCCCCAAGCAGTACGGCGGCGCCGGCGGCGATGTGCTGTCCTATGCAATGTGTGTGGAGGAGCTGGCAAAGGTTTGCGGTACTACCGCTGTTATCGTTTCCGCGCATACCTCCCTGTGTGCTGCTCCCATTTTTGAGAACGGCACCGAGGAGCAGAAGATGAAGTATCTGCCCGACCTGTGCTCCGGCCGCAAGATCGGCGCATTTGGCCTGACCGAGCCCGGCGCCGGCACCGACGCACAGGGCCAGCAGACCACCGCCGTCCTGGATGAGTCCGGCGAGAACTACATCCTCAACGGCAGCAAGTGCTTCATCACCAACGGTAACGTGGCTGACACCTTCGTGATCATCGCCGTCACCGGCAAGGTCACCGACAAGCGCGGCCGCAGCCTGAAGGAGATCTCCGCTTTCATCGTGGAGAAGACCGACCCCGGCTTCACCCAGGGCAAGCATGAGAAGAAGATGGGTATCCGCGGCAGCTCTACCTGCGATCTGATTTTCGAGGATTGCGTAATCCCCAAGGATCGTATGCTGGGCAAGAAGGGCGAGGGCTTTAAGATCGCCATGAAGACGCTGGACGGCGGTCGTATCGGCATCGCCTCCCAGGCTCTGGGTCTGGGTGAAGGCGCCGTCGAGGAAGCTATCAAGTACACCAAGGAGCGCGTACAGTTTGGTAAGCGTATCTCCCAGTTCCAGAACACCCAGTTCCAGCTGGCTGATATGCACACCCGTATGCAGGCTGCCCAGTATGTCGTGTACGCTGCTGCTATGAAGAAGCAGAATCACGAGCCCTACTCCATGGACGCTGCCATGGCGAAGCTGTTCGCCGCTGAGGCTGCTTCCGATGTGACCCGCCGCGCCGTGCAGCTGTTCGGCGGCTACGGTTACACCCGTGAGTATCCCGTGGAGCGCATGATGCGTGACGCCAAGATTACCGAGATCTACGAAGGCACCAGCGAGGTCCAGCGTATGGTCATTTCCAGCCACCTGGGCGTTAAGTAAGATAGGAGGTAAAAGGTAAAATGAAAATTCTTGTAACAGTAAAGCAGGTTCCCGATACCTCCGGTAAGGTGGCAGTGAACCCCGATGGCACCCTGGACCGTGCGTCCATGCAGACCATCATCAACCCCGATGACCTGAACGCCGTTGAGGCTGCTCTGGCTCTGAAGGACGAGCTGGGCTGCAAGGTGGTGGCCTTCACCATGGGTCCCCCTCCCGCAGAAGGCATGCTCCGTGAGCTGATGGCCATGGGCGTGGACGAGGGCGTCCTCATCACCGCCCGTGAGTTCGGCGGCTCCGATACTTACGCTACCTCCCAGATCATCGCCGCCGGCATCGACACCTACGGCGTGGACGAGGATGACATCATCCTGGCCGGCCGTCAGGCCATCGATGGTGATACCGCCCAGGTGGGCCCCCAGATCGCCGAGAAGCTGCATCTGCCCCAGATCACCTATGCCGGCGAGATCACCAAGGACGGCAATACCCTGACCGTGAAGCGTATGCTGGAGGACGGCTACATGACCGTGAAGGTCAAGACCCCCTGCATGATCACCTGCATCAAGGAGCTGAATCAGCCTCGTTACCTGTCCGTGGGCGGCGCCTTTGAGGCTTATAGCAAGCCCCTGGTCACCATGACCTACGAGACCCTGAAGGATCACCCCCTGATCGATGCTACTACCATCGGCCTGAAGGGCTCCCCCACCAATATTCTGACCTCCTTCACGCCTCCTCAGAAGGGCGCCGGCATGATGCTCGAAGGCGCCGGCAAGGAGACCACCGACAAGCTGGCAGGCATCCTGGCCGCCAAGCACATCATCTAAGGAAGGAGATAAGAAAATGGCTTTTAATAGTGCTGACATCGGCGCCTTCAAAAACGTATGGGTTTTCTGTGAGCAGCGCCAGGGCAAGATGATGCCCACTACTTTTGAACTGATCTCCGAGGGGCGGAAGCTGGCTGACGAGCTGGGCGTAGAGCTCTGCGGCATCCTGCTGGGCGACAATGTGGACGCCATTGCCCCCGAGCTGGGCAACTACGGCGCGGACAAGGTGTATGTGTACAACAGCCCCCTGCTGAAGGACTACACCACCGACGCTTATACCAAGGTCATCTCCGAGGCAGTGGAGGACATTAAGCCCGAGATCCTGCTGTTCGGCGCCTCCAACATCGGCCGTGACCTGGCCCCCCGGTGCGCAGCTCGCCTGCACACGGGCCTGTGCGCTGACTGCACCCACCTGGACATTGATATGCCCATCTACAAGAGCTTCCTGAAGGAAGCTTCTACCCTGCCTGCCGAGCGCATCGAGAAGCTGGGCACCGTGAAGATCAACGGTGCTGACCACGATGTGTCCCGTGACATCAAGATGACCCGTCCCGCCTTCGGCGGCCACCTGATGGCTTCCATCTTCTGCCCCCGCTTCCGTCCCGCCATGGCCACTGTGCGCCCCGGCGTTATGAAGAAGCGCGAGTGCAAGAAGAACGTGGAGATCCTGCATCCCGCGTTCGCTCTGGAAGCTGCCGACATCCACACCGAGGTCACCGAGACCGTCAAGGCCGCCAAGAAGCTGGTTGACCTGATCGGCGCTGACTTCATCGTGTCCGTTGGCCGTGGTATCTCCAAGGACGTGGAGGGCGGCATCAAGCTGGCCGAGGAGCTGGCTGAGGTCCTGGGCGGCGTCGTGGGTTCCTCCCGCGCCTGCGTGGACGCCGGCTGGATCTCCGCTGACCATCAGGTCGGCCAGACCGGCAAGACCGTCCATCCCAAGGTCTACGTCGCCCTGGGCATCTCCGGCGCTATCCAGCATAAGGCCGGTATGCAGGACTCCGAGTGCATCATCGCCGTGAACAAGAACGACACCGCTCCCATCTTCGAGGTGGCTGACTACGGTATCGTCGGCGATCTGTTCAAGGTCGTCCCCGAGCTGATCGAGTCCATCAAGGCTGCCAAGGCCGCCAAGTAAATACAATTCGAGAGATAGGAGAGAATGACCGTGGGCAACGCACTGATATACAAGACCATCGGCCAAGTACTGGCCCAGCAGGCTGTGCGGCATTCCAACTGCGAAGCCGTGACAGATGCCGCCCACCGCTTCACCTACGCCCAGTGGGAGGCGCTGACGGATCAGGCGGCCAAGGCGCTGCTCAGCCGCGGCATCAAAAAAGGCACGCACGTGGGCGTATACGCCAACGACAATGCCGTCACCCTGTGCGCCTACTATGCGGTGTGGAAGATCGGCGCAGTGCTTGTCCCGCTGTGCAACAGCTATCAGCAGGCCGAGTCGACCCGCTGCCTCATCGACGCCGACATCACCCATCTGCTGCTGGGCGGCGGTCCTTCCGGCCTGCGCCGGGAGGACTTCCCCGCCCGGATCGACGTGATCCCCCTGGCGTCTCAGAATGATCTGAACACGTTACTGCTCTCCGGCAGAGCGTACGGCGACGCGGCGCTGCGGGCCGCCAAGAACCTCGTAACGGCCGACGACCCGGACACCATTCTCTTTACCTCCGGGACGATAGAGCGCCCCAAGCCGGTGCTGACCACCCATTTTTCCCGCGTCAACGTTATGCTGGCCCAGGCCAACGTACTGGAAGCCACGGAGCAGGATCGTTTCTGCTCCGTGCTTCCCATGTACCACTGCTTCGCCCTGACGGCCACGGTGCTTGCCGCCATGACCGCGGGCGCGTGTGTCTGTTTTCCTGCGGACCGGCACGGCAGAACCATCTTGGAAACCATCCAGCGGGAGCGCTGCACCATTCTCACCGCCGTGCCCACGTTGTTCTCCGTGCTGCTGGAGCGTTATAAACAGGGGCGCTACGATGTGTCCTCCCTGCGGGCAGGACTCATCGGCGGCTCAGGCTTCCAGCAGGAGCTGTATTTGGATGTTTGCCGCACATTCAGCTTCGACCTGCTGCCCTCTTTAGGACAGACGGAGGCCACTGCCGGTATCAGCAGCTGCGGTCTCCACGATCCCATTGATGTGCGGCTGCGGACACTGGGCCGCTTTTTCCCCGGCGTGGAGGGCTGCATCAAGTCCACCGTCACCGGCAGCGTCGTCCCCTCCGGCACGGCGGGAGAAATCTGCATCCGCGGTTACAATGTGATGCAAGGTTATTACAAGCTGCCCGCCGCCACCAGCTATACCATCGACAAGGACGGGTGGCTGCACACCGGCGACCTGGGCAGTCTGGACAGCGCCGGCTATCTGACCTATGCGGGCCGGAAGAAGGAGATCATCATCCGCGGCGGTGAGAATATCTCCCCCTCCGAGATTGAAGCGCTTATCAAGGCCGATCTCAATGTGGAGGATGTCCGGGTCATCGGCATTCCCGACCGGCATTACGGCGAAACGGTCTGCGCCTGCGTCATCGCCCACACACCCATGACGGAGGAACATATCCGTAATCTGGTGCGGAGCAGGGCCGCCTCCTTCAAAGTGCCGCAGCAGGTACTGTTTTTCGAAGAATTTCCCCACAGCCCTTTGGGCAAGATCCAGCTCTCCGCCCTGAAGGCGGCGGCGCTGGACCGGCTGGGCATCACAACCGGGGTATAAGAAAGAGATAAGAGTATTATGAAAAAACTAAATCGTTGGGTCTACGCCGCCTTCGGCGTGGTGATTCTGTTGTTCGCCGGTATGGTCTACGCCTGGAGCGTGCTGTCCGGCCCTATCGCCCAGGAATATCCCCAGTGGACGAACGCGCAGCTGAGCCTGACCTTCACCATCGTCATGACGCTGTTCTGCGTGGGCTGCATGGCGGGCGGCTTTCTGTCCGGCAAGGTCAGCGCCAAGATCTACGTTTGGGCGGCGGCAGCCATGTTCCTGGGCGGCTTTATGCTGTCCGCCCGCATCACGTCCCTCATGGAGCTGTATATCGGCTTCGGCGTCATCTGCGGCTTCGCCTCCGGCCTTGCCTACAACGCGGTGATGGGCACCATCAGCCGCTGGTTTCCCGATAAGCAGGGTCTGATCTCCGGTGTGCTGCTGATGGGCTTCGGCCTCAGCAGCTTCCTGGTGGGTAAGATCTTCCAGATGTGTACCCCTGAGACCATCGGTGCGTGGCGTCAGTCCTTCACCGTGTTCGGTGTCATCACCGCCGTGGTGCTGGCCATCTGCGCCTTCTTCGTGGAGAAGCCTCCCGCGGACTACCAGCCCCCCGCCGCCGGCAAGCAGGCCAAGCGCTGGGTGAACCCCGTGGCCATGGAGGCCGCCACCGGCACGATGGTCCGCAAGCCCGCCTTTTGGCTGTACTACCTGTGGGCCATCCTGCTCAGCGCCGCCGGTCTGGCGCTGGTGTCGCAGGCCAGCGGCATCGCCCGGGAGATCGGCACCGATGTCTCCGCCGGTACCATCGCCACGGTGGTGGGCCTGATCTCCATCTGCAACGGCGTGGGCCGCGTCATTTTGGGAGCGCTGTTCGACAAGGCTGGCCGCAGCAAGACCATGCAGACCGTGAACGTCCTGTTCCTGCTGACCTGCGGCGTGCTGATCCTGTCCCTGTCCCTGAAGAGCTTCCCCATCCTGGTGGTCGGCTTCATTTTGGGCGGCTTCTCCTACGGCGGTGTGACCCCCACCAACTCCGCCTTCGTCAGCTCCTACTACGGGCTGAAGCACTTCCCCCTGAATTTCTCCATCATCAACACCAACCTCATTATCGCGTCCTTTGGCAGCACCATCGCCGGTGCGCTGTACGACGCCTCCCAGTCCTTCTTCAGCACCGATGCCATGATCGGCGTGCTGGCGCTGCTGGGTATCTTCGTATCTTTGGCTATCAACGTCTGTGACAAGCGGACGCTGGCCGCCAAGTGATATAGCTTTACCTCCCTCACAAAACCTCACAAAGGGAACAGCCCGGCTTTTGCCGGGCTGTTCTCGTGTACTTCTGTGCATTACCGTAAATCCATACATACTCACCATCTTCTCAGTTCAGAATGCAATTCCAATCACAATCACCGTTAGGCCTTTGCAATTTTCGAACGTCTTCAACTGACTTATATCCCCACTCTCACCTATCCTTGTTTCTTTGTTTACTGCGTCACTGTTTTTGAGCCGCGAACCTGCTTGCGGTCACCGCCGCATTGAGTATACTTATCAGCAGCACAATTTACGGGAGGTGACAGCATGGCCTACTGCGTATCAGACATTCACGGTGAGTTGTCCCCCGACCCACACCGTGACCCACACGGGAAAAATACCATGCGGAAACAGCGGGATATGCGCTGTCAAAGAGCGATCTCCACGCAGTGAAAAGCACCGCAAACCGTTGTGTCCCAACGGATAGCAGCTCCCGACCGCAGCTCATAACCCGGAGGTCGGAGGTTCAAGTCCTCTCTCCGCAACCATCTTGAGTGGATGTAACTGATTTCAGTTACATCCACTTTTTTATTACCCTGTACGGAGCCGGTCACGCCTGCTCCGTTTCTTCCTCAAAAAAATCTTCAAAAAGACCTTATGACATTTTTCGCGGTCAGAATTACTAAGCACAGCGAGCTGGACGGCGACTATCGCATGCTGTTGCGGGGAAGTTCTCTTTATGCTATACTATACACAGCAAGGATGCGTGCGGTGATATATGCGGAGAGAAAGCGAGGGCGTTACCCCTTGAAAGGAAACACGAAACATCTGTCGGCTGTGATCTTTGTTTTCACGGTGATCGCCATAGCCTACGCCTGCCGGATGATGGCAAAATTTGACATCGGCGGTCCTGTCATGAACCATATCCGGACGGTGCTCTATCTGCTGCTTTTCGCCCTGTGGGGCTTTTCCCTTGACCGGCGCATCATCCAGCGGCAGGCGCTGCACTGCCTGCGGCTGACGGCGGCGCTGATCCTGCTGTGGCTCATACTGCGGACGCTGAAATACAGTGTCGTCACCGACCTGACAGCGGCGCGGTATGTGTGGTACCTCTACTACCTGCCGATGCTGTTTCTCCCGCTGCTGGGGGTGTACATCGCCCTGTCCATGGGGAAACCGGAGGACTACCGTCTGAGCCGAAGAACCGGTATGCTATTGATCGTCCCCGCGGTGCTGTTTCTGCTGGTGATCACCAACGACCTGCATCAGCAGGTATTCGCCTTCAAAAGCGGCGTTCCCGGGCTGCCGCTCTCCGGAACGTATTTCCACCGCCCGCTGTATTTTGTCTGCCTTGGTTGGATAGTGGGCTGCATGGCCTTCTCCCTCGTCTGCCTGTTTCGAAAGAGCCGTATGCCGGGCGGCAGAGGGAAGCGGATCATGCCGTTTGTGCTGGGCTGCGTGATGTTCCTGTACGGTATTCTCTATCTGTCGGGCCTTCCCGCCGTCCGGTGGTGGTTCGGCGATATGAACGTGATGTTCTGCCTGCTGTATGCCGCCATCTATGAAAGCTGCATCCGCTGTCGGATGATACCGTCCAACACGGGATACGTAGATCTGTTTGAGGCCTCAACGCTGGCAGCTTGTATTGCGGATCGCAGCGGCCGGATCGTCCTGCGCTCCCGTGCCGCGGGCGAGGATATAATTTGCCCGCAGGATGGGCAGCAGATCCTCCGGCCTGACGGCATGCGCATCTCCTCGGCGCCCATCAGCGGAGGCTACGCCGTCTGGCAGGACAATGTACGCCCGCTGACGGAGCTGCACGCCCGGTTGAATGAAAACAGGGCGGAAATGGAACGCAACAGGAAGAAGCTGCAGGACGCCTATCTTGTACAGAGAAGTCTGCATGAGCTGACCGAGAAGAACCGTATATACAATGAGCTGGAGGCCAGGCACAGCAGGCAGACAGTCCAGATGCGGCAAATGCTCGCCCGATGCGAAAAAGCCGACCCCACCGAAAGGCGAAGTCTGCTGAAGCGGGTGCTGCTGCTGGGCACCTACATCAAGCGCAGCGCCAATTTGTACTTTCTCAGCAGTGAGTACCAGCGGCTGCCGCAGCAGGAGCTGCGGCTGACAGTGGACGAAGCCGTGCGCGCCCTGACCGCCTGCGGCACGGAGTGCGGCGTGGTCTACCGCACAACAGGACCCATGCGCGCCTCCGAGGTCGTAAACCTGTTTGAGCTTCTGAAAACCGTCGCGGAGGCCACGATAGATGATCTGCGCTCGCTGTTTATCTCCGTTTCCGACAGCGCGATGGATCTGTCGGTGGAGTGCGCCGCCGATCTGTCGGCGATCGCCTCCCCGGAGGTAACGGTGCGGCAGGAGGACGGTCTGTGGCTCGTCCGCAGAAGGATAAGGGGGCGGGAGGATGCATAAGTTGAAGCGCTTCGGATTCAATGCCATCAAGGAGAGCTTTGACCAGCTCCCCACCGCCGTATGCTTTTTCGACCGGTCGGGCGGCATCGTGCTGTGCAACCGGCAGATGTATCGGCTGAGCCAGCATCTGCTCAACAGCGATCTGCAATACCTGGAGGAGCTCCAAAGGGCGCTGGCATCCCCGCCGGAGGGCGTGACGCCCCTTGCCGGCATGGAGGGCACCTTTCACTTCCCCGACGGGCTGGTATGGAAATTTGAGAGGGCGGCCGTGACCGACCGGTACGGGGAGACATATATACAGCTGAGCGCCGCGAATGTCACGGAGCTGCACCGGGCGCTGGAGCAGTTGACCGAGGACAACCGAAAGCTTGCGCAGGACGCGGAAGAGCTGCGCCGTCTCTCGGAAAACGTGGAGGCGGTGGCCCGGGAGCGGGAGCAGCTTGCCGCCAAATCCGCCATGCACGACAGTCTTGCCGCCTGCATCACCGTTACGAAACAGTATCTGTCCGGAGACCTTGGTGCCATCGACGCAGACGTTGTGCTGCGGGAGTGGGAGAAAAGCATCGTCTTTCAGGACGCAGGCCTTTTGTCGGCAAGGGAAAAGCTGTATGAAAGTGCGGACAGCAGCGGCGTGACCATCAGGATGCGAGGCACAGAGCCAGCGGGCGGCGCAGCGGAGTTGATGTATACCGCCATGCAGGTCTGCCTGAGCAACGCCATACAGTACGCGCAGGCAACCGAGCTGGTGACCAACATCTGGGAGGACGGCGACAGATATACCGTTCTGATCCGCAATAACGGAAGGCCGCCGGAAAAGACTATCACAGAGGGCGGTGGGCTGTCCAATCTGCGCCGCAGGATCGAAAGGATCGGCGGAACCATGACGGTGCAGAGTCTGCCAGAGTTCGCGCTGGTGATAGGAATACCAAATCGTGGAAATTTGGAGGAGGGGAACGAATGGCTGTCAGAGACATATTGATCGTTGAGGATCAGGCCCTTGCCAGAATGTATCTGTGTGCCTGCGTGGAAAAATGCGCGAATTGCCGGGTGGCGGGCACGCTGACCCGTGCCGACGCGGCGCTCCGGCGGTGCGGCGACGGGCATATTGACCTGATCCTGATGGATATCTGCACCGAAAACGACTCGGACGGCTTGACCGCCGCCGAGGTGATCAAGAAGATCTATCCCCATATCAAGATCGTGATGGTGACCTCCATGCTGGAGGGGCGCTTTCTGGAACGGGCAAGACGTATCGGAGCCGACAGCTTCTGGTACAAGGACTCCCCCTCCGGCGATCTTGTAGGCGTGATCGAGGGGACGCTTTCCGGAATGAGCTATTGGCCGGACGACGCGCCGTCGGTGCGGCTTGGGAACGTCCTGTCCTGCGACTTATCCGACCAGGAGCTGGAGACGCTGCGTCTGCTCTGCGAGGGACAGACCTACGCGGAGATTGCCGCGGGTATGAATGTGGCGGAATCCACAGTACGCACCTATATCAACCGGATGCTGGAAAAAACCGGCTACCCCAACCGCAACCGGCTAATGGTCGCCGCGGTCAGCAAGCGGCTGGTGGTGCCGGGAAGCCTGTTTGCCGCGGCAGAGGAAAGCTGAACGGGAATACGTCTATTCAAAAAATTATCCGCAATCAGCGGCTCTGTCTGTCCTCACTTTTGTGGACAGACAGAGCCGCTTTTCCGTGCTACAATAGCAACATACAATGGGATGCGGTAAGCTCATCAGATATACCGGGAAAGGAAGAGGGATGGCTCAATGCGAAAAATTGTGATCGATATGCAGAATTATCTGTTTGCGGATGCAGTGGCGACCGCTTTCAAAAACTCCGACTACGATATCGAGGTGATCCGCGCCGAGTCCCCAAGGGATACTGTGGAGCTGTGCCAGGTATACGAGCCGTTCGCCCTCGTAATGGAGGTGACGGGGTATACGCCGTGGAAGCTCAGTGAAAGGCTGAAGCTGCGCGACCGGGTGCGGGAGCTGTGCCCCGACTGCAAGATCGCGCTGATGGTGGACTCCAACACCGAACGGCAGACGGCAAAGGACATCCGGGACGCCAAGAAGGACGGGCTGATCGATCAGTTTTTCTACGGCTCCATGTCTGCCGAGTACCTGATGGATCAGATCTATGCTATGTGAAGGAAAGATCCCGCAATGGGATATTTCATAAGCAGCTACAGGAACCTGCCGAATCGGGCAACGACGGAAAGGAGAAAATGTTATGGCGAACAAGTGTGGAATTTGCGGCGCGGACATCAACCTGATGCAGACCCAGAAGCTGGCGGACGGCAATTGCATTTGCCGAAAGAATTGTAGAAGCAGGGGCTTCAAGGTGTACGACTATGTGCATGGCAACCTGTCCGGCGTGAAAGCGCATCTGGACCAGGTGGAGCGGGGAACGAAACTGTGGGATCACTACTTTGTGCCCCGTCTGAAGACGAAGGACAAAAGCCAGAAGCTGACGCGCTTCGGCGCGCACCTGTATGTGGCGGAGGATATCGGTCTGGTGGCCTTTACGCAGGTGGACTACAAGATCCTGATCTTCGGCAAGACCACGCGAGCCTGCGTGTACCGCATCGCCGATCTGCGGAACTATAAGTATGAAGAGCAGATGGTGAGAAACGGCGACAAGACGGAGAAAAAGTCCACGGTGCGGATGGTGTTCATCAACACCGCCGGCATGAATGCCTTTAACCTTGAGGTAAACAACTTCAAGGAGTACGAGAAGCTCAGCAAGTATTTCGATACGCTGTTCGGCGTGCAGAAGACGCTGGGCAACGCCGCCAACACATGGAAGCAGCAGATGACCGCCATCAAGGATGTGGCCTCGGGTCTCAGCGCCGCCATGCGGGGTCAGGAGGACGCCGAGGAGAAGGCGGCCTCCGCCATCAATTCTCTGGACGCAGCGATCTATGGTGACCGCACCGAGTGGATCCGCCGGGCGGACGCGGCTCTCGCCGCGTTTAACGGATAAATACTTTTTAGGGAGGAAGGAATCATGAAAAAGCAGTGGCTCAGCATTGTACTGGTGCTCTGTATGGTGCTGTGTCTGACGCCCACAACGGCGCGAGCAGAGGAGAGTAAAACGGGTACGCTGAAGATCACCGTGGATATAAGTGGGGTGTATGAAGGGGACAATGTAGGAGACAAGACATTTAGCTTTGAGATTCTCCGCAAATACGCTAATTATGGCCACTATAAAGATGTGAACATTACCATTGAGCCGGGCAAAACAGAGGGCACAGTGGATGTGCCAGTCGAGGAAGGAAAATATGTCGTAAAGCAAACCAGTCATGCTACGATAGACAGATATGATTGGAAGAGTGCGTCCCATCAACCCGGCAACCAAATTGAAAGCAGCGAGCAGGAAGTGTTTGCAGACAAGACGAAGTCGGTTACCGTACATAACTTTTACAAATTATCGGTAACAAATGAGATCACAGAGCTGCCAATCACGGTGACCGGATATGCGCTGGGTGCAAAGGTGGGCGACATCAAGGCTTCAACAGACCAGATGCGCGTTACTATCGATAACGATAAGGTTACTATCAAGAAGCGCAATGCAAGCGGCGGCTGGGAGTCTCTGACATCTGGCGATACGATTCAGGCAGATACTCAGTATGCGGTAGAAATCTTTGTTAACGCAAAAACGGGGTATACCTACACCGGGCTTACAGGGGATAAGGTGACCGTAAACGGGAAAAAGGCAAGCGAATTTGAGAAGAATCCATCGACTCAACCTGGCGTCGATATGCGGGTATTCCACGAGCTTGAGGTGCTGAAGGTCGTCAAGAAGGTGGATCACATTGAGATCACAACACCGCCTACCAAGACCGTGTACAAGGGTGGCGACAAGTTCGACCCGAAGGGCATGGTGGTCACTGCGGTTTACAAAGATGGCACCAGCGAACCCATTACCAACTACAGCATATTCCATGGTGACAAGCTCACGAAGGGACAGGAGTATGTGACGATCCAGTATGACGATGGCAGCGGCAATAGCGATATCAAGGTCAGGCAGACCATCACCGTGGGCGCATATGAGGGGCCCCACACCCACACCTACGCCGGCAGCCCGTGGTACCAGGACGCGACGAACCATTGGCATCAGTGTACCGACAGCACCTGCCCGGATCCGCGCGCCAGCGCAACGGAACTGGCCTCCCACACCTTCGTGTGGAAGGTAGACCAGGCGGCCACCACGACCCAGACCGGCCTGAAGCATAAGGAGTGTACCGTCTGCAGCTATAAGCGCAGCGAGAATACGGTGATCCCCATGCTGTCCGGCAGCGGCACGGCCACGCCCGGTACGACGATTCCCGGCACGACCGGCGGTACAACGGGCGCAGCCAAATCTCCCAAGACCGGCGATGCGGGCATCGCCCTGTATGCAGGGCTGTCCCTGCTGGCGCTGAGCGGCAGCGGATGGGTCGTTGGCAAAAAGCACAGAGGAGAGAAGTAAAATTTACATTCTGTGGGCGGCAGGGATCGTTTCGCCCTGCCGCCTACAGAGATGGCGGATGCGTTTTGACGGCGCAAGCAGCCGGAACGCCGTATTCCACGGTATTTTTCACGAAAAGGTGAGGCGCGACCATGAAAAAGATCGGTATAATTTGTCTGTTGGTGTTGCTGCTGTCGGTAACGGGCTGCGGGCAGAAAAAGAGCACAGAGCCGCTGACCGTAACGTTGTGGCATGTCTATGGCGGCGAGGTGGATTCTCCGCTGAACAGTCTGATCGAGCGGTTCAACAGCACGGTGGGCGCGGAGCAGAACATCCGCGTAAAGGTGGAGCTGGTCAGCAACAGCGGCAGCATTCACAAAAGCGTGCTGGCCGCTGCCAACAGCGACCCGGGCGCACCGGCGCTGCCGGATATGTTCGTTTCCTATCCCAAGACGGTGCTGGCTCTGCCGGATCAGGACATTCTGGTGGACTACCGGGACTATTTCAGCGAGGAGGAGCTGGCGGCGTTTATCCCCGCCTTCCGGGAGGAGGGGACGATCGGCGGTCGGCAGGTGATCCTGCCACTCGCCAAATCCACCGAGGTGCTGTTTGTCAACCGGACGCTGTTCGACAGATGGGCGGCTCAGTCCGGCGCCGACTATGACGATCTGGCCACATGGGAGGGCGTTTACGCACTGGCGGAGCAGTACGCCGCAGATACCGGCAAGTGCTTCTTTGTCCACGATTACCACTTCAACTATTTTCAGGTAGGGGTGGAGTCTCTGGGTGAGGACTTCTTCCGGGACGACGGCGTAAGGTTCGGCTCCGGGTTCGAGCGTGCCTGGGAGCCGTATGCCCGGGCGGGGCTGACGGGCGGCCTGTGGCTGCACGACG
>ERZ827490.289-NODE-289-length-83428-cov-28.550694_pt1 | contig 83428 bp, 66 predicted proteins | sample MGYA00519770_ERZ827490 | MGnify/ENA primary metagenome ERZ827490 (study PRJEB31778, sample SAMEA3449324) | human gut metagenome | biome: human gut; feature: human-associated habitat; material: faeces | place: United Kingdom | collected 2010/2012 ... | reverse complement strand
GCAAGCTCCCAGATCGCTGTTTCCGTTTTGACTATGCATGGCTCGTAACTTTCAAGTTATGCCAGCACCTGGTCCAGCTTCCGGCAAAAGTCGGCTTCGGACATGGCACCGCCGAAGGTTACAGCGGGCTCTCCATTTTTGAACACGATGAAATGCGGAATGCTTACCACACGGTACTTCTGCGCGATCGTCATGTTGTCATCCACATTGAGTTTGCCGATCTTCATCTTACCGGCATAAGCTTCGGCACATTTCTCCACCACAGGTCCCATCATCTTGCAGGGACCGCACCAGTCGGCGTAGAAGTCTACCAGGACGGGAAGCTCCGACTGCAGAACCTCCTCTTCAAAATTTGCAGCAGTAAAAGTGTATTCCATAATGATCCTTCCTTTCCCGGCTGAATGTAAGCAGCCGATATGTCTTAAGTTTTTGTAACGATTCAGAACCACATTCACCATATAAAACTTCTTATCTGCTTGAATGCAAGCATTCGCAGATCGTAGTTTTGCATGACTCTGAATAGTTACAAGTATTCCAAAAAAATGAGTGTACTATGATTTATTTATTTCAAAAAAATCAATGTGTTATGAATTATTTCAAAAAAATGAGTGTATTATGAATTGTTATCTAAAAATAATGTATTTGCAGATAGGGTTGCCAATGGAAGAGAATTTCTCCTCGTATTCCGTCATGACATTGCCTTCCATCAGTGAAGCGTCACTATGCAGATCATAAGTGATCACTTTTGCCTGCCAGCCGGCGGGTTCCAGTTCCTCGACTGCGAAATCGAACAGAGGACGGTTGTCTGTCTTGAACTCCAGTGTGCCCTCTTTTTTCAGGATCACATCATAGCGTGCCAGAAACTGTCTGGAGGGCAGGCGTCTCTTGGCATGGCGGTCCTTCGGCCAGGGATCGGAGAAGTTCAGATAGATCCGGTCGACCTCTCCCTTCCCGAATACCTTGTCGATATCTTCGGCATCCATGCGGATGAATTTCAGATTGGGAAGCTCATCTTCCTCCATTTTCTGGATCGCACGGAGCAGGACACTGGAATATTTTTCAATGCCCACATAGTTGATCTGCGGATTTGATTTGGCGAGGGTATGCAGGAAACGTCCCTTTCCCATACCGATCTCGATATGAATGGGGTGATCGTTACCAAAGATCTCATGCCAGGTTCCGGGGCAGCTTTCCAAAGTATCTTCCGGTACCACGTAAGGACTTTCTGCGATCACTTCACGGGAGCCGGTAATATTGCGTAATCTCATATATTTGATAACCTTTCTTTATTTAATGATTTTTCTTGTTTGATGATTTTTCTTATTTAATGACTTTTCTTGATGAATGCTGCAGATTCGTGTAGAATCTGTATTGTCAATGTACTTTATCTTGGAAAGCTTGTCAAGTGACCCTGTTGGAATGGATGACTATGCATGCCCCTGACGGAACAGGTGGTTGTGCACGACCCTGTTGCATCGGGCGGTCGTGGCTGGTTTCATATAAAACCCGGAGGAAAGAGGATGAAATGGATGATCGCGTCGGACATTCACGGTTCGGCATACTATTGCAGAAAATTATTAGAGGCATATGAAAAAGAGGAAGCGGAGAGACTTCTGTTGTTGGGGGATATCTTATATCACGGTCCCCGCAATGACCTTCCGGAAGGATATGCACCGAAGGAAGTCATTGAACTTTTGAATGCCCGTAAAAATGACATCTATTGCGTCCGGGGCAATTGTGATACTGAGGTGGACCAGATGGTGTTGGAATTCCCTGTGTTAGCGGATTACTGTGTGATTGCGGAAGGGGAGACGGCAGTCTATGCCACACATGGACATATCTATAACGAACAGAAGCTTCCGCCGCTGCATCCCGGGGACATATTGCTGCACGGACACACTCATGTGCCGAAGTGCACTGTACACGAAGAGGAATCTTACATTTATATGAATCCCGGATCGGTGTCACTGCCCAAGGAAGACAGCTGGCATGGATACATGATCTGGGAAGGCAGCGAGTTTGTCTGGAAAGATTTTGACGGACAGGAACATATGCGAAAAAAATTAAGTTAGCACTTTGGTTTTTAAGTGAAATGGTGTATGATAGAGAATGTGCATTATCATACACCATTTTTATAAAGGTTTATAAAGATATATCAGGAAGGATTTATACATGCGTTTTTTTAAGCATTTATCATATAGAACACTTTTTACGAAGGCAGTCATGGGAATCAGCGTTATCTGCCTTTTTGCGTCTGATGGACTTACAGTTTCGGCTACCACCATCAAAGAGGAGAACATTGCCTACAATCAGTCACTGGCAGTGCAGTCCAATGCAGTGGCGAACTGGCCTACAGGACCGGTGATCAGTGCGGAATCTGCAATTTTGATGGATGCGGATACCGGCGCTATCTTATATGCGAAAAATATTCATCAAAAGGAATATCCCGCCAGTACCACGAAAATATTAACGACCCTGATTGCTTCAGAACGCTGCAGCATGGATGAGATCGTGGATTTCTCCTATGATGCGGTACATGATATCGACCCCGGAAGCAACCATATCGCCATCGAGCCGGGAGAGCAGCTGACCATGGAGGAATGTCTGAATGCGATTCTGATCCGTTCAGCGAATGAGGTCTCTTTTGCAGTGGCGGAACATATCTCGGGGACGACCTGGCAGGATTTCGGTGATATCATGAACGAGCGTGCGAAGGAACTGGGATGTGTGGATTCTCATTTTGTCAATCCCAACGGTCTTCCCAATGAGGAGCATTATACCAGCGCCTATGATCTTGCGATGATCGGCAGAGCTTTTTTTGCCAATGAAGCATTATGCAAGATGACCATGACGCACATGCTGCACATTCTGCCGTCGGAGAGACAACCGGATGACATCATGGAAGTCAATAAGATGGAACTGATCCCGGGCGGAAAATACGCATATCCCTACCTGGTAGGGTGTAAGACCGGTTATACCGATGTGGCGAGAAGCACCCTGGTCTCCTGTGCGGAGAAGGACGGCATGAAGCTGATCTGCGTGGTGATGAAGGATGAGAACCCTAATTATTATGAAGATACGATTGCGCTGTTCGACTATGGATTCAGTAATTTCCAAAGAGTGAACATCTCTCAGACGGAGACGAAATATAATATCGACAATGCGGGAGCTTTTTACAGCGGCAACGATATCTTCGGAAATTCCAAACCGATTCTGCAATTGAACCAAAACGACAGTATTACCCTGCCTAACACGATTACGTTCCGGGATGCTGTGTCCGCAATCTCCTACGACAATACCGCGCCGGGGCAGGCTGCCGTGATCACCTATACCTACAATGATGTGGTACTGGGAACGGCATCCATAGATTTCACGGCTTCGGAAAAAGGAAGCAGTGTGTTTGGGGACGAGACCACAGGAACAACGGATGGGGCAGAAGCTACCGCAGCGACGCAGGAGCCGGACAGCACCGGGGCTACGCAGCCGGCAGCTTCCGGGGAAGAAGATACGGCCTCCGGCGGTCCGGCAGTGATATTTATCAATGTGATCAAGGTATTTTTCTGGATACTGGGGATCGCTGTAGTGATCTTCCTGATACTTTTGATCCGGGCGTTTATTAAGAACTACCAATTCGCACATCGCAGTACCAGGCTGACGTGGCGGTTTGGCCGCAGGAGAAAGCGCTCCAGATCCCGGTACCGCTCGGTGAACCAGGACCTGCAAAGCAGGCGGAGAGAAGCTATCAGACAGGCGAAAAAGCGGCGCAAGCCCAAGAAACCAAACCGCTTCCGCGATCTGGATTTTTAGAAAAATAATTAAGGCATGTCCCATCACAACGGGGCATGCCTTTTAAGTTCAGTGTTGCAAATTTCTATTTGCTCAATAAATATTCCGCCAGATCCACTGCGGTATCCGCATGTTCCGCATTGGCGTAGATGCCCATGACGATACCGTCTCCGCGGAAGTAATAGTTGTCGGTCAGATCCGTACAGCCGGTCAGGCAGATGCCTGCCGGGATGGGATCCTGCATCTCTTCCGGGTGGAGAGGATCGGGATATTCCGGAGTATAATCGGTATTCAGATCATCGTTTGCTGCCTCGATCGCCAACACCACTTCTCTGTCCACGTAATAGAAATAAGGTTCCAGTGCCTGGAGCTGTTCTTCTGTGAGGATATCCCGCAGATCATAGAACAGGCTGCTGTTGGCATATTTTTGGAAAGAATCGAAATCCGTGATCATGCTGTCCAGCTCATTCGCTGCCACATATACCATCAGCTTCTGGGTAGAAGTGACGGAGGCCTCGTCCATGCTGTCTTCCACGATACGAATAGAAGTATCAAAGGTGATATCGCTGGTATTCAGATCGATGCCCTCTTTTTCGGCGAAATCCGTAAGGAAATCCGGCTGCTCGGAAGACATCTGGTCTAAGAGACTTGCGTTTAATAAAACGGCGTTAAAAGCTGTATCCTTTCGGTTTACGAACTGGTAAATAAAGCTTACGAGCATACCGATGATGATCACGGAGATGATCACATGCCATTTATAATAATACCAGAAATACGCCAGCTTCTGTTTAGGAGTGCCGCGTTTCAGTGCTTCCCGTTCTTCTTTAAATTCATCCATTACCGCCATGGAAAAACCGCCTTTCTGCGCTTGATATAGATTTATGATAAAGGTTCCATATCCGAAAGTCAATGAAGGAAGTGCAAGAGGATTCTAAAAAAAGAATTAAATCGCCCCAAAAATCCGGGCATATCTTGCAAGTTTTCCACGGATGATATATCATAATAGAAAGCGATTGTCAGGAGAAACAGAATCCGGACAGACGTAAACAGAGATTTCCCGAAGGAATGGAAGAACGGCGCGGAAAATCCCTGCTACAAAATAAAGGAAGAGAAAAGGAAACGAAAAATGAGTGATTCTTACGTAGAATGTCTGGTAAAAGCAAAACAGCCCGCGTGGGCTAAAATCTTAAAAGTATTACTTGTCACCCTGACAGTGTTAAGCTGCCTGGTAATGTTTGTGTTTATCATTTTCCTGCCGATCGCTCTTGTCGCAGGTGTGGGAGCATATTTCCTGAATATGTTCACCGATCTGGAGTATGAATATCTCTATCTGGATAAGGAGCTGTCTGTGGACAAGATCATGGCAAAGAGTAAGAGAAAGCGTGTAGCTACTTACAGCCTGGACCGCATGGAAGTATTTGCACCGGTCTATTCGTATCATCTGGACAATTTCAAGAACCGCCAGGTGAAGGAGAAGGATTACAGCATCGGCGAGGTACTTAAGCCGGATGGCCGTTATGCCATGTATTATGAAGGCGGCGAGAAGATCATTTTAAGCCCCAACGAGGAACTGGTGAAGGTGCTCAAGAGCGTGGCACCCCGTAAGGTATTCAGCGAATAATGATCAGTGAGTGATTCATGAACAAAAGGATTCCGGTGAACAGGATGCATCGGAATCCTTTTTTGATACAAAAATATGCAATATCCGGTTGACAGTCATAGAAAACTTTGCTAAACTCATGGAAATGTTATAAGCACAGCAAATATTTATTATAAGCATAGCTTATATTACCAAAACAAATCATTCACAAATCTTATCAAATGAACACAGGAGGAGAGAAAATGGGACAGATTATTGGTGAAGGCATTACCTTTGACGACGTACTTCTGGTACCGTCTTATTCTCAGGTAGTCCCCAATCAGGTGGATTTGACCACATGGCTGACAAAAAAGATCAAGCTGAACATTCCTATGATGAGCGCAGGAATGGACACCGTTACCGAGCACCGCATGGCGATCGCTATGGCAAGACAGGGTGGTATCGGTATCATCCATAAGAACATGTCTATCGAGGCACAGGCAGAAGAGGTAGATAAGGTAAAGCGTTCCGAGAATGGTGTCATCACCGATCCGTTTTCCCTGTCTCCCGAGCACACTCTGGCAGACGCAGATGCATTGATGGCGAAATTCAGGATCTCCGGTGTGCCTATCACCGAGGGCAGAAAATTAGTCGGCATCATCACCAACCGTGATCTGAAGTTTGAGACTGATTTTACCAAGAAGATCAAGGAGTCCATGACCAGCGAAGGCCTGATCACCGCTCCCGAAGGCATCACTCTGGAAGAAGCGAAGAAGATCCTGGCAAAAGCAAGAAAGGAAAAACTTCCTATTGTAGATAAGGACTTCAACCTCAAAGGTCTGATCACCATCAAAGATATTGAGAAGACCATCAAATATCCTCTGGCAGCCAAGGATTCCCAGGGCAGACTGCTCTGCGGTGCCGGCGTAGGTATCACCGCAAATGTACTGGATCGTGTGGCAGCTTTAGTAGCAGCCAAGGTTGATGTCATCGTACTGGATTCCGCACACGGCCATTCCCAGAACGTGCTGAACTGTCTGAAGATGATCAAGGAAAAATACCCCGATCTGCAGGTGATCGCAGGTAACGTAGCTACCGGCGACGCAACCCGTGCACTGATCGAGGCAGGTGCAGATGCCGTTAAGGTAGGTATCGGACCCGGTTCTATCTGTACTACCCGTGTGGTTGCAGGTATCGGTGTTCCCCAGGTATCCGCTATCATGGACTGCTATAGCGTGGCAAAAGAATACGGTATTCCCATCATTGCTGATGGCGGTATCAAGTATTCCGGAGATATTACCAAGGCAATCGCAGCCGGCGGTAACGTATGTATGATGGGTTCCATGTTCGCAGGATGCGAGGAGAGCCCGGGAGAATACGAACTGTTCCAGGGCAGAAAATACAAGGTATACCGTGGCATGGGTTCCATCGCGGCTATGGAGAACGGCAGTAAGGATCGTTACTTCCAGGAGAATGCAAAGAAACTGGTACCCGAAGGTGTCGAGGGCCGTGTGGCTTACAAGGGCAGCGTAGAAGATACCGTATTCCAGTTACTCGGCGGTCTTCGTTCCGGTATGGGTTACTGCGGTGCACAGGATATCGAAACCCTGAAAGAGACCGGCAGATTCGTGAAGATCTCCGCAGCATCTCTGAAAGAGAGCCATCCTCATGATATCCACATCACCAAGGAAGCTCCGAACTACAGCGTGGATGATAAATAAGTTTTACAAAAAAGAGATGAGAAAGGTGATCGTAGGTCAGACTTATGATCGCCTTTTTCTGCATGCAAAGTATTTACAATAATTGACAAAATGATCCGAATTTTTCAAGCAATTTAATAAATATAGCAAAAAATGTAAAATAATAGCTTGTATCAATTTCGGGATGCATGGTAGAATATAAATATTCGGGAAGGAATTTCTGAATATTTTACAGAGAAACAGGGGAGCAAAAAAGTGGCTGAGTTTGCATTACGTGAATTGATAGACGAAAAGCGCCTGCAGCATCTGCAGAACGAGTTCTGCAAGGTGACGGGAGTCACAGCGGTTTGTGTGGACAAGGAAGGCAGAGCCATAACAGAGCCGTACATCGATAAGTCCCTGATAAGACCGGATGGGGAAGATCCGATCTTAGGAGAATATCGGAAGAAAGCAGCGCAGGCATTAGACAGAGTACAGGAAGGATCCCTGGAGGAACAGGTGGTGGAAGAGCTGCCGGATGGCGGACATGTGGCAGCAGTTGCCGTCAGTGTGGAGAATCAGATCATTCTGTACTGGCAGGTATATGATCTGAAGAAGCTCGATGCCATATCTTTTTACCAGATTCTGGATCTGCTGCGGGATACCAGTGCAGATATCTACAGAGACCGTATGTCCTGTTTCAGCGCGGAAGCCGAGAGCAGAAGGAGCAGATATGCAGAGGAAGAGATGAGCCGCAATCTCCATACGATAGAGGCTACTACGGAGATCGTCCAGCTCCTGGACAGCGATGAACAGATTGAACTGACCATGAGCCGATGGCTGAAGATTTTGGCACAGCACATTCAGGTAGACAGCGCAGAGATTTTTCAGCTGCAGGCAGACACGGATACGATGAATGTCGTCTGTGAATGGCTGGCACCGGGACTGATCTCTTATTTTGACAAGACCAGCGGGATTCCCGAGAAATCTTTTCTCCATACAGAGAAGCCGCTGGTGGTATCTACGGACAGTGTGGGTAAGCCTGACTCTGAGGAAATTGAAAAGATAGGCATGAAAGCCGTGATGATATTTCCTATCCTGAAACAGGAGAGCGGCAATATGGTGCTGTCTCTGAACCACAGAAGACAGGGGCATGTCTGGAGCATGGCGGAGATTAAGTTCACTTCTGACGCGGTGAAGATCTTACAGAGTATCCTGACCAGACGGATCCAGAAAAATTCCCTGGCAGGTTCTTACGCCGCACTGGAGGAGATCCTGGACAATGTGGGATGTGCCATCTACGTAACGGATCAGAATACGGGCAGAATGCTGTTCGCCAACCAGATATTGAAGAATACCTTTGCCAAGGAACTGATGGACCATAATTTTGATGCCCTGTTACAGTCCAGCGTCCGCAAGGACAAGAACCGTACCGTGAGTGTTGTGTACCATGCTGAGAAGGAGACCTGGTACGATCTGCTGTGCAAGGAGATCGCCTGGGTGGATGGCAAAAAAGCCAATCTGTACTCTCTGTATGACATTACAGATAAAAAGCTGTACCAGCGCCGGATCGAGCAGCAGGCATACACAGATTTTCTGACGGGACTGTATAACCGCATGTGCTGTGAGAGGGATCTGGCGAGACAGATCGATCAAGCGAAGAAGACCGGAGGAAAAGGAGCGTTATTGTATCTGGATCTGGATGATTTCAAGCATATCAATGACGGACTTGGACACCAGTACGGTGATGTGCTGTTAAAATCCATCTCCCATGCACTGAAACGGATCAATGGTATCGAGAATACCTGTTACCGTATGGGTGGAGACGAATTCGTCATTATCATTCCGCCGGACAGCTATCCCCGGTTTGGAAATATTGTGGAAGATATTAAGAAGATCTTCAGCAAACCCTGGTTTTTGAAGGATGCAGATTATTACTGTACCATGAGTATGGGCATCGTCACTTTCCCGGATGCAGGAGATTCCGTGACAGATCTGATCAAAAAAGCGGATATTGCCATGTATGAGGCGAAAAAGACCGGTAAAAACCGTGTGGAAACGTATCGGGAAGGCAATGATTCCGTATCGGGACGCCGTCTGGATATGGAGAAGAACATGCGTGATGCCACGGTGGAAGGCTACCGGGAGTTCGAGGTCTATTACCAGCCTATCATCGATATTCAGGGCGGCAAGGATGTCTGTGCCGGAGCCGAGGCACTGATCCGCTGGAACAGTGCAAAGCTGGGATTTATCTCACCGGCGGAATTTATTCCCCTGGCGGAGTATCTGGGACTGATCAATCCCATCGGCAATTATGTACTGACGGAGGCCTGTACCCGCTGTAAGCACTGGAACGATACCGGATATCCGGATTATAAGGTAAATGTCAACCTTTCCGTGGTTCAGCTCCTTCAGCCGGATATCGTAGAGACGGTGGAAAAGGCGCTTGCGGACACCGGCTTATCGCCGAAGAATCTGACACTGGAGGTAACAGAGAGTCTTGCGATCAACGATATGGATCGTATGAAAGAGATATTGAACCGGATCAAGGCACTGGGTGTCTCACTGGCACTGGATGATTTCGGTACCGGTTATTCTTCCCTGAATCATATCCGGGAGATTCCCATCGATGTCATCAAGGTGGATCAGAGCTTCGTCAAGGATCTGGCGGGGGATGCCTATTCCCAGTCCTTTATCAAGATGGTGGCAGAGCTGGCACAGACCATTGGCGTCAGTGTCTGCGTGGAAGGTATTGAGACTCCGGAACAGTTCAAAGTGCTGCAGGGCATGAAGGTCAAATATATTCAGGGATATTATTTTGACCGTCCTATGGAGAGACATGCGTTCGAGGCAAAATATGTGAAGTAACAGTTCAGCCATAGAATAGCAAATGCGACGATCGGGTGCTTGCACACGGAGCGGCACTTTTGCTATTCTATGAGCGGAGCGCCCAAAACATGAATAAAAGATGAGCTGCATAGCAGCGACGGCTGCGCAGCAGACGCTTTTATGAAGGCTTTGGGGCAGAACTGTTACGGAAGCAACAAAATCATCAAAACACCCTTGCCAAAATAAGGGGAACCATGCTACTATTGATATAGCTACACGACTGGCGGAACGCAGCCTGCTGCAGTGGAGATTACCCACAGGGAGTGTAGAATAGTGAAAGCCGACCGCCTGGGCACCGTCTATTTCTGGTGCTTAGGCGGATTCTTTTATTAAACGGAGGAAAAACTATGTTACAACTGGAACAGGAACTGAAAAGCAATGCTTATCCCGGCAGAGGTATCGTGATCGGACGCTCTGCAAACGGTAAATATGCTGTAACCGCTTATTTTATCATGGGAAGAAGCGCCAACAGCCGCAATCGTGTGTTTGTGACAGAGGGAGAGGGTATCCGCACCCAGGCTTTCGATCCTTCCAAACTGGAAGATCCCAGTCTGATCATCTATGCGCCGGTACGGGTTCTGGGCAACAAGACCATCGTGACCAACGGTGACCAGACAGACACTATTTACGAGGGAATGGACAAACAGCTGACCTTTGAACAGTCCCTGCGCACCAGAGAATTCGAGCCGGACGGACCGAATTATACACCGAGAATCTCCGGTATCATGCATATCGAGAACGGCAAGTATAATTACGCCATGTCCATTTTGAAGAGTGACAACGGCAACCCTGATTCCTGCCTGCGTTTTACCTATGCTTACGAGAATCCCCTTCCCGGAGAGGGACGTTTCATTCATACTTACATGCACGATGGCAATCCCCTGCCCAGTTTCCAGGGTGAGCCTAAGCTGGTAGAGATCCCCGATGATATGGATGCATTTACCGATATGCTGTGGAACAGCTTAAATGAGGACAACAAAGTCTCCCTGTTCGTTCGTTTCATCGACATCGAGACCGGCAAATACGAGACTAAGATCGTGAACAAGAATGTGTAATGAGCGCAAAAGGGAAACCTCGAAGAGGCGTTTTGCGAATGTAGGTTCTGAATAGTGAATATCGTAGAATAGGAGAAAAATAAGATGAACGAGATTCAGTTAAAATACGGATGTAACCCGAACCAGAAGCCTTCCAGGATCTTCATGGAAGACGGCAGTGACCTGCCTGTTACCGTCCTGAACGGCAAGCCCGGATATATCAACTTCCTGGATGCTTTCAACGGCTGGCAGCTGGTCAAGGAGCTGAAGGAAGCTACGGGACTTCCCGCAGCCACTTCTTTTAAGCATGTATCTCCCGCCGGTGCTGCGGTAGGACTGCCCTTAAATGACACCCTGGCGAAGATCTACTGGGTGGATGATCTGGGAGAGCTGTCTCCCCTGGCATGTGCTTATGCAAGAGCACGTGGCGCAGATAGAATGTCCTCCTTCGGTGATTTCATCGCATTATCCGATGTCTGCGACGCAGATACCGCACGCCTGATCAAGAGAGAGGTATCCGACGGTGTCATCGCACCCGGATATACCGACGAGGCACTGGAGCTGTTAAAGCAGAAGAAAAAGGGTGCTTACAATATCATCCAGATCGATCCTTCCTACCGGCCCGCTCCCATCGAGCACAAGCAGGTATATGGTATCACTTTTGAGCAGGGTCGTAACGAACTGGACATCAATGGTGACCTGCTGTCCAATATCGTGACTGTGAACAAGGAGATCCCGGAGAGTGCCCTGATCGATATGAAGATCGCACTGATCACCCTGAAGTATACCCAGTCCAATTCCGTATGCTATGTCAAGGACGGTCAGGCTATCGGCATCGGTGCCGGACAGCAGTCCCGTATCCACTGCACCAGACTGGCCGGCAGCAAGGCGGACAACTGGTTCTTACGTCAGTCTCCCCAGGTGCTGGGTCTGCAGTTCGTAGACAGCTTAGGCAGAGCCAACCGTGACAATGCCATTGATGTCTACATGGGCGATGAGTACATGGATGTGCTGGCTGACGGTACCTGGGAAGGTATCTTCAAGGTAAAACCCCCTGTATTTACCAGAGAGGAAAAGAGAGCATGGCTTGACAAAATGCAGGATGTGACTCTGGGAAGCGATGCATTCTTCCCCTTCTCCGATAATATCGAAAGAGCTCATAAGAGTGGTGTAAAATACATCGCACAGCCCGGTGGATCCGTGCGTGATGCAGATGTTATTGCATGCTGCGATAAATATAACATGGTGATGGCGTTTACAGGCATCCGTCTGTTCCACCATTAAGACAGATATTTGCGGGCAGGACTGTAACAGGACCTGCCTGTAACTATTCAGAGCCATGTAAATCTGTAATAAGCTGACCATTTATGGTCAGGCTTTTAGAGATTTATATGGCGAGGTAACCACATGAGCAAAAGGTGAGCCTTGAAAAGGCGATTTTGCGAATGGGGTTCTGAATAGTTTTTATAAGGAAGATGAGGAAAGCGTAGTTATGGACAGACGAGGGGCAGAGAAAAGCAGAGAAATGATGCTGGAGGAATTGCTGGGATATGACCGGATCACGATCCAGTGCCATGACAATCCGGATGCGGATGCGATAGCGTCCGGGTTTGGATTGTATTGTTTTTTCCGTGATCAGGGAAAAGATGTGAGACTGCTGTATGCCGGAAAGAACAAAGTGAGAAAGGCAAACCTGACGCTGATGGTGGAAAAGCTTGGAATTCCGCTGAAATATCTGGCGCATCCCGGAGAGGAGCCGGTGGACGGACTTCTGATCACAGTGGACTGTCAATACGGTGCCGGCAATGTGACCGTAATCCCGGCAGAGGAGATCGCAGTGATCGATCATCATCCTCTGGAAGTGATCTGTACGGAGAAAATGCGATTACAACCTAATCTTGGCAGCTGTGCGACTCTGGTATGGACCATGCTTCAGGAGATGCATTATCCGGTGGAGAAAAATAAAGATCTGGGGACCGCTTTGTATTATGGGCTGTTCATGGATACCAATCAGTTCTCGGAGCTGTCCAATCCGGTGGATATGGATATGCGCGAGAGCCTGAACTTTGACAAAAATCTGGTATCCCTGTTCCGCAATTCCAATATTTCCCTGAAGGAGCTGGAGATCGCCGGGGTGGCACTGTTACGTTGTAATTACAATGACGATTACCAGTTCGCTGTGATCCATTCCCAGCCCTGTGACCCCAATGTGCTGGGACTGATCAGTGATTTCCTGCTTCAGGTGGCGGGGGTTAACACTTGTGTAGTCTATAACGAGGACAGCGGCGGATATAAATTCTCCGTCAGAAGCTGTATCCGGGAGGTTAATGCCAGTGAATTGTCGGATTATCTCTCGGAGGGGATCGGTTCCGGCGGCGGCCATGTGGAAAAGGCCGGAGGCTACATCAGCATGAAGCTGTATGAGGAAAAATATCCAACCCTGCATTCTGAGGCTTATTTCAATAACCGGATGACGCAGTATTTTGACAATTTTGAGATCGTATATGCGAAAGAACGCAAATTCCCTGTAAAAGAGGGTAAAAAATACCGCAGGCGGAAAGAGCCGATCGCCTGCCTGAGGGCAGCGGACCTGGCAGAACTCGGAAACGTGGTATCCATCCGTACCGTGGACGGTACGATGGATATCGACACCAGACAGGATATGTATTTCACCCTGGAGCGTACCGGGGAGCTGCATCCGGTTCCGACCGGGAGATTTCACCGGATCCTGGAACTGTGTGATCTGCCCCTGCCGGAGGAATATTGCAGCTCTATGGGATATATCCCGAGAGTCAAGGAAGGCGGGGATGGCAGTAATCATCTGCTGACGGAATATGTCCGTATGGGTATGCCTGCGGATGCTTTCTGTATCTATGCCCTCGAGCTGAAGCGGGGAGTAAAGATATTCCCCATCTGGGATGAGGATACTTATATGACGGGCAGAGCCGGAGATTATCTGGTGGCCAGTGAGGATGATCTGCACAATATGTTCATAGAGCCTGCGCAGAATCTTCTGAATAATTTTGAAGAGATGACATAAGAATCGCAAAAAAAGGTTTATAAAATTTTCCTTGTGTGGTAAGATTAAGGTTACGAAAACAGTATTAAGTAAACGAAAGGCAAGGATATTACCATGAGCGAACTGGAAAAAGAAATCGTAGATTCCGCAGAAGTGAAGGAATCTAAGAATTTTATAGAGCAGATCATCGACAAGGATCTGGCGGAGGGTGTATACGATACCGTACATACCCGTTTCCCTCCCGAACCCAACGGATATCTTCACATCGGACATGCCAAGAGTATTCTGCTGAACTATGGTCTGGCTCAGAAATACAACGGCAAATTCAACCTGCGTTTTGATGATACCAACCCCACCAAGGAAAAGTCTGAATTCGTGGAGTCTATCAAGGCAGATGTAAAGTGGCTGGGCGCGGACTGGGAGAATCGCCTCTTCTTCGCATCCAACTATTTTGACCAGATGTATGAGGCAGCAGTAAAGCTGATCAAAAAGGGCAAGGCTTATGTCTCCGATTTAAGTGCAGAGCAGATCCGTGAGTACAGAGGAAGCCTGACCGAACCCGGCAAGGAGGATCCCGGCAGCGTAAGAAGCGTAGAAGAGAATCTGGCACTGTTCGAGGATATGAAGGCAGGCAGATACGAGGACGGCTCCAAGGTACTGCGTGCCCGTATCGATATGGCATCACCGAATATCAATATGCGTGATCCCGTTATCTACCGTGTGGCACATATGTCTCACCAGAATACCGGTGACAAATGGTGCATTTACCCGATGTACGATTTTGCACATCCTATCGAGGATGCCATTGAAGGCGTGACCCACTCTATCTGTACTTTGGAGTTCGAGGATCACAGACCCTTATATGACTGGGTGGTAAGAGAACTGGAATACCCGCATCCTCCCAAGCAGATCGAGTTCGCCAAGCTGTACCTGACCAACGTGGTGACCGGTAAGCGTTATATCAAGAAGCTGGTAGAGCAGGGGATCGTGGACGGCTGGGATGATCCCAGACTGGTATCCATCGCAGCACTGCGCAGAAGAGGCTTCACACCGGAATCTATCAAGAAGTTCGTAGAGCTGTGTGGTATCTCCAAGGCACAGTCTTCCGCAGATTATGCGATGTTAGAGTACTGTATCCGTGAGGATCTGAAGACAAAGGCGCCCCGTATGATGGCGATCCTGGATCCCGTAAAGCTGGTCATTGATAATTATCCCGAAGGACAGACCGAGATGCTGCCTGTAGTCAACAATCCGGAGAATGAAGAACTGGGAAGCCGTGAGGTTCCTTTCGGTAAGGAGTTATATATCGAGAGAGACGATTTCATGGAAGAGCCTCCCAAGAAGTATTTCCGCATGTTTCCGGGCAACGAAGTGCGCCTGATGAACGCTTATTTCGTAAAGTGCACCGGTTGTGTCAAGGATGAAAACGGTAAGGTTGTGGAAGTACATGGTACCTACGATCCGGAGAGCCGCGGCGGCAACAGCCCGGACGGTCGTAAGGTTAAGGGAACGATCCACTGGGTAAGTGCAACCGAATCTGTGAAAGCACAGGTGCGTCTGTATGAGAATATTATTGATGAGGAGAAGGGTGTATACAACGAGGACGGAAGTCTGAATCTGAACCCGAATTCTCTGACCACTCTGACAGAGTGCCGCTTAGAGCCTGCATTTGCAAAGGCACAGGCGTACGACCGCTTCCAGTTCGTGAGACAGGGCTTCTTCTGCGTGGACTGCAAAGACACCAAACCCGGAGAACTGGTATTTAACCGTATCGTATCTCTGAAGAGCTCTTATGTACTGCCTAAGTAAGTTTGGAAAAGGAGAAACATATGTCAGACAAATTGTGCGGGTTGGCCGGACTAGGCCTGGATAACCTGGAGGATATGGATATTTTTGGACAGGAGAAAAAGGAAGAACAGGTAGCGGCCGAGGCACCTAAGATAGAAGAAAAGGACCTGATCTACGACAAGAATTTCACCTGCCCGGTATGCGGAGAAGATTTTCCCGCCAAGATCATGAAGACCGGCAAGGCGAGACTTTTAGGCACGGATCAGGATCTTCGTGCAAAATACGAAGGAATCGATGCGGTAAAATATGATGTGATCCTGTGTCCCCATTGCGGATATGCGGCGTTGAACAGATATTTCAACAACATTACCAAGGTATATGCCAAACTGATCAAAGAGAATATCAGCAGCAAAGTACAGCTGCACACCTATGATGACGATATCTATACCTATGAAGAGGCGATCGAACGCTATAAGCTGTGCCTCGCAAATGCGGTGGTAAAACGTGCCCATGCCAGCGAGAAGGCTTATATCTGCTTAAAGAGCGGATGGCTCATGAGAGGATATCAGGAATATCTGGAAGAATCCGGAGATACGGACATGGCCCGTCTCCGTGAAGTGAAAAACATGGAAGAGGCCTATCTGAAGAATGCTTATACCGGCTTCACGGAAGCACTTCAGACCGAAGGATTTCCCATGTGCGGTATGGATGAAATTACGGTGGAGTTCCTGATCGGAGTATTGGCCACCAGATTTCAGAAATACGATGTGGCAAGCCGTATGGTGGCTTCAATCCTCACATCTCCATCGGCCAATGCCCGTACCAAGGACAAGGCAAGAGAGTTGAAAGACCAGATCCTGGAGGAACTGAAGAGTCAGAAAAAGTAGGACAACATTATGTATGATATGACGATCCGGCTGCGTACAGACAGTGACAAATGTCTGTACCAGCAGATATATGAGCATATACGACAGGAAATCAGGGAAGGGAAGCTTCTGGCAGGAGAGAGGCTTCCCTCCACGCGTTCTCTGGCAGAATATCTGCAGGTGGCCAGGAGTACGGTGGATTATGCTTATGACCAGCTGTTAAGTGAAGGATATATCGAGGCGAGACCCTATAAGGGATACTTTGTATGCAAATTGGAGGGAATCTTCACGCTGGAGCAGGAAACTGGCAGGGTGCCGGAACCGGAGGCATGGGATCCACAGGCAGAAGACCTGGACGAGGAAAAAAGGATTGACTTTTCCCCCTATGGAATCGATATGAACGGTTTCCCTTTCGGTGTCTGGAAACGGATTACGAAAAATATCCTGAATGACAGCAACAGTGAACTGTTTGCCCAGGGAGAGGCGCAGGGGGATTATGATCTGAGACTGACGATCAGCCGTTACCTGCATTCTTCCCGAGGGGTGAACTGCCGTCCGGAGCAGATCATTGTGGGCGCGGGAAATGATTATCTGCTGTTACTGTTGGAGAAAATATTGGGGAGACATGTGGGAATTGCCATGGAGAATCCTACGTATAAACGTGCGTACCGTATCTTCCGGTCATTCGCCTATCATATTGTGACGGTGGATATGGATGATAAGGGAATGCGTGCGGACAGACTGGAACAGGAACCGGTCAGGGTGGCCTATGTCATGCCCTCCCATCAGTACCCTACCGGAGCGGTGATGACGATCGGCCGGCGGGCGGAGCTGTTGCGCTGGGCGGAGAAAAAGCCGGACCGCTATCTGATCGAAGATGATTACGACAGTGAATTCCGGTATCGCGGCAAACCGATTCCGTCCCTGCAGTCCTCGGACGATAGGGGAAAAGTGATCTACATCGGTACTTTTTCCAAGGCGATCGCACCGGCGATCCGTGTCAGCTATATGGTGTTGCCGGAGACACTGTTGGAGGTGTACCGCAGGGATTGTTCTTTCTATTCCTGTACGGTATCCAGAATCGACCAGCGAATCCTGAATGAGTTTATCCGGGACGGTTATTTCGAAAGGCATCTGAACAAGATGCGGATGCGTTATCGTGCCAAACACGACCAGCTGTTAGAGGGACTGGAGCCTTTTCAAAAAAAATTCCGGATCTCCGGGGAAGATGCGGGGCTGCATCTGCTGTTGACGGCGAAAGGAAATGTGACGGAAAAAGATCTTCTGGATGCCGCTGCGGCGGAAAATGTGAAGGTCTATGGGATGTCAGAGAATATGGTGGCATCCGCTGCGGACAAAGCGACAGTGCTGCTGGGATTCGGAAGTATGGATGAGGCAGACATGAAAGAAGGCCTCCGCCGGCTGCAAAATGCATGGCTGTGAGACCTTCTCAGGATACTGCTATTATTCTTCGGTTACGGGAGGCTCTTCGTCCTCGGCATCCTCTTCATCGAAAAATTCTTCCACATCTTCGACGGTTTCGCCTTCTTCGCCGGACAGATCGGCTGCCTGGCCGGAGAGCGGTGTGAAATCAGAGGAGGAAGAGGAAACTTCGGTTTCGGCGGTTTCTTCCGTGGGTGCGGAAGCCGGAACGGAAGCATTCAGAGGAACGTAATTGCGGGAGAACTCCGTGCTCTCGTCCAGATCCTCGTGGAAATCATCGTAATCGTCATCTGCGTCGGTGGATTCCATCAGCAGAGAGTTTTTTTGTTGCATATAGTAGTAAGCAGCTGCGGCTGCGGTACCTACTGCTGCAGTGAACAGCAGAAATTTGCCAAATTTTTTAGCCATAGGGTTGCTCCTTCCATGTTGTAGTGTATGTAACGGTTCGGAATTTTATACATTTGTCCATACAGTTATATGATAAACCTTATTGCGTAAAATGAAAAGGGATATGTTGCGATATGAATGAGAAATTTTTTGATTTAAAAAAAGAAAAGCAGGATCGTATGATCAATGCCGCACTGAAAGTATTTGCACTGCACGGTTACCGCCATGCCTGTACGGATGATATTGTAAAGGAGGCGGCTATCAGCAAGGGTTTGTTATTCCATTATTTCGGAAGCAAACTGGGTGTATATGCATTTGTCTATGATTACAGCGTCCGTTACCTGTTGCTGGAGTTGTCTACGGCGGTGGATGCGAAGGAGACGGATCTGTTTGCTCTGCTGCAGCAGGTGGAATGTGGAAAAATGCATGCCATGTACGGTTATCCTTATCTGCAGCCTTTTCTGAACCGGGCGCAGACGGAAAATGTCAGTGAAGCATTGCTGGCGGTAGAAGAGAGAAAACAGCAGCTGGAAGATTATCTGGAGTCTGTTTTCGCAAGAGCGGATCTGGGTAAATATGCTTCCGCAGAGGATGCCGTGAAACTTCGTAAAATGCTGGAACTGACCATTAAGGGACTGATGAACGAGAGGATTTTAGAGGATGCTTTTCAGCCGGAGATGTTGTATGAAGAGATCACAGAGTATCTGAACTTAAGCAGAAGGCTGGCGGAACGTTCCACACAGCCCTCTGACGAAGCGTTTTCAGAAAAATAGCATCCTATTTGCATCATAATTTTGAAAAAAATGATAACTATTTAGACATCTTATAGGCGGGATCTGCGGGATATCCGCCTTTTAATTTCTGCATGCCGCGCTGGATGGCATCTTTGGAGTTCTTCCAGTCGGCGTCCTTATTTCGGTAATCGAATTTTTCCACCAGCCAGGATACATCCTCAGAGATCCGCTGCATATTCGCTTCCATGACGGGCAGGAGGCAGTCGTAGAATTCCTGCTTTTCCTTATCGGAGAGTTTGCGGTCGGCGGCTTCACAGAGGTCTCCGAAGTGAGGCAGGCAGAAGCCTTTTCCGTTTATGATCTTATTCCGGAAACTTTCGTCATTTTTCCACAGATAGAAAAAGGTGTCCAGGTATCTTTCATAAGTATCCTTGTACTGGGAACAGATATAGCAGGAGTCCTCTTTTGCGCGGATCCACATACCGATGGTATTTTCACTGCCCTCGGCTTTTTTGAATTTTCCCAGAAGAGAGCTTTTTCCGGGACGGAAGGAAGCAAATTCCTGCTGCATTTCCCGGATCATACGCTGGTAGTGCGTTTTCAGGATCCAGGCGTTGCCGAGAGTATTGCCGTAGTCGAACATCTTCTGAAAATGATAGCGGCAGAATCCGGCCTTGTCGGTCTGTTCTCTAATATCCGCTTCCATGTAGGAGGAACCGGAGCCTAAGACGAAGTCTAACAGATCCTGTTCGATACTTCTGTGGATGAAGCAGAAAGGACATTCGTCCTGGGCGTTTACGGCATCATTTAAGGGAATTGTGTATAACTGTTCTTTCATAGAAAACGATCCTTTCCTGACGATATTCTGTCTGTATGAAAACTATTGTAAACGATGTTTGAAATAATTGCAAAAAGATTACTGATTTGTAAAATAATGTCATTTAAAATTAAGAATTGTTTTGTTGTAATACATTTCATTTCAAGCTACTATGATAGTACAAGTGTAAAGCGAAAATAGAAAGATGTGATTTATTTGATATTCAGCAGTATTGAATTTCTGCTGTGGTTCCTGCCGATTTTCCTGATTGTCTATGGAATCACACCGCATAAATACAGAAACCTGACACTGCTTATAGGCAGCATTGTCTTTTATGCAATGGGAGATGTAGGAAATCTTGCACCTTTGATGATTTCCGTTTTATGTAATTATTTTATCGGGCTGCATCTGGCAAAGCGCAGCCCCAGGACGTTATGGCGCAAGAGGCTGTTGTTCGTGACAGCATTGAGTATTAACATTGGCATTCTGATCTGGTTTAAGTGCCGGGGAGGTTCTGCGGGACTTCCTCTGGGGATCAGTTTTTATACCTTTCAGATATTGTCTTATCTGATCGATGTATATCGCGGAGATGCAGATAGGGAGTATTCTTTTTTAAAATTTGCAACTTATGTGGTCATGTTTCCGAAGCTGATCTCCGGCCCCATTACCCGTTATGGTGAGGTGAAAGACAGCCTGTACAACAGGACTTTTACTATGCAGGGACTGGAGGACGGCATGAAGCTGTTCGTCTTAGGACTGGCAGCCAAAGTGCTGTTGGCCGACCGCGTAGGGATCCTGTGGCATGAAGTACAGGTAACCGGATTCGAGAGTATCTCCACTCCGCTGGCATGGCTGGCAGCCATTGCTTATTCCATGGAGATCTATTTTGATTTCTGTGGATATTCGTTGATGGCAATGGGGCTTGGCAGGATGCTGGGAATCGAACTGCCCAGAAATTTCCGCAGACCTTATATGGCCCGGGGGGTCAGGGATTTTTACCGCAGATGGCATATGACACTGGGGCAATGGTTCTGCCGGTATGTCTATATTCCGCTGGGAGGCAGCAGACGAGGGGAACTTTGCACGATTTTTAATCTGTTGGTGGTATGGATGCTGACAGCTTTCTGGCATGGCGCCGGCTGGAACTTTTTCTGCTGGGGCGGATTGCTCTGGATCTGCATTGTGCTGGAACGGCAGCTGGGAAGATTAAAATTCGTACATAAAATGAAAGTACTGCCGCACATTTATCTGTGGCTGATCATTCCCGTAAGCTGGATGTGCTTTGCCATTACGGATCTGTCACAGCTGCAGGTCTATCTGGATAAAATGATGTGGCTGGCACCGGGGATCAGTGGCGGCTATGAGGATGCGTGGAAAGCATTGTCTACCTACGGTGGGCTGTTAGCCGTATCCGGGCTGGCATGTACGCCGGCAATCGAGAAGTTGTACGATTACGGCAAGGATAAGATCCTGATGAAAATATTGCTGGCAGCGGTATTCTGGTATTGCGTCTGGAGACTTATATTAGAGGGAAATAACCCATTTATGTACTTTAGTTTTTAGAAAATCTGGATAGGATAGGAAATATGTTACAGAAACTACGACAATGGATAAGAAAATTATCCTTTCCCATCAGTCTGCTGCTTATGGGAGTCCTGTTTTTTACATGGACGGACAACTGGCAGGTGTATACGGATCCCCTTCGGGAATTGTATAACAGGGGTGTGCAGCTGGCAGCCGGTGCCCGGATGGGTCATACATCGGAACCCGGACAACAGGACGGAACCGTATCGGGGGATACGGTCCCGGAAGGCACAGAAGATCCCACAGGGGAAAGTCGGACACCGGCAGTCGGAGAGACATCGGCAGATACGCAGACAGAGACAATGACAACGGAGGAACCACAACCGACAGAGCCTTCGGAAGAACTGCCAAAAGAAGTGGTCTACCATACGGTGGATGACAGCTATTTTGATGATGCTGTATTTATCGGGGATTCCCGGACAGTGGGAATGTATGAATATGGTGGACTGGAAGAGACCTCCACATTTTATGCCTCTACCGGACTTACGATTTATAAGATGTTCGATTCGAAAATAGTAGCGGTGCCGGGGCAGAAGAAAAAGATCACGGTGGAAGAGGCACTATCCGAGAAACAGTTTGCCAAGATCTATCTGATGATCGGTATTAACGAGATGGGAACCGGTACGGTGGAATCTTTCATGAAGGCTTACGGGGAGGCAGTACAGCATTTGCAACAGCTGCAGCCCGATGCGGTGATCTACCTGCAGGCGATCATGAAGGTGACCACGGAGCGCTCCGGGCAGGGAGACTATATTACCAATGAGGGCATCGAAGCCAGGAATGAAGAAATCGCGAAGCTGGCGGATGATGAGAAGATATATTACCTGGATGTGAATCCGCTGATCTGTGATGAGACCGGAGGAATGGTGGCATCCTATACTTACGACGGAGTGCACCTGAAGGCCCGGTATATTCCCATCTGGCTGGACTTTTTGAAAGAACATGCAGTGGAATAAATTTTTTCTTGACTGTGGAACGATGAAAAGCTATCATGTAACTAATAAGGTCACATAGGTGTGGGCAGGTAGATGACTATCTGCCTATCTCTATGCGGCAAATATTACAAGTTCACATGTCTATGACACAGGAGGAGAAAAATGAGCGAGAAGACTACACTCGGCGAAAATGGCATTTACGATGCCAGATCCTTGGGCGTGCCCAAGATGCTTCTGCTAGGACTTCAGCACATGTTCGCAATGTTCGGTGCCACGATTCTGGTACCCATGCTGACAGGTCTGGATGTTTCCACAACACTGTTATTTGCAGGTCTGGGAACTTTATTGTTCCATCTGCTGACCAAGAGAAAGGTACCCGCATTCCTGGGTTCTTCCTTTGCATTCTTAGGCGGTTATGCCGCGATCGCACCTATGGCAGACGGAGCGGACAATTCCGCATTGCTTCCTTATGCCTGCTTCGGCGTGGCCTGCTCAGGTCTGCTGTATCTGGTATTATCCCTGTTGATCAAGATCTTCGGTACCGGCAAGGTAATGCGTTTCTTCCCGCCCATCGTAACCGGCCCCATCATCATTGCCATCGGTCTGACCCTGTCCCAGTCCGCTATCAACAACTGTTCCGCAGACTGGCTGATCGCAGTGGTCGCTATTGCACTGGTAGTGATCTGCAATATCTGGGGTAAGGGAATGGTGAAGATCGTTCCGATCATCATCGGCGTTGTTGGTTCTTATGTGTTGGCAGCTATCTTAGGCCGCGTGGATTTCACACCCGTTGCGGAAGCTGCATGGATCGGACTTCCCATCCACTGGAATGAGACTGCTTTCTGGGCACTGTCCGACGGCAACACTTCTTTGTTAATTACTTCCGTGATCACTATTATGCCGATCGCACTGGCTACCATGGTAGAGCATATCGGAGATATCTCCGCTATTTCTTCCACCGTTGGTATCAACTATATCAAGGAGCCCGGATTGCATCGTACGTTGTTAGGTGATGGTCTGGCTACCATTATTGCATCCCTGTTCGGTGCTCCTGCGAATACCACTTACGGTGAGAACACCGGTGTACTGTCTCTGACCAAGGTATTCGACCCCAGAGTTATCCGTATTGCAGCAGGCTTTGCTGTACTGTTCTCCTTCTCCCCGAAGGTAGCAGCATTGATCGGCTGTATGCCTACCGCTACCTGCGGTGGTGTATCCCTGGTACTGTACGGTATGATCTCTGCAGTCGGTGTCCGTAACATCGTAGAGACTCAGGTAGACTTTACCAAGAGCCGTAACGTTATCATCGCCGCTCTGATCCTGGTACTGTCCATCGGTATCAACTACAGTGCAGCAGGCGCTATCGCATTCCACATCGGCGAGATCACCATCAGCCTGTCCGGACTGGCAGTAGGTGCGCTGACCGGTATTATCCTGAATGCAGTACTGCCCGGCAAGGACTACAAGTTCGATGAGGACAAGCCCGATGACACCGGCGTATGCTTCGCGGTAAAGGGTCAGGAGAACTAAGACATTTTTGCTGAAAACAGCATAAACTGAACAAAGAAAGTAAGAGAGAGCATCCATGGCAGAAATATAGAGCCATGGATGCTCTCTTTTTCAGTTATATGCCTAACCCTCTGATATCTCCGTGATCACCTGGTCAAGTACTTCAAAATAATTCTCGAAGGTCTTGCGGCAGCATCCGGGATCGTCGATCACGATGCCCTCCGTGCGCAGACCGGTGAGGGCAAACCCCATAGCCATGCGGTGGTCGGCGTAGGTGGCTACGGTACAAGGCTTTGGCGTCCCCGGATAGATGGTGATGCTGTCCTGCGTCTCTTCGCAGCGGATGCCCATACGGGTCAGTTCTGTACAGATGGCATGGATGCGGTCACTCTCCTGGAAACGGATGTGCCCGATGCCTGTGATACAGGAGGGGCTGTCGGCAAACGGTGCGATGGCTGCCAGTGTGATCGCCTGATCGGAACAGGAGGACATGTCCACCGTGATACCATGGAAAGCGGGAGTCTGCGTTCCGGCGTCCGATAAAGCTGAAGGAGGCAGCAGGAGGACTCCCTTTTCCGTATCCTGTGCGGTACATCCCATTTTCTCTAAGATACGCAGGAATTCTACATCTCCCTGCAGACTTTCAAAATGCACATGCTCTACACAGACCGGGATTCCCAGTAACGGTACCATCGCATAGAAATAACAGGCGGCAGAGACATCCGGCTCAATCTGATAATCTAATGCTTTATAATGCTGACCGGCGGGAATACGGAACTGATCCGGCGTGGGACGCTCCACGCAGACTCCGAACTGCTCCATCATCTTCTGCGTCATTTCGATATACGCCATCCCATGGGTACCCTCTACCTGAATCGTAAAATCTTCCGAAGACAAAGTCGAAGCAATCAGCAGCGCACTCAGAAACTGACTGCTGTGCCCGATATCGATGGAGATATGATCCTGTCCGGACCCATGAGCGGTCAGCGTAAAAGGAAAATGCCCATCTTCTCCTTCGCAGCGGACCTCACACCCCAATTCTGCCAGAGAGGACAGAAGCGGATCCATGGGGCGCCTCTTCATCTGCTCCGAAGAATCCATGTGAAAAACACCTTCCGAGACACCTAACGTAGCTGTCAGAAAACGCGCTGCCGTTCCTGCACTTCCCACATTTAACACAGCCTCTTCACAGGGAAGCTTTCCTCCCAGTCCTTCTACCGTGACGATACAACTCTCCTCATCCACCGTCGTCTCAAATCCCAGATCCTGCACACACTTAAGAAAATGCCTCGAATCATCCGAGAACAACACCCCACGCAGCGTGGACTTTCCCTCCGCCAGCATCGCCAGAAGGAGACTGCGGTTCGTGATACTCTTAGAACCCGGTACCTGGACTGAGAGAGGTTCAGTCGTTTTTTTGATATCACTATATATAGTAGGAACGCGGTAAATGTTATTTGCCATGGATTGGTGTTTCCTTCCTGATTAATGAATAACCCAGTAGTCACGACAGCAAGTAAGAATAAGCAGGCCGTAAGCAGACGTCGGTACTTAGCGTGAGTACTTTTCACGCTTATGTACCGCTACGCTCTGCGACAGAGCGAGAGCGTGCCGCGTTTCTTACTTGCTGTTGGGGCTACGGAGATATAAGCGGGTCTGCGGCTCTTAGCCCCAATGGAGGCTACGTGTTGATTATTAAATCATACCATTTTCCGTTCCACGGCACAACTCTCAAAAATTTTTAGAAATAATTGTTGACATTCCTAGCGGAATAGTATAGTATAAATCCATAACATCCATATCAGATAAGTAGGAAATAAAAACAAACACAATTTTCAGGTTTAAGGAGGATTCTATTATGAGTAAGATTTACACATCTGCAACCCAGCTGATCGGACATACACCCCTTTTAAAGGTGACAAACTACTTGAAGGATCAGAATATCGAAGGCGTAGAACTGTTGGCAAAGCTGGAGTACTTCAATCCCGCAGGAAGCGTTAAGGACAGAATCGCACTGGCAATGATCGAAGATGCCGAGAAGAAGGGTATTTTAAAAGAAGGCTCCACCATCATCGAACCCACCTCCGGCAACACCGGTATCGGCCTGGCAAGTGTGGCTGCAGCCAAGGGTTACAGAACTATTCTTACCCTCCCCGAGACCATGAGTGTGGAGCGCCGTAACCTCCTGAAGGCATACGGTGCAGAGCTGGTACTGACCGAAGGCTCCAAGGGCATGAAGGGTGCCATCGCCAAGGCAGAAGAACTGGAGAAGTCCATCCCGGGAGCCGTGATCCTCGGACAGTTTGATAACCCCGCGAACCCCGCCGCACATGCAGCTACCACCGGTCCTGAGATCTGGGAAGACACCGATGGCAAGGTTGATATCTTCGTAGCAGGTGTAGGTACCGGCGGAACCGTGACCGGCATTGGTACTTATTTAAAATCCAAGAACCCCAAAGTGAAGATCGTAGCAGTAGAGCCTGCAGATTCTCCCGTACTTTCCGGCGGACAGCCCGGACCTCATAAGCTGCAGGGTATCGGCGCAGGATTCGTTCCTTCCGTTCTGAATACCGGCATTTATGATGAGATCTTTACCGTTACTACCGATCAGGCATTTACCACCGGCCGCCTCATCGCTCATAAGGAAGGTATCCTGGTAGGAATCACCTCCGGCGCAGCTCTGTACGCAGCAGCACAGATCGCAAAACGCCCTGAAAATGCAGGCAAAACAGTCGTAGCATTGCTTCCTGATTCCGGTGACAGATACCTGTCCACCCCGATGTTTGCAGAAGCTTAAGACGAAATTTGCAGAACTGGACAGACTTGCATTCTTGTGTTAGAATGTATGGCATGGTACTAGGAATTCAAGGAATTTGCGCTTTTCTTCCCTTAAAAGCACGAACCTGGAATGGAGGAACTTATGGAACCGATCATTCAGATCAAGAATGTAACAAAAACTTTTATTGGTAAAGATAATCAGGTAGAAGCCTTAAAGGGTATCAGCCTGGATATCAACAAGGGAGACATCTACGGCATCATCGGTATGAGTGGTGCCGGAAAATCTACCCTGGTACGCTGCCTGAACTATCTGGAGAAGCCCACCACGGGAACCGTAGTCGTAGAAGATCAGGATCTTTCGACACTGACCGAGGCAGAACTTCGTAAGGTTCGTACAGGCATTGCGATGATCTTTCAGCATTTTAATCTGCTCATGCAGAGAAGTGTTCTGGACAATGTATGCTTCCCCATGGAGATCGTGGGTGTGAAGAAGCAGGCGGCCAGAAAGCGCGCTATGGAACTGCTCGAGATCGTAGGACTGAAGGAAAAGGCAGACGCTTATCCTTCTCAGCTCTCCGGTGGACAGAAGCAGCGTGTGGCAATCGCAAGAGCTCTTGCCAATACGCCGAAGATCCTGCTGTGTGACGAGGCGACCAGTGCGCTGGATCCCACGACGACCAAGGAGATCCTGAAATTATTACAGGACATCAACAAACAGTACGGCATCACCATCGTGATCATCACTCATGAGATGGCTGTGGTACAGGAGATCTGTTCCCATGTAGCCATTATCGATGCCGGAGAACTGGCAGAGCATGGTACTGTGGAGGAGGTATTCTCCAGACCCCAGTCCGCAGCTGCAAGAAAGCTGGTGTTCATGGTGGATCCCAAGGCAAAGGAAATGTCCGGCAAACGCTGCATCCGCATTGTTTTCACTGAGAATTCTTCTTTCGAGCCTGTGATCGCCAATATGGTGCTGGAGTGCAAGGCTCCCGTTAATATCCTGTTAGCGGATACCAAGGACATCGGCGGTATCGCCCATGGACAGATGATCTTACAGCTGCCGGAGGATGAAATGGCGGCGAACAAGATGATCCATTATTTACAGGAGAGAAAACTGGAAGTGGAGGAGCTGAAAGACTATGTGGGATAATGCAACGATTATGATGCTGGTGGAAGGCACCTTTGTTACTTTGTATATGACCCTTGTTTCCACATTTATGGGGTATGTACTCGGACTTCCTATGGGAATTGCCCTGGTGATTACCGCACCGAAGGGACTGCGTCCGAACAAGATCATTTATAAGATTCTGGATGTGATCGTCAACATTGTGCGAAGCATTCCGTTTTTGATTCTGTTGATCATGATCATCCCTTTGACCCGTATCATTGTAGGAAAGAGCTACGGTCCGACGGCTACCATCGTTCCTCTGACTCTGGCAGCGGCACCGTTCATTGCCAGAATGGTGGAATCTTCTCTGTTGGAGGTAGATCACGGAGTGATTGAAGCAGCACAGAGCATGGGAGCTAACCTGTGGACGATCATCTGGAAGGTTATGCTGGCAGAATCCAGAACCTCATTGCTTGTGAATGCGACCATTGCACTGGGAACAATCTTAGGCTACTCCGCTATGGCAGGTGCCGTAGGTGGAGGCGGACTCGGTGATATTGCGATCCGATACGGTTATTATCGTTACCAGACCGATATTATGCTGGTGACAGTAGTATTGTTGGTACTGTTGGTACAGCTGCTGCAATATATCGGAATGACGATTTCCAAGAAATTGGATAAGAGAACCCGTTAGGGAAAACGAAAAGATTGAGGCAGATGTAAGGCATCTGATTCAATAGACTAAAATTTTTTACCAAAAGATTTAGGAGGAGAAGTATTATGAAAAAGAAAGTGATTGCTTTGATCGCAGTTGCAGCATTGTCCGTGAGCGCACTGACCGGCTGCGGCAGCAACGAAACAGCTGCTCAGACCAGCGAGGCAGCTGCAACAACAGCTAACCAGGAAACCACTGCCCAGACTACCGAGGCAACAGAAAGCAAGGAAGTAGCTGACACCGATACCACTATCAAGGTAGCTGCAAGTGCAGTACCTCATGCAGAGATCCTGGAGGCAGCAAAGCCTCTGTTAGCGGAGCAGGGTTATACTCTGGAGATTCAGATTTTTGATGACTATGTACAGCCTAATTTAGTAGTAGAGTCCGGTGATTTCGATGCAAACTACTTCCAGCATATCCCTTATCTGGAGAGCTTCAACGAGGAGAAAGGTACCCATCTGGTAAATGCCGGCGGTATCCATTATGAGCCCTTCGGACTGTATCCCGGAACCGAGACCAGCTTAGACAACATTGACAATGCAACCATCGCAGTACCCAACGATACCACCAATGAAGCACGTGCTCTGTTACTGTTACAGGATAACGGTTACATCACTCTGAAGGATGGTGTGGGTCTGACCGCTACTACTAAGGATATCGTTGAGAACCCTCACAACATCAGCTTCGTAGAGCTGGAAGCAGCACAGGTTCCCAGAACCCTTCCGGAAGTATCCTTCGGTGTCCTGAACGGCAACTATGCTATGGAAGCAGGCCTGACTGTTGCAGACGATGCTCTGTTGTATGAGAGCGATGATTCCGAAGCAGCTGCTACTTATGTAAATGTAATCGCTGTTAAGGAAGGCAACGAGAATCTGCCTAAGATCAAGGCACTGGTAGATACTCTGAAGTCCGATGAGATCAAGCAGTTCATCAACGACAATTATAATGGTGGCGTTATCCCTTACAAGTAAGGTGAAGTGCCAGTAAAGTAATGCGAAAATCCGGAGAGCATTCCGAGGAATGGGAGGAGATTTTTCCGAACAGCATTCGGGTGGATGCTCTCCAGATTTTTCTGTTGTTTCCACAAATCCTATATGAACTATAGGAAAAAGAAAAATAAAGAAAAAATAAGGTAGAATCTGTGGAAACCATAGAAAGATCGGAGCAGTTTTGAACTGCTTTGGAATAAGCAGGCTGATATGAAAAGTGAAACAGAGCAGGAGGATGCTCGGAAATGAGGATAGGATGAAAATTTCAACCAAAGGAAGATATGCAGTACGTGTCATGTTGGATCTGGCATTGAACAACAATGGAGAGTGTATCAAGGTAAAAGAAATCGCTGCCAGACAGGGGATTTCCGAAAAGTATCTTGAGCAGATCATTGCTGTGCTGAATAAGGCAGGATATGTGAAGAGCGTCCGTGGTGCACAGGGTGGTTACCGCATCGCAAAAGACCCGGCAGATTATACGGTGGGAATGATCCTGCGGCTGACGGAAGGATCGTTGGCACCGGTGGCCTGTCTGGAAGACGGTGCGGACATCTGTGAACGCTGCGATACCTGTGAGACCCTGGAGGTATGGCAGGAGCTGTATAATGCTGTGAATAAAGTAGTGGATGGGGTTACCATAGCAGATCTTGTAGAGCGTAGGAAAAAGAGACTGGAGAATCTGGATTACTCCATATAGCATGATATCAGGGTCGAAAGACTTAAGCTCGCATAAGGATTGACAACAGCCCGGCAGGTTTTCTGCCGGGCTGTTGTCAGTTTGCAGAGAATGAAAGGGGGGTCATTCCTGCAGAAAAATGTCAACCAAAGGAATGAATGGTTAACAACTTTAGTATATCGGGAGAAGAACCTATTGTCAACGAAAGTCTGATAAAGGTTGACATCCTTTCATCGACAAATATCGCGGAAAACTATCTAAATTTTTATATAGTTATAAAAACTACATAAAAAGATTTAAAATACCATGAAATGAAATACAAAGTCAAAAACGCATTGCTTTTTACTCTACAACGTGGTAAGCTAAACTTTGAAAAGAAGCAGAAAGGTGTATGCGAGAATGAGCGAAGCATTTCATATTATATCAGACGGTTCCTGCGATCTTCCGTTGGAGCTTACCAAAGAGAAGAATATCACAGTGGTTCCCTTCTATGTATCTTTTGAAGAGGGAAAATATCAAAAAGAAATGGTAGAGATCGGTGTACGTGAATTCTATCAGAAAATGGTGGATCATCCGGATGTATATCCCAAGTCCTCTATGCCGTCCGTACAGGATTACCTGGATGCATTTCTGCCTTATGTCAAAGCGGGTACACCCATTATCTGTATCTGCATTACGACCAAATTCAGTGGCTCCATGCAGTCCGCGCTGAATGCGAAGGCGATTCTGGAAGAGGAATATCCCGAATCACAGATCTATGTCTGTGATTCTTGTGTGAACACAGTTCTTCAGGGAATCTATGTACTGGAAGCAGTAAGGCTCAGAGATGCGGGTGCAGGATATCAGGAGAGCATTGATCGCCTGAATGAGATCAAGAGCTCCGGAAGAATCTTTTTCACGGTCGGAAATATGGAATACTTAAAGCATGGTGGACGCATCGGCAAAGTAGCAAGTGTAGCAGGAAGCCTGCTTGGCATCAAGCCTATCATCACCTTAAAGGAAGGCGAGATCTTCCCGTCCGGTATCGGCAGAAGCCGCCGCAAGACCGTGGACAAGACTATCGACCTGCTGCTGGCATATCTGGCAGAGGAGAAGACAGATATTGCAGATTACAGTATCTGTATAGGATACGGCTACGATAAGGAAGAAGCCGTGGAGTTTAGGGACAGACTGGTAAGCAGACTGAAGGAGAAGGGATACGACATCGACACCATTCCCATCTTCCAGATCGGTGCTACCATCGGTGTACACACCGGACCTTATCCGCTGGGAATCGGTGTCGTGAAGAAATCCATTAGAGAGTAACTTGAGAGCTACGCGAGCATAGCCGCGCATAAGCATAGTAAAGACAGCGATGGGCGCTTGCGCACAAATCGCTGTCTTATTCGTTGCGCGGGGCGTAATTATCAAATTTAGTCAGTGAAGCCCTGGTAGTTTGCATTGCGCGGGGCATAATTATCAAATTTAGTCAGTGAAGCCCTGGTAGTTTGCATTGCGCGGGGCATAATTATCAAATTTAGTCAGTGAAGCCCTGGTAGTTTGCATTGCGCGGGGCGTAATCATCAAATTTAGTCAGTGAAGCCCTGGTAGTTTGCATTGCGCGGGGCGTAATTATCAAATTTAGTCAGTGAAGCCCCGGCAGTTTGCATTGCGCGGGGCGTAATCATCAAATTTAGTCAAATAAGCCCCGGCAGTTTGCATTGCGCGGGGCGTAATCATCAAATTTAGTCAGTGAAGCCCCGGTAGTTTGCATTGCGCGGGGCGTAATCATCAAATTTAGTCAAATAAGCCCCGGCAGTTTGCATTGCGCGGGGCGTAATCATCGAATTTAGTCAAATAAGCCCTGGTAGTTTGCATTGCGCGGGGCGTAATTATCAAATTTAGTCAGTGAAGCCCCGGTAGTCTTCGTTACGCAGGGCGTAAACATCAAATCTTGTGTGTAGTGCGTCGCATCTTGGTTTAAGGGCACGGAGAAGCTTGCTCCTGTCACCTGTGCCCAGGCTGAGGCGGAAGAAGGGCACAGGAGGGCGTTTGCCTATGCGCGGCTATGCTTTCGTAAACTCTCAATTTATTCTTTGCAGGCATCTAACAGTTCCTGCACATTTTCAAAAGCATAGTCCGGCAGATACTGGGTATTCGGCTCCCCCTCGGGAGTCAGAATATCCTTTTTTTGTGCCTCGCCGGTGAATAGGACGCAGGTGTCCACGCCGCCGTTAATGCCGCAGGCAATATCGGTATACAGACGGTCACCGACTACCAGTGTCTCCTCGGGGGTGAAACCGGATATATCCAGGCATAAGTTTACGACTTCTTTGCTGGGTTTGCCTAAGTAAATGGGCTGCTTATCGGTGGTAGCGGTGATCATATCACAGATTGCACCGCAATCGGGGATAAAGCCGAAGTCGATGGGGCAGCGCAGATCCGGATTGGTACCGTAGAAGGGAACGTCCTGGGTGAATAAAACCTTGCAGACTTCCGTAAGCTTGCCGTAATTTAATTCACTGTCGTAGGCAACCACCACACAGTCGATATTCTCTTCGCAGACCTCGGTGACATGAAGTCCATTTTTTCTCAGTTCGGCGATGAAGGAAGCAGTTCCCAGTACGAAGATTTTTTTCTCTGCATAATTTTCCTTCAGAAAACGCAGCGTCATATAGCCGGAGGTGATGAACTGATCCTCTGTGCTATCCAGGTGAAACGCATCGTGGAATTTCTTCACATAGTCCAGTCCGCTTTTCGTGGAATTGTTGGTAATGTAATAAGCCCTGCCACCGATGGCATTGATATAGCGGATCAGATCCGCACTGCCTTCGTACAGGGTATCGCCCACGGCGATCGTTCCGTCAATGTCGAACAGGAAAAGCTTTTTATTTTTCAGACGAGCCAGTTTAGCGGCATCGCTGTATCTATGCTTCGGGTCAAAAGTGTTCATAATGGTCCTCATTTCTGAGCTTGAAATGCTCAGGTTCATGTTAGCAATGAATGTGGTTACTGTCAAGGAAAAGACAGCGCGCGAAGCTAAAATGCACGGAGGGAAAATGAGAGGAGGGAAACGTAAGTGGAATTGCGTAAGCTTTTATGGTATGATAGGCATAGATGTGCGTTGCGCCACATGCAGTGAGGACAGATTAAATTGCGTATGGAACACGGAGCATAAGACAGCACCCTGACATCCCGGAGCAAGAGGCAGCACTCTGACATTCCGGAGTTACGGGGTGTTTCCGGAATATGCAGTAAAGCTGCCTGATAATGACAAATAAAAAAGGATACGATCAGTGATATGGATGAGAAGAAGGATAAAGGTTTACAAGGAAACGAAAAAATAGAGGAGGCAATTCTGGCATTACAGCAGGAACCCACGGAAGAGCTTCTGGCACACGCGCTGACAGTGGTGCGCAGACGGATGCGGGAGCAGGGGCAGTTCATCGTGGCAGTGGAGCCGCCTTCCGCAGATGTGCAAGAAGCGGTGATGCAGGCAGCCGGAACCGCTATGCGTTTACAGGCGGTGCAGATCTCCGATGGAAAAAAATGGTGGTCGGCGTTCACCGGCTTCGAAGAACAATTAAAAGGAAGCGGCAGTGTGATGTCTACGTTCCTCACGGATATCGAGCAGCTGTTTCGCATGACGCTGACCGCAGAGGGCATTGAAGGTGTGATCTTAAACCCCTGGAACCGGACACTGATGTTAGACAAACATCTCCTCCGTATCATTCTCGGAGAATAATAAAAAAAGGGAGAATCAGAGCATGACAGAAAACTATGAACTGCCGGTGTTGTTCACGGAAGAAGAGCGGAAGGCTTATGCTTCCTGGGGCATCAAAAAAGAGAAATTACTGATGCCGTTTGCCATAGCGACAATCTTGATCTATGCGGTGACGGCGGCATTTGTCGTAATGAAAGTCTGGGGCGTGCGGGACAGTGATCATGTGCTGTTCCAGATGCTGGTACTGGGTGACTGGATCCCGGAGCTGACGGGGACGCTGGCGGTCCTTATGACGATTCTGCTGCTGGGACCGTTAAATTATATACTGGATAAATTGTGGAAGAAACCGGCAGAACCTATAACGCTGATCGTAGAACCGGAAGGAACGAACGTGAAGATTCACAAGGTTCAGACCGGCAGAGAAGAGAATCTGAAGAATCGGAAGATGGCGACGGAGACGGAGAGCTATCCGCTGGCACAGTTGTTCGCTTTCTTAAACCCGAAGGACAACACAATCTGTTATCAGAAAAAATGGTACACAATTGGAGAGAATACCATAGAAAACATATATCCTGCAAAATACAGACATCCCTGGATGGAACACCCGGAAAATAAAGCAAGCGCAATCACAGATGTGCAGAGACTTACGGATATTCTAAAAGGGTACGAAGCGTCCCTGGAGGCTGCCCGCAAGGAGCAGGAATGGTTAAACAATCAAAAATAAGAAAGAGGAAAAAACATGAAATTTATCTCATGGAATGTAAACGGACTGAGAGCCTGCATGCAGAAGGGCTTTTTAGATTTTTTTCAGGAAATAGACGCAGATATTTTCTGCCTGCAGGAGACTAAATTGCAGGAGGGACAGATCGACTTAAATCTGCCCGGATATCACCAGTACTGGAACTATGCGGAGAAAAAGGGCTATTCCGGTACGGCGATTTTCACAAAAGCAGAACCGCTTCAGGTGACCTATGGCATCGGCGTGGAAGAGCATGACCATGAGGGGCGCGTGATCACGGCAGAGTACCCGGAGTTCTATTTCGTGACAGTCTATGTACCCAATGCCCAGCAGGAATTAAAACGACTGGATTACCGGATGCAGTGGGAAGTGGATTTCCTGGCATATCTGAAGAAGCTAGAAGAAAAGAAGCCGGTGATCTATGCCGGAGACCTGAATGTGGCGCATCAGGAGATCGACCTGAAGAATCCGAAGACGAACCGCGGCAATGCGGGATTCACCGACGAGGAGCGCGCCTGCTTCTCCAAAGTACTGGAAAACGGATTTATCGATACCTTCCGCTATTTTTATCCGGAGCAGACCGGAATCTACTCCTGGTGGTCTTACAGATTCCAGGCGAGGGCGAAAAATGCCGGATGGAGAATTGACTATTTCGTGGTATCGCAGTGCCTGCAGGACAGACTGGCAGATGCGAAGATCCACACGGAGATCACAGGATCGGATCATTGCCCGATCGAGCTTGATATACAATAGGCAGAAGACTGCAAAAGGAGACCTATGAGCTTACGTTTCTATTTCGGACCTTCTGGGTCCGGCAAGAGTCACAGAATCTATGAAGAGATCATGCAGCGGGCGGCGCAGGAGCCGGGGAGGAATTTCCTGATCATCGTGCCGGATCAGTTCACCATGCAGACCCAGAAGGATCTGGTCATGCGCAGTGACAGAGGCGGCATTCTGAATATCGATGTCTTAAGCTTCGGCAGACTCAGCCATCGTATCCTGGAGGAAGTAGGAACGAAGGAAATGCCTGTACTGGATGACACCGGCAAAAGCCTGGTGCTGCAGAAGATCGCGGCAGATCTGAAGGAGCAGCTGCCTGCCATGGGAAGTCTGTTGCATAAGCAGGGCTATATCCATGAGGTAAAAAGTGCCATCTCCGAATTCATGCAGTACGGCATCAGCACACAGGATATGGATAAACTGATCGCCAGCGCTGAAAAAAGGGGCGCACTGGCAATGAAGCTCAGAGATTTAAAGACTCTGTACCGGGGATTTCAGGATTATATCAGAGACCATTTTATCACCACAGAGGAGACACTGGATGTGCTGCGCAGATCCCTGGTAAAGTCGAAGATCCTTCCGGACAGTGTGGTGGTATTCGACGGGTTTACGGGATTCACCCCTATACAGAACCGTCTGATCCAGGAATTGATGCGGGTGTGCGAGGAGACCATTGTCGCTGTGACCATTGGTGAGGAAGAAGACCCTTATCAGATGGACGGCGAGCAGAAATTGTTTCATCTGAGTAAAAAGACAGTGGCGGATCTGGTGAAGCTGGCGGCGGAGGCAGAGGTGACACGAGGGGAAGATGTATTTGTAAAGGGCGGTCCCAACCGTTTCACCGAGGCACCGGCGTTATGTTATCTGGAGCAGAACATGTTCCGCTATCAGTATGAGCCTTATACGGAGAAACAGTGTGAGATCCGTATGTTCGAGGCACTTTCTCCCAGAGAGGAAGTCCATCAGACGGCATTGTATATCCGGAAGCTGATCCGGGAAGAAGGACTTACTTACCGGGATATTGCTGTGGTCATCGGAGATCTGGAGGGTTACGCTTCCTATGTGGAGACGGAATTCGGGCAGCTGGAGATTCCCTGTTTTCTGGACAGGACCAGAGGGATTGTCTTAAATCCCATGATCGAATACATCAAAAGCGCCTTGCAGTTATATATCAGGGATTTTTCGTATGATACCGTATTTCATTTTTTGCGCAGCGGCATGGCAGATATCTCCAGAGAGGAAATTGACGAACTGGAGAATTATGTGATCCGCACCGGGGCGAGAGGGTATCGCACCTACAGCCGCCTGTTCACACGAAAAACTGAGGAGATGCAGCAAGGCAGTGGGCAGGAAGATACAGAGCGGGCGGAAGAGACCATGGAGCGTCTGAACCGTATCAGACAGCAGTTTGCGGATACCGTGGAGATCCTGCATATGGCTCCCCGGGCAAAAGCAGGCGAGTATGTGGATCACCTGTATGATTTTCTGGAGCAGAATCAGGTACAGCAAAAGCTTTTGAATTATCAGCAGCGGTTCGAGCAGGAGGGCGACCTGGCGAAAGCCAGGGAATATGCACAGATCTACCGTCTGGTCATGGATCTGCTGGATCAAATCTATGAACTTTTGGGTGAGGAAGAGATTTCCCTACAGGAATTTGCGGATATTTTAGAGGCTGGTTTTGGCGAGATCACAGTAGGTACGATTCCGCAGAATGTGGATCGTATTGTGGTGGGTGATATGGAGCGGACCCGCTTAAAACAGGTTAAAGTACTGTTTTTCCTGGGGGTAAATGATGGAAACATTCCGAAAAATGCCTCCAAGGGCGGCATTATCTCCGATATGGACAGAGAATTTTTAATCGAATCCGGAACAGAAATGGCACCGAGTCCCAGACAACAGATGTACATTCAGAGACTGTATTTGTATCTGAATATGACGAAACCCTCAGAACGGCTGTATCTGTCTTATGCCAAGGTAAACAGTGATGGGAAGGGAATCCGTCCGTCTTACCTGATCGATACGGTACGGAAGCTTTTTCCGCAGCTTGCTGTGGAATATCCCCAAAACCGCAGCCGCTTAGAGCAGATCGAGGGCAGACAGGAAGGTGCCAGATATCTGGCGGAGGAACTGCGGGAATATGCGGACGGAACGCTGCGGGAAGAGGAACGGCAGGATTTTTATCTCATGTACCGTGCCTATGAAGCAGATCCGGAGGGCAGAGACCGTCTGACGGCGGCAGCATTTAGAAGATATAAGGAGAGCGGTCTGTCAAGGATCGTGGCGAGAGCATTGTACGGCAGGCAGCTGGAGAACAGTGTGAGCCGCTTAGAGACCTATGCTGCCTGCGCATGCAGACATTTCCTGCAATATGGCCTGTCTCTGCAGGAGAGAGAAGAATTTGGCTTTGAAGTGTCGGATATGGGAAATGTGTATCATGCGGTACTGGAGAATTTCGCAGGAAAACTTGCAGAATCCGGTCGAACATGGTGGGATTTTGATGAAAATTTTGCAACTCAGGCAATCAAAGAAGCAGTGGAAGGTTATGCTGCGACTTATGGGGAGACCGTTCTGTACAGTTCTGCGAGGAATGAATATGCTATTACCCGGATGAGCAGGATCCTGACCCGGACGGTGCTGACACTGCAGCAGCATCTGAAGCAGGGAAGCTTTCAGCCGGACGATTATGAGTTGTCCTTCCGGTTTGCGGAGGATCTGGACAGTATTCATGTGGATCTGTCTGAAGAAGAGAAGATGCACCTGCAGGGACGCATTGACCGTATCGATGTATCGGAGGACGCGGAGCATGTCTATGTCAAGGTCATCGATTACAAGTCCGGCAATAAGAAATTCGACCTGGCGGCACTGTACTACGGCCTGCAGCTGCAGCTGGTGGTATATATGAATGCGGCAATGGAGCTGGAGAGCAGAAAGCATCCGGATAAGGAGATCGTACCGGCGGCACTGCTGTATTATCATATTGATGATCCTACGATAGAGACTCCGGTGGAACTGACCCAGGAGCAGATCAACGAAGAGATTCTGACAAAGCTTCGCATGAACGGTGTGGTGAACAGCGATCCCGCCGTGGTGGAACGTTTGGATCGATTTTTACAGGACAAGTCCAAAGTCATTCCGGTGGAAAAGAAAAAGGACGGAAGCTTCAGTGCCAGATCCGGAATCTTAAGCCGTGAGGAGCTGCATGTGGTATCTGCTTATGTGGATACGAAGATACGCCAGATTGGCAGGGAGATCCTGGACGGTAAAATAGCGGCAAATCCTTACGAAAAAGGAAATGAGGAAGCATGTACCTATTGCGCCTATAAAAAGGTCTGCGGCTTTGACGGCAGTATTCCCGGATATGAGAAGAGGCAGCTGGAGGATCTGGATAAGCAGACGCTGATGCAGCGGATGCAGGAGACGACGGAAGCGTAGGATAAAAGAAACAGGAACAGAGGTAGCGTATGGGAATGAAATTCACCCCGGAACAGCAAAGAGTGATCGAACTGCATAACAGCAATATTCTGGTATCGGCGGCCGCGGGAAGCGGTAAGACGGCAGTGCTGGTGGAACGTATCATCCGCATGATCTGTGACGGAGAACATCCGGCGGATATTGACAGATTGCTGATCGTGACATTTACCAATGCCGCTGCAGCAGAAATGAGAGAACGGATCGCCGCGGGCATCACTGCCAGACTGGAGGCGGATCCCGGCAACGAGCATATCCAGAAGCAGTCTGCACTGTTACATAATGCACAGATCACAACCATTGACAGCTTCAGCCTGTTCCTGATCCGGAACCATTTCAATGAGATCGGACTGGATCCGGATTTCCGCGTGGCGGATGAGGGAGAGATCAAGCTGCTTCAGCAGGAAGTACTGGCGCAGCTTTTAGAGGATGCCTATGCCGGGCAATTTGTCCCGGAAGCCCCGGAACAGTTCCACGCCTGTGTGGAGTATTTCTGCCCGGGAGGCAGGGAGAGCGTGCTGGAGCAGCATATTCTGAATCTGTCCCGGTATGCGGGAAGTTTTCCCTGGCCTGCGGAATGGCTGGAGGAGCGCAAAAATGACTATGCCGCAGGAGATATGGAAGCACTGGTTCACAGCGATTACGGACAATATCTGACGGAACGGGTGAACCGCACCGTGGAGGGATGCCTGGAAAAACTGCGGGAAGTAAAGCGGCTGTGTGAACTGCCGGACGGTCCGTATATGTACGGAGAACTGACGGAGGCAGAGATCGAGCAGCTGGAGAGACTGACATCCTGTAAGGACCTGGAGGAACAGGCGGCCAAAGTTCCTACGGTGACATTCGGACGCCTTCCTTCCAAGAAGGATGACAGTGTGGATCCTGCCAAACGGGAACTTGCCAAAGCAATTCGAAACAGTGTGAAGGATACCTTAAGTGACCTTTCAGAGAGCTATTTTAAGACCCCGTTAGAACTGGCGGTGGAGCAGGGAAAAGCCTGCAGGGAGCCGCTTCGGATGCTGCTTGACCTGGTACTGGAATTCGACAGAAGGCTTCTCGCAGCCAAGCAGGAGAGACATCTGATCGACTTTTCCGATATGGAGCATTATGCGCTGCAGATCCTGTTAAAGCGGGAAAAAGTGGAAGAATCCAGTGGCACAGGGACGGATCGTACCGAAACGAAATATCGGATTGTGCCAAGTGACGTTGCAATGGAGTACCGCCAGTATTTTCAGGAGATCCTTATTGATGAATATCAGGACAGTAATCTGGTGCAGGAGTATCTGTTAAGCGCTATCTCCGGGGAAGAAGAGGGTCGTTACAACCGTTTCATGGTAGGTGATGTGAAGCAGAGCATCTATAAATTCCGTCTGGCGAGACCGGAACTGTTTCTGGAAAAATACGACACTTATCAGGAGACCGGGGATCTGTGCCGGATCGATCTGGCGAAGAACTTCCGAAGCCGTATTCAGGTGGTGGATGCGGTCAATGGTGTATTTTCCCGGATCATGAGCAGGGAGATCGGCGGGATCGCCTATGATGACAAGGCGGCACTGTATCCAGGAGCAGTGTATCCTGCACAGGAGGATCCCGCCTACGGCAGCGAACTGCTACTGATCCGCAAGCCGGAAAAGGGAGAGCGCGAAGAGAGCGGCATCGGAGAGCAGCATGCCGAGGGTGCGGGAGTCCTTGTGGATTACGATAATGTACGACAGTTGGAAGCGCTCGCCATTGCCGCCCGTATAAAACAGTTGAAGGGCAGTCTGCAGGTGATGGAGAAATCCACGGGAGAACTGCGTCCGGTGCGGTATTCGGATATGGTCATCCTGCTTCGCACCACCAGCGGCTGGGACGAAGAATTCAAAAAGATACTGGAACAGCAGGGAATCCCTGTCTACATCACATCTAAGACCGGATATTTCGGGGCGCTGGAGGTGCAGGAGCTGTTGCAGTTTTTGCGGGTGCTGGACAATCCGAGACAGGATATCCCGCTGTTTGGCGTGATGCAGTCCGTCTTTGGTGGATTCACCCAGGAAGAGATCGCGCAGATCCGCAGTGGCGGGGAAGGGCATTCCAGAAAACGGATGACACTGTATGAGGCACTGAAGGAAGTGGCACAGAGCGGCCGGACGGTGGAAGAGGGAGAAGAGATATCAGCGGGCGAAAGCGCCGGTGAAGAAGCAGAGCTTTCACAAAAGGCAGATACCTTCTTACAACGGATTGGCCACTACCGTGACCTGACTCCTTTCACCTCGATCCGTGACCTGTTGCAGCGAATACTTGACGATTATGATTATCTGAATTATGTGACGGCACTTCCCGCCGGCAGCAAGCGGCGTGCAAATGTGGAGATGCTGCTTACGAAGGCATCCGCTTTCGAGAAGACCAGTTATTTCGGACTGTTTCATTTTATCCGTTATATGGAGCAACTGGAAAAATATGACGTGGATTACGGGGAAGCGGATACTCTGGATGAAAATGCAGATGTGGTCAGGATCATGAGTATCCACAAAAGTAAAGGACTGGAATTCCCGGTGGTATTTGTCTCCGGACTGTCGAAACGCTTCAACATGCAGGATGCGAACCAATCCCTGATCGTGGACATGGATCTGGGAGTTGCGGTGGATTATGTAGATTCCGTACGGCGTATTAAAAATAAGACTCTCCGCCGGACAGTCCTGTCTGCAAAAATGAAGGAAGATAATCTGGCGGAGGAATTGCGCGTGCTCTACGTGGCACTGACCCGTGCCAGAGAGAAGCTGATCTTAACAGCGGTATTGGACAAGGCCGACGAAAAGTGGGAGTTGGCGCAGATGACCGGACAGGAGAGGCTGACTTATCTGGATTTCTGTGAGGCGGGAAGCTATATGGATTTCCTGCTGCCGATCCTGCCGCAGACGGGAATTGCGGTGAAAACACTGAGAACGGAGGACCTGGCGGTAGAAGAGCTCCGAGAGCAGCTGCGCATGGGTGATCGCAGAGAACAGCTGCGGCTGATAGCCTGTGGAGAGACAACTTTGACCGGGGACCCGGAAGAAAATGAGCGGAAGCTTATGCATCTGCGGGAGCGTTTTGCTTATCAATATCCACATCCCGGGTTACAAAAGCTGTATACCAAGACAACAGTGTCAGAGTTAAAGATCGCAGCCATGGCGGAAAAGGACGAGGCGGCATTCCATACCTTTGAAGAAAAAGAAGTGGTTCCCTATATCCCGGGATTCCGCAGAGAGCAGGAGAAGGTCAGCGGTGCAGTGCGCGGTAATGCGTTTCACCGTACCATGGAGCTTCTGGATTTCACATATCTATTCACAGAATCCGGGCTGTTCACCGGATGTCCGAACAACTATGAGGAATATCGCAGAGGACTGGACAAGAATCGGTTACAGAACCGACTGGAAGAATTCTTACAGCGGGAAACGATATCTTTACGCCTGACGGAGGAATATGCCAAAGCAGTCAGTCTGCCGAAGATCCTCAATTTCCTGGAGCAGGAGCTGGCATACCGCATGTGGCGTGCGCAGGAACAGGGGCTTCTATATAGAGAGCAGCCCTTTGTGCTGGGCATTGATGCAAAACGCCTGGATCCGGACCTGCCCGAGGGAGAAAAGGTGCTCATTCAGGGTATTATCGACGTCTTTTTCATAGAAGACGGTGAGATTGTTCTGCTGGATTACAAGACCGATGTGATCGACTCCCTGGAAGCTCTCTGGAACCGCTACAACGTCCAGATTCAGTACTATGAGGAAGCGTTGACGAAGCTGATGCAGATGCGCGTGAAGGAGCGGATCCTGTATTCCTTCTACTTGGAAAAATATGAGTAAAAAGGAGATATCCACAATGGATATCTCCTTTCAGATTGTAGACAAAGCTCCTTCCTGTGAGGGAGCTTTGTCTACAGTCTGTTTATTTATCGTTATTTTTACCGTTATCTTCTCTTTTCCGAATCATGCCTCTTACTTTTTATAGTACCATCTTCCTGTATAGGGTGCAAGTCGTCACTGATGGTTCGTATAAATAATTTTACGCGTTTTTGCTGTATTTTTAAAGGTGCAAGATTTGTATAATTCCGATAATTGTAGTATACTGTAGGAAAAGAATTTTCGTAACACATCAGTTCACCATGTATTACAGAAAAGAGGTTATATTTCAAATGAAAAAGCAAAGCAAAGTAACCAGTCAGTCTGCCATGCTGCAGCAAAACACAAGATCAACCTATCGGATACTGATCATCAGCATCGTTATGCTGATCCTGTTCATCGGATCCAACATGTATCTGAGCCGGATCAATTCCCAGCAGCTGGAAGCTACCATGTATCTGAACCAGTATCGTCTGGGTTCCAAGACGCTGACCGCTGCTGTACAGTCTTACGCAGTCACCGGAGACCAGACCTACTATGACAATTATATGAAGGAATTAAACGAGGACAAAAATCGTGACATTGCCTGGGAAGGTCTTCAGAAAGACGGTCTGACCGACAATGAATGGGCACTGTTAAACCATATTGCTGAAATGTCCAACGGTCTGGTTCCTCTGGAAGAAGAAGCCATGGATAAGGCCGGTTCCGGAGATACACAAGCAGCTATTTCTTATGTATTTGGTGAGGAATATGAATCTACCGTACAGGAGATCACTGCAACCACAGATAATTGTATCAATGATATCCAGGCACGTATGGCTCAGAAGCAAAATACTCTGAATCTGATAATGATCACTACCATGGTGATTTTCATTCTCTGCTTCCTGACCATTGCCCGCAAGATTGTCACCACACTGACCTTTGCAAAACAGGAACTGCTGATTCCCATTGTAAAAGTATCCGAGCAGATGAAAGTACTTGCGCAGGGACATTTTGACAGCCGTCTGGATCTGCCGGAGGATGACAGTGAAGTCGGCATCATGGTGCAGGCCGTTCATTTCATGAACGACAACTTTACCAAGATGATCACCGAGATTTCCGAGATCTTAGGTCAGATGGGTCAGGGCAATTACCGTGTAGAGCCTACGGAAGAATATGTCGGTGACTTTGTACAGATCAAGGATTCCATGGTGAAGATCATTGCCGATATGAAGAAGACACTGTCCACCATTCAGGTCAGCGCACAGGAGATCGATGGTGGTTCCGAGCAGCTGGCACAGGCAGCTACCGATCTGGCAGAAGGTTGTACCGCACAGGCCTCCAAGATTTCCGAAGCATCCCAGATGATCGACGCTATGGCAAAGAGTATTGAAGAAAAAGCCAGAGTTGCACAGGAGACCGCAGATATCTCCAAGCAGTCCGCACAGACGGTTGCTGATGGCAATGCCAAGATGCAGGAACTGAAAGTCGCAATCGGTGAGATCAGTAAATGTTCCGAGGAGATTCATTCTATCATTCAGGTCATTGAGGATATCGCTTCCCAGACCAACCTCCTGTCACTGAATGCCTCCATCGAGGCTGCCCGTGCCGGAGAAGCAGGCCGCGGATTTGCTGTCGTAGCCGAGCAGGTCAAGAATCTGGCGGAACAGTCCACCGAGGCTGCCGGAGAGACCACAAAGCTGATCGAGAGCACCATCGATGCTGTCAACAAGGGAATCGCCATTGCAGAAGAAACCGAAGCCAGCATGGATCAGGTAATGGAAGAAGCCGAGGCTTCTACCAAGCGTATGGTTGATATGGCACAGGCCCTTCAGGCTGAAGTGTCCAGCGTCCAGCAGATCGATGAAAACATCGCTCATGTGGCCGGAATCGTGGACAACAACTCCGCATCTTCTCAGGAGACCGCCGCTGTCAGCGAAGAACAGTCCGCGCAGGTACATACTATGTTACAGCTGATGCATCAGTTCCAGATCTAGTTTTCAGAATGATAAAGCCTGAGTGCTTCTAAAGAAGCCTCAGGCTCAGACTGTAGACAAAGCTCCTTCCTGTGAGGGAGCTTTTCTTGTGTCATGACTGCAAAAATCATGTACTTACAAGCATATAAGAAGTAGTGAAAATGCCGTATTTACGGGACTTTTCACTACTTTTTTGGTATAATGAAAGTATCAAAATAAAGGCGGTGTTTCCTATGATGACACAATCTGCTGCGCCTGATTGACCAGGCAATCGACTGGAGTTTTATCTATGATCATGCTCATTAAAATTCCATTCATCCAGTATCTGTACGGCATCCGAAGTATGCGCCAGACAGTAAAAGAAATCGAAGTCAATGTCGCATACCGATGGTTCCTCGGTCTGGAAATGATGGACAAGGTTCCCCATTTCTCTACGTTTGGCTTCTGGAGTGCTGACCAAAAGCGTTTTGTCTACAGTCTGAAAGGAGATATCCATAATGGATATCTCCTTTTACATACGAATGAAATTATGCGGTGATCACAGTGCCTGCCTTGCCCTTAATGGCATCCTTGACATGATCCATGGAGGTGATCAGTACTTTGCCGGCAGGAACCTTCTCCAGATAAGAGATGGCTGCTTCAATCTTGGGAAGCATGGTGCCTTCCTCGAACTGTCCTGCTGCGATCAGATCCTTTGCTTCTGCTACGGTGAGAGTCTCCAGTGCTGTCTGATCCTCCTTACCGAAATTCTTATAGACATAGGGAACTGTGGTCAGGATGATCAGCTCGTCACAGCTTAAATCGGAAGCAAGCTTGCCGGCGATGGCATCCTTCTCGATGACAGCGGAAGCCCCCTTCAGCGCATGCTTCTGCTCGATCACGGGGATTCCGCCGCCGCCACAGGCAATGACTACCTGATCTGCGGCTGCCAGCGCACGGATGGCTTCGATCTCTACGATGTCGATAGGCTTGGGGGCAGCAACAACACGGCGGAAGCCCTTGCCGGGATCTTCCTTGACATAATTGCCCTTCTTTACTTCAATCTCAGCATCTTCCTTGGACATGTAACGACCAATGACTTTGGTGGGCTCATAGAAAGCCTCATCATAAGGATCTACCGTGACCTGGGTGAGGATGGTGCTGACAGGCTTGGAGATCCCGCGGTCCAGAAGCTCGGCACGAAGAGAGTTCTGGATATCATAGCCTACATAACCCTGGCTCATAGCGGAGCAGACACACATAGGTGCGGGGGTATAGTCGATGTACACACGGCGTAACTCGGTCATGGCCTTATGGATCATGCTGACCTGCGGACCGTTACTGTGGGTGATCGTCAGCTGATAATCTGCCTCCACCAGGTCTGCCAGTGCCTTGGCGGTTACTTTTACCGCATCCCACTGCTCGGTAGTGGTATAGCCCAGGGCATCATGTCCCAGAGATACGACAACTCTTTTTTTGCTCATAAGATTACCTCTCTATATGTATTTTCCTTAGAATTTCTTCGTCGAAAGATGTTATCAGTATAACATATTTTCTCCAGGGTGTATAGCCATTTCTATACAATGAAACCTTCCAGAATCGTAGTCAGCTCTTCTGAGCGGGCTGCCAGTGCGGAAGTGGCTTTGTCCAGATCCTGAATGGCCTGCAGCTGTTTTTCGGCAGCAGTCTGTACATTGGAGGACCCGGCAGCAGTTTCTGCGGATACTGCGGAGATACCGGAGATGGCGGACAGAGTAGTGCTGCGCTGGTGCTCCATTTCCGTCACGCCTGCATTGATCTGCTGCAGGAATTTCAGAAGCTCTGTTACCTTGGAATCTATCTCACGGAAGGAGTCTGTGGTACTGCCAACGGACTGGTTCTGATCCGCTACAATACCTTTGGCCTGTCTGGCAACCTGCGTAGCTTCGTCAGTGGTAATCTCAATCTCTTCGATGATCCGGGAGATCTCACCGGAGGAGTGCAGGGACTGATCCGCCAGCTTCTGGATCTCCTGAGCGACCACTGCGAAGCCTCTTCCGGATTCTCCGGCTCTGGCAGCTTCAATGGAAGCGTTAAGGGACAGAAGGTTGGTCTGCTCGGCAATCTCATTAATGGCTTCGGTAATGGAACCGATGGCTTTGGATTTCTCGTTCAGCCTGCCGATGGTATCTACGATGTTGGAGGTGATCTGCATGGTGGAAGAGGTATTTTCCTTCAGATGTTCCACGGATTCGATACCGGTATGGATCGCAGCGGTGGTGCCGGTGGCAAGCGCACTGATCTGGTCAGAATGTGAGGATACGCTGCCGATGGTGTCGGACAGAGAGTCCATCTGCTGCAGGCAGTCCTCAGAGCTTTCATCCAGTTTTTCAATACCCTGGCGCATTTCACCTACCTGATTCTGGATATCCCGGGAGGTCGCCAGGAAATGTGAGGAAGCCGCAGACATATCTGTGGCAGCCCGGGATAATTCTTCATTGACATCCTTCAGCCCGGATACCAGCTTCTTCATGTGTGCGATCATATCACAGATGCCATCAGCTAATAGCTGGAATTCGTCATTGCGCTTGGAGTGGACTTCGATCGTCAGATCTCCGGCAGAGACTTTTTTCAGCCGGCGGATAAAATAGTAGATGGAGCCGCCATACTGCCCGGCTAACAGAGACCCCAGTAGGATCGCCACGGCACTTGCTGCAACGACAAGGATCAGAGACACATTTTTAATCTCCGCTGTCTGACCGATGATATTTGCCTGAGGGATCAGGGCACAGATCATGGCATTACGGGCACCGATCTTGGAATAGAGAAAGAGATATTCTGCGCCTGCCTCTTCCACATAGGAGGAGCCGTTCTCTTCCTCAGAGGCAAATGCCTCATCTACATAGGATTTGCCGACAAAGTTATTTTCTGCTGCCGTATCGGAGCTAGAAGAGAGGTATTCGGTGCCATCGCAGGTGACAAAGCCTACGAGACTGCCCTCGCCGCCATCCAGGGAGGATAAGGAGGTATCCAGGACACTCGGTTTGAAATCAATGATCAGGATCGCCGGAGCATTGGAGAAATATCTGGCGAGGCGGAGACTGTATTTGGAGGAATCCGTGCCAAGCTTTGCATCGACCTCGGACTGGTTGCCGAAAAGATAATATTTTGCCTTGTCCGCGGATAAGATCTGACCCTGGGAGCTTTCAAGGTACGCACTTAAGAGACCGGTCTCCTTCGTTTTCGTGGTAGAGATCGTCTTCTCCTTGTCAGAGAGCACGTAAATATTGGAGAGCAGGGCATCCGTGGTCACGGCTTTGATAAAGGTGTCTTCATAGGTGTTTGGAGTATTGTACAAGGTAGTGGCATCGTTATCATACAGACCGTTCAGATACTGCTTCAGGATATCCTCATTCATATATCCCTTGTAGTTGGACTGGACCGTGTCAAAAGAAAGCGTCAGGTACTGATTCATCATGCTGACGGTCTGGTCCACGGAGTCGCGGTAGGTTGAGATGATCTGTGTGGTAGCCTTCTGATAGGATACGAAGCCTAAGACAATGATGAAGACCACAGGGATCAGAAAAGCAAAGATCAGCTTAAAGCGTATCCGCTTCCAAAGAGGGATAGGGTTTTTCTTAGTATTTTTTGTCAAAATAGACACCTCCGATGCAGATTAGTATTGATAGATACATTTTACCAAAAATTTATCTAAATATCTACATCAATATGAAAACGATTTCTTAAATAAGCCTCTTTGTCAGGCAGGACCGCTTTTGCTTTACATAATATGTTACAAAGTAATATAATGACAGATGAAGGAAATAATGGCAGGAAGGAAACAGGGATCGATATGCAGAAAAAAGAACGTATGGCAAATCTGGAAGTACTGCGCTGTGTGGCAATGATGATGGTCGTGGTGCTGCACTATCTGGGCAAGGGAGGACTGTTGCCGGATCTGACAGTGCCTTTATCAGTGCAGGATATGGCAGCCTGGCTGTTGGAAGCATTCTGTATCGTAGCCGTGAATGTGTATATGATGATCAGTGGATACTTTTTATGCGAAAGCTCTTTTAAACTGAGCAGGCTGCTTACGTTGTGGCTGCAGCTGTGGCTGTATTCTGTGGGCATCGGTGTGCTGGCGGTGGTGACAGGGATCGTTCCCGCGGCGGAAGTGAGTACACATTATTATCTGACATTATTGTTCCCGGTGACCATGGGGCATTACTGGTTCCTGACAGCGTATGTATTTTTATATATCCTGTTACCCTTCGTGGGAATCGGGCTCAGACGGATGACGAAGCAGCAGTTTCAGGTGACTCTGGTGCTGTTATTTGCTGCATTTTGTCTGATAAAATCCATTCTGCCCTTCCGGTTGGAGGAGGATGGCAAGGGCTATGACTGCATCTGGTATCTGTGCGTGTTTTGTGCAGCCGCTTATCTTCGCAGATTCGGAATTCCTTTTTTACAGAAAAAATCCCGGGCGCTGCTGCTGTATCTGATCGGCGTCATCGGAACTTTCGGAGAGGCAATGCTGCTGCATTTATTTTATCAGCGCACCGGCAGCCTGGAACTGATTCTGAAGATTCCTTATGAATATAATCATATATTCCCGTTCTTAGCTTCCGTTGGGCTGTTTTGCCTGTTCCTGGACAGTGATATCCGGGGGAAGATCGGCAGCGTGGCGGTGAAGATCGCACCCTATACGTTAGGGGTGTATCTGTTGCATGAGAACCTTGGGGTGCGTTATGCATGGCAGAAGTGGCTGGGCTCGGATCGCATAGACGGTGCCGTATCGTTGCTTTTATGGACTGTCATCGCAGTGATCGTGGTATTTGTATTGGGAATTCTGGTGGATGTTATCCGCAAAAATATCTGTGGCGGATTGCATAAGATATTCCTGCACATTCGTCCTTATCGTGTGCTTACGGAAAAAATCCAGGCAGTAGATAATATGTTCAAAAGAGAGGTATCATAGTGACAGATAACGTAAAAAATAAAATAGCGGGAACCGGCGGTCAGAGTCATAGGCGATTCTGGGAGTTCGTATTCGTGGCTGTTCTGGTACTGTATCCCCTGCGGCATATTGCCTGGGGGCTGGATCTGTGGGATACCGGCTACGGCTATGCGAATTTTGAATATATGGGAACCAGGCATATGGATCCCATGTGGTTGTTTTCCACTTATCTGACCACTGTCATCGGACATTGCCTTAGTCTGCTGCCCGGAGCAAAGACGTTGATCGGCATGAATTTTTACACGGGCTTAAGCATCAGTCTGCTGGCGGTTCTGGGCTATTATTTTTGTACAAAAGTGCTGAAGATACCAGCCGGGCTTGCCTTTTTGGGCGAATTTACAGCAGTAAGCTTTTGCTGGTGCCCTACGGGATCTTTTTATAATTATGTGACCTATATATTTTTCCTGATTTCCGTGATCTGTCTGTATCTGGGACTGTCCCGGGGAAAAGGAGGTTTACTGTTTGCCGCAGGGGTGGCACTGGGCTGTAACGTGCTGGCAAGGTTTTCCAATCTGCCGGAAGCAGCGATGATCGTAGGTGTGTGGGCATATGGAATCATCTGCTGGCTGGAAGAGCAAAAAAGCATTGCGCAGGATTGTGTTGACGTTGCGGGAAATGCGGAAACGGAAAATAAGGAAGCACGAAAAAAGGCAGCAGGCAGGAGGCTTCGTAAGAAGCTGTTGCAGGATACAGGTATGTGCCTGGCGGGGTATCTTACTGCACTGCTGGTATTATTCGGTTACATTCAGATCCGCTATGGCATGGATGAGTATGTAAGAGGCATTCAGAGGCTGTTTTCCATGACGGAGGTAGCAACGGATTATACCGCTAAATCCATGATCCTGGGGATGTTCGACTGGTATCTCCAGAATCTGTACTGGGAGCTTAGGATGTGCGTATTCCTGATCGTGGGAATGATAGCGGTGGGATTCTTGGAATTCGCCGCAGCTTGTGTAAGAGATTCTTATGCAGGGAAAGACACGATAAAAAAGGCGCTGCGGATCCTGGAATGGGCCGTAAGTGCGGTACTTGCTGTGATCATGGTATTCTGGCTGTACCGGCAGGGGTTCTGCGCTAGGGAATATACGAACTACGGCGCTATTATCTGGCCCGGTGTAACGTTTTTAACGCTGACGCTCCTGGTGACGCTGTGGCGGATATTCATGCCTTCCGCACCGGGGGAGGAAAAGCTGCTCAGCGGACTGATCTTCCTGATCGTACTGATCACTTCTCTTGGAAGTAACAATAAGCTTTATCCCAGCATGAATAATCTGTTCCTGGCATTACCTTATATGTATTGGCAGTTTTACCGGTTCTGCAAATATGCCGGAAGCTTCCGATGGAAGCGGATGACCATATCCCCGATTCCTGCAAAATGTCTCTTTGGTGGTTTTTTTCTGCTATTTTTTATCCAGGTGGGACTGTTTGGCAGAAGCTTTGTATTTGCCGAGGGTACCGGTGTGCAGGAGCTCAGTGCGCAGGTGACCAATAACGAGACTTTGAAGGGTGTGTGGATGAGTGAGGAACGCGCCGGATGGATGCAGGAGATCTCAGAGTATGTAAATACCGGAGGACTTGCGGGAAAGGATGTGCTGCTCTACGGTCAGATCCCGGCATTGTCCTATTATCTGCAGATGCCTGCGGCATTCAATCCCTGGCCGGATCTGGATTCCTATCAGATCGCACAGCTGGAAGAGGATATGCAGAAGATGCAGGAACGGATGGACGAGGATGCGACTTACCGTCCGGTGGTACTGTTAGAGAAAAAATATGCTGTGTATCTGGAAGCGGGAGAGAATGCTCTGGAGGCATTACAACCCACGGAAAAAGAACGGAGTCTCATCGTGGATAATGCCAAACTTTTGTTGATCGGTGAGTTCATGGATGCATATGGATACGAGAAAACCTTTGAAAATGAGAAATTTGTGATTTTTGAATAAAAACAGAAAACAGATCCCCGGGAGATTTTCATCTTCCGGGGATTTTGAAGTTTGAATTCAATGTTTTATAACAGCTGTAAGCCGTTCTCCTTTGCAGTCTCCATAACTTCATCGGACCACAGAGAACACTGTACTTCGCCGATATGAGCTTTTCTTAAGAAGAACATACAGATACGGGACTGACCGATACCACCGCCGATGGTAAGAGGAAGCTCACCGTTAATGACTGCCTTGTGATAAGGAAGTTCAGCACGCTCGGGGCAGCCAGCCTTCTGTAACTGGTCTAACAGAGCCTTTTTGTCTACCCGGATACCCATGCTGGACAGCTCCAGAGCGATATCCAGGACCGGATAATATACCACGATATCCGCATTCAGGGACCAGTCATCGTAGTCCGGGGCACGACCGTCATGGGGCTTACCGTTCTCTAAGGTCTCGCCGATCTGCATGATGCAGACAGCCCCCTTAGCCTTGGCAATGTAGTATTCGCGTTCCTTCGGAGAATAATCAGGGAACATTTCCTCCAGCTCACTGGTAGTCACGAAGAAGATGTCGTGAGGAAGGATCTCCTCAATGTAATCGTAATGGATGGACATATATTTCTCCGTCTTGCGCAGAACTTTGTATACGATGCGGACGTTCTCCTTCAGAGTTTCAAGATTCCGTTCATCCCTGGTGATGATCTTCTCCCAGTCCCATTGATCTACATAGATAGAGTGGATGTTGTCGGTGGTCTCATCCTGGCGGATGGCACTCATGTCGGTGTAGAGCCCCTCACCGGGTTTGAAACCATACTTCTGCAGGGCATAGCGCTTCCATTTGGCCAGAGACTGTACGATCTCTGCTTCACGGTCTCCCTGTGCAGCAATATGGAAATTTACAGGACGCTCCACACCGTTTAAGTTATCGTTCAGTCCGGATGTGGGATCCACAAATAAAGGAGCTGATACGCGCAGCAGGTGCAGGCGCTCTGCTAACAATCCCTGGAAAAAGTCCTTCACTGTCTTAATGGCAACCTGTGTCTCGTACAGGTTCAGCTGAGACTTATAATTTTTAGGTATGACAATATCTGACATACTGACCTCTCATTCTGCCGCCTGGCGGCTTGTGTTACAAAATACTCCTATATTATTTAACTGCGAAACGCATGATTTTGCAAGCCTTTTTTCGGAAAAAATAACCACTTGCAAAAACCGAACGTATGTGCTAATTTAGATACATGGCAGAACAAATGTTCTGATTTTGAAAATTTCCGGTAAGAGGCGGTGATAACTTGGGATATCTTATACAAAATGGGGAATTGTCCATCATGCAGAAGCTGGAGATCCTGACGGATGCAGCTCGTTTTGATGTAGCATGTACGTCCAGCGGTGTGGAGCGTAAGGGAGACGGGAAGCATATGGGGAACTGTGCGAAGGCAGGGATCTGTCACAGCTTTTCTTCCGACGGCAGATGTATTTCTTTACTTAAGATATTGATGACCAATGAATGTATCTTCGATTGCAAATATTGCCTGAACCGGAAGTCCAACGATGTCCCCAGAGCCACTTTTACCCCGGAGGAGATCTGTACACTGACCATGGAGTTCTACCGACGGAATTATATCGAGGGACTGTTCTTAAGCTCCGGCATTGTACAGGATCCTACGTTTACCATGGAATTATTATACCGGACCATTTGGCTGCTTCGGAATCACTACCATTTTAATGGCTATGTCCATGTGAAGGCGATTCCCGGGGCAGATCCGGAGCTGGTGCAGCGGATGGGATACCTGGCAGACCGTATGAGCGTGAACCTGGAACTCCCTACAGCGGAGGGACTTCGGACACTGGCACCGAATAAGCACCGGAAGAATATTCTGACCCCCATGCGGCAGATCCAGAACGGCATCCATGCGAATAAGGAGGAACTGATCCTGTACCGTAAGAGTCCCCACTTTGTATCCGGTGGACAGTCTACCCAGATGATCATTGGTGCGACGCCGGAGACGGATTATCAGATTTTAAATGTGGCAGAGAGCCTGTATCAGAAGTTTGAGTTAAAGAGAGTCTTCTATTCTGCGTTTGTAAAAGTCAACGAGGACAAAAGCCTGCCGGCGCTTCCGGGAGGACCACCGCTTCTGCGGGAACACCGTCTGTACCAGGCGGACTGGCTGCTCCGGTTTTATGGATTTCGGGCAGAGGAACTGTTGGATGAGAGAAGACCGTATTTTAATGTCATGTTAGATCCCAAGGAGGACTGGGCAGTGCGGCATCTGGAATGTTTTCCGATGGAGATCAACAGAGCACCTTATGGGGATCTGCTTCGGGTGCCGGGGATCGGCGTGAAGAGCGCCAGGCGGATCCTTGCTGCCAGGCGGAGTACGAAGCTGACTTTTCAGGATCTGAAGAAGTTAGGAGTGGTATTAAAGCGGGCAGTGTATTTTATTACCTGCAGCGGCAGGATGATGTATCCTACGAAGCTGGAGGAGGATTATATTGTGCGGAATCTGACGGATCCGAAGGACCGGATCCGGTTCGGAAGCGACGGTATGAGTTACCGGCAGATGACTTTATTTGATGATGGGATGTTCCCGAACGGGGTACGGCAGGAGGAGAAACGGATCATATGAAGATTTATCACTGTGAGGATTCGCTGGAGGGAATCTTCACCGCTATTTATAATACTTATGAAGATCACTGTATCATCCGGGATACTATGGTCACCACCATCGAGGAGAACCTGCTGTTCTCGGAGTCGGTGGAGGTCATACCGGATCCGGAGAAGACGATCAAGGTGATCCGTACGTTAAAGCGCAGATTCGGGGAAGCAGATTATGAGACTCTGTGTCTGGCGCTGGCATCGCCGAAGCCGGAGAAGGCACAGGCGGTATACCGGACCATTGCGAAGGGACTGGCTGAGAAGTGTACGGCGGGGCATCTTATGGATGCCATTGCAGACACCTATGTGAACCAGACCTTCAGCCTGGCAAGGGCAGCCGGGAATGAGTATCATCATCTGAAGGGGTTTGCCCGGTTTGAGGAACTGGAGAATACGATCCTCTACTCGAAGATCGCACCGAAGAACAATATCCTGACCTTTTTAATGGTACATTTCGCCGACCGTTTTCCCATGGAAGATTTTCTGCTGTTTGATGCGGGTCGATATCTGTTCGGGGTACATCCCGCCGGGAGACCATGGTATACACTGCAGGGGAAGGATGCCTGGGAGAGAGTACAGTCTGAGACGGAGAAGCTGTCCACGGCGGAGCTGCATTACCGGGAACTTTTCCGCTCCTTTTGTCATACAATAGCTATAAAAGAGCGGGAAAACAGGGAATTACAACGAAATATGCTGCCCCTCAGGTTCCAAGAATATATGGTGGAATTTCAGTAGATTTCGCCAAATTGGGATTTATATTTTACCGCGGTAACGCAACAAATATACAAAACGCCGAAAAGGTTTTCCATACGGCGAACATATATTGTGAAAATGATAACAGAGTGGTAAAAATGCCCAAAATGTGCGTTTTCTGGAAGAAAAAAACCGCTTTACATTTGGGGATGGTTGGCTATAATAGTAATGATTTCAGATGTGAGGGGAAAGTACCTGGTGTATTATTTTACTTACGATCGAACTTACTATTGAAAGGAAGGAACAAGAAATGTTAAAGACGATCCGTTTGACACCTGAAGACGTGAAGCATTTTGTTGATGTAGCTTCAAAGTGTGATTTTGATATTGATATATGCTATAACAGATACGTAGTCGATGCCAAGTCATTCCTTGGAGTGTATGGATTGGATTTCACGAAGCCATTGTCTGTATCTTATGACGGCTACAATGATAAATTCGAAGAGCTGTTGAGACAGTATGCGATCGCGTGCTAAAACATCTTGTGATAACAGAATGTGATTTGACTCCCCAGGTAAGATAGAGTACTATTTACCTGGGGAGTTTTCGTATACCGGGCATGTGAGAGTGTGCAGCCCGGAACAAGCCGCAGGCATGCGGTTATGATAGGAATTTGTCAAGGGAGGTGAAGCCGCATGGCAGGAGAAGTCAGAATATCGGTACGTAATCTGGTGGAGTTCATTCTGCGCAGTGGCGACATCGATGACAGGAGACAGGGATCACCCGAGAATGCAATGCAGGAGGGCAGCCGGATCCACCGCATGATTCAACGCCGCATGGGTGCGGAGTATCAGGCGGAAGTGGCGCTGAAATACACCCATCCCACGGAGAACTATGTCATCATCGTGGAGGGACGGGCGGACGGTATCATTGAACAGAACGGAGAGACCACCATCGACGAGATCAAGGGAACCTACAGAGATCTGGCGAAGCTGAAGGCACCGTTACCCCTGCACATTGCGCAGGCAAAGTGCTATGCCTATATGTACAGTCTGCAGAAGGAGCTGCCTTATATCCGTGTACGTCTGACTTATTGTAATATAGAGACGGAAGATATCCGTTATTTTTATGAAGATTATGAATTCGCGAAGCTGGAGGCATGGTTTCAGCAATTGATCGGTGATTACCGTAAATGGGCGGATTATACCTGGCAGTGGAGAGAGCTTAGACAGCAGTCCATTGCCGGACTGCAATTCCCCTTCGATTATCGGGACGGACAAAAAGAACTGGTCAGTTATGTGTACCAGACCATTTATCATAAGAGAAAACTGTTTCTGGAAGCGCCTACCGGAGTGGGCAAGACCATATCCACCATATTTCCTGCGGTGAAGGCGATGGGGAAGGACATGGGAGACAAGCTGTTCTATCTGACAGCCAAGACCATCACCCGTACGGTGGCGGAGGACACTTTTTCTCTGTTGCGGGAGAAGGGACTGCGATTCAAAAGTATTATTCTGACAGCGAAAGAGAAGATCTGTTTTCAGGAACGTACCGAATGTAATCCGGAGCAGTGCCCTTATGCCAAAGGACATTTTGACCGGATCAATGATGCTATCTATGATCTGTTGACCCGGGAAGAGAGTTTTACCAGAAGCAAAATAGAAGAGTATGCCCTGAAACATCAGGTATGCCCTTTTGAATTCGGACTGGATTTAAGTCTGTTCGCAGATGGGATTATCGGAGATTATAATTACCTCTTTGATCCCCATGTGTATCTGAAGAGATTTTTCGGGGACGGCAGCCAGGGGAATTATGTCTTTCTGATCGACGAGGCACATAATCTCTTAGAGCGGGGCAGAGAGATGTACAGCGCACCTCTGCGGAAGGAAGACCTGTTGGAACTGAAGCGGGAGATAAAACAGACAATCATGTCGGAAATGGAGGAGGCAGCATTTAAAAAACGCGATAAAGACGAGATTTCCGGACAAATGACATTAGAAATGACAGATGCGTCAAAACAACTGCCACAGGTTAGTATCCCGGAGGAGAGCAATGGAACAGATTCTCTGTATATCAAAGGGCATAAGCTGAAGAAATCCGATGGAAAAAGTACTTTTGTGCGGGAAGGCTATGCGGAACGGATCAGCCAGATGCTGGAGAGGTGCAATGCCCAGCTGTTGTCCATGAAGCGGGATTGTGATGGCTACCGGCTGGTGGATGACATAGACATGTTGGTACAGCCTCTGACCAGACTTCACGGCATCATCAGCGATTATCTGGAGGAGCAGGAGAAGGTCAGTCTGGAGGTGCGGGAGAACCTGCTGGACTTCTACTTCAAGCTCAGCCATTTCCTGGATATTTATGAAAGACAGGACGAAAACTATGTGAAATATACCAGGATGTGTGAGGACGGAAGCTTTGAACTGAAGCTGTTTTGTGTGAATCCCAGGGAAAATCTGAAGGAATGCATGCTCAGGGGACGCAGTACGATCCTGTTTTCCGCTACATTTCTGCCGATCCAGTATTACAAGAATCTGCTGGGTGGCGAGAAGGAAGACTATGAGGTATATGCACACTCAGTATTCGATCCCGAGAAGCGCACAATACTGATCGCTGGGGATGTGACCAGCAAGTTCACACGCAGATCCCGGGAGGAGTACTACAATATTGCCCGCTATATTCATGAAGTCGTGAAGAACCGGCATGGCAATTACATGGTGTTTTTCCCGTCTTATTCCTTTATGGAGCATATTTATGAGATTTATGAGCAGTATTTTATGACAGAAGAAGAGGAATGTCTGGTACAGCAGGAATCCATGAATGAGGAAGAGAGGGAATACTTCCTGAACCGCTTCCGGGGCAATGAGGACTGCGATCTGCAGAGCCTTATCGGAATGGAGATCGAGGAGGAAGAGGAACAGACGCTGATCGGGTTCTGCGTGCTGGGAGGTATCTTCGGAGAGGGGATCGACCTGAAAAAGGACAGCCTCATCGGTGTGATCGTAGTAGGAACCGGATTGCCACAGGTAGGCTGCGAAAGGGAAATCCTCAAGGACTATTTTGATGACAATGGGGAAAACGGCTTTGATTATTCCTACCGTTATCCCGGAATGAATAAAGTGCTGCAGGCGGCGGGACGTGTCATCCGGACCGCGGAAGATGTGGGGATTATCGTCCTGCTGGATGAGCGTTTCAGGCAGTATTCTTATCGCAGAATGTTCCCCAGGGAGTGGGAACAGGTAGTGCCTGTGACCGTGGATACGGTGGCTAAAAAGGTGGAGCGATTTTGGGACGCCTGGTTGTGGCAGCAACGATGACATTCGAAACGATGACATTCGATATGATAACAGAGTTGATATACAACATGACAATCCACATAACCACATATGACACGTGTGTATATGTGGATAACTCGGTGGATTTTGTGGATTATTTGAGCTTTTTCATAAAAAAACGACAGATGGATCAAAAATGGTGTATAATAGCAAAAGAATGTATGTGGACAAATTATAAAAGTAGTACTGAACCAGTCAATGGAAAAGTCTTACGAGTACAAAGTATGAAATTAAGGCAACATGAAATTAAGGCAACATGAAATTAAGGCAGAAAGGAATGGTGACTAATATGTGGGCTTATGAAAGTGTTTTTTATCAGATCTATCCTATGGGATTCTGTGGAGTTCCTTTTGAAAATGATGGAATACAGAGACATGAGATCAAGCGTGTGGAGGAGTGGATCCCCCATATGCAGAAGCTGGGAGTGAATGCCGTTTATTTCTCTCCGGTATTTGAATCGGATACCCATGGTTACAATACCAGGGATTACCGCAAAATTGATGTAAGGCTGGGAACCAATGAAGATTTTAAGGAAGTATGTGACGCACTGCATGCGGCAGGAATCCGGGTTGTGTTAGACGGTGTGTTCAATCATGTGGGCAGAGGTTTTGCACAGTTTCAGGATGTGATTAAAAACCGCGAGAACTCTCCTTATGTGAACTGGTTCTACCGTATTGATTTCGGCGGCAATTCCAACTACAACGACGGATTGTGGTATGAGGGCTGGGAAGGCTGCTTTGATCTGGTGAAGCTGAACCTGCAGAACCCGGAGGTAGTGAACTACCTGTTAGACAGCGTGAAGGGCTGGATCGATGAATTCGGTATCGACGGTCTGCGTCTGGATGTGGCATACAGCCTGGATGAGAATTTTGTCAGAAGACTGCGGGAAGTGACCGGTGCCTACAAGCAGGATTTCTTCTTATTAGGCGAGATGCTTCACGGAGATTATAATCGCCTGATGAATGATCAGATGTTGCATTCCGCAACGAACTACGAGTGTTATAAGGGACTTTACAGCAGCTTCAACAGCATGAATATGTTTGAGATCGTGCATTCCCTGCTGCGACAGTTCGGACCGGAGAATTGGACATTATATAAGGGAAAGCACCTGTTGTCCTTCGTGGATAACCATGATGTGACCCGAGTGGCAAGTATTTTGAATAATGAAAATCACCTGCCGCTGATCTATGCCATGGCATTCGGTATGCCGGGGATCCCCTGTGTCTACTATGGAAGCGAATGGGGATTCAAAGCCAGAAAAGAAGATGGTGACCCTGCACTGCGTCCCTGCTTTGACAAGCCGGAGTGGAACGGCCTGTGTGACTGGATCAGCAGACTGGCAGAGGCCAAGAAGCATTCCGAGGCACTGAATTACGGAGCCTTCCGTTCGGTACTGCTGACCAATAAGCAGTGCATTTTCGAGAGAAAGTCGGAGCATGAGAGAGTACTGGTGGCCATCAATGCGGACGGAGAGGACTTCATGGCACATTTTGATGCCGGCTGTGGAACAGCGGTGGATCTGATCACCGGAGAGAAACATGACTTTGGCGGCGGCAGTCTTCTGCCAGCGTACAGTGCATATTTCTGGCGGATGGAAAACTAACGGAGAATTTATTTATGAAGGTACTGATCTTATCCACCGGAACCGGTGAGGGACATAATTCCGCTGCAAAAGCGGTGAAAGAACAGTTTGAAAAACGGGGCATTCCCTGTGAGTTGGCAGATGTACTGAATTTTGCTTCGGACAAAGCCGGCGCTTACGGACGCCGGATCTACATCTGGAGCACAGTCCGGGCGAAAAAGGTGTTCGCCGGAGCGTACCGGGTAGGCAGGGCCATTTCGTCTGCCAGATTAAAGTCACCGGTGTATTTTGCCAACGCTTTGTATGCGGATAAGCTGTGCAGCTATATCACAGAGAACGGATATGATACGGTGGTAATGCCACATCTGTTCCCGGCGGAGGCAATGACCTGGCTGCTGCGACAGCATAAGCTGGATGTACAGACTTATTTTATTGCCACGGATTATACCTGTATTCCTTTTACCGAGGAGACAAAGGTGGATTACTATTTTATCCCACATGAGGAACTGACGACGGAGTTCATCAAACGCGGCATCCCTGCGGAGAAGCTGGTTCCCACGGGAATTCCGGTATCGGAGAGGTTCCTGAAGCTTCCGGAAAAAAGAGAAGCGCGAGGGCAGCTGGGGATTCCGGCAGATAAATCCTGTATCCTTATGATGACGGGCAGCATGGGGTATGGCCGTGTGGAAAGCATGACGGCGAAGCTGGTGGAGCAGACCGGCGAGGATACCCATCTGTATATCCTGGGGGGAACCAATGAAGAACTGAAGAAGACACTCCGGGATACCTATGCCGATACAGAGCGGGTGCATGTGCTGGATTTTACCACGGAAGCGCATCTCTACATGGCAGCGGCGGATATTCTGTTCACCAAACCGGGTGGACTGACTTCTACGGAAGCGGTGGCAGCGAAGGTTGCATTGGTACACACTAAGCCGATCCCCGGATGTGAGGATCGCAATGTTGCCTTTTTCACACAGCATGGGATGTCTGTATCAGGAGATACGGAAGATGCCGTGATACAAAATGGACTAAAGCTTCTGCGGGATCCGGAGGCACAGGCCGAAATGCGGAAGTGTCAGGAAAAATACGGAAAGCCTTACGCAGCAGATGCAGTCTGTGAATTCATCTGCGGACAAAAGGAAGCAGCACAAGAGGAAGCTTAGACACAGAGGAAAACGACAGACAGGAGAGACAGATGATCATACGTGAACTGGGAATGACAGTCTTCGGATTGTTATGCGGAAGTATATTGTTCGGCAGGGCATTACCGAAGTGGATCAAAGGAATTGATGTCACTGAGGTCAGCAACGATCATAATCCGGGGACTGCCAATGCCATGAAATACGCAGGAGTGCCTGTCGGGATCCTGTGCCTGTTGGGAGATTTATTAAAGGGAGCACTGCCCGTATACGTGGCAGTTGGCATGGGGCTTGTGACAGACAGCTGGTTTCCGCTTATTATGGCGGCACCAGTGCTGGGGCATGCCTATTCCCTGTTTTATCATGGGAACGGAGGCAAAGCCATTGCGGTATCCTTCGGCGTGTTGATCGGACTGGCACCGGTACAGCCGGAACTGCTGCTGTTGCTGATCATATTGTATTTGTCGGGGTCTGCCCTTCTGATCAGACCGCACACCAAAAGAACCCGTATCACTTACATCTGTTTTGCCGTGGGAGCAGCGGTCCTGCTGATGATACAGAGAATACCACGGCAGGTATTTGGGGGAGCGCTTCTGATCTCTGCCATTGTGATCCATAAAAACAGTATCCGTCAGGAGATTCTGGAGGAGGCGACGGAATCTTTGGAAAGTCTTTAGAATTTCTTACGGTTTCTCTATATTGACGCATGATATTATATGCCGTATAGTATAGCCACAGAGCAATACTATACGGCATATAATATTGTAAGGAAAGCCGGATAGCCGCAAATTTCAGAGAGGAGCGATAGGATGCTTTTTAATACAGGAGCAGCTCTGCTGGATGCTATCGTGCTGGCGGTGGTCGCCCGGGAACCGGAAGGAACCTATGGGTACAAGATCACCCAGGAGGTCCGGCAGGTGATCGAACTGTCGGAATCCACCCTGTATCCCGTGCTTCGGAGACTACAGAAGGACGAATGCCTGGAGGTCTATGACAGGGAATGCAGCGGCAGGACGAGACGCTATTACAAGGTCACCAGCAGGGGCTGGGCACAGCTTCATTTATATGAAAGCGAGTGGCGAAGCTACAGCGGGAAGATCACAGGACTGTTTGAGGGAAGACCGGTGAAGAGGTCAGAGGCATAAAGATGCACAGATGGGAGAAAAAGTAGGATGAACAGAACGGAGTATATGAGGCAGCTGGAGAGCCTGCTGCAAAATATTTCCGCTACAGAGCGGGAAGAAGCGCTACAATATTATAATGAATATTTTAACGATGCGGGACCTGAGAATGAACAGAATGTTATTGAGGCACTGGGGAATCCTGCGAAGGTGGCGGAGAATATTAAAAAAGATATTTTCGGGAATGGGTACGGAGAGAACAGCTACCAGAGAGCAGGCGCAGACAGCCGGGCAGTGATCACTTATCCAGCAGATCCGCAGACAGAAAATGGTAATGGAGAACAGTGTAACCGTCAGAGCGATGCGTCACAAACTGCACAGGCACAGATGGTATCTCCACAGAAAAAAGAAGGAATGTCTACCGGTATGATCGTGCTGATCGTAATTTTATGTATTTTGGCATCCCCGGTGATCCTGGGAGCAGCTTCCGCCGGTATCGGCGTGGCAGCAGGGCTGATCGCCGCATGGTTCGGACTGATCATCGGTTTCGGGGCAACGGCAGCAGCACTGATACTGGTTCTGATCGCACTGGTGGCAGCAGGGATCATCAGTATGTTTACACATCCCTTTGTGGGAATGTGTCTGATCGGTGCCGGACTGATCTGCGGAGGTATCGGACTGCTGTTCCTGATGCTGACCGTGGCCATGGCGGGAATCGCCACACCGGCGATCTGTTGTTGGATCGGAGGATTATTCCAGAAAAGAGGTAAAGCAGAAGCATGAGAAAATTTATGAAGGGCTGTGCCATCACAGCGTTGATATTTATATTATTGGGACTGATCCTGGGAGTCAGCGGAAGCCTGGGGAATGGCTCCACGCATTTTTCGCCGGGGGAGATCCTGTCAGCGGTTACCCTGGGAAGAATCTCCGAAGAAAAGGTAGATGACTGGAGTGACGGTGTGACGGAGCAGATCCGGGAAAATATGGGCGATGTGCACTATGATCTGGAGGACAAGGTGGATTATGACTCAGATTATGAAGTAAAGTCGGGAAAGATAGAGCTTTATGTTCTGGGGGATGACAGCCAGGGCATCACGGATTTACAGGTGCAGGCCGGTGGCTGTGTCATGAAGATTCAGGTGTCGGAGGACAACTGCTTCCGGGTAGAAGCCGATGGAATGCGAAAGTTCCAGGGATATGTGGAAGGCGGCACAATGGAGATCCGCGGAACCTCAAAAGCAAGCAACAACAGTGAGGGTAATCTGGGCGGTTCCATCTGCCTGTATGTGCCTGAGGGATATTATTTTGAAAATACCTCTTTGGATCTGGGCGCCGGAAGCCTCAGTGTAGAGGAATTGCAGACGGGGGCGCTGGAAGCCAATGTGGGCGCCGGCAAGATGACGTTTGAGAAACTGGAGGCTGACCAGGCAGAGTTAGACTGTGGTGCCGGTCAGATGACAGTAGAAGAACTGAGCAGCCGTGTGGCAGAGGTGTCCGTAGGAATGGGATCTATCCGTCTGACCGGAGATGTGACCGAACGATTGGACGGAGAGTGCTCCATGGGAGAACTGAAACTGACACTGGCAGGAGCGCAGACAGATTTCAACTACGACTTAAGCTGCGGTATGGGTGAACTGAAAGTCGGTGATGACAGTTACAACGGCCTGGCACAGGAGAAACAGATCAACAACAACGCTTCTAAAAATATGGAGCTGGAATGTGCTATGGGCAGCGTTGTGGTGGAGTTTAAATAATTTTAACATTTTTTTACAACAGCGCCGCCAGATACTTTTCAAACACTACGCCCTCCTGCACGGGTGTTCCCGCCTTTTCGCTTCCGGCAATGCACAGCCCTACAAAGTTCGCTGCCTTTTGCACGGAGGATAGTAAGGTCTCCCCGCGGACGGCATCGGCGGCGAGAATGGAGGCGAAGATGTCTCCGGTGCCGGGGCGGGAGGCTCCGGCAATAGGGGTGGAAACAGTGGTATAGACGCCGTCATCCCATAGGAAGTTCACCAGAGAATCGCCCTGCCGGATTCCGGTGATGACGATGGAAGTGCGACGGGAAACAGTACGAGAAGTATCGATAACACTATTGGATGCATCATGGAAATGCTCGGATAAGGATAAGGTGGAATCCGTCTGGCACAGCGTAGCCAACTTTAGACATAAGCCCGACAGCTCCTGCATCGTCCATTCCCCATCCTTCCAGGGAGTGCCGGTCAGCAGGCAGGCTTCCGTGATATTCGGCGTGATAATATCCGCAAGAGGCAGCAGTTCCTTCATCTTCTGAACATGCGTCTCTGTGATGGAGGAGTAGGCCCTGCCGTGGTCTCCCATGACCGGATCCAGCAAAAACAGGGGCGGCCGGAACATTTTCACGAACTCCCGTACAATGTCGATCTGCTCTTCATTTCCTAAGAATCCACAGTATAACCCATCGAAGGTAAGTCCCAGTTCGTTCCACACTTTTATATAATCTCGCATATGAGAGGTGTAGTCATCAAAATGGCAGAGAGGAAATCCCAAATGGTTTGATAAAACAGAAGTAGGCACAGGGCATACCTGTACCTTCATTACGCTGATCACGGGCAGGGACACGGTGGTGGAGCAGCGCCCGAAACCGGCAATATCATTGATCATAGCAAGGCGGGGAACGAAATCCCCGCCTTTATGAGCAGTAGTATTACAATTGTTAGCATTACATTTCATGGAATAATCCTGCTTTCTTCAGTGCCGGACGAAGTGCCAGATAAAGGACGGTTGCCAAAACAACTGCCCAGACAGCATTAAAGGCAGTAACACCGGTTGCAATCTTTGCCAATGCCTTGGAAATATCCTGAGGCACCCCTAACAAATATGTCTTATAGAAGTACCCTACCAAAGGATCGGCTACAATATTAAATGCCATACCGCAGACAGAAGCTAAAATAGTGACACGAGCCACATATTTTTTCGGATGCTCAGCACTCAGGTGGAAAATCTTGTGAGCTACCAGACCTACGATCAGACCGATGCACAGTTTTAATAGGAAAGTCTTGGGAGCACTGGTTACATAAGCAGTAGTCAGGTCAGCGATGGTCATACCCACGGCACCGGCAAGTCCACCCCAGTAACCACCCAGAAGCAGAGCAGCCAGTACACAGAAAACATTGCCGAAGTGCACTGCGGTTTTTTCCAGACTGCCGGGAACGGGAATGTCAAATTTCAAAAAAGCAAAGCCGATGTAGCAAAGAGCCGCCAATAATCCTGCCTGAGCCAGTCTGGTTACATCCACCTTTTTTTCTGCGGAAGGAACGCCTGCGATGGCATTGTACAATCCCTTGGCAGTTAACAGGATAGCGAAGAATACCAGAACCAGGCTGTAGGAGTAAGGGCGCTCTGCGGACAGCTTCTGGTCGGACAGAGTGGACTTCGAAGCGGCCAATTCATCCTTCTGCGCATTCAGGGCATCCAGATCACCGTCTGCTGTGCCGCCGGTGACTGCCTCAATGGAAGCTTCTACTTCTTCCAGCTGTGCCTTGACATCACTTAACTGGCTGCCATAAGCAACGGACTCTTGATAACTGTTATTGTGGGTAATGACTGCCAGGACGATTCCCAGGATCAGGAGAATGGCTCCCACGATCAATACGCCGTATGATTTTTTCTTTTCCATAATGATGATCTCCTCTTTTAATTTCTTTTTCATAATTCCCATTTGTTCGGTGGGATATGTTAGGATTCAGTGTATAGAAAAAGTGGCTTGCTTAAAAGAGCCAGAATATGTTTTTTTTACCATGCCAGTTTTGAACGTTGATCATACAATCTGTAGGAAAACAAGATTTTCTTGACAAAGGATTGCTTCCTGTACTATATTTTTTATTAGAAGTTTTACAGATCAAAAGGCAATGACGAAGAGGAGTACACATATCCCCTTACCAGAGAGAGCGGCTGCATGTATGCGCTGGAAGGCTGCTTCAAGACAGGAATGTGGAAGGTAGCTTCCAAGCCGGAGAGCCGAGACCGGATATTCCGGGCGTAAGTTCTCACGAGTTATCCCCGTTACCGGATAGGACTTTGTAAGAAGTCGCGAGGCAGCGCAAGCTGTGAACAAAGGTGGTACCGCGTTACTGACGCCCTTTGCTGACGAGAGTCGGCAGAGGGCTTTGTTAATTTCAGGAGAATTTAAGGAGGAAGCAATGAGCAAAGAATTAGCCAAAACCTATGACCCAAACGGCATAGAAGACAGACTGTATCAGAAGTGGCTTGACAAAAAGTATTTTCATGCGGAGGTAGATCACAGTAAGACTCCCTTCACTATCGTGATCCCGCCCCCAAATATCACAGGACAGCTCCACATGGGGCATGCACTGGACAACACCATGCAGGATATTCTGATCCGTTATAAGAGAATGCAGGGCTACAACGCACTGTGGCAGCCCGGCACCGACCATGCAAGTATCGCTACCGAGGTCAAGATCATCCAGAAGCTGAAGGAAGAAGGCATCGACAAGCATGATCTGGGACGTGAAAAGTTCTTAGAGAGGGCCTGGGAGTGGAAGAAGGAATACGGCGGACGTATTATTAGTCAGCTTAAAAAGCTGGGCTCTTCCTGCGACTGGGACAGAGAGCGTTTCACCATGGATGAGGGCTGTAACAAGGCAGTTACCGAAGTATTCGTGAAGATGCACGAAAAAGGCTATATCTACAAGGGTGCCCGTATCGTTAACTGGTGTCCCGTATGTAATACCTCCATCTCCGATGCAGAGGTAGAATATCAGGAGCAGGCAGGACATTTCTGGCACATCAAGTATCCGCTGATGAACGAGGACGGAACTCCCAGCACCACAGAGTTCCTGACCTTTGCCACTACCCGTCCCGAGACCATGTTAGGTGATACCGCAGTAGCCATCCATCCCGATGATGAGCGTTACACCCATCTGCATGGCAGAAAGGTACTGCTTCCTATCGTAAACCGTGTGATCCCTATCGTTGAGGATGCTTATGTAGACAGAGAGTTCGGTACCGGTGTCGTGAAGATCACTCCGGCGCATGACCCCAACGACTTTGAGGTTGGTAAGCGTCATGATCTGCCCGTGATCAACATCCTGAATGATGATGCCACCATCAATAAAAACGGCGGCAAGTTCGAGGGCATGGACCGCTATGAGGCGAGAAAAGCCATCGTGGAAGAACTGGATCAGATGGGCCTGTTAGTAAAGATCGAAGATCATGTACACAACGTAGGTACCCATGACCGTTGTAAGACTACCATCGAGCCTATGGTAAAAGACCAGTGGTTCGTTAAGATGGATGAACTGATCAAACCCGCAAGAGAAGCTGTGAAAAATGGTGAGATCAAGCTGATCCCCGAGCGTATGGAGAAGAACTATTTCAACTGGACGGACAACATCCGCGACTGGTGTATCAGCCGTCAGCTGTGGTGGGGACACAGGATTCCCGCTTATTACTGCGATGACTGTGGTGAAGTAGTCGTAGCCAAGGAGATGCCGAAGGTATGTCCCAAGTGCGGCTGCACCCACTTTACACAGGATCCCGATACCCTGGATACCTGGTTCTCCTCTGCACTGTGGCCTTTTGAGACCCTGGGATGGCCGGAGCAGACCGAGGATCTGAAGTATTTTTATCCTACCGATGTCCTGGTGACCGGTTATGATATCATCTTCTTCTGGGTTATCCGTATGATCTTCTCCGGATACGAGCAGATGGGAGAGAAACCCTTCAAGACTGTATTGTTCCACGGACTGGTACGTGACAGTCAGGGACGGAAGATGTCCAAGTCTCTGGGTAATGGTATCGATCCCTTAGAGATCATCAGCCAGTACGGTGCCGATGCACTGCGTCTGACCCTGATCACCGGCAACGCACCGGGCAACGATATGCGTTTCTACTATGAGAGAGTAGAGAACAGCCGTAACTTCGCCAACAAGGTATGGAATGCTTCCCGTTTCATTATGATGAACATGGAGCGGGCGCTGGAGAAGACCGGAAAAAATATCACCACCCCTGCGGCAGCAGATTTACAGCCCGTAGATAAGTGGATCCTGTCCAAGTTAAACACTCTGGTAAAAGATGTGACCGACAACATGGATCACTTCGAGCTGGGTATTGCCGTACAGAAGGTATATGACTTTATCTGGGATGAATTCTGTGACTGGTACATTGAGATGGTAAAACCCCGTCTGTACAGCACCGACGATGCAGTCAGCCAGAATGCAGCACTGTGGACCTTAAAGACCGTCCTGATCGACGCCCTGAAGCTGTTACATCCTTACATGCCGTTCATCACCGAAGAAATCTTCTGTACCATTCAGAACGAAGAAGAGTCCATCATGATCAGTAAGTGGCCGGAGTACAGCGAGGATCGTGCATTCCCCGCAGAGGAGAAAGCCATCGAGACGATTAAGGAAGCCGTTCGCGGTATCCGTAACATCCGTACCGAGATGAACGTGGCACCCAGCCGTAAGGCAAGTGTATACGTAGTCAGCGAAAATGACGAGATCCGTAAGATTTTTGAGGAGGGTAAGCTGTTCTTTGCAAGCCTTGCTTATGCGAATGAGATCATGATCCAGGCTGACAAGACCGGCATCGCAGACGATGCGGTATCCGTAGTGATTCCCGGCGCTACCCTGTACATTCCGTTTGCGGAGCTGGTAGACATCGCACAGGAGATCGAGCGTCTGAAGAAGGAGCAAAAGAGACTGGAAGGCGAGCTGGCTCGTTCTAAGGGAATGTTGTCCAATGAGAGATTCCTGTCCAAGGCTCCCGAAGCGAAGATCGCAGAGGAGAAGGAAAAGCTGGCAAAATACGAGCAGATGATGGAACAGGTGACAAAGCGTTTAGAACAGCTGGCATGAACTGCAACGAAACGTACAGAGTAAAAAGAACGTAAAGCATAAGGAATACGATGAGATTCGGTAATGACATGATAACGTTTGAAGAAGCGGTGGCATATCTGAAGGATATGCCCCGCTTTACTGTTAAAAAAAATCCTGCGGACAGCAGGGACCTTAAATGGTTTTTAAAGAAACTCGGAAATCCGGAGAAGAATCTTCGGATCATTCATGTGGCGGGTACCAATGGAAAAGGCTCTGTCTGTGCCTACATGAGTTCGATCCTGCATGCAGCAGGCTATCGCACGGCCGTATTTACTTCACCTCATCTGGTGGATATGCGGGAGCGTTTTGCCGTCAATGGTAAAATGATATCCGAAGAAGCTTTTTTACAGGTTTACTGTGCAGTAGGGGATGCGCTGCAGGAGGCAAATTCCGTTAACCCGGGAGTCTCGTTGCCGGGAGAAGAAGCTGCCCCGGAATTTGTACTCAACTTTTATGAATACCTTTTCTGCATGGCATTACTCTGTTTTGCAGAAGAAAAACCGGATTATTGCATCATTGAGACAGGACTGGGCGGTAGACTGGATGCCACGAATTACGTGGACAATAAGCTCCTGACCGTCATCACGCGGATCAGTCTGGATCACGTACAGTACCTGGGAGACACCACGGCGAAGATCGCTGCGGAAAAGGCAGGGATCCTGCGCCCGGGTGTTCCGGTGGTGTACCTGGATGGGGATGTGGATGCCAGTGCGGTAATTTGCCGCAAAGCGTCAGAACTTGGTGCTCCACAGATACCGGTGTCGAAAAAGGACTATACTTTCCTCGGATTTCGGAAGAAATACATTGATTTTTCCCTGCGCTCTGAGTATTATAATTATATTAGTCTTACTTTGCATACTATTGCACGTTACCAGATGGAGAATGCGGCATTGGCGGTTCGGGCCGTGGAAGTGCTGTTTCGCAGTACGGATACGGAGGAGAACGGCGGCAGACTCTATGCAGGAGCCGGGTGTCCCGCTGTGGAAGAGATCCGTCAGGGAATCCTTGGCTGCTTCTGGCAGGGACGCATGGAGGAAGTGCTTCCGGAGGTGTATGTGGATGGTGCGCATAATGATGACGGCATCCGGGCTTTTCTGGATACCGTGGAACAGGACGGCTGCACGGAGGGCAGGAGACTGTTATTTGGTGTGGCGGCGGATAAGGATTGCAGGCATATGATACAGAGGGTGATCACGTCGGGATTATTCGACCGGATCGCTTTTACGCATATGCGGACGGCTAGGTCACTTTCGCTGGAAGAACTTAAAGGTTTACTGGCAGCTTATCCGGAAGACTGGTTTACTATGTATACGGAAGCGGATGCGGCGTTTCGGGAACAGCTGGCGGGCAAAGCGCCCGGCGAACGGTTGTACATTGCCGGAAGCCTGTATCTTGTCGGGGAAATAAAGGAGTCTTTGGACCATGATCAATTTTGAAGAAGAACTGAAGAAATTTCATCCCAGCCTGGAAGTGGAAGATGCTGAGGAAGCTATCTACAATCAGGATCTGACTGATGCGGCGGATCTGTTGGTGAAGATGATGAAAGAAGCAGAAGAAAAAGAAGAGAAATAAGGAGGGAAAGCATGTTTTGTTATAACTGCGGCTGCCATCTGTCGGAGCATGATTTCTGTACATCCTGTGGAGCAGATGTATCCCTCTATAAAAAGATCATGTGCATGTCCAACCGTTTTTACAACGATGGATTGGAGAAAGCGGGAGTACGGGATCTTACGGGTGCGATCAACAGCTTACGGCAGAGCCTGAAATTCAACAAAAATAATATCGAAGCCAGAAATCTGTTAGGACTGGTATATTTTGAGACCGGAGAGGTCGTGGCGGCACTGAGCGAATGGGTCATCAGCAAAAATATGCGGCCCGAGAAAAATATTGCGGACGATTATATCAATATGCTGCAGTCCAATGCGACCCGCCTGGATGCCATTAACCAGACGATCAAAAAATATAATCAGGCACTGGTCTATTGCAATCAGGACAGCAAAGACCTGGCCATCATCCAGCTGAAAAAGGTGTTATCCCTGAATCCGAAGTTCATCCGGGCACATCAGCTTCTGGCACTGCTCTATATGGACAGCGAACAGTGGGACCGTGCAGAGAGAGAACTGCATAAGTGCATGGATATTGACCGCAATAACACTTTGACGCTCCGTTATCTGAAGGAAGTGGAGACGCAGCTGACCCCGGATGAGAACAGCAAACAGACCGGCCGGCGTAAAAAGGATGATGCGGTGCGCTACCAGAGTGATAACGAGATCATCATACAACCGTTGAATGTAAAGGAACAGAAGAGCGCGGGAATTTCTTCCCTGATCAATATTGCCATCGGACTGGTCATCGGTCTGGCGGTAATGTATTTCCTGGTGGTTCCGGCGGCAGTGTCCAATGCGAATAATGAGGCACAGAAGACCATTGCCGATATCGGCAACCAGTTAGATACCAAGACTTCCCGGATCCAGGAGCTGGAGACACAGATGGAAGCACTGCAGACGGAGAATGATACCCTGAATCAGGAGCTTCAGGGATATGTGGGAGCCGATGGAACCTTACAGACTATCGACAGCCTGCTGGCAGCAGCAACCACTTATCTGGAGACACAGGATATTACACAGACCGCGGCGAACCTGGAGACGATTTCCGCTTCTGTGAATGTGGATGACACCTCCGAAGCGTTCCAGAAGCTGTACAAGACATTGCTTGGACTGATCGGCCCGCAGCTGTCGGCGCAGTACTATGAGACAGGTTATAATGCATACCGCAGTGAGGATTATAAAGCGGCTATCGAGAATCTGTCCAAGGCGGTGATCTATGATGAGACGAACAAGGATGCCTGGCTGAGCCTGGGGAATTCCTACCGCAAGAGCGATGACGCACAGAATGCGATCACCACCTATGATAAGATCATAGAGCTGTTCCCGGAGACCGAGACGGCCAGAAGTGCGCAGAGATATCGTTCCCAGCTGGCAGAAAATACCGCACAGTAACGGAATTTAAAACATACCATCAGACAATTACACAATACACGAAAGAGAACTTGCTACAAGAGGCAGGTTCTCTTTTTTTATAGCAAAATGAAGAAACGCTGTGCAACAGCAGAATGAGAGGAAATATGGAAGATTTTCAAGACTTTCAGATCATTGATAATTGCCTGATGGTGCGTATGCCGGAGGAAGTGGATCACCACAGAGCCTCCTATATCTGTGAAGGGGCAGACAGGCTTCTGGTCAGGGAAAATGTGGAAAATGTAGTGTTTGATTTTGAAGATACCCGATTTATGGATTCTTCGGGGATCGGAATTATTATGGGACGATATCGCAAGATTTCCTGCTTCGGAGGCCATGTCTATGCGATCCATACGGATCGGCAGATCCAGCGTATTTTCCGGATGTCGGGACTTCATAAAATCGTTGAGATCCTGCCGGGATAAGAGAGGCGGAGCAAAGACATTGTCGAAAATCACAGAATATGAAAGAAATCATGCAAAAAAATATGAAAAACAGTGCAATGATAGGCGCAGAAATGAGGAGAACATGGTGGCAGAGAGGGAAGAAGTGCAACTGACAGAGGAAAGAGAGGATGTACAGTATAATAAACAGAGGAAGCGGAATGAAATGGAGATCGTATTTGACGCGGTTTCCTGCAATGAAAGCTTTGCCAGAGTGGCAGTGGCGGCATTCATCACCCATCTGAATCCGACGCTGGAGGAACTGGCGGATATCAAGACCGCGGTGTCGGAAGCGGTGACCAATGCAATTATCCACGGTTATGAAAATCTCGCAGGGTACAGCAGGCATGGGGAAAGCATTCCGGCGTACAGCATCGTCCATCCGGGAAAAGTGCGGATGCACTGTGTCCTGGATGGAGATGTGTTATCCATCGAGATCACAGATCAGGGAAAGGGAATCGAGGATATTAAGAAAGCCATGGAACCTTTATTTACCACGAAACCGGAACTGGACCGCTCCGGCATGGGGTTTGCTTTTATGGAAGCTTTTATGGACGACCTGGAGGTAGAGAGTACGCCCGGTAAGGGAACGCGGGTACATATGCGGAAAAAAATGCGTTGCGGAGACTGGATCGGAAAAGAGGACTGAGGAATGGAAGAAGTATCAGTACTCATCGGAAGATCACAGAGTGGAGATAAAGAAGCAAGAGAAGTACTGATCGAAAAAAATCTCGGACTGGTACACCATATCGTGAAACGATTCCTGGGGAGAGGTTATGACCCGGAGGATCTGTTCCAGATCGGTGTCATCGGTCTGATGAAAGCCATTGATAAATTTGACCTGAAGCTGGAAGTGCGGTTTTCCACGTATGCCGTTCCGATGATCACCGGAGAGATCAAACGGTTTCTGCGGGATGACGGGTTACTGAAAGTGTCCAGAACCATCAAGGAGGACGGTCTGAAGGTCAGGCTGGCAAGACAGCGGTTACAGAGCTGCCTGCACAGAGAACCGACACTGCAGGAATTGTCAAAAGAGGCAGAGCTGAGTCAGGAAGAGATCATCCTGGCTATGGAAGCGGGAGCGGAGGTGGAATCTCTCTATAGCAGTGTGGGGCAGGAGGACGGTAGCGAACTGTGCCTGGCGGACCGGGTGGTGGCCGCGGCCCACGGCTGTGTAGGAGCCAGCATGGGAAGCAGCAGTGCGGTGGAGAATGATGTGGAGAAGGACAGGCTGCTGGACCAGATGCTGCTGGCACAGCTGCTTGGGGAGCTTCCGGAGAGAGACCGGGAGTTGATCCGTATGCGCTATTTTCAGAATAAGACCCAGACGGAGATCGCCGGGATCCTGGGGATCAGTCAGGTGCAGGTCAGCCGCCTGGAGAAAAAGATATTGCGGGAAATGCGGGAGATGGCCGGATAAATCGAAATTTCATTAAGAATTCATAAACATAATTTTTCCTCTTTCTTTCTTTTTGAAAATCTATATAATAAGAATAGAGAAATGTTGTAACAGGTCAAAAGGAGAGCAGGGGTACTTATGAAAAAACAAAATGAAAACGGACGGATCTCCGAGGATCGTCTGAACAGAGCAAATAAGCGTAAGAAAAACAACACCATAGCATCGATTCTGGTCATGACCGGATGTCTGTTAGTACTGGTGCTGGTGACCTATGTTGCCGGAATCCTGTATTCCTGGATCGACAGCAAGTTCCAGGATAACGCAAATGATCTGGCAGCAGCAGCGGAAGCGGGCGGTCAGACGGAGAGTACGGCAGAGGTTGCCAGGACTTATACGCAGGAGGAAGTGGACGCACTGATAGCGGAAGCAAAGCAGCAGGCCGAGGATGAAGAAGAGAACAAGATCCTCTCCGGGATCCGTGACGGTCTGACCTCTGGCACTACCATGGTAGAGACCCTGCGTCCTTACTATCCCAATGAACTGGTCGTGGTGAGCAACGGAACCTTTAATTTCGTACCCATTCGTGAGGATTTGCAGAAAAATGATTATGTATTGGAGAACCTGAATATTCTCGAGGACGGAGAAGTGCAGTATATGCAGGACGGTCAGGTAGTATCCCACAAGGGAATCGACGTCTCCAAGCATCAGGGCAATATCGACTGGACGAAAGTCGCTGCGGATGGCGTAGAATTCGCTTTTATCCGTGTGGGACTCAGAGGTTACGGTACTGAAGGGAAGCTTGTGGAAGACGAGTATTTCGAACAGAATATCAAGGGTGCTCTGCAGGCAGGCATCAAAGTAGGTGTCTACTTCTATTCCCAGGCGATCACGGATGCAGAACTGTTGGAAGAGGCGAATCTGGTATTAGAGAAGATAAAGCCTTACAATGTTGAGCTTCCCATCGTCTACGATGTGGAGAAAGTAAGCGGCGGCAAGGGACGTGCCAACGATCTGTCTGTGGAAGACAGAACCCGCCTGACCGCCTTGTTCTGCCAGACTGTTCAGGATGCCGGTTACAAGCCCATGATCTACCACAACATGGAGATGGCTACGCTGATGCTGGATCTGGGACAGCTGGAACAGTATGATAAGTGGTTCGCTTACTATAATGATGATCTGTATTATCCGTATGCCTACAAGGTATGGCAGTATACCGAAAAAGGTGCAGTGGATGGCATCAATGAGGAAGTGGATCTGAATATCTGGTTTGGGGACTTTTAGAATCCTTCTTTCTTACGAACTAATCTTAACTCTCTTCTCTTAATGGCATTATCCCACTCCATGCGTTCCCCGTCGTTCTCTAAGATCAGGCCGGGAACCGGGGTGGGTTTTCCATTGTCTCCCATAGCTACCATGACAAAATAAGCCCGGTTGATGGGGTGTCTGGTGCCGTCCTGCTCTTCGCGGTAGGTATCCACGCGTACTTCCATAGAGGTATGTCCCACATGGGTGACTTTACCGATCAGTACGATAATGTCATTCAGATAGGCACCGGATTTGAAATACAGGTTGTCGATGGCTACGGTGGTGGCATCTCTGCCGCAATGTCTTCTGGCGGTGGCACCGGCTACTTCGTCGATCCATTCCAAAAGCCTTCCACCGAACAGCCGACCAAATCCGTTGATATCCGGATGGATGACAACGTGCAACTGATGGGTCTCGGAAGCAGAGACTTTTTTTGCGGGAAGCGCTTCTGTCTTTATTTCTTTATTATTTTCCTTATTATCTGTTGTACTCATATTCTATAAACCTCACATTAATTTTTTCAGCCTAATAATGATCACACATCAGGCATGCCCTATGTTCCAATAATTCAATGACGCTGACGGGTACGGAGCATTGCGGAAATCAGCGTAAATGGAAAACACATAAACGTAGTATAACACATTCACGGAAAAAGTGCTATCCGTATAGGATTTTCGCTTTTGGGATATTCTATTTCGTATGGAAGGAAATTTTTTGAAGAAACGTTTATAATTGCGGGAAGCGAAACTTTACGAAAGGGGAACGGGAATGCTGATCAGACAATTATTGCTTATAGCAGCAGGAGCCAGTTACGGTCTGCTGTCGGCGGCGGGAGTGTTCACGGTGCTGGTGGCGGTGGGACTGATCCCCAGATTTGCAGGGAAAACGCATACGGCCCGCTATGTATTGCTGTATGAAGAAATGGTGATCTTCGGGACGCTGGCAGGGTGTTTTGTTACTGTTTTTCCAAAGTACAGTCAGTGGGGAAGCTTTTTGCGGGAGCAGTTTCCGAAGGAAATGAAGCTGTGGATGGCAACGGGGGTAGCGGCACAGGCAGTCTTCGGATTATTTTCCGGGATGTTTATCGGATGCCTGGCACTGGCTATCGCGGAGATGCTGGACAGTATTCCTATTTTTGCGAGAAGAATTTCGTTCCGGCATGGTCTGGGATGGGCGATCTTAGGTATGGCTGCGGGGAAATTATGCGGTTCCCTGCTGTATTTTGCAACAGAATTTTACAGGACGGTGCAATAAGTATGAAACAGCAGTTGGTTTATCTGAAATGTGACAGAAATGCGGAGGTTCAGGCACAGGATGTATTTCTGAAGGATGTAGCGGAGGTCCGTTGCCGGGACAAAGTACTGTCGGCAAAATTAAATGCCATCAAGGTCTGCCATTTTCCGAAAGAAGGAGAAAAACGCTGCGTGATCAGCTGCCTGAAGCTGGTGCGTCTCATGGAGGAGCTCTGTCCGGAAATAGATGTGCAGGTGGTAGGAGAGACAGATGTACTGGTGGAATGGATCAGTGTGGATCGGTACAAAGGCTGGCGGCAGCGGAGTAAGGCTGCGTTCGTGTGCCTGATCAGCTTCTTCGGGACGGCATTTACTATTATGGCATACCATAATGATGTGGGGATCAACGAAGTATTTACCGGGGTGTACCGGATGTGCATGGGTGCGGAACCCGGAGGAATGAATACACTGGAAGTGGCGTATTCTGTGGGACTGGCGGCAGGTATCATTGTGTTCTTCAATCATATCGGAGGCAGGCGGTTGACGAAGGATCCGACACCCGTGGAAGTGTCTATTAAAAATTATGAGACCGATGTGGAGAAGACGCTGATCGAGCAGGCGGGAAGAGAAGGCAGGGAGATCGAGGGGGATAGTTAGGGAAGCTATAAGAGCTAAAGGAAGATATAGGAAATGTCCGGAATGGGTTGACATAGTAAGAGGTGGAGGCTATAATCAATATCGTGATGTAATAAATTTGTAACAAATTCGTAAAAGGAATTTAACTGAAAGGTTTTTATGATAAAAAATAAGAAAAACAGACAGATAAGAATAATTGCAATGGGAATGGCACTTTGTGTACTGGCATCTCCGATGCCGGCATCGGCGGCAGAAAGCAGCGTTCTGATGGCATCCGGTGGTGTGGCGTCGGTTTTGGAAATGGAACGTTCCCTGGAAGAATACATTCAGATCGCCCAGGATGCGCAGGGAGCTTCCTGGGGATATACGAATATCGGTGTAGCCAATGTAGAGTCGGGCAATCTGAATATCAGAGCAGTGCCCTCTACAGACGGTAAGCTGGTGGGTAAGCTGCCCAAGGATGCTGCATGTGAAGTCATCGAGACGAAGGACGGCTGGTGCCATATCAAGTCCGGTGAAGTGGACGGCTATGTAAGCCGGGAGTTCTTACACACAGGACCGGAGGCTACGATCCGTGCGGCACAGCTGGTACATACGGTGGCAATTGCCAATACGGACGGACTGAATGTACGTCAGGAACCCAACACCTCCAGCGAGATCGTGACGCAGGTAGGACAGGGCGAGGAAATGGAATATGTGGAGACCGGTGCCGACGGCTGGGTGAAGATCTCCATCGATGGCGAGGATGCTTATGTGTCCCAGGAATTTGTCACAGTGGAGGAGAAGCTGGATACCGCTATTACCATGACGGAACTGCTCTACGGCCAGGGTGTATCCGATGTGCGCGTAGACCTGGTGGAATACGCAAAACAGTTCGTGGGTAACCCTTACGTCTGGGGAGGGACCAGCCTGACCAAGGGGGCTGACTGTTCCGGTTTTGTACTGGCAGTGTTCAAAAAATACGGTATTGCCCTGAGCCATTCTTCCAGAGCGCAGGCGAATGAAGGAACGAAGATCAGCGCTTCGGATTTAAAGCCCGGAGATCTGATATTCTACGGTAACGGTAAAGGCAACATCAACCATGTAGCAATTTATATCGGCGGAGGACAGGTCATCCATGCCAGCAGTCCGAAGACCGGTATCAAGATCAGCAGCTATAAATACCGTACTCCCGTGAAATGTGTCCGCGTGATTCAGGATTGATATGATTCGGGATTGATATAGGATAGAATTTAAAGTGTAAAGGCATTGCAACGTCTGGTGGCGGGCAATGCCTTTTTGGCATTTGGAAGGATGCTTTTATAATTGCGTTTCCATGGGAACTGTGATACTATTTTTATATGTCAAAGAAAGTGCTGGAATGAGTATAGCAGCAAATAGAATGAAACTAAATGGGTGATGGGTATGCGCAAAGTAGCTTTAATCACGGACGGTTGGAGACGTCTGTTCACGTATGCATGGCCGGCGGGAATTCTGCAGAGGATCCGGGAGACCGGGGAGGATGTCAATCTGTACATTTTCAACAGTACAGGTAACTGGAGCAGGGATGCCGGATACAATAGGGCAGAGTACAATATTTACAATCTGCCGGAGTTGTCCGATTTTGATGGAATTATTCTGGAATTAAATAATATCAGTTCTCCTGCGGTGCTTGCGGATGTGATCAGCAATGCAAAGAGATCGGGCCGGCCGGTGGTATCCATTGCCAATGAACTGGGAGATTTTTATTATGTGGGGATCGATAATTATTCGGCCATGAAGCAGGTTATCGCACATCTTCATGAGGTGCATGACTGTAAAAAGTTCTGGCTGTTAGTGGGAGCACAGGATAATTATGAGAGCAGCTGCCGCCTGCAGGGAATGCTGGATTATGCCAAAGAACATAAGATAAAGATCGACAAGGACGATATCTGGTACGGTTCCTTTGATTATAAGAGCGGACTGGAAGGTTATAAACATCTATGGGACCGGCACAAGGAGCTCCCGGATGCTGTGATCTGTATTAATGACAATGTGGCGGTTGCGGTATGTGAAGCCGCAGCGCAGATGGGATTTCATGCACCGGCCGATTTTCGTATCACCGGATTTGATAATTTTGACAAGGCTGGCTTCTATACCCCCAGCATTACAACTGTGGGACATATCCAGGAAGAAGCTGCTTACCAGGGGATGGATGTACTCCTACGGCTCTGGGCTGGGGAGAATGTACCAAAATACAATTTCACCGAAACGGAAATGCTGTGGCAGGAGAGCTGCGGCTGTGGAAAGGGTAGCAGCCGGGATGCCAGAGCGCATCTGAAGGATCAGATCATGTACAGTGTGGAGAGCGAAGAATTCGATGAGGAAGTACTCTCCATGGAAGCGGAAATGATGCAGTGCAATACGGTGGAGGAGATGATGTATTGTATCCCTCAATGCATTCCTTCCCTGAAATGCGATGCGATGTATCTTGTACTGGATGATCATCTGAATGCTTATAAAAAAGAGGCGGAAAAGAGTATTCACCTGGATGCAGCACCTTCAGACGAAGGTTTTTATGTACACGGTTATCCGAGGCAGATGCAGATGACCTTTGCCTATGAGAGAGACCAGAGGCTGGATCTGGACAGACAGGAAGTGGACGGAATCTTCCCCACATTTGACTATCCGAAGCCGGGACAGGATTTTCTGTTCCTGCCGCTGCATTTCGGAGAGCGTACGGTGGGCTATGTGGTCATCCGTAATGCGGTCTATCTTATGAAGAAGCAGTACCTGTTCCAGATCATGAACGCATTGACCCGTTCCATGGAGAATCTTCATAAAAAAGAAATGCTCGCATATATGAATAAAAAATTATCCTCGCTGTATATCATGGATACCCTGACCGGTATGTATAATCGAATGGGATACCAACAGTTAGGAGAGAAAGCCTTCCAGATCTCAAAACGGAATCATCGGAAACTGCTGATACTGTTTGTGGATCTTGACAGGCTCAAATATATCAACGACACGTTCGGTCATGAATATGGTGATATGGCCATCTGTGCGGCGGCCAGGGCATTGATGCAGTGCAGCAGCCGTGATGCGGTGCCTGCCAGAACCGGCGGCGATGAATTCGTCGTGGTACAGACGTATCAGTCCGATGAAGCCTCGAGAGATCTGGTCCATAGGATCCGCAGAACACTGGAGGCGGAGGGAAAAGCACAGAAGCTGCCATTCCCGCTGACCATGAGTATCGGAACTGTAGTGACGGATCCGGACAGCAATCTGACTTTTGCGGATTATGTAAAACAGGCCGACAGCCTGATGTACGAAGAAAAAGTACAGAAACGTGCTGCCAGAAAATAAAAAGTGTATTTACAACAGAAGATTATTGTGCTATATTGAAACAGTATGATTAGCCGATGCTCAGATTACGGACACTCCGACCTTAGTCTTAGTATCAGGCGTTTAAAAAACAGGAGGAAAAAGAAATGATTTCTAAGGAAAAGAAAACAGCCATCATGAACGAGTATGCAAGAACCCCCGGTGACACCGGTTCACCTGAGGTACAGGTAGCAGTCCTGACTGCAAGAATCCAGGAGCTTACCGATCATCTGAAGGAGAACCCCAAGGATCATCATTCTCGTCGTGGTATGCTGAAGATGGTAGGTCAGAGACGTGGTCTTCTGGATTACCTGAAGAAGAAGGATATCGAGAGATATCGTGCATTAATCGAGAAGCTTGGCTTAAGAAAATAATGCTGACTGGTGAGCGGGGTCTGCCGATTACATCGGCGCTCCGCTTTCTCTGTGCATGTGATGACAGATACTCTGTCATTGCTTTGGGTAACAAGCGGTATGGAAGTGAGCCCCGAGACCGCTGAAAAGGGTATGTTGGGAGAAACAACATGAATTTTTCAGTAGTTTCGGTAATCCTCCAGACCGTGGAAATATTTATTAAATTATTTATATCGTAGAGTGATAAGAGTGTCCCATGAGGAACACAAAAGATAAAGTCACGTACGATGGATAGGAGGAATTTATGTATCAAAGTTACAAGATGGATCTTGCAGGCAGACCTCTGGTGGTTGATATCAACCGTGTAGGTAAGCAGGCAAACGGATGTGCATTCATGCACTATGGTGATACCACTGTTCTCTGTACCGCAACCGCTTCCGAGAAGCCCAGAGACGGTATCGATTTCTTCCCTCTGAGTGTAGAGTACGAAGAGAAAATGTACGCTGTGGGTAAGATCCCCGGCGGCTTCAATAAGAGAGAGGGCAAGGCAAGCGAGAACGCTATTCTGACCAGCCGTGTCATCGACAGACCTATGCGTCCCCTGTTCCCCAAGGATTACCGTAACGACGTAACCCTGAACAACATGGTAATGAGCGTAGATCCCGAGTGTCGTCCAGAGCTGGTAGCCATGATCGGTGCTGCTATCGCTACCTGCATTTCTGATATTCCTTTTGATGGTCCCTGCGCTATGACCCAGGTAGGCATGATCGATGGCGAGTTCATCATCAATCCCAGCCAGGAGCAGTGGAAGAAGGGCGATCTGAACCTGACCGTTGCTTCTACCAGAGAGAAAGTGATCATGATCGAAGCAGGTGCTAATGAGATTCCTGAGGCTACCATGATCGAAGCTATCTACAAGGCTCACGAAGTGAACCAGACCATCATCGCTTTCATTGACAAGATTGTAGCAGAAGTCGGCAAGAAGAAGCACGAGTACACCAGCTGTGCTGTTCCCGCTGAAATGTTCGAGGCTATGAAGGAGATCGTATCTCCTGCGGAGATGGAAGAGGCAGTATTTACCGATGACAAGCAGACCCGTGAGGAGAACATCCGCGTGATCACCGACAAGCTGACCGAGGCTTTCGCTGAGAACGAAGAGTGGCTGGCTATCTTAGGTGAGGCTGTATATCAGTATGAGAAGAAGACCGTTCGTAAGATGATCCTGAAGGATCACAAGCGTCCCGATGGCCGTGCGATCACCCAGATCCGTCCTCTGGCAGCAGAGGTAGATATCATCCCCCGTGTACATGGTTCCGCTATGTTCACCCGTGGACAGACACAGATCTGTAATGTATGTACTCTGGCACCTCTGTCCGAGCAGCAGAAGATCGATGGTCTGGATGAGAACGAAGTAAGCAAGAGATATATGCATCATTATAACTTCCCTTCCTATTCCGTAGGTGAGACCAAGCCTTCCCGCGGACCCGGAAGACGTGAGATCGGTCACGGTGCTCTGGCTGAGAGAGCCCTGATCCCTGTACTGCCCAGTGAGGACGAGTTCCCTTATGCAATTCGTACCGTATCTGAGACTTTTGAATCCAACGGATCCACCTCCATGGCTTCCACCTGTGCTTCCTGCATGTCCCTGATGGCAGCAGGTGTACCCATCAAGAAGATGGTAGCAGGTATCTCCTGTGGTCTGGTAACCGGCGAGACCGATGACGATTTCGTACTGTTGACCGATATCCAGGGACTGGAAGACTTCTTCGGAGATATGGACTTTAAGGTAACCGGTACTACCGAAGGTATTACTGCTATCCAGATGGATATTAAGATCCACGGTCTGACCAGACCTATCGTAGAAGGCGCTATCGCAAGATGCCGTGATGCAAGACTGTTCATCATGGATACCTGCATGAAGCCTGCAATCTCTGCTCCCAGAACAGAGGTTGGCAAGTACGCTCCCAAGATCATCTCCATTCAGATCGATCCCGACAGAATCGGTGATGTAGTAGGTCAGCGTGGTAAGACCATCAATGAGATCATTGCACGTACCGGTGTGAAGATAGATATCACCGATGACGGTAAGGTATCTATCTGCGGTACTGATAAGGAAATGATGGATAAGGCTCTGGAGATGGTGAAGATCATCACAACTGACTTCGAGGAAGGTCAGATCTTCAAGGGCAAGGTAGTAAGCATCAAGGAGTTCGGTGCATTCATCGAATTCGCACCCGGTAAGGAAGGCATGGTACACATCTCCAAGATCGCTAAGGAGAGAATCAACCGTGTAGAAGATGTCCTGACCCTGGGAGACGTAGTAACAGTAGTATGCCTGGGCAAGGATAAGATGGGAAGAATCAGCTTCTCCATGAAGGATGTGGCTCAGCAGTAAGCTGAGAGAAATAAAACCGCTGTGGGCGCAAGCCTGCAGCGGTTTTTACGTGGTAAATTGAGAGTTAGTGAAATAATTGTTCTAAAATCCACGCAGAAAGGACTGCCCGCCCTGGACTCAGATGCTAGCTACAACTGTGGATTTTCTAAAGGAAAGTGGCGAAGTGCTTCTCATC
>ERZ827490.286-NODE-286-length-84483-cov-28.645366_pt1 | contig 84483 bp, 72 predicted proteins | sample MGYA00519770_ERZ827490 | MGnify/ENA primary metagenome ERZ827490 (study PRJEB31778, sample SAMEA3449324) | human gut metagenome | biome: human gut; feature: human-associated habitat; material: faeces | place: United Kingdom | collected 2010/2012 ... | reverse complement strand
TACGATTTTGACTTTGACCATCAATTCATAGAGACGGAAAAGTATGACGCAAAGCGCACCTACAAGAAGTTCTTGGGCTACAGTCCTGGCGTTGCGGTCATCGGCGACGTGATTGTCGGCATTGAGAACAGGGATGGCAATACCAACGTGCGCTTTAACCAGAAAGAGACTTTGGAAAGAATCTTCAAGCGGCTGGAGGCATCGGGAGTGCATGTTGCTCGTGCCCGCATATTCTGCCCCAGCTGACTTGTGGCGAGGGTAAAACTCCCACGAGGTCATCGATGGCGCTGAGAACTCTCTTTTTGAGGGCCTCCAGGCCTGCTTTTGCGAAAACGAGACAAAGAAGTCCCCTTAGGAACTTCATTGCGTTTTTAGCGAAGAAGCAAGCCCCTATCCACGTGTCAACCGTATTGTCAAGTTTCGCCCGGATGTCGTTCGCCCGGTAAACCCTCATGGATGTTCCAAACGTCGCCTCTATCTCGTTCCGTTCACATATGGCCCTTTTTTTCTCCTCGGCGTGCCTGTCGTTGCTCAAATTCTCCACATGCTTCACTATTAAGGCACCAACATTTCATGTCGCCCTTACAAGTTTTAACACCCCAAAGTAATCATTTAATCTAAACTGAGCAAACATTTTGCAAGTTAATTTCTTAGTTATCAATAATTTGTCTTAAATTAGTAGACCCTAAATATTAGATGTACGCTCTCGTTTTGCTACTCATACAGCTTGGCAAGCTCAGCCGTACGTTTTTTGAACTCTCTCCTCACTTCATCAGGACCAACAATCTCAAGACCAGCTCCCATTTGCAGGATACGACCTATAAATTCATTATTTAACTCCACATAGACTGTAAACTCGCCATATTCTCCGTCTTCATGCTTACCGAAAGGGATGGTTGTCTGCTGGCTTTGGTGTATAGGCTTCGTTTCTGTCAGTTTAAACATATAATTGTTATGAGCACGCACGCGAATCCTATATGCCGTTGATTCTTTATCATGAGTTACGCCAACAAGCTTCTTGAAGTATTCATCGTAGAATCCTTTTGGCGCTGATTGGTATATCACTCCATTACATGTTTTCGGTTTCACACTTATCCTATCCAAGGCTATTTTGCGAACAAATATAGATACACAACCTTCCTCATAACCGAACAAATACCACCTCCCATTGAATTCCTTCAAGAAATGAGGATGAATAGTAAGAATTTGAGATTCCTTATCGTATGGTTTGTATTCAATCTGCAGGACCTTCTTTTGGGTGATTGTTTCATAAAGAAATGGCAGCAATTCTATATTCGTTAGTTTTCTATCCAAGCTAGCACTCAACACCTGTTCGCCATCTTCCTTTTTCTTCTTAATCTCCCAAAGGTCTTGACATTCTTTGAAGAAGTATTCCAGCCATGATTCAGGAAAGAACCCGGCAGAGTCTTGACAGAATTGCCAATACGTTTTCAAATCACGGATAACCCTACCATAATTGTACAAGTCGGACAAGGGATCGTCTATATTGCCTTTATATCGAAAACGTTGATTGCGATTGTTACCTTCTACTTCTATGCTGCCTTCACCCACTTTTTCAGTAATAAGCTGCTTTATCTTACCGAAAGCCTTTTTAAGTTCTCCATAGTGCTCTTCTTTCGATGGATTCTCGCATGGCTTCTCAAGACAGTCACTCATGATATCTGCAAAGGTAACCCACTCGCGACTCATGAGTCGCTTGTAGATTGCCCGTGCAAAAATCGCCTTATAACTATCTCCATTAAAAATATTGCCTTTTACTTGACGCATCTTGCCAATTAATTAATAATGTCTAAACCCACCAATCCTTTACAGATTCCACGGCATCCTTGCCAAAAACTCTCACATTACCATAGACCTCATTCATGTTTAATATGGTCTTCAATCTTCCTGTTCCGTTTGTATCAACGGATACACAAGCACAGAAATTAGGATTCCCCGTTCCTGTAAAATCAATTGGTAATAAATACTGAAATGGATTTTCTAGTCCTTTACTATTTTTGTTGAAGAAATTTAACGGCAAATGGTTAAAATTATATTTTCCTGCACTCCGAATAGCTTCATCAATAGCACGTATCATAGCGTCCTGATATGTTTTAAAATAATCTAATTTGTTTTTAGCAGAATCTAAAACTACATCTTTAACATTGGTATAATTCTTTTTGTTACCAAATGAAATCTTTTTGTTAGGCTCTATTCCATAAAGAATTCTCATATAATCAAGAGGAATATTATCTACTCCATCAATCAAAATATGAAGTCTTGTGTCCATGTATTTTCCTTTTTGATTCTTGTCATAGGTGGTATTATTATCAATTTCTGAAAGTCCTTCTATTTCCTTTATTTTTTCAGGAGCAACATTTAATAAATTAAAATAATCCTTAACTGTTGACCTTACTGTTAAGTCGTCTAAGCATTTTTTAAAATCAGAATCTCGAAGTTGAGAATAAGTCATAACACATCTATTGATGTTATTAACATCTTGTCTTTGGCAAACTATAAACAATCCTTCTACACAGGCTTCATTCCTATATTTGCTATATAACCCAGTAAAGAATATTGCAAAATCAGATTTTGTATATATATTAAATAAAGTTGACTTGTGGCCATACTTAGGGGGTGCACTTAAGCCAGAAACAGAGCCTGACATATATTTAGAAAGCTTGTAAAAATACCAAAGATAATTTCGCAAGGCATAGATATTCCAGTATTTAAAAGAATCTTTTTCTACTATACGTAGAATTTTATAACATAAGTCAAGAACGTTTATATCCCGAAATATATCATCATCTAATGAAGTAGGCTTTTCACAAAGTTGCAAAAAACAAGAAAGTGAACTATAGTCACACTCACATATCTGTTCCATACAAATCATCACATTTTAAAGAATTCAACAATAACCTCATGCCAATATTTCCAAGAGAAGTCAACTGAAGGATGATAAATTGGTAAAACCTTAATTGTTTTACCACCTATTTTATATCTCCAAAAATTCATATCAATACTCGGCATAAATTTACCTTTCTCTCTATGTTCATGAGGCAAATTAACCAAAAGCCTACGTCCCCATACTATTACACAATCTGGTTGATACGTCTTTAAAATAGCAAAGAAGGGAATTGTTGCATCCTCATATCTTCTCGAATCACCAGCCATTCGTGGCCCTCGCAAGGGAAATTGGAGGTAATTATAAAACATTAAATGGTTCCAAATGCTTTCACTATCGAAATTTGGATCAGCATTAGACAATGCATGTTCAAACTTTAAGAAGGTTCTCATCCAACTATATCGTTCTTCTGATTTTAAATAGCAATCCAGAACCTCTCTTGTAAACGATGATAGTTCTTCATCACTCAAATCTTCATCACAATAGTGGCTTTCACCAAGAACCAGCACCTTCTTTCCCGGACATTCTTCAGCTAGTACAAGTTTTCCATCCTTGTCAAAGGAAATGCCATCCTCATAATTATCGCCTACAAAAGGTAGGAACTTGACACCTGCCTCTTGCAACTCTTTACCTTTTTTATTTTTATCGTCTTTAATCATATCTTGTTTATATGCTTATTTAATATATAAGTTTCTAATATGCAGAGGTGATTCCTCTGCCGATTGCAAAGATATAATATTTTGTTGGTTTAACAAAATATTATAGCTCTATATTAGTGCCACACGTTGGTGCGGCACTAACACTCTGTCTAATTTTATTCAAGCAGACGTTTTATCACTTTATGCCAAAAACTCCAGGAATATCCACCAGAAGGATGGTATACAGCTACGACCTTCACTCGCTTGCCATTGCTCAAGAGATAATATCCCGTAGCAATGCGATTTCCGTCCACTACGATATCGTCGCCATCCTGCCATCGTTCGTTTGGCATATTGTTCCATAGTCGCTTATCCCAAACGATAATACATTTAGGTTCATACTTATCTATAACCTCAAAGAAAGCATTGACAGCCTGTTTGTATTGCGCTGACGTACCAGCCTTACGAGGACCAGTCATCGCCACTTGCAAATAGTCATAGAACATAACAGAATCCCATATCTTCCGTCTCAACGCCCCATCGGTCATCTTTCCAACAAGCGACCGTTCGAACTTCACGAAAGTACGCATCCAATTCTGACGCTCCTTTCTCTCATCGAGAAAGTCACGGAGGACATTCTGCGTAAACTTTGCACACTGCCTACATAGACGGCAGTTGCCGCAGTCGCAGCAACCTCCGTCACAATAGTGACTCTCGCCCAATATCATTGTTCGTTTACCGAACAAGCCTCCTTTGGCATAATACTTGCCAATAAAAGGCAAGAAGAAAATGTTGTTTTCCACCGTTGAGTCTGTTTTAGGAAAGATTTACTCTCAATCGAATAATGAGAATATACCACGAACTACCGACGATCCCGCAATGCCACCGACTATGCCGCCAACCATACCGCCGACAACAGTTCCTACACCAGGGAATAACGCCGTACCAATAGCAGCACCGAATGTGCCTCCGGCATAACCACCACCTATTCCAGCGGCATTGCTGGTTGTGTTCTCCACAAACTCTCCTGCCGACATCTTGCCGTTGCATAGTTTCACAGCGTCAGGAACGGTCTGCACTGCCATCATAATGCCGCCAGTAACCATGTTGGTACGCATTCCCTTAGCCAATACGTTCTTAGCAGTTTGTCCCACAACCTCCTTACCTACAAGAGCAGAGGCTGTTCTTTCCACTACTTGCTGACCGACTTGCGTCTTACAAGTCGCATCAAGTATGGTTCGAGCAGAATGTGTAGCGGTAGATGCTATGGAACGGCCTACGGAGGTACGTAGCAACTGCTGTGTACCTACTCCCACAGCTAATGAGGTAGCCCCCGACTTCACCATTTGCGTAGAAGCACACTCCAATGCCTCAGCATGACTCTTGCCATTGCGCAAAGCATTGGCATAGCCCAAGGCAAAAGAAAAGCCACATGTGATGGAACACGACACCGATTGTGTCTTTATGTCAAACTTGACCGAATCCAACGTACCAGCCTTGGCAATGTTGACAGCCTGATCGTAGGTACAACTACCCTTAACCACAATGTCTTTTGCCATTGCAGGATCACTCACTCCAGGAACTTCGCCAGAGCGTATCTTGTCTTCCATCAGCCGAACACACTCTTCGTATTGCTCCTTGGGTACCTCCAACTTCATCTTACCATAACGATAGGAACCATCGGAGAAAGCTGCACCAATAGTCTTTGAAGGAGAGGCACAATACTTCGTCTGAATCTCGACACCGTTACTGATACGGTCAGCACCGTTTAGGCTGTTGTCACGACCTACCTGATCCACCCTCTTGCCAGAAAGGCGGTCAGCCATAGCATTGGCATCCTCTGCAGCCCATCCGTGTCCCTGCTTGTTGCGGTAACGCGGATACTGCATGTAGTTGTTAGTTGACTGTGCGCTACTGGTTGCAGACGCGCTGTTAATCACAGTCTTGATGTTGTTCTTTGCCATATATATAATGTTTAATAGTTATTCACAATGGTAAATCTATCTGCATAGCTTCCATACAAGCATACACCTGCATAGAAGCTATGCCAGATGACTTAGAAGAAAACGCGACCTCTTAGCAATGATGGAATAGTCCTGGTACAGACCAAACCAATGCCTCCGAGCACCGGAGCCGCTGGAACTAGTACGCTAGCTACTGCTGCGCAAGCACAAGCTACATGCACGGCTGTCATCACATTCTCACTGTTAACTACACTCTGTTTTCTCTTGTTTTTTGCCATGAATTGTTGGTTTTGTGTCAGCTTAAGCAAGCATATATACCCACTCGTTGCCAACGGTTTAAATAATTAATTAAATATAAATAGTAGAACCCAACGTTTCATGTATCCATACAACACAGATGTCGTTAATGTCAGTCATTCTGAATATCCTCAACATGTCAAAGAACTCTACAGTCTTTACGACTTGATTTCTGATGCAAAATTACTCATTTATCCTTTAATGGCAAAACATTCGAACAACAATATTGGTACCATTTAAATATATTTTCGGCACCATTCACAACAACAATATAACAGAAGACTTGCCTATTTAGGGTCCGCTAATTTATCTTGCCCCAGCTGACTTGTGGCGAGGGTAAAACTCCCACGAGGTCGTCGATGGTGCTGAGAGCTCTCTTTTTGAGGGTCTCCAAGCCTGTTTTTGCGAAAACGAGACAAAGAGCTCCGACAATGGGGCGGAGATGCGGCTGGTAGATGCTGATGATGCGGTCGGCGCAGCTGCGGACATTCTGCTCGAACATCATCTTCTGCTGCTCGTACATCTTGAATGCTGCCTCCATGCACTTGTAGTCATGGCGGCTGAAGCAAGAAAGAAGACTGCCCGCCTGTTTGCCCAGAAAATCGAGAAATATCTATGCTTTTCCCCTTATCACCTCCAATACCTTTCCAAGATGATAAGTAACCAAGCCATCCTCATAGGTAGTATCCAATACCTGAACCACGGCACTATCCCTCTCCGAATGATAACCCACATAAAACCTTATCGCATCGAAACGACGGAGATAACGCTTGCCATCAGCCTCATCAATATAAGTATATTTGTTAAGCGTGGTCTGCTTCAGCGAACGGTACTCCTCGGTCTTCACACCAGATACAATCTCCTCGAAATACTGTTTCTCGATAATCAGCGTCAAAATCTTCAAGCCCGACAGATTTAACTGAGACTCCTTCTTCTCTATCCGCTGCTCCAGACATTGCTGTTCCTTATTGTAGGCAAAGTAGATGATAGTGCCATTCATGATTTTCTGAATGATGCTGTCGATGATTTCTAGCGGAACCTGATACCACTCCGTAGCCTCATGCATCTCTCCCTTATCATCAGCCACCCTGAAACGGAAGTTCACCGTCTGCAACACCTGATGCACCAGGTCCTCAAACTTCAGGGAGTGCATGTTCACTATCTTGTAAGTGCTTACTATCTCTACAGGCGCCATCAAGTAAGTAGGCTCATGCTCAGCATTGGCCACACGCTCCTCCACCCGATTCGTAGAGAAACCTATTTTATAGAGATTCTTGATGTTCCGAATTTCCGGATTCTCAGATTTCGAACGAAGCACGTAGATATAACCCGTCACCTGGTCTTCCTGCTTCACATCCTCTGGATTGAAGAAATGGCTATCCGACTCCTCATGAGTTTCGGTGATGGCATAACCACTTGCCACCACGTTCTTGCGAAGTGTTTGGAGAAAAATATCCGACTCCGTACCATTTTCATAGATACAACGAGTTCGCGCATCCAAAGCCCTACTTGTACCTATTGCCTTCTCGCCCACTTTCTGCAGATAAACCATCTGACCATCTACTATATAGAAATGTCCTTCCTGCATATTAGTCGTCTTCGAGATTCTCTGCAACTGTCGCTTCCCGGTCTTCAAATTCTGATGCACCTGTTCGAAGAGAGGCTTAAACCGTGCAAAATCCTCACACAGTTTTCTTTGCGCTACATGGTCGGGCGCATCCTTCTTCTGAGCCATCACGCCTTTCATATCAGCAGGCACATCGAAGAGCTTTGCCTCCTGATAGGAAACATCCATCAAAGGGTCGTTGAATATATCTTCTAATTCTTTATCAATATTCATATCACTATATATAATAAGGTGAAAAAATATAGCCTATCCCAACAGATGATACTCATCATACTGTCTGAGGCTATCCGTTGCCTTGGTTCGCAGCGCCTTGAGCGATGTGGCAAGCAATTTTTCCTTCAAGCCACCGTCAGCTTTGGGTTCACTACCATGCTCTGCCACCCACTTGTTGACTTCGAGCAATTTCTGCGCCAGCCTGTCATCAGACGTAGGCGCCTTCGGTTTCGGACGCACATCCGCCAACAAGGGGTCATCAAATATTTCTAATAGTTCTTCTGGCCAATCCATCTTTTTTCTTTATTGAGTGTTAAGAATTGAATTACTTTTCCGGCTCATACTCCAATCCCATCATTTTTCGAATCTTCAGGTTCTTGAGTTTTTGGAAGGCAGCTGCCAGTTCCCTTACCTTCGGCTCAGGGGCGTTGATGTCTGGGCGTTGACCGTCATGTTCAGCCACCCATTGCTTATAGGGTCCCTTAAACAGCATCATCGCCTGCTCGATAGTCATATCGAATTTCTGTTCAGCCATCGTGTCCTGGATAATCTTCAGAGTCTGCTTATCCACATTCTTCGACAGCACCTCGTAAGCACGCTGAAACGGATTGATGGAATCAATCAAATTGATGCTCAACTGGTCGATGTTGATCATACGATTGGCGAGCTTGATGAGGCGATTACCTTCTGACTCCTTCTCCTCATCGTTTGCCGAAGCATCAAAATCGATAGGATTTCCCTTATCATCCACCACATCACCACCCTTGACAAGGGTATCAAGCAGCAGGCGCTGACGAACTTCTTCCACTTCGTCCTCGCTCAAATCCGGATACTTTTCACGAATCACTTTCGGAATGAGCGTTTTGGTGATGGTTTCAGCCGTAGTACTTCCGCTGATGGCTTTCACCACCAGTTCGTCTTGCAAGATAGAAGCCTTCAAATCATCCAACTGCTCCTCTACAATCATCTTCGTCTTCTCGCTCGACAAAGGTTTCAAGCCCTCTATCACCAGGGTACGGGCATCCAGCGGACTGCCCTCATCACTATCCACATCCTTCACCGTCTTGAAATGCCAACTAGGCGCCATTACCTGCTCCATCAGAAGCGAAGCCGTAATGGCTTTCAGAAAGTCGTTCACCGCCACCTTCACATCGGGCTGATTGGCATCAGGCATTCCTATCATGTTCACAAACTTAGCCGTCTCCTTACCTTCGCAATCACGGGTACATCTTCCGATAATCTGCACCACTTCGGTCAGCGAGCCACGCACACCGATGGTCAGACATTCCTCACACCATTGCCAGTCGAAACCTTCCTTGGCTGTACCCAGGGCGATGATAATGTCTACATCATCACGTTTCTTTATTCGTTGTAAATATCCCTGCACCAGGTTGCGGGTCTCGGCATGGTCTTCCACCAGATCAGCAACCTTCAGCAGTCTGCCGTCCTTGGTTCTGACGTAATAGATACCGCCATTGTTGTAATCCCGTTTCTCTACCTTACCGATGATCTTGATGATTTCATCCACCTCCGTGTATTTACCCAAACCGCTGGATGCACGGGAGTTGACACTCGGAATATGGATGATGGTCTTTTTGGTAGTATCCAGCACCTCGGCAACATGGTCGAGATAACTGCCGTGATAGAAGTGATAGCCCAAGACGAGGTTCTTGAGATAGCGATAACCATTGAGCTGCTGATAATAGTTGTAAGTAACCGGGAAGAAACGGGCCTCATCCTCTGCCCTCAACACCGGAACCCCATCACCCCGGAAGTAACTGCCCGTCATGGCAACGATATGACCGGTGGAATTATTCATCACCCGGCGCACAATGTCGCCCAATCCACTGTTCACATCAGCACTTGTATGATGAAACTCATCTATCGCCAAGAGGCAATCATTAAACTCCTCGTCACTTATTTCCTTCATGCCATTTCTAAGAGTAGCATGGGCGCAAACCAGGATATTGCTTTTATCTTGATGGAAGAATTTCTTAAAACGTACCGCCTTCTCTTTCTCGTCGGTCGTATCGCAAAGATTATACAGTTGCGCCACCTTCCAGTCGGCAAAGAAGCCATACTTCATCAGGTCGGTGTTTTGGAAAGAACGGCCGATACTCTTCTCAGGCACAGCCACCACAACCTTCTTGATGCCCTGATTCTTCAGTTTATCCAGGGCGATGAACATCAAGGCGCGACTCTTGCCAGATGCTGGTGGCGCCTTGATAAGCAGAAAGCGATGGTTGCGGGCTTCGTAAGCCTTGGCTTGCATCTCTCGCATACCGAGTTCATTGGTATTACTCGATTTACCCGTTTGCTGATACTTGATATCAACGATATTATCATTTATCTTGTTCATAAGCCATTCAAATATTATTTGTTAGCTGTCATTTTCTCGTAGAGTTTAAAGAGACATTCCAATCGAGCCTCATCATTTGGGAAGGGAGCGCCAGGATAGCAGCTTTCTACGATGGCATCCAGGTCCTCATGTGCAGCACGCAAATCCTCCGGCATCTTTTCCGGGTCGTAAAGATCTGCAAGTGTCTTCTCGGGATAGTTTTCACGAGCCAGAAGTACATTCGTTGCCGCCTCTTCTATCTCAGACTTTTTTGTGTCGGAGATGGATGGGAAGGGGAAAGTATTGTAGCAGAGAAAGATAGAATAACGTATTCGATTATCCAACCTTCCTGCATTATGCTTTGTCCACAAAATATGCATTTTAGATGTCAATAAACCAAAAACAAACAAATTTGCATCATATATAACTTGAGCTGAATTCGGTACAATCGTTTTGTCAGGAACAAAGTTCATTGGTATATACTCACGACTTTCAGAAGAAACTATAGGAATTACCAACGACATTTTATTGCATTCAAAGAATTCTCTCATTTGATGTGCTTTTTCTGCTTGCACATGAAGTGTTTTATCCTTACTATTTATTCTATATTCACGACATTTATCAATAGCGTTTTTAATTGGCATAATCTTTTCAGCTTCTTCTAAATCCTCATCAGATATCCAATAACAATACCTTTCAACTTGGTTTATCAATTCATCTGCCCCGATTTGTAAACGAATAAACTTTACCGCATTAGGATAATGTTCTAATATATCTTTCTTTTCCAATGGACTTAAACGCAAAAACTCTTTATCATTTGGCATATTACCACGTCGCATATAAGGTAACTTTGAAATCGATTTTGTTGCTTTCTTTACCATATTATCTACACTATCACTTAGAGTTGGAGGTATATAAGAAAGCTGCTTACATTCTACTTCATTATACAATTTCTTCATAGAATTATCACGCTTTCTTACACCTATAATTACAACAGATACACCAGCCACATTCTTAGCATTATTATTCCATTTAAAAACAGAATATGCAAAAAAGATATTCTCAGAATACTTATTTAACATATTATTCCATAAAATACTAACTTGTTCACCCAAAGTTATAGAATTTGTAGAAACAAATGCATAGCTAGCGTCACTATTTGCAACATACTCTGCTCCTTTTAAAAACCAACATGAGATATAATCCAATTTACGATATCCTTTGAATTCTTTTTGATTACCAAAAACAATATCCATATCAGCTTTATGCTCTTCTTCTTGGTTTCTACTCCCCAAATACGGTGGATTTCCAAATACAAACACTTCTTCATCCTTGGTATGTGGGCATACTACCTCCCAATCCATTCTACAAGCATTGCCACATTTTATCTGGTCGATATTATGCAAAGGCAAAGCGGCAACATTCACACCGAAATCGGCGTGAAACTTGTTGTTCATCTGATGCTCGGCAAGCCAAAGCGAAAGCATGGCTACCTCGTGAGGGAAGTCGAGAAGCTCTATTCCATAGAACTGCTCCAAACGGATGCACGAACCATCGATAAAATCGAGCATCTGCTCTGGCGTACATTTCTTGCGAAGATGCAGAATATCCATTTCGAGCAAGCGCAACTGCTTGTAAGTGATAATCAAGAAATTACCACTACCACAAGCAGGGTCAAAGAATTTCATCTTGCTCATTCTTACCATCAACTTATTGCAACCATTAATGATTGGTCGGCACTCTTTAATAAACTTATTTTGAGACAAAGCACTCATATCAAGCAGGTTCTTCTTCTGATCGTAAAAGTCCGTCAGTTTCTTATATTCCCCTCTCAAATCATCCATAAAGAGTGGATTGATTACCTTCATGATGTTAGGCACACTGGTGTAGTGCATACCCTCCTTGGCACGCACATCAGGATTCACCACCGCCTGAATCATACTACCGAAAATATCCGGATTGATATCCTTCCAATCCAACTCGCCGCTTTCGATGATAATCTTTCTAGCCTTATAACCCATCTTTGGGATAGGAATGTCTGAGGCAAACAGACCGCCGTTCACGTAAGGAAACTGATTGATTTCCTTGGTAAGTTCTTCCGAACGCTCCTTGTTTGGCACATTCATCACCTGGAATGCCTGACCTAGCATCTCGCCGAGATCGGAACCATCTTTCTTGGTAAATTGCTTGATAAAGTTGGTAAAGAGATTTTCGGCAAAGATACCTGTATCTTCGGCAAAGAAGCAGAAGAGCAAACGGGTGATGAAGATGTTAAGGTCGTGCAAGTCGTCATCACTATTATATTCGTTATAAGCACGAATCTCATCATGCAGTTTGGCAAGTTTCTCGGCAGCCTTCACATCGGCTGGGTTTTCTGCCGTAGTGTGTACTCGCTCTACGTTCATCAAAGGATAGAAGAAGCCAAAGTCGCTGTGCATCTTGACGAGTTTCTGCTCGTAAGTATCATTCTCACGAGTATCATAAGCAAGGAGGGTTTCACCATCGCTCACCGCAATAATCTTTGGTGCAGCCTTCCTTACCTGAGCATCAGCCTTCAATGCCTCCAACCTGGTGGTAAGATGCAACGTATCTATAGCCTGATAGCAGAACAGGCCTTTGATAAGCAAGCCATCAAAGGTCTTCAAGATACCCTTTCCTTCCTTGTATCTCGACACATCCTTTTCGCTTTTACCAAAAGCCTTCAGTATCTCGTAGCCAACCTCAGAGGCTGACACCACTTTAGCTTTGAACGATTCCAATCGGGATTCGATATCCTTATAGCTGAGTTGCAGTTTCTTTGCCATAGCTTCCGTTGCCGATGGAAGCATAGCAAAGTCTTGCCATCCTATTACTCCACCGATTCCCGAAAGCAGAAACCATCTGATTTTAAAAGATTATTTTGATTCTAGTCCAGCCTCATCGCACATAATGGATAGGATAACTGATTAGCTATCAAAAAGAAAGGCGTAGGGAATCTATCACTCGCATTACCCTTGCCTATTGAGGTCCTAGGAAAACCTTTGGCAACAAGAGTAAGAAGCAACAGAAACCTACGCCAAACTTGCATATGTAATAGCACAGGATGCACCCTATCCAAACAAATGGAAAGGGCACACCTATGCCAGTGCACATACACACATAAAGCGAAGGCGCCTACCGCTGTCTTCATCTGAATGCCTTTTTTGAAATTTCCTAGGTTTCAATAGGTCAGAAGAAAACGTAGTACACGTCTTTCTTAATTATGATAGGCCAAGTCATGGACTTTTACGTAGCCAGCGACTCATCGCCAGCCATCCACAGCAAGACGATTGCAAAAGTACGAAAAAGAATTGGGATTTGCAAGAAAGTCAGAAAGATCTTACAAATCCCAATAAAATAGTTGATGATTTACTTCTAAAGCAGGCATCTTATACTCATACCTAAGCCTCCAGATAGTTCATCATATCCACCAATGTATCGAAGTTCTTGACATTTCCCTCCTTTACATCAAGGATGGCTTTGTCTAATTCAGAATAAGGCGTTCTCATATGTTCATGCTTCCATTGCTCAATAGTCTTTTCATCTATCAAGCCCTCATCCCACAATGCATCTGCGGCATCAATCGCTTTTTACGCAAAATATCGACTATCTGTCGTCATAACACTATCATTTTAAATAATTACCCATGTTTTACTTATGAGTAATCAACGCTTCCATATCTTTGATAAAATTCTCTACTTTCTCAAAATACGGCAAGACCTCCTCTTCTGTAGCATCAAAGGTATCATCATAATCACCAGACTGCCGAAGCTCATAAAGACGAGAGAACAACTTTCCATAAGTTCGATCCAACAAACCTGTTGCAATAAATTTCTCTCCAACTAAATGTATTACACCGGCATGGGTCTTTGCAGTAAAGCCCTTGTCAAGTAACAAAGCAGAAGCCATATGGAATACAGTATAATACAAACGATTTCCCGTCAAATTCCAAAACTTCAATTTTGCCACACCTTTAGCCTCTTCAAAACTCTTATAAGCTTTTTCTATCCTGTAGCGTACAAGATCTCTACGTTGTTGACTCTCTAGCATAGCATCACCCCTTCCTCTTCAACATTATTATAAAAAGGACTGCCTTTTTTGCTGTTCCAATCCTTCATCGAATACACTATCGGATGAATCATCTGATTGATTTGCCAACCCAATTCCCAAAGAGGATAGGTATAATTGTCATGATCCTGCTCGTCTATCTTATCCTTGTTCAGAAGCACAAGGATGTCCCAGTCGGAATCTGCCTTGGCATCCCTTCTGGCCCTTGACCCGAAAAGGATAACCTTGGCATCTTTCGGCATAATCGACTCCGCTTTCTTCTGAATCGACTTGAGTACCTCGTCTTCAAGATGTTCCCTTGTTACTGTTATCATAACACTACCATTTTAATTACACCACAAAAATACGAAAAAGAATTGAAACCAACAAATATTCTGAGAGATTTTTGCATTTATTCCTTCCTCTTCACCCAAACCTTGTGGCTGCCGCTGCCCTTCGAATCTATCGGCGAGGTTTGGTCGGCGGTGATTTCCTTCAGCTCCAGGGAGGCGGCGGTGCGGCTCAGGTTGTTGATGCAGGCATAATCAGAGAGGGTAATGAGACCATTGGTTTCTATCACCTCCAGGGCACGGGCGATGCGTTCTTCCCTGGAATAGAGCTGCTTGCGAATCACCTTCACGCCACCCATGTCTCGCTCCAGGTCGCGATCGGTTTTATGCTTCACACTCTTGAGAAATTCAGGAGACGCCTTGAAGTTGATGTCCTTCACGCCCACCTTGCGATACGTCATCTTATCATCTTCACTCTGCATTTCCGTAGGCTTATCGTCCTCGAAACCGAGGGAGAGCGAGAAGGTGCCGATGCCTTCTATATTCACTTTGTAGCCCATGGAGAGCATTTCTACCAGCATATCAGCCACATCTAGCAATACTGCCTCCGTGGTACTTTCCGAAATACCACGATGGTAGCTCTGCATCCTCTTGATGAACTCTTTCCTGGATAGTGTCCGATTGGTCACTATCTTGGGATAAACTCTGCGCTTGCCTTCATTACGCATGTCAGTTAACTCTTGCAACTTGTACTTTGCCATACCGATTCCTTTCTTATTAAGATTGTTATCACTCCATATTGAGACAGCCATTACGGTCAAGAGTAATGATGATTGCTCCTCATCATAATAGTACTCATACCTAAGGATAAAAGTATTTCTCCCTCGATAAAAGTTTCGTTCAACGTCATTGAACAGATATTCAAAGACGTTGAATGTAGATTCAGTGACGCCGAACGCACATTCAACATCGCCGAACGGAACTTTCTACTAGGCAAAAGTACATTTTTTCCTAATAACAACCAAGACTTTTCCTAAGAAAATCTATCTTGACGGGCGAGGTTCCGCCCTCAGTCAATGCTCATGCCGAGCATACACGCAACAGGCAGACCGCCGATGAGAGCAGTCTGCCTGTCTAATTCTATTAATCTAAATGATTGATTGTCTAAAAAAAGTCGCTTGGATTATAGCGGCGAAGTGAGGATGAACTCGCGCAGGACATAGTAGCAGAGGATACCAGCGATGTAGCCGACGAAGGCTATCCAGGTGATCTTCTTCATGTACCACACGAAGGTGATCTTCTCCAGTCCCATGACAACCACACCGGCAGCAGAACCAATGATGAGCATGGAGCCACCGACTCCAGCGCAGTAGGCAAGCAACTGCCAGAAGATGCCATCGACGGCAAAGTCGCCAGCCTCAGCCACGGGATACATACCCATACAGCCGGCCACGAGAGGCACATTATCGACGATAGAGGAGAGCACACCGATGACACCCGTGACGAGGAAGTGGTCGCCATTGAAGGCCACGTTGAGTCCCTCGCCGAGCTGGGTCAGCACACCAATCGTCTCCAGGCAAGCCACGGCCATGAGGATGCCGAGGAAGAAGAGGATCGTACTCATATCGACACGGGAGAGCAGGCGCGTCACACGCTTCTGAAGGCCCTCGCGGTTCTTGGCGCGATGGAGATTGCGGTAGAAGACCTCCGTTACCGTCCACAACGTGCCGAGCACCAAGAGGATGCCAACAAACGGCGGAAGGTGGGTGATGCTCTTGAAGACGGGAACGAAAAGCAGACCGCCTACACCAACCCAGAACACGACCTTGCGCTGAGCCTCAGAGAAGTCGCTCTCGTTCTCCTCGCCCTCGCCATTGTCCTTGACGGGCACCAACTCGCCCTTGAGCTGATACTGAAGGATGAATGCAGGGATAATCATGGAGACAAGGCTGGGGAGAAGGATCTCGCTGATCACGCCAGCGGCAGTGATAAGACCCTTGTTCCACAACATGATGGTCGTCACGTCGCCAATCGGCGAGAACGCGCCACCAGAGTTGGCGGCAATGATGACCAACGAGGCGTAGATGATGCGGTCGTTCTTGTCGGCGACAAGCTTGCGGAGGATCATGACCATGACAATACTGGTGGTCAGGTTGTCAAGAACCGCAGAGAGGACAAACGTCAGGAAAGCAATACGCCACAGGAGCTTACGCTTGCTGCGCGTGTTCATGACGCCCTTCACCCAGTCGAAGCCGCCGTTCTGATCGACCACCTCGACGATAGTCATGGCTCCCATCAGGAAGAACAGAGTCGTAGAGGTACTACCGAGGTGGCGCTCGATGATACTGCTGATGAAGTTGGCGATACCTTCATGGCTCACCGTGCCGTTCGAAAGCACCTCCGCCACCTCATGGGAGATGGTGGGGTCGAACATAAACAGTGTCCAACAGGCCACAAACATCAGCAAAGCCACAGCGGCCTTGTTCACTTTCGTCACGCTCTCAAGAGCTATGCACGCATAACCCAGGACGAAGACGATGATAATCGCAATAGTTAGTGTTGACATGATTATTTTTGATAATTGATTTTCTGCTGCTTCACGGTCAATGATTGATGGGTGCAAATTTACTAAGATATTTCTCACTTACCAAATTTTATACGAAGTTTATTCAGAAAAAATTAGGTACTTAGCCGACTTTGTCGTACATTTGCAGTATGAATCAATCACGGGATATGAAAAAGAAGCATTATGACGTGGTCTGTGCCGTGGTGCGCAGGGGCAACGATTACCTTTGTATGCAGCGACTCAGAAAGGGCCCTGACTATGTGTCAGAGCATTGGGAGTTTCCTGGGGGCAAGGTGAAAACGGGTGAGAGCCGTGAGCAGGCCCTCCTCCGGGAGATCCGCGAGGAGATGGACTGGGAGATCTATGTCGGCCGGCAGATAGGACAGGTGGAACAGGAGTATCCCGACTTCACCATCACCCTGACGGCATTCGACTGCATGGCCCGCGACTTCGACTTCAAACTACTCGCACATATCGACTGCCGATGGCTTCCTCGCGAGCAACTGACCACACTGGAGTGGACCGAGGCCGACCGACTGCTCATCCAGCAGCTGCCATAAGAACCGTGAATCCGTTCGACTCTTCATCCATCAAACATCATCAACAACTCATGATTACTGTCAAGGTATCAAAAGAAATAGAATCCGTTTGTCCTCACTTTGTGGGGGCTTGCGTCGAGGCCCAGGTCCTGAACACGACTTTCTGTCAACCGCTATGGGACGAAATCAACGCCTTGGGCGAACAGTTTCGCAAGGATCTGACCACAGAGAGCCTGAAGCATCTGCCCAGCATCGAGGCCACGCGCCACATCTATCGTCTTTGTGGCAAGGACCCATCGCGCTATCGCCCTGCCTCAGAAGCGCTGATCCGGCGCATGCTGCAAGGAAAGCAACTGTATCAGATAGACACACTGGTGGATTTGATCAACCTTGCGTCTATCGCATACGGCTATTCTATCGGCGGATTCGACGCGGACAAGTTCCAGGGCGACACGCTCACACTGGGCATTGGGCGCGAGGGGGAGCCGTACGAGGGAATCGGACGCGGCACCATCAACATCCACGGACTACCGGTCTATCGTGACGAAGTGGGTGGCGTGGGCACTCCGACAAGCGACAACGAGCGCACAAAAATAGATCTCCATACCACCCACCTGGTCGTCCTCGTCAATGGCTATGACGGCAACGAACAGCGGGTGAGCGACAATGCGACGTTCATCCAGGGGCTCCTGCGCAAATACTGCGAAAGCGACGGAGGTAGCTTTTACTTGTATCGGTGACAATAGAATCGCTCAAGAAGAAAGAGGACGGGGAAAGAAAGTTGTTTTTTCATTATTATATATAACATACTGAAGTTTCGCAAGTGGTTCAAGAACGGGCTGAAGGCCCAAAAGCTCCTAGCCCAGGGCATCGCCCTGGGTATAATAGCAATCAGCAAGGCGCCCTGTAAGGGCAAAAGCCTTATATATTGCCTGGATTTTTAAAGCTTTTGCCCTTACAGGGCGACAGGTTTGCGTCCGTAATAACCCAGGGCGATGCCCTGGGCTAGGAGCTACTGCCCTTTTAGGGCGTGTGGAGCTTACATGCGAAAGTTGAGTAACATAGACTAAGGAGGAGTTTTAGACGTATGAATCCAACGAAACTCAAAGAGATTTCGGAACTGGTCTCGCAGCTTAACGAGGCTTCCGACGCATACTACAACGGTCGGGGAGAGAAGATGACCGACTACGAATGGGACGCAGCCTTCGACCGACTGAAGCAGTTGGAGGCGGAGACAGGCGTGATCCTGCCGCAATCGCCCACCCATCGGGTCAGTGCAGACAACCTTGTAGGACAGAAAGAGGACCACGAGTATCCTGCCTTGTCTCTCGCCAAGACGAAGAAGGTGGAGGACTTGGTCAAGTGGAGTGAAGGGAGACCCGTGTGGCTTTCATGGAAACTCGACGGACTGACGCTGGTCGTGACCTACGATGGTGGTCGCCTGACAAAGGTGGTGACACGCGGCAACGGCCACACGGGCACGAATATCACCCATTTGGCCAAGGCTATTGGCGGAATACTGCTTTCCATCCCGTACCAAGGTCACCTCGTCGTGCGTGGAGAGGCCGTCATCAGCTACAAGGACTTTGAGCAATTCAACCTCGAAAGCGACGAGGAGTATGCCAATCCGCGCAACCTGGCGAGTGGCTCCATGACGCTCAAGGATGTCGAGGAGGTGAAACTACGTCATATACGCTGGATTCCTTTCACCCTGGTCTATACAGAGGTGGAACTGCGCTCATGGGGTGCGCGTATGGATTGGCTCGAATCGCAGGGCTTCACAACGGTTGAGCGAGAACTGATAGTCGGTCCCAACCTCATCAACTTCCAAGAGGTCATCGACAGATGGACAGAACGTGTGACGGCAGGAGTGCAGCCACGAAAAGGCGTTACGCCTTTCCCCTACCCCGTCGATGGACTGGTCATCGGCTATGATGACACCGACTATGCGGCTACAGGATCGGTGACGGGACACCACGCCACGCGTGCAGGCTACGCCTTCAAATGGCAGGACGAGAGCGCGGAGACACAACTGGACCATATCGAGTGGTCGTGTGCCGCCAGCACCATCTCGCCAGTGGCGGTCTTCCGACCTGTACTGCTTGAAGGGACGACGGTGAAGCGTGCCTCGCTGTGCAACATATCTGAATGTGAGCGACTCGGCATCGGCGACAAGGGATCACGATTGTCCGTCATCAAGGCCAACAAGATTATACCCAAAGTCATTCGGGTGGTGGAGGCCGTGGGGGCTTTCGAGATTCCGAAGACTTGCCCTGTCTGCGATGCGCCCACCGTGGTGAGGGAAAGTGAGGTGAGCGGCACGCGCACGCTACATTGTACGAATCCCGACTGCCCTGCCAAGCAACTCAAAAAGTTTGCGCGCTTCGTCTCAAAAGAGGGAGTGAACATCGATGGTCTGAGCGAGCAAACGCTTCAGAAGTTTATCAATCTTGGATGGGTGCGCGAGTATTCCGACCTGTTTCATATCAGCCAACACGCCATCGTCTTGCGTGACATGGAAGGCTTTGGCACAAAGAGTGTCACCAACCTGCTTGCAGCCACAGAAAAGGCGCGCCAGGTAGAGGCACGCCGACTCCTCTTTGCCCTCAACATCCCGTTGGTAGGCCAGGACGTCTGCACCCGTCTGCTCTCTGCCTATCCTCTGGAGGAACTCATCCAGACGGCACGCAACACGCAGGACGACGCCGTCTTTGCTTCCATCTCGGGCATAGGACCAGAAAAGAGCGCATCGTTCGTCCGCTGGATGAAGGACTGCCGCCATGCGGAAATGCTTGACCACCTGCTTCCCGAATTGGAGATAACCCAGCCTGACAGCACACCGTCGGGGGCAAGGTGTCAGGGACTAACCTTCGTTGTCACGGGCGACGTGCATCATTACAAAAACCGCAACGAACTCAAGGCGTACATCCAAAGTCAAGGGGGCAAGGTGACGGGATCTGTTTCCAAATCTACTTCCTTCCTCATCAACAATGACGTGACAAGCACGTCGAGCAAGAATGCCAAGGCGCAGCAACTCGGCATCCCCATCATTTCGGAAGATGAGTTCATCGAGAGATTTTCTGACCAGGAGTCATAGGAACTAATACACAGAAGGCTTCAAATCATTACATTTGAAGCCTTCGTCATATACCATTGTCGGTCAAGGCTGTCTATATCACAAGCAGTCTTGACCGCTTTTTTTTACTGCTGCGACTGGAAGATAAGCAACTGGTCGAGCACCACCATGGCAGCCATGGCCTCGACGATAGGGACGGCACGGGGCAAGACACAAGGGTCGTGTCGGCCTTTTCCTTGCATGGTGACAGGCTTTCCCGCGACGTCAACAGTCTGCTGGTCGCGCAAGAGCGTAGGGGCAGGTTTGAAAGCGACGCGGAAATAGATGTCCTCTCCATTGCTGATGCCTCCCTGGATGCCACCACTATGATTGGTGAGCGGCTTGATGCGGCCGTCGTCTGTCGTGGTCCACGAATCGTTGAGCTGACTTCCCAAAAGGGGAAGCGCATCAAATCCCGAACCATAGTCGAAGCCTTTCGCGGCATTGATGCTCATCATGGCCGAGGCGAGGCAAGCCTGCAACTTGGAGAACTCTGGCTCGCCCAAGCCCGCAGGACAACCTTTGATGACACAAGTGACAGTGCCTCCCACCGTGTCGCCAAGAGCGCGAACACGGCGGATAAGGGCTGCCATCTCCTCGGCATAGGCCGGAGAGGGGCAGCGGACGGCGTTCTCTTCTATCAAAGATGGATCAAAAACATCGTGAGCAAGGTCCAAGGGAAGTCGGACGTCGCCCACCTGCGAGGTGAAAGCCGTGACGGAAATGCCGTGGCGTCGCAATGCCAATTTGGCGAAAGCGCCGCCTACGACCCGCGAGAGTGTGATGCGGGCCGAAGAGCGTCCGCCTCCGCGATAGTCGCGGAGGCCGTACTTCTTCTGATAGGTATAGTCGGCATGGGACGGACGATAGAGTGTGCGATAAGTAGCATAGTCCTCGGGGCGAGCATCCGTATTGGGAACAACAAAGCCAATGGGTGCTCCCGTGGTCTTGCCCTCAAAGATGCCACTCAGCAGACGCACCTTGTCGGTCTCTTTGCGCCCCGTGGTGAACGGGCTCTGACCTGGGCGACGACGGTCCAGCTCCCGCTGAATGAAGGCCTCATCGACCGCTACGCCCGAAGGCATGCCGTCGATGACGCCACCGACTCCCTCGCCATGGCTCTCACCAAACGTAGTGAGCGTGTAGAGTGTACCAAACGTGTTGCGCATTGCCGGCCCAAAGACTGATCATTAGTGGCAGCCGCAGCCACCACCTTCACCATCACCACAATGGCAGCCACCATCGCCGTCGCCGTCACAATGGCAATCGCCACCGTCGCCACAACCGCCACCGCAGTCACCACAATGTCCACTGCAATGATGCTGCTTGCTCTTCTCGACGAAGTCGTTGACTTCCTCCTCGGTAGCGGGGCGGTTCTCGATGATGCGTCCCTTGAAATGGAGATCCTTGCCTGCGAGCGGATGGTTCATATCCACCGTCACCGTGTCGTCGTCCACCGAGACGACATAGCCAAGATAGCGCTGACCGTTCTCATCGGCCAAGGGGATAACGGCGCCAGCAAAGACATTGGCCTCGTCAAAGACACCATCGGGCGAGAACATCTTCTTGGAGAGCGTGGCACGCCCTTTGGGGTCGTACTCGCCATAGGCATCGGCATGGGGAAGGACAAAATCGTAATCGACACCCGTCACAAACTCTGCCAAACGGGTCTCGAACGAGGGAAGGAGCATACCTATCTCTGTATAAATAGAGAGGGGCTGGTCCTCGGTGATTTGCTCTTTGAGCACTTCCTGACCATTCTCCTCAATGTACAACTGATAGGTTGCGGATATAAAACGATGTGACATTTTTATTTTCTATTAGTTTGTTATTCAAAATTGCACCGCATCAGCCCAACAGCGTCAGCGAATAAAGATAGACTACCGCGGCGGGAAGGGCCATGAGGGACGAGTCGAAGCGATCGAGCATGCCTCCATGACCAGGGATTACATTGCCACTGTCCTTGACGCCGATGGTGCGCTTGAGGAGACTCTCCACAAGGTCACCCCACGTGCCAAAGACGCAGACTACCAGGCCGAGCCCCATCCACTGCCACTCATTGAGGACATGGGGTTCTGCTCCTTGATTGACATACCACCCTATCAGGTAGGAGACAACCAGCACGAGCACGCCGCCTCCAATGCTTCCCTCCCAGGATTTGCCTGGGCTGACGCGTGGAAAGAGCTTGTGCTTTCCCAGCAAGGATCCAGCACAATAGGCTCCCGTATCATTGGTCCAAAGGAGCACGAAGACGCTCAGAGGCAAAAGCATATCGACCGTGAGCATTCCCTCGGGAGTGGTCTGGAAGGCCAGCACATTGACCATCGAGAACGGGAGGGCAATATACATCTGTCCGAGCATCGTGTAAGCCCAACAATGGAGCGGATTCTCATTCTTCAGATAGAGTTCGGCGATGAACAGATAGATAATCGAAAGAATGTAGGGGATGTATGCGCTGAAGCCTTCGACGAAGCCCATACGCTGCCCTGCCACTGCCACGAAGAAATAGACTCCCGCCGCCGTGGAAATAAAACGGTTGACACTGATGCCTTTTTGGTCATTGACCAGTCCGCTAAACTCCCATAGCGTCATGCCGGTGATGACTGCAAAGAGGACGACCATATAATGTGGGCGCGTGAAGCCAAGCACCATGATGGCTACAAAGAGCGCACCAAAGATAGATCGCGTGATCAGATTTTTCTGTTTCTCGCTCATCATTTCTTCTCCTTATCCTCAGTGTCGTCTTCTGCGTGGTCGTCTTTCTCGGCCTCCGCCTTCTCATGCTCCTCCTGGGCCTTTCTGACCGCCTCGGGCATGTTCTCCAGTCGCAACTCGTTCTTCTCTTCCTCGGCCATCAACTCCTGCGTGCGGCTCGACCAAGGACGTTTGCCGAAGATGCGCTCCACATCCTCCGCCATAACGACCTCCTTATCCACGAGCAACTGGGCCAGCTGGGCGTGTCCCTCCTTGTGTTCGTCGAGGATCTGCTTGGCGCGATCATACAGCTGGTTGACTATCTTCAGCACCTCTTCATCGATCAGACATGCGGTCTTTTCGCTGTAAGGCTTTTGGAAACCATACTCGCTGTTGTCGTAGTAGCATATATTGGGGAGCTTGTCGCTCATACCATAATAAGTCACCATGCTAAAGGCAGCCTTCGTGGCACGCTCCAAATCATTCATGGCTCCCGTCGAGATATGACCCGTGAAGAGTTGTTCGGCGGCACGTCCTCCTAAGAGCGAGCACATCTCGTCGAGCATCTGCTCCTTGGTGGAAATAGGACGTTCCTCGGGCATGTACCAAGCTGCACCGAGAGCTTGTCCACGCGGCACGATGGTCACCTTGATCAGCGGGTTGGCAAACTCGCAGAACCAGCTCACCGTGGCATGGCCAGCCTCATGAATGGCGATGGTACGCTTTTCGTCCGCTGTCATCACTTTGGTTTTCTTCTCCAGTCCGCCAACGATGCGATCGACGGCATCGAGGAAGTCCTGATAGCCCACTTCCTTCTTGTCATGGCGGGCCGCTATCAAGGCAGCCTCGTTGCAGACATTGGCAATATCGGCACCCGAGAATCCAGGCGTCTGACGCGCCAAGAGGTCCAAGTCGATATTCTTGTCGAGTTTCAGCGGCTTCATGTGTACCTGGAAGATAGCCTTGCGCTCAGGCAGATCGGGCAGATCAACACGTATCTGACGGTCGAAGCGTCCCGCACGAAGCAACGCCTTGTCAAGCATATCCACACGGTTGGTAGCCGCAAGGACGATCACGCCCGAATTGCTGCCGAAGCCATCCATCTCAGTAAGCAGCGCATTGAGCGTATTCTCGCGCTCATCGTTGCCGCCCATAGCAGGATTTTTGGAGCGTGCTCGTCCCACGGCATCGATCTCGTCGATAAAGATAATACAGGGAGCCTTCTCCTTGGCCTGCTTGAAGACATCGCGGACACGACTGGCACCCACACCGACAAACATCTCAACAAAGTCGGAGCCACTCATAGAGAAGAAAGGCACAGCTGCCTCGCCTGCCACGGCCTTGGCCAGCAAGGTCTTACCTGTTCCCGGAGGACCAATGAGGAGGGCACCCTTGGGAATCTTGCCACCCACATCGGTATACTTCTTCGGATTCTTGAGAAACTCTACGATTTCCTGCACCTCCTGTTTGGCTCCTTCCTGACCTGCCACGTCCTTGAAGGTGATATTCAGTTCGTCAGCCTTCTCATAGAGCTTGGCTTTCGACTTACCGACGTTAAAGATGCCACCAGCACCTCCGCCGCCGCCACTCATCCTGCGCATCATCCACATCCAAAAGGCGATGAGCAGCACCCAGGGTAGAAGGCTCAACAGAATGTCGGTGAAGACATTGCCCTTCTCGTTATTGTAGCTGAAGCCGGTAATCTTTTTCGTCTTAATGGCTTGGCCGAGAAACGTCTCCAAGTTGTCAACAGAACCGATCTCCACTACCACGTAGGGCTCGGGGCCCGTCTGCTTCACATGGGCCTTGAAGATATCATTGATATGCTCGGGCCGGACATACATCTTGAGCGTGCTCTCATTCTTATTGACGACCACGTGAGAGGCCCATCCCTTATTGACATATTCGACAAACTGGGTATAGTCCTTCTTCACGCTCACCGAAGTGTTGCCCAAACCTCCGTCCTTACCAGTCGCGAAGAAGGCCACGGCGAGCGATATGATGACCAGCGCATAGATCCAGTTCATATTGAACTTGGGCATACGCGGTCCACCCCCGTTGTCTGTATTCATTGGTTTTTGATTATCCATTTGCTCTTGGAAAAGATAAAGTTGTCAGTTTTCAATCCAGATCCGGGATTCTCGTCAGCTTCGCATCCTCCCAAAGATGCTCCAGGTCGTAGAACTCCCTCGCCTCGGGAAGGAAGATATGAACCATCACATCCACGAAGTCGATGGCGACCCACTGCGCCAGGCCCAAACCAATGCAGCTGACAGGCTTCTCACCCTCTGCCTCCCTGACGTAGTCGCCCACGCTTCCAGCAATGGCCTCTACCTGTGTCGGCGAGTTGCCTTGGCAGATGATAAAGTAACTACATACGGCTCCGTCGGTTTGCGTCAGGTCAGCAACGACAATGCCGCTGCCCTTCTTATCCTGGATTCCCTTAATAATCGAATCTACTAGTTTTTGAGATTTATTCATTCAATGTCATTCTATTTAAAATAGATTGCAAAGGTAAGCCTATTTGGGTAAACGGCAAAGGAAATAACTATTTTTAGTATAGACTGGGTCCAAAAATGGATCAATAGAAAAGGAGGGCGCCCGCATCAGCGGAACTACCCTCCCCCATTACTCTATGATCGCATTATTCTTTGTTCTTAGCGCACGATCGTGGTACGGCCATTGATCACATAGACGCCTGGACGGAGACCACGGAGCGACTCCGCCTGGAGAAGCACCTGTCGGCCATCCGTGGTGAAGACGTTGTAGCGACGGGCGTCAGTTTTGTTATCGACAATCAAGATGCCGTCGGCAAGACTTCCGATGGTGAAGTTGTCGATGATGATCTGCTGGTCCTCCTCCATCGCCTCGTCGGCCACAACCTTGAGTTGCGGGATGAAGTAGCGAGACTGGAAGAGCGAGTCGGGCAGGTCAAACTGCACCTCCTGCCATCCCTCACGGAAGTTCTCCGAAAGGTCGGCCTCCCAGACCACGTCTGTCTCCGTGCCGTTAGGCTGCTTGAAGTTGACAGAAAGGCGTGCGGGGACATCAGTCGGCGCCTTGTAGTAGAACTTCATCACGGGCGAGGTGGTGCTGGTGGCAGCTACCTTTCCAAACACGACGAGCGTTTGCGACGGCGTAGTGGCGTTGAAGCTGACCGCGCCATTGTCGTTGTCAAAGGTGTCAAACGTAGTGAAACCAGCATTCATGCCAGCACCGACATACATAATAAGGATGTGGCCACCCTGATTCTGATTGGCGAAACTCTGACGGTAGGGAAGCGCATAGGGCTCACCCACGAGCATCGACACCTTGCCGAAACCGCTCGATCCGAGGGTGTTGAAGGCACGGACGGCCCACCACTTAAACTGTTGTACGCCCTCGTCGGTGTTCAAGTCTTTGACGGTAAACTCCGTGGCTCCTCCACCGATCACGCCGATCTGGTCGTTGACGGTATTCTCGTCCTCCAGATCATAAATGCGGCAAGCTACATCCTTCTGGTTGATCACTCCGCCATAGAGACCCGTGACAGGCTCCCAATAGAGGCGCACCTGCGTCTGCTGGTCGTCGGCGTGGACGACGGGAGGAGCGGGATAGTCGAGGCCTGCGTAGGTCGTGGCGTCCGTACGCGCGCCCTGCCCTGCCTCGTTGTAGCAATAGATGCGATAGGCGTTCACGCCCTTGACAGCATTCTCGTCCACGACGCTCACAGCATCGCCAGGACGAAGGCCTCCCTCTTGCTGAGCAAGCACGGCGTCGCCTTTCAGCACCTCGTAGCGGGTGATGGCCGTCAGCTCAGCACCGTTGTACGTCTTCGTCGGAAGATTGAAGTCCAGCGTCACCTTCAGTTCACCCGTCTGGTCGGGCGTGACCTTCAGGTTCTCCACCTGTGCGGGCGAAGCAGGATCACAACCCGGGCTCACACTGACCGAGTCGATGAAGATATTGATGGAAGCCGGATTGGAGGTGGCGTGGAAACCGATATAATAGGTACCATCCTCGGGAGCCGTGATCACTTTCTCGAAGAGACGGTTCTCCGTATTGTCCAATTCGGTATCTTCGGTGATCACCTGATCCAGTTCTGCCACCGTCGTACCCTTGCCCCAATACACTTCCAGGTGCTCGGGGAAATAGGAGCGGGCTACACAAGCCTTGTAGCTGACCACATAGTTGCGACCCTTCTCCAGATGGATGGGAGGCGTGATGAGCCAATCGTCGCCACTATTCTCGGGGTCAGCATTGTAGCGTGCGGCTTTGTAGTAGCTATCCCACGACCAAGTGGAGCCGTCATGATTGGCATCCACGACGGTGTAGTTGTCTATGCCCTCGGGGAAGTCGTCGAAGAACGGCACCTCCAGCGGATCGCCCACGACCAGATTGTTGCTCAGCGTGCGCGCACTGGTCTGCGTCGTGTTGACGGCCTCGACCGAGTACTGGTAGCTGGTGAGCGCAGATCCGCTCGCCAGGTCTATCTGAAGACTGTTGGCAGTCACGCCCTGGCGGAAGGCCGTATGCTCCCCGCCTTTCACGCGATAAATATTATAGGTAAGGTTGCCCATGTAGCCCTCGTGGAGTCCCGTCGTGGGAGCGACCCACGAGAGTGTGGCCTTGTTGCCCTGGCCCTGCTTGAGCGTGACCTCCGTGGGAGCCAGCGGCTGATCGTAGCCGACATAGATCTCGGCAGAAGCCTTCGGGCTCGGTCCCACACTGTTCTTGGCCACCAAGACAAACTCCGTCTCTCCCTCTGGCAGGTTGCTCAACGTGGCATTGACCTTTGCACCTGGCGTAGCCTGAGCCGTGGCCACAACGCTGCCGTTGGCCTTGATCTCGTAGGTAAGCTGACCTGTCAGGTTGTCATCGCCATCAAAGGTCTTCGTGGGGAGCGTGAACGTGGCCGTGCCGGAAGTGGCGGGAGCATCAAAATGGACCGCAAAGTCATGGATGGCAGCAGGAGCCTTGTCTTCGGCCAACGGCGGCAGCACATTGAGCGCGAGCTGCTGATAAGGAGAGGCACACACGCGCGTGACAGAAGCATCGTCCAGGTCCACCGTATAGAGCGTACACTCACCGTTGGCGTCGGTGGCAGCCCAATAGAACACATCGGTCTTGGGATCGACGACGGCACCCTGGGAATAGGCCATTCCGCTGGCATCCGTGACACGGACTCCCGTCGAGCCGATACGGGTCTCCTCGCCCGTGGTGCGATCGATGCGGTAGAGGTCGCCATCGTCGGTGATACCGTAGCAGTCGCCCTGGCTGGTGATTCCCATCGCCAAGTAGAGATTGTCGGTCTCTGCGATCGTGGTGCGGGTCTTGGTGTCGTAATCGACCACACCAAACTCCCAGCTCTGCATCGTCTGATCAGTAAACTCACCAAACACCTCGCCCGTCTTGGGGTCGGTGGCGGTGGCATAAGCGATCAGGCTCCGGTTGGAGACATTGGTCACTTCTCCATCATACTCGCCCGTCTCCAGGTCGAACCACCCGTACCACAGGAAGATGATGCCATACTCGATCATGGACTGGTCGAGATAAAGTCCGCAAAGTTTGCCGTCCTTGATGGTGGATCCAGCATTGAACAGCGACTTGTCAAACGGCGCGTAAGTGGTCACGTCGGTGGGCGTGGCCGGATCATAGGACATCAGTCCCATGTAGTCGCCCAGTGCATTGGCGTAAAACACGGAATGCTGCGGTGCCTTCAGCACCTGACTTGCCTGGCGGGCCTTGCGACTCTTGGTCCCTGTAGCTACAGGGGGCACGCTACCCTTACCGTGGTTGACCAACTTGCTGAACTTGAAGTTCTTGGGTACATGGATGGCTCCCGCACCCCAACCGTCGCCCTCGCCAACGGCCTGCGCGCAGATCGGCAGAGCCAGCGTCAGAGCTACGAGCAACAATGCAAAACGATGAATACGTTTCCTCATGATGTGTTGTCTAAAAAGTATTCTATGTGCCCTGGAGTCGCCAACGATAGTCTTTAATTACGTCTCTCCAAAGGCGTTAACGGCTTCAAAATTACACAAAAGAATCGAAACAAGCAAAAGATATGGGTGTTTTTTCTAAAACAAAGCCGGAACTAGCTCGAAACAAAGCCGAAACTAGCCCGAAACAAAGGCTAACGTTTTACCCACAACTAACAAGGCAGAGGGAATGGGCCCCTACGGAGGAGCACGTTCCCTCTGCCTTGTTGCGTTTCAATTTGCGAAAACGCAAAACAGTCTGTCAGGCCTCAGATGCTATCCATCATGACATCTTCGTCGTCCTGCGCTGGCTCATCCTGATGGCCTTGGCGTCCGAACAACTCTCCCGCCAACTCGTCCATCAGTCCGCCCATAGCTTCGTCAAGCATGCGGCCAATGGGCTGGGTGATGCTCTCGCGCACTTTCTGCTTGACATTTTCCTCCAAGCGCCGCTTGGTCTCCTCCGCATAGCGATGAGCCAATTGCTTGAGCGACGACTTGTCGATGGTGAACACATGGCCCAGCACACCCACAGAGACCACGGGAGCCTTGTCGGCGTAGTGGATGCGCCCCAGCGAACAGACCAAGTAGTTGTCCACCGTGAGCGCGTTGCCGACCACCATCGTCACCACCTGGCGGGTGGCACCTCCAGCCAAGGACTTCATGGCCGTCGAGAAGGGATCGTCGGAGTCTATGGAGTCGATCTGCAGGGCCTCGCCCATCGTTTCCGCCACTACACCCGAGATGGCCTCGGCGTGCTGCTCGGGTTTCGGACAAGTGGCCACCAGCAGTCCTGCCAACAAGAGCAACATCGCCAGCACCACCCACAAACAACCACCCCGATGCTTACGGGATCCACGGTCAACGGATGGAGGAACGGTGCGCTCGCTCTCAGGCTGCGCGGAAGGCTGCGGAGCGTAACCTTGGACCACATCGGGGCCCTCCCCTATCCTTTCGCCGACGATAACTTGCTCCCCACCCGAAGCATTGCTTACCCCCGGGTCCGAGGGACAGCTTACGCCAGGATCTGAGGAAATATTAACCCCTGAGTCCATGATCGGTTGAGACTGCTGCGCAGCCGTCTGCTGACGGAGAATCGGTCGAAGCGCTTCCACCTGCCAGGCGGGTTGCCATGATCCGCCATCAGCAGCCATCACCAACGACTCCGCACCGATGCCACGAGCTGCCAACTCGGCCACGCTGTAAGGGCCACGCTTCTCGCTGCCCACACTAAGATAGTATTCCATTTTTCTATTTCCTTATCTGTTTTTTGAGACCAATAAGACACGATTTGCCACCTCTACCGGACAATACGGACTCCTCAAGACGGCAAGTTATCTTTTTGGCGTGCGAATGTAAGTAGAAATAATGAATACACCAAAAATCGCTGGTTATATTTTGCTTTTTTAAGCATAAGGACTCTTTTCACCCTGCCAAAAACCAGATTTCGCATGCAATCTGGGAGGCCAATGGATGGAAAGGAAATAAAAAAACGCTTGAAAATACCAAAAAATGGGTATCGCTTGTTTGTGGTATGAGATTTTTTCATTACCTTTGCGAAACAAATAATACAGTATAGAAAACAACCATACCAAACAGCTGAAGAATGTTTGAGAATCTAAGCGACCGACTTGAACGGTCATTTAAGATACTGAAAGGTGAGGGAAAAATCACCGAGATCAATGTCGCCGAGACGCTGAAGGACGTGCGCCGCGCGCTGCTCGATGCGGATGTCAACTACAAAGTGGCCAAGAGTTTCACGGACGACGTGAAGCGCAAAGCATTGGGCATGAACGTGCTTACTGCCGTCAAGCCAGGCCAGCTCATGGTGAAGATTGTCCACGACGAGCTGGCTGAGCTCATGGGTGGCGAAACCGTTGGCATCAAACTGACCAACAAGCCCGCCATCATCCTGATGAGCGGTCTGCAAGGTTCGGGTAAGACCACGTTCAGCGGCAAGCTCGCCAACATGCTCAAGCAGAAAGACCACCGCAAGCCCCTGCTGGTGGGTTGCGACGTGTATCGTCCTGCCGCCATCGAGCAGTTGCGCGTGGTGGGAAGCCAGATAGACGTGCCCGTCTATGCTGAGGACGACAACAAGAACGTCAACGAGATAGCAGACCACGCCCTCCAGGAGGCCAAGGCGAAAGGCTACGACACGGTGATCATCGATACCGCCGGACGCTTGGCAGTGGACGAGCAGATGATGGCCGAGATAGAAAGCTTGAAGAATCATGTTCGTCCCGACGAGACCTTGTTTGTCGTCGACTCCATGACGGGACAGGATGCCGTCAACACGGCCAAGACCTTCAACGACCGCCTGGACTTCGACGGTGTGGTGCTGACCAAGCTCGACGGCGACACCCGCGGCGGTGCCGCGCTGAGTATCCGCACGGTGGTGACCAAGCCCATCAAGTTTATTGGTACGGGCGAGAAGATGGAAGCCATCGACCTGTTCCACCCAGCCCGTATGGCCGACCGAATCCTTGGCATGGGCGACGTGGTCTCGCTGGTGGAGCGCGCCCAGGAGCAATTTGATGAGGAAGAAGCCAAACGACTGGAGAAGAAGATTCGTAAGAACCAGTTCGACTTTAACGACTTCTACAATCAGATCCAGCAGATCAAGAAGATGGGCAACATCAAGGAGTTGGCCAGCATGATCCCTGGTGTGGGCAAAGCCATCCGCGACGTCGATATCGACGACAACGCCTTCAAGGGCATCGAAGCCATCATCCAGAGCATGACCCCGCAGGAGCGCACACATCCCGAGGTGCTCAACACCTCACGCCGCCGCCGTATCGCGTCGGGATCGGGCACGAGCATCCAGGAGGTGAACAAGCTCATCAAGCAGTTTGACCAGACCCGCAAGATGATGAAGATGGTCACGGGTGCCAACATGAAGGGCATGATGGGACGAATGAAAAACATGAAGGGCACAGGTATGCCCCCCATGAATTAGTCCTCGTGCATTATTATATGGTTCGCGCGCGTTCATTATATATAGTATAAACGTACATACGGCAGCATCGTATTGCGGACATACTGTGATGGCGCGCCAACCATTCAACTAAAAACCAAACAGAATTTTCCCCTGCCTCGCCCCTCACGGGAGGGACAGAACGAAAGAAATAGATTATAAACGCGGGGACGCGAGACCATCCGTAGCCCACACCTTAGGAAGGGCTGGACGAGCCAACGTGTTCCCATAACAACACCTAACCATATGGAACTGATTGACGGTAAAGCTACTGCAACGGCCATCAAGGCCGAAATTGCCGACGAAGTGAGCAAGATTGTCGCCGCTGGTGGCAAACGTCCTCATCTGGCCGCTGTCCTTGTAGGACACGACGGCGGCTCTGAGACGTACGTGAAAAACAAGGTTATCTCCTGCGAGCAGTGCGGTTTTACCTCGACGCTCATCCGCTATGAGGATGACGTGACGGAGGAAGAGCTGCTGGCTTGTGTTGACCGCCTCAACAAAGACGAGGATGTGGATGGCTTCATCGTTCAGCTGCCGCTGCCGAAGCATATCGACGAGCAAAAGGTCATCATGGCTATCGACTACCGCAAGGACGTGGACGGTTTCCACCCCATCAACGTCGGTCGCATGGACATCGGACTGCCTTGCTTCATCTCTGCCACTCCGCTGGGCATCATGACCCTTCTGGACCGTTACAATATCAAGACTTCTGGCAAGAAGTGTGTCATTCTCGGACGCAGCAACATCGTCGGCAAGCCGATGGCCTCGCTGATGATGCAGAAGTGCTATGGCGACGCCACGGTCACGGTTTGCCACTCCCGCTCGGCCACGCTGAAAGAAGAGTGCCGTGAGGCCGACATCGTCATCGCCGCCATTGGCCGTCCCGAGTTTGTCACGGCCGACATGGTGAAAGAAGGCGCTGTCGTCATCGATGTCGGCACGACGCGCGTGCCCGATGCGACCCGCAAGAGCGGCTTCCGCCTCTGCGGCGACGTGAAGTTTGACGAGGTAGCTCCGAAGTGTTCCTACATCACGCCCGTACCGGGCGGCGTTGGTCCCATGACCATCTGCTCGTTGATGAAGAACACCTTGGCAGCAGGCAAGAAGGAGTACTATAAGTAATGGAGCCCATGACTGCCGAGGAATGGTATCAGAAAGGTAACGAATATCGCAAGCAGGGCGACTGGAAACACGCCATCGACTGCTACTTGGAAGCCATCGAGCTCGACGCCGAGTCGCCAGCCGTGGAAGCCAAGAAGATGATCGACGACATTCTGAACTTCTATCATAAAGACGCATATAATCCCTAATCAAGGCCGCTCGGGGCGGACGCAGCTCTGTCCCAACGACTTAACTAAAAAATTCAAATCAATATGAGCAAGATTAAAGGTGCGATTGTGGTCGACACCGAGCGTTGCAAGGGATGCCAACTGTGCATCGTTGCATGCCCGAAGGATGTGATCCAACTGGCACAGAAGAAAGTCAACGTTCACGGCTATCCGTACGCGGAGCCTGTTTTCGCCGACAAATGTATTGGCTGCGCTTCATGCGCCATTGTTTGCCCGGACGGATGTATTACTGTTTATAAGAAAAAAGTGGAGGAATAAGGTATGGCTGAGAAAGAAGTAAAATTGATGAAGGGTAATGAGGCTATCGCACACGCGCTGATTCGCTGCGGTGCCGACGCCTTCTTCGGATACCCTATTACCCCGCAGACAGAGATTATCGAGACCCTCTCCGCCCTGAAGCCTTGGGAGACCTCCGGCATGGTAGTAGTCCAGGCTGAGAGCGAGGTGGCCTCTATCAATATGGTCTATGGTGGCGCTGGTGCTGGTAAGCGTTGCGTCACGACCTCCTCCTCACCGGGTGTATCCCTGATGCAGGAGGGCATTTCCTACATGGCTGGTGCCGAGATTCCTGGTGTCATCGTCAACGTGCAGCGTGGCGGTCCTGGTCTGGGTACGATCCAGCCTTCACAGTCCGACTATTTCCAGTCCACTCGTGGTGGTGGCAACGGCGACTACTATGTCATCGTGCTTGCCCCGAACTCTGTCCAGGAGATGGCAGACTTCGTAGACCTTTCCTTCGAGCTGGCGTTCAAGTATCGCTGCCCGGCCATGATTCTCTCCGATGGTGTCATCGGTCAGATGATGGAGAAGGTCGTTCTCCCCGACGAGAAGCCTCGCCTCTCTGACGAGGAGGTGAAGAAGCGCTACCCGTGGGCCACCTTCGGCCGCACGCCGGATCGCGATCCGAACATCATGACTTCCTTGGAGCTGAAGCCCGAGGTGATGGAGGAGCGCAACCTCGCCCTCCAGGCCAAGTATGAGGAGATCCGCAACAATGAGGTTCGCTACGAGACTCAGCAGTGTGAGGACGCCGACTACGTCATCGTCAGCTTCGGTTCTGCCGCCCGTATCGGCGAGAAGGCCATGGAGTTGGCCCGCGAGGAAGGCCTGAAGGTAGGTATCTTCCGTCCGATCACCTTGTGGCCGTTCCCGACCAAGCAGATCGAGGAGCTTGCCAAGAACAAGAAGGGTATCCTCGTGAGCGAGTTCAACGCCGGCCAGATGGTCGAGGATGTCCGCTTGGCTGTCAATGGTGCCATCCCCGTGGAGCACTTCGGCCGCCTGGGTGGTATCGTTCCTTCACCCGAGGAGATTGTTGACGCACTGAAAACGAAGTTGGTAAAATAGTCGAATCAAATGGATAACCGGCTATCAACCGGCTTTCCCTTAAAAAGAAGAATCAAATGGCAAACGACATTATTGCACCAGAGAATCTGGTATATAAGAAACCAAAACTGATGAACAACGTCCCGATGCACTACTGTCCGGGATGTTCTCACGGTGTAGTCCATAAGCTCGTGGCCGAGGTCATCGAGGAGATGGGCATGGAGGACAAGACCGTCGGTGTATGCCCGGTAGGTTGCTCCGTGTTCGCATACCGCTACCTCGACATCGACTGGTCTGAGGCAGCCCACGGACGCGCTCCCGCTGTGGCTACGGCTATCAAGCGCGTATGGCCCGACCGCCTGGTGTTCACCTACCAGGGCGACGGCGATATGGCTTGTATCGGTAGTGCTGAGACACTCCACGCCCTCAACCGTGGCGAGCACATCACGATGATCTTCATCAACAACGCCATCTACGGTATGACGGGTGGTCAGATGGCTCCCACCACGCTGATCGGCCAGAAGACCGTCACGTGCCCCTACGGCCGCGATCCGAAGATCCACGGCTGGAACCTCAACATCACGGAGCTGGCAAGCCACCTCAAGGGTACCCGCTACGTCACACGCCAGAGCGTTGACACCGTAGCCTCTATCCGCCAGGCCAAGAAGGCCATCCGTAAAGCCTTCGAGGCCAACATGGCTGGCAAGGGAAGCTGCCTCATCGAAATCGTGGCAACGTGCAACACGGGCTGGAAACTCTCACCGGTCAAGGCCAACGAGTGGATGCGTGAGAACATGTTCAAGGAGTACATCAAGGGTGACATGAAGGACACCCTCGACCAGGAGATTCCCGAGCTCTAATCATCATTCCTTCTCTTAACACAAGAAACAGCAATTATGAAAACAGAAATCATTATCAGCGGTTTCGGAGGACAGGGTTGCCTCTCAATGGGAAAGATTCTGGCTTACTCCGGACTGATGGAAAATAAAGAGGTGACGTGGATGCCGGCCTACGGTCCTGAGCAGCGTGGTGGTACGGCCAGTGTGACCGTTATCGTCAGCGACGAGCGCATTTCCTCACCGATTCTCAGCAAGTACGATGTGGCTATCGTCCTCAACCAGCCTTCCCTCGACAAGTTCGAGTCAAAGGTGAAGCCGGGCGGTATCCTCATCTACGATGGCAACGGTATCATCAACCCGCCGACCCGCAAGGACATCACGGTCTATCAGATTGATGCTACGGACAAGGCTGCCGAGATGAAGAACTCCAAGGTGTTCAACATGATCGTTTTGGGCGGTCTGCTCAAGGTTTGCCCCGTTGTGAGCACCGAGGGCTTGAACAAGGCTCTCTTCAAGTCGCTCCCGGAGCGCCACCACAAGCTCATTCCTCTCAACATGGAGGCCGTGAGCGAGGGTATGAAGATCATCGAGAAGAAGGAGATCTAATTCAAGACAAGATAGACAGGGAAGGCTCTCAAGGTTTGGCATTCCAAGGTTTCATCCTTTGCCCTGTCCCGTAGAGCCTGCTCGATATAGATACAAGGGAGAAGAAACGCCGCATCCATCTTGGCGCTTCCTCTCCCTTGATCTATATTCATTACCCTTGATTTATAAAGATGTTTTCTCGCCCTTGTCCTATAAAAGGAGCTTCTGGGTGATATAGAGACAATATGTAAAGTTGCCTCGTCCGGAAAGGGAGAAAGTGTTCGGTAATTCCCCTATTCTCATAGGTTTTTCCCTATTTATGATTACCAAACGTCTTTTTACCCCCTAAATATTTGTTCATATCGGTTTTTTTTCTTTACTTTGCACCCGAAATGATTGAGAGAATAAACTTTCATAACATAAAATTTTAAATTTAGAGAGACATGAAAAAGTTCGTTTTGATGATGGCCTCTGCGCTTTTCGCAGTTTCGGCATCAGCACAGACTGTGCAGGAAAGCAAGACTTTCGACAACTTCTACGTCGGTATCAATGGTGGTCTTTCAACCAAGACAACTGGCCACAAGTGGCTTAGCGGTCTGAACCCCAACGCCAGCCTCCGCATCGGCCGTTGGTTCACTCCGGTCTTCGGTTTGGCTGCTGAGGGAACAGCATACTTCAACTCAAAGGCATGGGTTCCAGAGCCTGTCCGCAAGCCGCACACGGTTGTCACCTATAGCAACGTGAGCCTGCTCGGTACCATCAACGTCAGCAACTGGGTTGCTGGCTACAAGGGCGAGCCGCGTCCCTTCGAGGTGATCGCAGTAGCTGGCCTCGGCTGGGGTCACGCCTACGGTCCTGGTGAGTCTTTCCTCGAGAACAACGACCAGCTCACCTCTAAGTTGGGTCTCGACTTCACCTACAACTTCGGTTCCAACAAGGCTTGGCAGCTCTACCTCGAGCCGTCTATCAACTACGCTGTCGCTGGCACGCACGCCACTGGCTTCGATGATGACACCGACTACAACCTCAACCGCAGCGCCTTCCAGCTCAACCTCGGTATCAACTACAAGTTCGGCAACAGCAACGGCACGCACAACTTCGTGATCGTTACTCCGCGCGACCAGGCCGAGATCGACGCTCTCAACGCTCAGATCAACGAGCTCCGCAACCGCAAGCCGGAGGTGATCGAGAAGGTTGTTGAGAAGCGCGTAGAGGTTCCTGCTCCCGCAGCTAAGACTGTCAGCGTTTCTGACCTCATCTTCGTCACCTTCGCTCAGGGCAAGTCTGCTCTCACCAACGACGCCAAGAAGGCTCTCGACGCTGTCAAGGAGGGTTCACACGTTCAGGTTGTCGGTACTGCTTCTCCTGAGGGTTCTAAGGAGATCAACGACCGTCTGTCTCAGGCTCGTGCCGACGTGGTCGCTAAGTACCTCAAGGGTCGTGGCGTGATCGTCGACGAGGCTACTGGTAAGGGCGTTCAGGGCACTACCTCTAACCGTCTGGCTATCGTTTACGTCAAGTAAGCATAGACAATAGACAGAAGATTACACCAAGGGACCGTTCCCTTCAAGTAATATCACATCGAATCCCCAGTGCGGTCATCGTACTGGGGATTTTTGTATCAACACTCGCCTTAAGTCTTTCCCCTCCATCCTACTCCACTGGATAATAATCCTGTCAAGTACACAGTAAATCGAACAGGAATACACGTCCAACCACTTATACACAACAAGCCCGTCACCACTATATTCGGAGGGCGACGGGCTCGTTGCTTGACGTACTCGTTGTTTTTATGTACTTGTAATTTTATGTAGGAGTATAAGGATTATAAGCCGAAGAAACCTTATGCTTCCTTCTTCTCCTCGGTGTCAGCCTTGCGGCGGGTACTGCGCTTGCGCTTCGGCTTCTCAGCCTTTCCGTTCTCCACCTTGACGCCAGCCAACTCCGGATCGATCAGGATGCGTCCACAATACTCACAGACGATGATCTTCTTGTGCATCTTGATGTCGAGCTGACGCTGGGGCGGAATCTTATTGAAGCAGCCACCACAGGCGTCACGCTGCACATAGACGATACCCAGTCCGTTGCGCGCACTCTTGCGGATGCGCTTGAAGGAACTGAGGAGGCGCGGCTCGATCTTGACTTCCAAGTCCTTGGCACGCTCCTTGAGCATGGTCTCCTCCTCGCGGGTCTCCGCCAGGATATCCTCCAGCTCGCTCTTTTTCTCGTCAAGATCCTTCTGACGCTCCTCGCGCTCGGTCTTGGCTATCTCCAGGTCGTTGGTACGGTAAGCCACCTGGTCCGTTGCCTCCTTGATTTTCTTGTTGCAAAGTTCCACCTCCAGACGCTCGTAATCGATCTGCTTGCTCAGCGAGTCATACTCGCGGTTGTTGCGCACCTCATTGAGCTGGTTGTTGTAACGCTCCAAGTTGGCCTGTGCCTCCTGCACCTCACCCTTCTTCATCGTGATAGCCGACTGAAACTCCTTGATTTCTGTGTCGATTTTCTCGATACGGGTGTCGAGACCTGCGATCTCGTCCTCCAGGTCCTGCACCTCCAGCGGCAACTCGCCACGCAACGCACGCTTCTCGTCGATAGCCGTAAGCGTCGTCTGCAGTTCATAGAGAGCCTGCAGCTTCTGCTCTACCGACATTTCTTTTGCTTCTTTCTTTGCCATAAGTATTCTTGTCCTTATTTGTTTCTTACTATATACCTTATTAAAGATAAAGGATCGGGTTGGTGTTGACCGACGTGATGTAGCAAGGCACGCCCGCACACTCACGCATGATGATCTCACGGAAGATCTCCGATGTATATTGCTCGCTCTGATAATGACCGATCACGCAGATCTGTATCTGCTGCTCCCGCCCAAAGAATTCGTGGTAGTGCATCTCTCCCGTGACAAACGCATCGGCACCCAACCGTACGGCCTCAGGCAGCAGAAAAGCTCCCGATCCGCCACAAAGGGCCACCTTCTCTATGGGGCGGCGCAACAACTGGTTGGCCTGGACACACTCCACACCAAACTCTTTCTTCAGCAGGAGCACCAGGTCGTCGGCAGCTACCGGCTTCGCAAAGCGACCGATCACGCCCTCGCCTCCCGAGACGCCTTCCACCTCTTGCTGCTGTCCGATGAAAGAGAGGTCCTGGAGACCCAACTTCTCAGCGATCTTATAGTTGACGCCCCCCACAGCACTATCCATATTAGTATGCATCGACACGATGACGATGCCACGCTGGATGGCCTTGAAGACCGTCCGCTGCACATAGTCGCCGTCCGATATGCACGAAAGTTTGCGGAAGATGAGGGGATGGTGGGAAACAATCAGATTACAACCGCGCGCGATGGCCTCGTCAACGATGGCCTCCGTCACGTCAAGACACAATAAAGCCCCTGACACCTCCGCCTCTGTCAGTCCAACCTGTAGGCCAGCATTGTCGAAGCCAGCCTGCAAGGGCAGAGGCGCGAATCGTTCAAGGGCAGCGATTACTTCCTTTATTTTCACGCTACAAACATGTTTTTGAACTGCAAAAGTACGATTTTTTCCTTTCTCCACCAAGAAATCCTCTTTATATTTAATCTTTTTTGGGAAAAACGACAGAGGCCCTATTCGTTTACCGCTTCCTCACAACATGGTCCAAAAGCACTTTTCCCCAGTCTTCCATCCCGCTCCACACACTATTTTTGAAGATATTCAAAAAACAGAATAAAAAAGTGATGAAAAAGAAATGGAATACCAATATTTTTCCATATCTTTGCATAAGATAAGCAACACCAAAAATAACGACTATGATCGATTACTTTGCACAAAACCTTTGGTTGGCCTGGCTGCTCATCAGCCTCCTATGCCTGCTGCTCGAACTGACCAATGGCGACTTCTTTATTGTCTGCTTTGCAGTCGGCGGCCTCTTTGCGTCTATTTCATCAGTCTTTACCGACAGTCTGACGATTCAGATCATTGTCTTTGCGATCACCACCTTGCTGAGCATTTTCTTCCTCAGGCCGGTGGCCCTACGCTGGTTTCACAAAGGCGAGGACCGCCGCGTAAGCAATGTGGACGCCCTCATCGGGCGCATCGGACGCGTCACCGAAGCGATCGAGGCAAACGGCTATGGTCGCGTGCAGATCGACGGCGACAGTTGGAAGGCAAAGACCCGCGACGGCCACCCCGTCGAAAACGGCATGAAGGCCCGCGTGCTCAGCATCGACTCCATCATCATCACCGTCGAGGAAGCATAAGATCCAAACAGAAACCAAGTATATTCAACCTTAACACTTTACGATTATGTCAATAGCATCCTATGTTCTTGGAGCCATCGTCCTTCTGGTCATCTTCTTCACCATGAAGGCCGTTGTGATCATTTCTCAGAGCGAGACCAAAGTTATCGAGCGTCTCGGTAAGTATTACGCCACGTTGCAGCCGGGTATCAACATCATCATGCCCTTCCTCGACCACGCCAAGGAGGTGGTGGCCGTCAAGGGCGGACGCTATGTCTATACCAGCACCATCGACCTGCGCGAACAAGTCTATGACTTCGCACGCCAAAACGTCATCACGAAGGACAACATCCAGATGCAGATCAACGCGCTGCTCTATTTTCAGATTGTCGATCCCTTCAAGGCGGTCTATGAGATCAACAACCTGCCCAACGCCATAGAGAAACTGACCCAGACCACGCTCCGCAACATCATCGGAGAGATGGAGCTGGACCAGACCCTCACCTCGCGCGACACCATCAACACCAAGCTCCGCGCCGTGCTCGACGACGCCACCAACAAATGGGGCATCAAGGTCAACCGCGTCGAGCTGCAGGACATCACGCCGCCCGAGAGCGTCCTCCAGGCCATGGAGAAGCAGATGCAGGCTGAGCGCAACAAGCGCGCAACGATACTGACCAGCGAGGGTGAGAAGCAAGCCGCCATCCTGCAGTCAGAGGGCGAGAAGGCCTCGACCATCAACCGGGCCGAAGCCGACAAGCAACAGGCCATCCTCATCGCCGAGGGTGAGGCCCAGGCACGCATCCGCAAGGCCGAAGCCGAGGCCATTGCCATCAACAAGATCACCGAGGCCGTAGGCAAGAGCACCAACCCCGCCAGCTACCTCATCGCCCAGAAGTACATCCAGATGCTCTCCGAGATGGCGCAGAACAACAACCAGAAGACCGTCTTTATGCCCTACGAGGCCACCAACCTCATGGGATCCATCGGCGGCATCAAAGAGATGTTCAAGTAAAACCGCTGGCGGCAGCCTACTCCGCCACGATGTTTCCATACTTGATACACGATGTTTCCATACTTGATAGAAGAGCCGAAAAGCCACCACTTTTTCGGCTCTTCTTTTTGTGTTTTGCCACGGAATTGCTAATTTTGCAACCCAGCACCATCAGCTGACAAAATCTTAGAAACAAAAAACAAGGTCTTAGAAAACAAATTAGGAGAGAAAACGAATGAAGAAGATCCAACTGATTCTTTTGACGGCCATCACCCTACTGATGACCGCATGCGGTACCACCCAGACAGTCCCCCTGACAGGACGCAAACATCGCATCAGCGTGAGCGACGAGCAACTGCTCTCCCTCTCGCAGCAGCAGTATTCCACCTATATGCAGAAGGCGAAGAAATCGACCAACGCAGCCAACACCCAGATGGTGGTACGCGTAGGGCGCAACCTCGCCAATGCCGTCGAGACCTACCTCCGAAACAACGGCTTCGCCAGTGAGGTGAACAACTTCCACTGGGAGTTCAACCTCATCCAGGACCCGCAGGCCAACGCTTTCTGCATGCCCGGAGGCAAGATTGTCGTCTTCGAAGGCATCCTGCCCTACACGCAGAACGAGGCCTCCCTGGCCATCGTGCTGGGACACGAGATCGCCCACGCCGTGGCGAAACACAGTGCCGAGCAGATGACGAAGCAGCAGAATCAGGGTGTAGCGACCACTGTGCTCGGAAGCGTACTCGGAGCAGTGGCAGGACAAGACGCTGCCAACGTGGCCGGACAGATAGCCGGCACGGGCTTCTCCCTGCTCAATCTGAAATACAGCCGCAAGGATGAGAGCGAAGCCGACTATATGGGCCTGATCTTTGCCGCCATGGCAGGCTACGACCCAGCCAATGCCATCACCTTCTGGCAGCGTATGTCCTCATCGGGCAGCCAATCCACGCAAGAGTGGCTGAGCGACCACCCCTCCGACCAGACGCGCATCGCCAATATCAGAAAATGGTTGCCCGAGGCCCAAAAGTATTACCAGGCCGCCAAGCCCAAGACGCACACGACCACCAGGACAACGACCCGCACTGCGCCCAAGAGCAGCAAGCACAAGAGAAAGACGACTACGCGCAAGAGAAGGTAGCACACTAAGCAGCAGATGCTTACGCTTTTTGCCACACCTTGTCCGTAGCACGTTTCCCCTGGCTATGCGGGTGGACTTCCCTGACTATGTAGGTGGATTTCCCTCGCTATGGCGGGTGAAAAATCAGCGTGCCTATACGACATTTTGGCAAAAAGTACGGCAATCTGTCAGCGTTACCGATTATTTTGGTTATCTTTGCAGATTATTATGCAACCTACCGCCCCAACGCGGTGAGACGCCGAAAGAAAAATGACAGAGGAAACAAAAGAACCGTTGATAGGAAAGACCCTTGAGGAGCTGCGCACGCTGGCCCACGACTTGGGAATGCCCGCCTTCGTGGGCGGACAGATCGCGCGCTGGCTCTACGTGCAGCACGTCAAGGACATCAACGAGATGACCAACATATCAAAGAAGCACCGCGAGCTGCTTGCCCAGCGCTTCACGGTGGGCTGCCATGCGCCCATCGACGCCCAGTACTCCAAGGACGGGACGATCAAATACCTGTTCCCCGTCTATGCGGGCGCTTCCAAGGAGAAGCTCCGCCATGAGTTTGTCGAGACGGTCTATATCCCCGACGGCGACCGCGCCACGCTGTGTGTGTCGTCGCAGGTGGGCTGCAAGATGAACTGCCTGTTCTGTCAGACGGGCAAACAAGGTTTTGAGGGCAGCCTCACGGCAGCCGACATCCTCAACCAAGTCTATGCCCTTCCCGATGTGGACAAGCTCACCAACATCGTCTTCATGGGACAAGGCGAGCCGATGGACAACCTCGACAACGTGCTCCGTGCCACGGAGATCCTCACCGCCGACTACGGTTGGGCCTGGTCTCCGAAGCGCATCACGGTCAGCAGCGTCGGCGTGCGCAAGAAGTTGCGCCGCTTCCTTGACGAAAGCGACTGCCACGTGGCCATCAGCCTCCACTCCCCCATCCCCGAGCAGCGTGCGCAGCTCATGCCAGCCGAACGAGGCATGAGCATCGAGGAGGTAGTGAAACTGCTGCGCGAGTACGACTTCACCCACCAGCGCCGCCTCTCCTTCGAGTACATCCTGTTTGGTGGACTCAACGACACCCCGACCCACGCCCGCGCCATCGTCCGTCTGCTGGAAGGACTGGAGTGTCGCGTGAATCTGATACGCTTCCACCAAATCCCCGACGTGCCCCTTCGCGAGTCGGACGAGGAGCGGATGGAGGCCTTCCGCGACTACCTGACCCACCACGGCGTCTTCACGACGATCCGTGCGTCGCGAGGCCAGGACATCTTCGCGGCCTGCGGACTCCTTTCGACGAGCAAGGAGATCGGCGAGGTGAGAGAGAAGCAGCGCCACGATGCGTAGTGTCCTCTTCGCCGGGTTCATGATTGCCTGCACCCTCCTCGGATGCCGGCAAGCGTCCCGCCACCGACTGCCCTCCAGTTCGGCCCGCGCAGGCGAAGTGCTGGTCGTCGGCGACACCACGGGCCAACTCGCCAGTTACCTTTCCCGGCCAGAACCCGGACTGCCCCAGCCGGAACCCCGCTTCGACGTGCGCCCTACGACGCAAGACCAACTCAAGGGCAACGCCCTCCTGGCCCGCGCCATCGTCATCCTGAGCGACAAGCCGTATGCTTCGGGACACGACCTCAACGCCCGTCCGCAACTCGTCATCGAAGCCTCCGCGAAGGATTCGGCGCGGATTCTGCACGACCTTCTGGCCTTTGAGGAGCAAGAGAGCTACGCCTTCCTCCAGCACAACCACCATCCCAAGATGGAAGAGAAGATACGGAGGCAGTTTGGCGTCAAGATGAAAGTGCCCGAGGCCATGCGCGCCAGCAAGACGTCGAAAGACTTTCTGTGGATAGCCACCAACGGGGCAGAAAACCTCAGAAGCCTCTGCGTCCTGCGCCTGCCAGACAGTCCGAAAACCGACTGGGCAAGAGCCATCAACCAGATGCTCTCCCAGCACATCCACGGCGATCAGGCCTCCAGCTCCATGCACCTGGCGCTGGCGACCGTCCAAACCCAGCAAGAGCGTGGGATCCACCTCCTGACGGGACAATGGATGATGGAAGGCGACGCGATGGGAGGCCCCTTTGTGGCCTCCGTCAAAAAGACAAGGCAGGGCGCCCTCGTGCTCCTCGCCTTCGCCTACGCCCCCGAGAGAGAAAAAAGAAACATCATGCGGCAGCTTCGCACTGTCGTTTTCAATGATCATATATTTTATGGAGAATAACAAGAAAATACGGGTGGCTATCACCCAAGGCGATACCAACGGTATCGGATACGAGCTGATATTCAAGGTCTTTGCCGACCCCGAGATGCTGGAGTTGTGCACGCCCATCATCTACGGTTCCCCCAAGGTGGCAGCCTACTACCGCAACCTGCTCGAGATAGAGGCCAACTTCACCATCATCTCGGACGCAAGCGAGGCCACCGACGGCGTGGTCAATCTGCTGACCACCTACGAAGAAGAGGTGAAAGTGGAGCCTGGCGTGGCCAGCGAGACCTCGGGAGACTACGCCCTCAAGGCCCTCGACTGCGCCTTGGCCGACTATCGCGAGGGCCGCTTCGACGTCCTCGTCACCAATCCCATCGACAACACCAGCGAGTTTCAGTTTAGCGGACAGAGCCGTTATATCGAAGACCACCTGGAGACCGACGGCCACGGCCAGACCCTGATGGTCGATGGCGGACTGCGCATTGCCCTGGCCACACGCAACCTGCCTTTGCGCCAGGTGGTGGAGTGCATCACCCAGGGCAGCATCGAGCAGACCTGCCGCAAACTCGCTCAGAGCCTGCGTCGCGACTTCCGCCTCTCCAATCCCCGCATCGCCCTCCTCTCCATCAATCCGAAGGCTGGCGACAACGGACTGCTCGGCACCGAGGAGCAGGAGATTATCCGCCCCGCCATCGAGACGCTGACCACCGAGGGCATCCAGGCCTTTGGCCCCTACGCCGCCGACGCCCTCTTCGCCGGCAACGACTACACCCATTTCGACGCTATCGTCGCGATGTACTACGAGCAGGGCACGATCCCCTTCCACGCGCTGTGCGATGGTCCTGGCGTCCACTACACCGTCGGTCTGCCGCTGGTCCGCACCTGCCCCGACCTGGCCAACACGCTCCCGCTGGGCGGAAAGGGCGTGGCCGACCCGCAGCCGCTGCGCCAAGCCATCTTCACGGCCATCGACATTTTCCGCAACCGCGCCGCCTACGACCAGGCGGGTGCCCATCCGCTCCCCAAACTCTACAAGGAGAAGAAAGACGAGAGCGAGAAGGTACGCTTCGCCATCCCCAAGAAGCGCGAACCCAAGGCAGAGTAAACGATCTCGTTGAGACATGAAAAAGAAGTACCAGAACATCTTCTTCATCTTTGGCCTGGTGGTCCTTGCCGTCATGGTAAGCCAGCTCCACTTTGCCGAAGTGTGGCAGGGCCTGCAACGCGCAGGCTACTGGTTCTTCGCCGTCGTGGTCCTTTGGGCCTTTCTCTACCTTTTCAATACGGCTGCCTGGTACACCATCATCCGCAGCGGAGAGCGACGCGGCGCCGCAAGCGAGACGCAAGAGAATCGAGAGCATCGAGAAGCTCAAGAGAATCAAGAAACTCAAGAGAAACAAGAGAATCAAGAGAAACAAGAGAATCAAGAAACTCGAGAGATTCAAGGGTACCAAGAGAATCGAGGGACGCAAGAGACGTCCAGAGCGCACGTGGGCTTTTGGTGGCTCTACAAGATCACCGTCTCAGGCTTTGCCCTCAACTACGCCACGCCAGGAGGCTTGATGGGCGGCGAGCCCTACCGCATCATGGTCCTTAAGCCCAAGATCGGCACGGAGCGTGCCACGGCCTCGGTACTGCTCTACGTGATGACCCACATCTTCAGCCACTTTTGGTTTTGGATGCTGAGTATCGTGCTCTATGTCTTGACGCAAGAGCTGAACACCTTCATGGCCATCATGCTCTCGCTGACAGGCGGCTTCTGCGCCCTCTGCATCTGGTTTTTCCTTGCCGGCTACCGACGCGGACTTGCCGTGAGGGGCATGAAACTCCTCGGCCACATTCCCGGCATCAAGCACTGGGCACGGCGGTTTATCGAGGGCCATCGCGAACAACTCGACAACATCGACCGCCAGGTGGCAGCCCTCCACAACCAAAATCCGCGCACGTTTCTCACGGTCGTGCTTCTGGAACTGGCCTGTCGCGTCTGCTCGGCCCTGGAGGTGATGTTCATCCTGCTCGTGCTCTATCCGAGCGTCAACTACATCGACTGCATCCTCATCATCGCCTTCACGACGCTCTTCGCCAATATGCTCTTCTTCATGCCGCTGCAGCTCGGCGGACGCGAGGGAGGCTTCCTGATGTCGGTCTCAGGACTGGGTCTGACAGCCACGGCGGGCATCTTTGTCGCCCTGCTGGTACGCATCCGCGAACTGATCTGGACGGCCATCGGCCTTCTGCTCATCAAGCTCGACCGCACCAGCCTGCGGGAGAAGCCGACGGAGAAGCCGCCTTGCCCATAGCGACCCACAAGACTCCAAACTGCGACCCTAGCGACCTGACTTCTCCCCACTCTGCCTATATATTATATAAGGAGAAAACGGGAGAAGGAGACAAGGAGAAGTAAGGCAAAGGCAAAGGAGGAGAAGCAACAAGGAGAAAGGGAGAAGCAGAAGAAGACAAGGGAGAAGGAGAAGAAGACGCAAAAGGAGAAAAGGGAGAAGCAGAAGTAGAAGCAAAAAACGGGAGAAAAAATCGGGCGACAAGCCTGCCGGCTTTATTTTAACCCCAACTATGGTAAGAAATGGATACGAGTAAACTGCAAATCATCAAGCAAAGATACAACGTCGTGGGCAACTGCGACGCGCTCAACCGTGCCCTCGACGTGGCCCTGCAAGTGGCCCCCACCGACCTCTCGGTGCTGATCATCGGCGAGAGCGGCGTGGGCAAAGAGATCATCCCACGCATCATCCACGACAACTCGCCCCGCAAGCGGGAGAAATACTTCGCCATCAACTGTGGTTCGATTCCCGAGGGGACGATAGACAGCGAACTCTTCGGCCACGAGAAGGGATCCTACACGGGTGCCATCGGCGAAAGCGAGGGCTATTTTGGCATTGCCAACAAGGGCACGCTCTTCCTCGACGAGGTCGGCGAACTGCCCATGGCCACCCAGGCCCGCCTGCTCCGCGTCCTGGAGACGGGCGAATACATCCGCGTAGGAGGACAGGAGATCCGAAAGACCAACGTCCGCATCGTCGCCGCCACCAACGTCAACATGCGCAAGGCCATCAGCGAGGGGAAGTTTCGCGAGGACCTCTACTACCGTCTCAACACGATTCCCATCAACTTGCCGCCCCTCCGCGAGCGTGGCAACGATATCCTGCTGCTCTTCCGCCTCTTCGCCATGCAGATGGCCGAGAAATACAAGTTGCCGAAGATCACGCTCGACGACGAGGCCAAGCAGGTGATGCTCAAGTACAAATGGCCCGGCAACGTGCGCCAACTGAAGAACATCACCGAGCAGATGTCGGTCATTGCCGAGAAGAGAGTGATCGACCGGGAGGAGATCCTGCGCTTCATCCCCCAGGACACGGAGAGCACCGAACTGGCCCTCGTCGATAAGGGACAAGGATCGCATAGCTACGAGAGCGAGCGCGAGATCCTCTACAAGATCCTCTACGAGCTCCGTGGCAACGTCAGCGACCTGCGCCGCGAGCTCAACAACGTGCGCAAGCAACTGGAGACCTACCGCGAGCTCGAAGAGACGGCCCACTACCGCCACCTGGCCACGGAGGGCGCCCAGACGCTTCCTGCCACGACCCAGGACGCCTTCCGACCTGACGACAAGGAGGTGGAGGACGCCGTGACCGAGGAGATACAGGAGACCCGCCCGCAGAGGGAGGAGGAAAGTCTCAACCTCAACGACAACCAGCGACAGATGGTGGTCAGGGCGCTGGAGCGCAACAACGACAACCGCAAGAAAGCGGCCCAGGAACTCGGCATCAGCGACCGCACCCTCTACCGCCGCATCAAGGAGTACGGACTCGAAGACAAATAAAACGTCCAAGCGTACGGACTTGAAGACAAATAAAACGTCAAGGGAGTACGGATTTGAAGACAAATAAAAATATCAAGGAGCGTACGGACTTGAATAATAATAAAAACGTTCAGAAGTACGGACTTGAAGAAAAATAAAGCATGAGAAGCGATAAGAATCAAAGGACCCCACGCCTCGCCGCCCACCTCTGCGTGTCGGCCGTGGTGGTATGGATGGTGCTGGCCTTGGCGACATCCTGCGTTCCGAAGTACACCTTCAACGGCGCCAGCATCGACTACACCAAGACCAAGACCATCCAGATAGCCGATTTCCCCATCCGCTCCGCCTATGTGTGGGGACCGATGGGCCCCATGTTCAACAATGCGCTCAAGGACCAGTTTGCCAACCACACGAAGTTGCAGCAGGTCCGTCGCGACGGCGACCTCCAGATCGAGGGCGAGATCACGCAGTATCAGCAGCGCAACAAGTCGGTGTCGAGCGAGGGCTACGCTGCCCAGACCGAACTCTCCATCACGGTCAACGTGCGGTTTACCAACAACGTGAACCATGCCGAGGACTTCGAGCGCCAGTTTACGGCCACCTCCTCCTACCCCACCACGCGCAACCTCAACGACGTGCAGCAAGAGCTGGTGGAGCAGATGGTCAAGGATCTGACCGACCAGATATTCAATGCCACCGTGGCCAACTGGTAGCCCTGCTTCCCACGCCACCTATGTACGGCAGCCACCACTATTTACGGATTCCTCCAATCAGCACCACATCATGAGTATAAACATAGCCACCCTCACGCGCCACCCCGAACGGCTGGGCAAGGACACCCTCTACGAGCTGCGCAGTCTGCTCGCACGCTATCCTTACTACCAGCCCGCACGGCTATTGCTGCTCAAGAACCTCTACCTGCTCCACGACCCCACCTTCGACGAGGAGCTGCGTAGGGCCGCCGTCTATATCACCGAGCGCCAGCGCCTTTTCGACCTGACAGAAGGTCCCCACTACCAGTTGCGGGTCGATCAGTCCGCCGAGCACGAAGTCGCCAAACACGAAACTGCCAAACACGAAGCCGCCAAGCAGGAAGCTGACGCACAGGACGCCCCCGAGGGCGACCGCACCGCCGCGCTCATCGACAGTTTCCTCGACCAGCTCCCCGGAGAGGAGGGCGAGGAGACGCAGCCGAAGCCGCAGGACCAGCCCGTCGTCAAGCGCAAGCCGACCCCCGCCGACGCCACCATCGACTACGTGGCCTACCTCATGGAGGCTGGAGACGAAGCCCCCCAGGAGACCCCCCAACTCAAGGGCCAGGAACTCATCGACGACTTCATCAACAAGGAGAAAGGTAAAATTTCTCTACAAGACGAAACCGAGTACGAGCCCGAGGAAGAAACCGTGGAGGACGAAGGATCGAGCTATTTCACCGAAACTTTGGCGCGTATCTACATCAAGCAGGGCAGATATTCCAAGGCGCTGGAAATTATTCAGCGATTATATTTGGAATATCCAAAAAAAAATCGTTACTTTGCAGACCAAATTCGGTTTCTACAGAAATTGATTTTGAACGAACAATAAAAATAAAAGACAAAAAGATAAAAAATGGGACTTTACACATTATTTGTGATTCTTATCGTGATCGCCGCACTCCTGATGATCGGAATCGTTATGATTCAAGAGTCAAAGGGTGGTGGCCTGGCGTCTAACTTCTCCTCGTCCAACAGCGTGCTCGGCGTGCGCAAGACGACGGACTTCATCGAAAAGGCCACATGGGGACTGGCTATTGCCATGGTCGTGTTCAGCGTTGTCTGCGCCTACGTAGCTCCTTCTGCCAACACCGATCAGAGCGTGATCGAGCGTGCAGCCGAGAGCAGCTCTTCCAACCCCAACAACCTGCCCAACTTCGGTGCCAGCCAGCAGAAGCAGGCTGCTCCCGCCCAGAAGGGTGGCGCACAGGGTGCAGCTCAGGGCGCTCCTGCCCAGGGTGCTCCCGCTCAGGGCGAGAAGGCCGCACAGTAAGAGATCTTATCATAAGCTATCATATCCCCCTGTCTTCCAAGGCAGGGGGCTTATTGGTTTTGCCCCTACCGACCCTGCCCGCTCCATTGTTTTACACGTCCTATCCTTTGTTTTCACGCGGGCTCTGCATTGTTTTTTAGAAATTTCCACGCCCACTCCCTTGCCATATCATAGAAAAACCGTATCTTTGCAAAAAAGAATACCAAAATCATCCAGAACTTATGGAAATAGCAGAACGATTTATCAACTACACCAAGTTTGACACCCAGTCGGTCGATGAGTCCGAGACCGTACCCAGCAACCCGAAGCAGCTCATCTTCGCCCGCTACCTCAAGGAGGAGCTGGAGAAGGAGGGCCTGAAGGAAGTCGAGATGGACGAGAAAGGCTACATCTACGCCACCCTTCCCGCCAACACCGACAAGTCCGTGCCCACCATCGGCTTCATCGCCCACTACGATACCGCCCTCGACGCCAGTGGCGCCAACATCAAGGCCCGTATCGTCAAGAGCTACGACGGCGGCGACATCGAGCTTTCTCCGGGCATCGTCTCCTCGCCGAAGATGTTCCCCGAGCTGCTCGCCCACAAGGGTGAGGACCTCATCGTCACCGACGGCACCACGCTGCTGGGCGCCGACGACAAGGCCGGCATCGCCGAGATCGTCCAGGCCATGTGCTGGCTGCGCGACCATCCCGAGGTGAAGCACGGCAAGATCCGCGTGGGCTTCAACCCCGACGAGGAGATCGGCAAGGGCGCCCACCACTTCGACGTGGAGAAGTTTGGCTGCGAGTGGGCCTACACGATGGACGGTGGCGACATCGGCGAACTGGAGTATGAGTGCTTCAACGCCGCCGCTGCCAAGATCGTCATCCACGGCGTGAGCGTCCATACGGGCTACGCCAAGGGCAAGATGATCAACGCTGCCCGCCTGGCCGCCGAGTTCAACGCCCTGATCCCCACCACCGACATCCCCGAGACCACCGAGGGCTACGAGGGCTTCTACCACCTCCTGTCCATCGAGGGCCATTGCGAGGAGGGCAAGCTCTCCTACATCATCCGCGACCACGACCGTCAGAAGTTTGAGCAGCGCAAGAAGTTCCTCGCCGACTGCGTGGCCAAGATGAACGAGAAGTACGGCGAGGGCGTCTTCGAGATCACCCTCACCGACCAGTACTACAACATGAAGGAGAAGATCGAGCCCAACATGCACGTCATCGACTTCGTGCTCAAGGCCATGGAGGAGACGGGTGTGAAGCCGAAGGTAGAGCCGATCCGTGGCGGCACGGACGGCGCCCAGCTCAGCTACCGCGGCCTTCCCTGCCCCAACATCTTCGCTGGCGGCGTCAACTTCCACGGCCCCTATGAGTTTGTCTCCATCCAGGTGATGGAGAAGGCCATGCAGGTGGTCATCAAGATCAGCGAGCTGGCAGCCGGCTACAACGACTAGTCCGCTCCCTCTCTTCTCTGAGGATGCTTTGTGGCGTGGCGACGCGTCTCGCCGCAAAGCATCCTTATCCCCACCCCCTGTCTGTGTATCATCATGGTCTGTGCATCATCACGGTCTGTGTATCATCACGCTATTTTTGCCGGAGGCGAACCCCACTGCTGACCATCCACGAGAACTATTTTTTTCTCTCCACCCCGCCCCCTCCCTGGGCTGTCCCTCCGACACAACATACCAACCTAAGAAAAGAAAGCGAGGCGCCTATCAATTCCCTTCCCCATCTCGTGAGCGACCTGGCCCTGATCCTGGTCGTGGCCGGAGCCGTCACCCTGTTGTTCAAGAAGCTCCGCCAGCCGCTTGTGCTGGGCTATATCGTAGCCGGATTTTTGGTCTCTCCCCACATGCCCTACACGATGAGCGTCGTCGATAAGGGCGACGTCGAGATGTGGGCCGAGATCGGCGTGATGTTTCTCCTGTTCTCCCTGGGCCTCGACTTCTCCGTCAAGAAGATCCTCAAGATGGGCACCAGTCCCGTCATCGCTGCCTGCACCATCGTCTTCAGCATGATCCTGCTGGGCATCACCGTGGGCAAGGGCTTCGGCTGGGGGCACATGGACTGCATCTTCCTGGGCGGCATGCTCGCCATGTCCTCCACCACCATTATCTACAAGGCCCTCTCCGACATGGGTCTGCTGCAGCAGGGGTTCGTGGCCACCGTCATGAGCGTCTGCATCCTCGAGGACATCCTCGCCATCGTGATGATGGTCATGCTCTCCGCCATCGCCAACGGTTCCTCGCCCGACGGCGGCCAGTTGCTCGGCAGCGTCTTCAAGATAGGCTTCTTCCTCGTCCTGTGGTTCGTCATCGGCATCTTCCTCATCCCCCTGCTGCTGCGCAAGGTACGCAAGCTCATGAACGCCGAGACCCTCCTGATCGTTGCCCTCGGCCTCTGCTGCCTCATGGCCGTCATCTCCACCAAGGTGGGCTTCAGCAGCGCCTTCGGAGCCTTTGTGATGGGCAGCATCCTTGCCGAGACCGTCGAGGCCGACAAGATCATCCGCCTCGTCGAACCCGTCAAAAATCTCTTCGGCGCCATCTTCTTCGTCTCCGTCGGCATGCTCGTCGATCCGCTGATCATCGTCGATTACGCCCTCCCCATCCTCTGCCTCGTCCTCACCATCCTCGCCGGCCAGGCCCTCTTCGGCACGATGGGCTACCTCTTGGGCGGCCAAAGCCTGAAAAACGCCATGCGCTGTGGTTTCTCCATGGCCCAGGTGGGCGAGTTTGCCTTTATCATAGCGTCGCTGGGCCTCTCCCTGGGGGTCATCGGCGACTTCCTCTATCCGGTTGTAGTCGCGGTCTCCGTCATCACAACATTCCTCACACCTTACATGATCCGTGCTGCGGAGCCGTGCTACAACCTTCTCACACGCCACCTGCCGCGCCAGTGGAGCCGCCGCCTGGAGCACATCGGCACGGGCGCTCCCGCCACTCCCTCCTCCGGCCATCTCTGGAAGCGCCTCCTGCGCGCCATGGTGGTCAACACGCTGATCTACGGCATCCTCTCCATCGCCGTCATCGCGCTGATGTTCTCCTTCGCCCTGCCCTTCTGCCGCGAGCTCTCCACCGAACTGACGGGGTCCCACTGGGCCGGCAATGCCGTCTGCGGCGTCGCCACCGTACTGATGATCGCCCCCTTCCTGCGCGCCTTCATGATGAAGAAGAACCACTCCGAGGAGTTCAAGACGCTCTGGACGGAGCGCCGCACCAACCGCCCCCCGCTCGTCTTCACCGTCCTGGTCCGACTGGCCATCGCCGCCGCCTACATCTTCTATATCGCCAACTACCTGACGCGCTTCGCCGACGCGCTGCTCATCACCATCGCCTTCGGCACGATCGTACTGATGGTGCTCTCGCGCAGTCTGAAGAAGCGGAGCATCCGCCTCGAGCGCCTCTTCGTCCAAAACCTCCGGAGCCGCGAGATCCAGGCCGAGGCCCTCGGGCGCAAACGGCCGCTCTACGAGGGCCGACTGCTCGACCGCGAGATCCACATGAGCCTCTGCGAGGTGCCCGAAGACTCGCTTTGGGCCGGCAAGCAACTGGCGGAGCTCGACTTCCGCAAGCATTTCGGCGTCAACGTGAGCAGCATCCTCCGCGGCCGCCAGCGCATCAATATCCCCAACGGCGAGGTGGCCCTCTTCCCCGGCGACCAGCTCCAGGTGATAGGCGACGACGACCAGCTCACGCGCTTCGCCCAAGCCATGCGGACGGAGGTCCACGACGAGGACGCCGAGATAGAGAAGCGGGAGATGCGCCTCCAGCAGATCATCGTCGGCCCAAAGAGCCCCTTCCTCGACCAGACGCTGCGCGAAAGCGGCATCAGGGACCGGTACAACTGCATGGTGGTGGGACTCGACGAGGGCGAGAAAAACCTCACCATCATCACGCCCAACTACCGCTTCGCCCTGGGCGACGTGCTGTGGATCGTAGGCGAGGAGCAAAACGTCAAGGGCCTCCTGGAGGCCAACGGCGAGGAGTAGCCGCCGCCACAGGGATGATGATGTAGCCACCACCACCATTGATTTGATTTTAACCACCACACCTATGAGTAGAAGCATCCACCGCCGCGCCCTGCTGCGCGCCCTATGTCTCCCCCTTCTCCTGGTCACGATCGTGGCCTGCCACCGCCAGGATCCATCGGCCCTCAACGCCAACGAGCTGTTCTTCGACGAGACGCTGGCCTCCATCTCCCCCGACGCGACGCTGCCCGACCTTTTCTATATCGGCACGGAGGACGGCGTGGTCTATGCCTACGATGCCGACCAGGGGACGACGCGCCGCTGGCTCACCGCCTTCGACCGCATCTACAAGGTCTTGCGCGACCAGCCTGCCGACTCCGCCGCCCAGCCCCACGACGGCACGACCTTCTGGGTGGGCACGCGCAACATGGGCGTCGTCCGCTGCCAACTGCAGGGCGACTCGCTCGTCCTGCTCCGCCAGTATGCCCTTCCCCGGTCCGGCCGTGGCACCCACTACTCCGTCTATGACCTCCACCAAGACCCCTCGGGCCTCTACGTCGCCACCAGCAACGGTCTCTTCCTCCTCTCCCCCAACGACACGATGCAGGCGCTCCACGCCTCCTGGGAGATACAGTCGGGCGAGGGCGCCTTCCGCCCCTTGGTCGTCAGCGACATCCACCCTTTGCACAATGGAAACCTCGTCTGCGCCAGTGCCTCGGGCGTACTCTCCATCGATACGCGGCGGCGCCAGTCCCACCTGCTGTTGCGGGCCAACTGCACCTCCCTCTCGCTCAGCGGCGACACGCTCCTCGCCCTCTGCGGCGACAGTATCAAGGCCCTGCTGCCCGACGGGCGATTGGTGGGCAAGTCGCGCCTCTCCCATCCGGCCTACACCTGCTTCCACGAGCCCTTCTCGCGGATGAACTATCTCCTCGACGGCACGTCGGTGCAGTTTTTCTCCAACGACGAGATTGCCGACCGCCTCACGCCGCGGCGCGCGCCCCTCCCCCGGCCCGTGCGCACGTTCTGCCACAACGTGATCGCCAACGACCCCGCCCGCGGTCAGTCGCTGCTGGTCACGGAGCACGCCCTCCTGCGCGTCGGCCACCACCAGGACCTCTTCAGCGACATCGGCAACGTGAGCTACGCCTGCCACGACGGCCCCTTCATCTACTACCTCGTCGGTTTCCACCTGTTTCGCCAGCGCATCGGCGAGCAGACCGCCATCCAGGTCAAGGACCTCTCGCGCGGATCCTCCGACGTGCGCTTCATGACGATCGCCGACGGCACGCTCTACTATGCCGACAGTGGCCACCGCGTCTTCACCGCCCCCATCTACTCCTCCTACCTCCTCAACTCGCTCCTCTCCTGGGACCGCAAGGTCTCGCCGCAGCCCGGCCAGGACCTCACGGCGATCGGCCACGACGCCTCCGGGGTCTATGTCGGCATACGCGACGGCCTGCAGCAGTTGGGCCGGGAGAAGGGCCAGTTGCAACTCCACGACGCCTCGGCCTCCACCATCGCCGACCCGTTCATCACGGCCTTCTCGGCCCCCACGTCCTCGGGCCGCCTCTTCCTCGCCACGCTCAACGACGGCCTCTTCGTCGGGCGCCAGGGCAGTTTTCGCCACCTGGCCGCCTCCCGGGGCCTCTCCTTCGTCCGCGACATCGCCGTCCTCCCCACGGCTTCGGGCGCCGACAGCCTCTTCGTCCTCACCAACCACCGGCTGCTCTGCGGCACGGAGAAGCAGCTGCGCGTCTGCGACACGCTCACGGCCATGCGCCGACTGGCCGTGGCCAACGCCACGCATGCCTACGGCTTCCCCGACTATGGCCTGATCTCCCTCGCCGACCACGAGCGCTACTTCTCCGACATCCGCTTCAACCCCAAGGCCTGCATCGCCGTCAACGGGCGCGTCCATGCCGGATCCTCCTGTGGCGTCTATACCTTCGACACCAGCCTCCACAAGCAGGACAACCTGGAGCGGGGCTACACCACGGTGCAGTTTGAGCGCCGCGTGCTCTTCTCGCGCACCAACATCGCCTGCCTCGTGGTTCTCACGATCGTCGCCATCATGCTGCTGTGGTTCTTCTTCGGACTGGCCGTGGCCAAGCGCCGCATGCTCATGCGCATCGAAAAACTAAAGACCGCCATCCTGCCCAAAGTGGCATCGGAGCGGATGGGCGGCAACGCGCAGAAGGCCCTCGGCGCCGAGATGGGCCACCTACACAAGTATCTCCAGCGACTCGACCATCTGGAGCAACAGGTCACAAGTCTCAGCCTGGTGGGCAAGATCAGGCAGCGAGACATCATCGACCGCCTCAATAGCAACATCCAGGACCTCACCATCGACCTGCCGTCCATCCTCATCGGTTGCCTCAACCGCCAGGTGGCGCTCATGCGGCGTCGCCAATGGGAGGGCTACGAGGTCTATGTCGCAGCCACGGAGCGACTGATGCAGGGCAAGGAAGAGGCCCGGGAGGGCATGGAGGAGACGACGGCCCTCAGCTTCTGCGAGCAGACGGCCAGCACCATCGGCGCCAACGCCCAATGGATGAGCAAGGCCGAGGGGATCGACCGGCGCTACGAGCAGTATCTGCTCCTTGCCGACCTGGAGGGGGCTGGACGCGAGATCTTCCTCATCGTGCGCGATCTCTGCCTCGACGAGGAGGGCAAGGCCGCACCGATCAAAAAAGATCACCCCATGAGCCGGGAGAAGAAGGTAGAGGAGGCCGACCGTATCTTGCCCGCTATCAACCGGGAGGGCATCGCCCGCCACTGCCGCGACCTCCTCCTTGGCGAGCTCGCCCACGCCCGCGACCGCTACTGCGCTGCTCTGTCCGAAGAGGCTCCCGAGCCGCCCTATCCGCAGCAGCTGCTCCGCGAGGCCGTCGCCAGGGCCGAAGCCCTCGTGGGCGAACTGGCCGAGATGGGAGACGCGCCGTTCCAGGACGCGCTGCCCATGCTCATCAGGGTCTCCAAGGCCTACCAGCGCCTGAAGATCGCCACGACGCTCCTCCAGACCAAGGAGATCCTCGAGGACTTCGAGGCCAACGCCAAGGCGAGGGACAAGGAGAAGGTGAGGAAGCAGTTTGCCACCTGCGTCTCCTCCTTCTACGACGCCGTGGGCCAATGTGAGGACAAGTCGATCCTGCAGATTATCGGACTGGCACGGAAGAAGGGGGAGGGCAAGGAGAAATCGCGCTTCCTCAACGAAGACCTGCTGGTCCTGATGCTGGCTGGACGAAGGGCGGAAAGGGACGAAGGCGGATCCTGCGTACTGAGGCCCATCCTCTCCGACGACAACAGCGAGAAGCTCCTCAATGCCGACATGCAGAGCCTGCGCCGCGCGCGCCGTGCCTTCCGCAACCTCGCCACGACAAAGCTCAGCGAGCAGTCGAAGCGCACGGAGGTCCGCCACGACGAGGACGCCCCCGCCCCGTCGCCCCTGGCTCGCCTCAAGGCCTTTGGCCTTGCCCACCCCGACAGCTTTGCCAGTTGGCTGGCCGAGATCGTCGAGGGCATTTAGCCGCCTGTGAAAATAGCCCCCGATTGCCTTGACTTTCGGACAAAAGTTGTATCTTTGCACTGTGAACCAGCCCCATACATAAAATGTGATAGTGTCAAAGTGCTACTGAGACACCTCATGTACTATCATAAAAAATAGACAATTATGGACATAGCAAAATATATAGGTGAGACTACCGAATACGACAAGAAGCAGGAAGTGGAACGCCGTAAAGTGAAAAGTTGGCTGAAGAGCGTCAGCGCCTTTGCCAATGGAGGTGGCGGCTGCCTGTTGTTTGGCATTGCCGATGACGATACTATCATAGGGTTGACTGATGCCAAGGCTGATGCAGAATTTATCAGTCAGAAAATAAAGGAGCGCATAGACCCTATGCCACAAATCGACTTGAAGATAGAGCGTGTGGAAGACAAGGAACTACTCATTCTTCATGTGCATGGCGGCGAAGATACACCTTATTATTATATTGGCGACAGCGTGCTTGAAACCTTTGTCCGCATTGGCAACGAATCGGTTGTGGCTGATAGTACCGAACATAAACGCTTGGTACTAAGAGGTCGCAACTCTTCATTCGACGCACGCCCAAGCGATGAAATGTTTGAAGATTATGCATTTTCCAAGCTTCGCAGCCGTTACTATGCCTGGAACGGTCTGAGTTTCGACAAAAAACTTTACCGCTCGTTTGGCTTGGTTGATAATAAGGGAATACTTACCTATGCCGGTCTGCTGATGGCAGACGAATGTCCATTGCGCCAAAGCCGAGTATTCTGCACAAGATGGAACGGCAAGACGAAGGCTGGAGGAAGCATCGATGCTCTCGACAGCGCAGAGATTACGGGCGGACTTGTAACGCTTCTCGAAGACACCATGTCCTTCATCCGTCGTAACAACCGTACACTTTGGTACAAAGAACCCATGCAGCGCATCGAGATTCCTCAATATATGGAACGTTGTGTGATGGAAGTTGTAGTGAATGCCTTGGCTCATCGCGACTATCTGATCCAGGGTAGCGAGGTGCATGTGGATATATACGATGACCGTATGGTGGTTTACTCTCCAGGTTCCATGCCGGAAGGACGGCTTATCCAAACGATGAACTTAGAAGACATTCCTTCTGTCAGACGCAATCCGGTTATTGCCGACGTCTTTGCCCAGTTGGGTTATATGGAGCGTAAAGGTTCGGGTATGGGCAAAATCATCAATCCTATCAAAGCCCTTCCCTACTTTGAAGAAAAGATGCTTCCAAGCTTCTTCTCCGACCGTGCTCAGTTTACTGTCACGTTCCCCAATATGATATTAGCATGGCAGGAAACTCATCCTGATATTGAGGTAAACTTTGTGGAAAACGAAAGTGATACTCAAGGTGATACTCAAGGTGATACTCAAGGTGATACCCAAGATGTCCCTCAAGGTGGCACTCAAGGCGATGATTTAGATAAATGGATAGAATATCAAGTAGCTGTTTATCCTAAAATAACAACTGGTGAACTGGCTCAACAATCTGGGAAAAGCATTATTACTATTAAGCGTCGTATCGCCAAAATGCCTCATATTGTGTATATTGGAAGCGGCTATAGCGGTCATTGGGAAGTGAGGAAAAAAGAGAGGCTTTGACGCAGAGCCTCCACCATTTGCCTTGGGACGATCACGAAAGCTGCTTGAGGGAGCAAAAAAATAGCCATCGGCGCGGATAAAAATCCACAGGACTTGTGTATCTTTGCAGCTATATATGAATTCGAGCGACAACAAGATACAGAAGGTTTCTATCCGTTTCTTCAACGACCGCGAAGTGCGTGCTGTATGGGACGAGACGCTATCCAAATGGTGGTATTCCGTTTTGGATGTCGTGGGCGTGCTCAACGACCAAGACGATTATACCAAGAACCGCAACTATTGGAAGTATCTGAAGACGAAGCTGAAGAAGGAAGGAAACGAACTGGTTAGTGTCACTAACCAGTTGAAACTTCTTGCTCCGGATGGCAAAAGACGTTTAACTGATATCCCATGGCGTTGCATAGGTCGCTTTCGTGGATACGGACCCGACTTTTTAGCAGAAATGGCCTCCGATTGCCCTGACTTTTAGCAAAAATCAGCCACTTATTGCCCTGACTTTTAGCAAAAAATAGTCTCCAATTGCCCTGACTTTTAGCAAAAAAATCGTATCTTTGCACTGTGAATCAGCAAATTACACGAAAATGACGTATTACAAGCGAAACATAGACAAAAAACTCTTGGAATGGAAGACATCTCAAAGAAGGAAGCCTTTGCTGATACGCGGGGCAAGACAGGTGGGGAAATCGTCTGCGGCACGCCAGTTGGGCAAAGAGTTTAAGTACTTTGTGGAGATCAATTTGGAGAGTCAACCATCTATCCGAGGACTTTTTCCAAAGGATATTGACGTGCATAGGACTTGTGAGGGAATCAGTGCCACCACAGGCATTCCTATCATACCTGGGGAGACGCTGCTTTTCATAGATGAGATACAAGTGAGTCAGGAAGCTATCATGTCGCTTCGATATTTCAAGGAGGATTATCCAGAGCTACATGTCATAGCCGCGGGATCTCTGCTGGAGTTCACCCTGGAGGAGCTGCCTTCTTTTGGAGTGGGGAGAATACGCTCACTATACATGTACCCATTCTCCTTTGACGAATTTCTTATGGCGCAAGGACTGGAAACGACGGTCAGCTACAAGCACCAGGCTTCGCCTTCCTCTCCGCTTCCCGATGCCGTCCACAACAAACTGGTGGAACAATTGAAGACGTTCTATCTCGTGGGCGGTATGCCTGCCGCAGTCACAGAATGGATAGCGTCCCAAAGCTACATCGAGTGCGCCCATGTTCACAATGACATTCTGGACACCTACCAAGATGACTTTGCCAAGTATAAGTCGCGCGTGTCTCCAGCTTTGCTGAGAAAGGTCTTGCGCTCCGTAGCTTTGCAGGCAGGCAGCAAGTTTGTCTATAGACAGGTGGCCGACGATGTTCGCTCTTCGGTCATCAAAGACGCGCTTCGTCTATTGACATTGGCGGGACTGATAAAGCCGGTGACGCATAGCGATGGAAATGGTGTTCCACTGGGAGCAGAAGAAAATGATGGCTACAAGAAATATCTTTTTTTAGACTTGGGACTGATGCAGACCATACTGGGCACTCCTGCCGCCAATGTCCTTTTGGCTTCGGAAGTTGATTTTGTCAACAAAGGGGCTGCTTCGGAAATGTTCGCAGGCTTGGAACTCGTCAAGAACCATGACTGTTTCCAAAAGGCAGAAATGTATTATTGGCAGAACATGTCAAGGGGTTCCAATGCGGAGATTGATTACCTGGAGGCCAAAGAGGGGGTGGTCGTACCAATAGAAGTGAAGGCTTCCACCAAAGGCAGTATGCAAAGCTTATGGCTATTTATGAGGAAGAAAGCCCTTCACCATGCTGTTCGTACTTCCTTGGAGAATTTTGGGACGCTTGAGTATATTGACAAAGAAGCACAAAATGCACTCCGCCACATAGACGTTGTGCCACTTTATGCCATGAGCAATTTGTAGCACCACTTCTTGCTTGGACCGACTGGATAGTCGCTGACAGCACAGTACGGGTTGTGATCGGCACGCCGATTGCAGCCCGTACTGGCGTCTTGCGCCCCCTTGCACCCGCCCGAAAGACACGTTTTTGGCGAACATTTCGCACACAATGGACGAACCAAATGAAAATGTGCGCGCATTTGATAGAAAAACGGGTACCTTTGCACACAAATCATCAAAACAAACCTACGTATGAACACCATCAGACTTTTCCTGTTTCCGACAGAGTGGTCCGCCACGCTCGTCCTGTTTTTTTTCGCACTCCGCCGCATGGCCGACTGCCAGCACCTATGGGAGGTTTTGATCCTCTTGGGCTTCTTTCTATCCATCTTTTTCATGGTGTGTCTGGCCTCACTGACCTATGCGCGCATGGACACGCACGTGAGGCTATGGGCCAAACTGATCGCCGTGCTCGCCACGCCAGTAGTCATGTACGCCGTGCCTGCATAGCGAGAAAAAACGAGAAAAAACGAGAAAAATCGAGAAAAATCGCATGGGCCGCGATCTAAATGAAAATGTGCGCACCACGGCTTGCGAAACCCGTACCTTTGCAAACGAATTCTGGCGACATCAGCAGCGCAAGAAAAGCGCGACGGACTGTCATAAAGGATGAGCATAGAGCGAAGGCCGCCCAGCGGCACGAGGTCTATCAAGAGAGAACCAATAAACAAAATGATCAACTCAAAACTATCAAAGTCATGAAACGAAGAAACAGTTACATCGCCAGCACGCTCGTGCTCGCACTGGTCCTGATGGTGGGATTCCCTACCTCGGCAAGACCTCAGGTCTTGAAAGGTTTTATCAAGGGTGTGGTGAAAAGGCTCAACTCGCCTGCCAAGACCTCGGCAATCGCCTTGGTCGGGGCACGAAAGGTGGACGCGTATGCGAAAAAGCGCATTGAGCAGCAGAGACGCCGCGCCGTCAGACCTGTGGTAATTCCCCCAAGCGTTCAGGCCAAGCTCATGCTAGAGCAAATGAAAAAGCTGCGCGCAAGCCACAACATTACGGCTCCCCGCCCCAAGGTGAAGCCCGTGGCTCAGAGAAAACCTCACCCGCAGCTGCCGAAAACCCCTCGTCCGAAGCCCGTCAACGCTGTAAAGGCTGCACAGCCCGCCAAGGCCGCACCGGCTCCCGACCCCAAAGCTGCCAAGGAGAAGAAACGCAAAAAGACGATTGAGACCATCATCAGTCGCTTTACGACCTACGCCGCTATCAACAGCCAGTCGTGGGACGCCTATGACCCCACAGAGTTTCCTATCAGCGATGGACAGGAAGAGATCGCAGAGCTGATAGAGCAGGAACTGCGCACTATCGGATCAGACAAGGACTTGATCGTCAGCCGTAGCGACTATCAGTACGTCTATGCCACGATTCCGGCCAACTGCGAAGGCGTGCCGAGCATCATGTTCATGGCCCACATGGACTGCACGCCCGAGTGTGCCGGCGGCGAAATCACTCCTATCGTACACCGCAACTACGATGGCGGCGACATCCAACTGCCTGCTGGCATCACCCTCAGTCCCGAGACACCCCAGGGCAAGCACCTGGCCAACTGCGTGGGCAAGACCATCATCACGAGCGACGGATACACGCTGCTGGGCGCCGACGACAAAACGGGCTGCACGATCCTCGTCACGCTCATCGAGACCATCCTCAACGACAAGAAGCTGAAGCATGGCGACCTCCACTTCGTCTTCTCGCAAAACGAGGACATTGGCCGTGCCGCCGAACGCTTCGAGGAGGAATATGTGGACGGACAGCCTGATATCGTCATCGACGTGGACGGCGACGCCCCCACGGCCTTCTCGGTAGAGAACTTCACCGCGGTTGGACGCAACTACATCTTCCATGGCAAGAACGCTCACCCCGGCAACGGCTTCTACAACCAGTATGGCGACGCGCTGACCGCTGCTTCCTACTTCATAGGACAACTGCCGCCCGAGCCTCATCCCTCGGCCAGCAAGGGCAAGGAGGGCTACATCCACTGCTACTCGATCGAGCCCCTCATCGACGTGAACGGCGAAGAGACACCGCAGAACTATCTCGTGAAAGTGCGCCTGCGCTATTTCGACGTCCAGGAGGGCGACGCGTTCCGCCAGCTTCTGGACGAAGCCGCAGAGCTCACGGCCAAAGCTTTCCCCTATGTCGTGACCGAGGCCGAACCCGAGGTGATGCAGTATGAGAACGTGGCCTACACGATGTACCCCGGCCTGGGCGACCTGATCATCGAAGCAGCAGAGAAAGAGGGCGTGAAACTGACTCCCCGCAGCGAGCGTGGCGGCACGACTGCGGCCATGCTGGCAGCCAAGGGACAGAAGGGCGGTCCCTGCATCTACAGTGGACAACAGGCTGAGCACAGCGTTTACGAGTGGACTTGCGCCGAGGACATGTACCAGATGGTCATGGTGGCAAAATCCATCATCGAGACTGTGGCCAACCAGTGAGACCGGCCTTCGCTATCAAGGAGGAAAACTGAACCGAACGCTCGGAAAGAAGCCGAAGATTCGGAAAGGAACGAACCGGACATGCGGAAAGAAACGAACCGAAGTCTCGGAAAGATATGAACTGAACACGCGGGAAGAAACGAACTGAATGCGCGAAAGAACCGAAAGGCAAACTCGCCCGCTTCACGGACGACCCGACCCAATAGCTGCTGCGCTTATCACAAGCAAACAGAGAGTAAAAACAACTTTGACTAAGACACTATATATATACCAACAAAAAAAGAAGGGCAGCAGCGGGCAGACCTCTTACAGAAACCGCGCCAAACTCGTGTCGAGAGGACACCGGACAGCAGCAGGGGGAGGATCTGCCCACACGGGGGAGGAAGCCGTGGAGCGAGGCGGGTGTTGCGTTTTGGCGGGACATCCGCCTCGCAGGGGCGTTTAACCTGAAAAAATTTTGGGCATCAGCGTTTTTTCCGTAACTTTGCAGAACAAGACATCAAGAAGCGTTATGGAAAGAGAAAGAATAGCGCGTGTGGACCTCCAATCGCCCCGCCCCTCGTCGGCGGCAGTGAGAGAGATGGCGGAAGCAGCGCGCACAAAATACGTATTGATACAGTTGACCGACAACACCATTTCCTTGGGCTACGGCGCGGAGCAAAGGCTGCTCCAGGTGGCCGACAGCACGGGGGCCGTCATGGTCTATACCGACTTCTACGAGACGGAGGAGGGCCAGCGGACGAAGCACCCCGTGATCGACTACCAGGAGGGTGCGCTGCGAGACGACTTCGACTTCGGGCCGCTGGTGCTCGTTAGGACGAACGCGATCCAGCATTGCGACCTCGGCGGCGAATGGCTGTATGGTGGCTGGTACGACCTGCGTCTGCAACTGAGCCGACAGGGCGCGATCTTCCACCTCAACGAATACCTCTACACGGAGGAGAAGCAACCCGTGAGCGCAGAAGGCGAACGACAGTTTGACTATGTCGATCCGCGCAACCGCGACGTGCAGGTGGAGATGGAGCAGATCGTGACGGAGCACCTGCGGGCTGTGGGTGGCCTCGTCCATACCGACCGCTACCAGAAGCCCGACGTGGAGGGCGACTTCCCCGTCACGGCCTCCGTCATCATCCCCGTGCTCAACCGCGCCAAGACCATCGGCGACGCGGTGGAGTCGGCCTTGGGACAGGAGACTGGCTTCGACTTCAACGTCCTCGTGGTGGACAACCATAGCACCGACGGCACCTCGGACCTGATAGAGCAACTGGCGGCCCGCGACCCGCGCGTCGTCCACATCATCCCCGAGCGCGAGGACCTCGGTATCGGTGGCTGCTGGAACTGGGCCATCAACGACCCGCGCTGCGGACGCTACGCCGTGCAGCTCGACAGCGACGACCTCTATCTCGACAGCCACACGCTGCAGCGGGTAGTCGATGCCTTCCAGGAGCAGGACTGCGCCATGGTGGTTGGCTCCTACCGCATGTGCGACTTCCAGTTGCAGACGCTTCCACCGGGCGTGAACGACCACAAGGAGTGGACGGACGACAACGGGGCCAACAACGCCCTGCGCATCAACGGACTGGGAGCGCCACGGGCCTTCCTCACCTCGATAGCAAGGGGCATCGGATTTCCCAACACCAGCTATGGCGAGGACTATGCCATGGGACTGGCCGTGAGCCGACAGTATCGCATCGGCCGCATCTACGATCCGATCTACCTCTGCCGCCGCTGGACGGGCAATAGCGACCACGGACTGAGCATCGAGAAGACCAACGCCAACAACTTGTACAAAGACCGACTGCGCACCATCGAACTGCGGGCGCGCATCAGCCTCAACAACGACCTCAAAGCATGACGCTCTCCGAGTTTTTCCACAATCAGATGGCCACATGGCCGGAGACGGCCGCACGCTACGCCGACCTGGCACGCGTGGAGGTGAGAGACTTCGGTGCGGTCAGTGCCCAGTACAACCCCGCACGCATGGTGAGCACGGGGGCCAAGGTCGATAAGAAGACGCTGGCCCAGCGTCCTTGCTTCCTCTGCAAGGACCATCGTCCTGAGATTCAACAGGAATGGGCCTTCGACGAGGACTTCGACGTGCTCGTCAACCCCTTCCCCATCCTCCCGACCCATTTCACGATCGCTGCCAGGCGACACCGCCCCCAGACGATCCTCGACACCTATGCCACGCTTTACGAACTGGCCGACCGCTTCGAGGGCACCCTGTTCTTCTACAACGGGCCGAAATGTGGGGCCAGTGCGCCCGACCATCTCCACTTCCAGGGGGGAGACGGAAGTGTGGTGCCGCTCTGCCGCGACTGGCGCGGATGGAGGGAGCGGCTACGGGAGGTGGCGCGGCTGGACGCAGACAACCGCCTCTGCACCATCGAGGACTACCCCTTCCCCACCCTGGTGCTGATCAGCAACGACAAAACCCTGGCGCAGACGCTTTTCCGCCGGGCCTATGCCGCCCTGCCCTGCCATCCCGACGACACCGAGCCGATGCTCAACGTGCTGGCATGGCGAGAGGAGGACAGCGTCGTCACCATCCTGCTGCCTCGGGAGAAGCACCGCCCCGCCTGCTACACGGCCTCGTGCGAAGCAGACCGCATGCTCATCTCGCCGGGTGCGCTCGACATGGCAGGACTGGTCATCACGCCGCGCAAGGAGGACTTCGACCGACTGACGCCCTCCCTGCTGGTGAAGACCGTCGGCGAGGTGGCGCTTGGGCAGGAGGCCTTCGCCAAGGTGTTGCGCCGTCTGCAGGAACCGAGGGTCGCCGTAGGCATCACGAGTGGACCGGAGATCGCCTTTGCCCTGCAGGGCACGTTCATGGTCGATGGCACGCTACAGACGGGACCGCAGACCGTGAGGGCAAAGGACGGAAGGATCCTGTGGCAGGAAAAATCATACGACACGCTCACGTTCGCTCCCCATTCCCCGCAGTCTTCGTTCACGCTGCCCGAGGTCACGATCGGCATCGGATTCCACTGGGAGCGCCAGGAGGCGCAGACCTTCGAGGGGATGCTGCGGCTGGAGGCCGACGGCGATCGGGTGTGGGTCATCAACGAACTGCCCGTGGAACGCTATCTCGCCAGTGTCATCTCCAGCGAGATGCGGGCCACCTCGTCGCCATCGCTCCTGCGGGCCCATGCCATCATCTCCCGCAGTTGGCTCCTGACGCAGATGGCGCATCGCATCAATGCGGACCATCCCTCGGAGGAGACCTGTGGAGGATGGGAGACGGAGGAGGAACTGGTGCGCTGGTACGACCGCGACGACCACCAGCGCTTCGACGTATGCGCCGACGACCATTGCCAGCGCTACCAGGGCATCACCCGCATGGTGTCGGATCATGTGGAGGAGGCGATACGCACCACCTATGGACAAGTATTGTGGGACGGCAAGGGCATTTGCGACGCGCGCTTCAGCAAGTGTTGCGGTGGTGCCACGGAGGTCTTCTCCGCCTGTTGGCAGGATGAGGACAAGCCCTATCTCGCCGCCTTCCTCGACCGCCCCGCGCAAACAGGCCAGGCGGCAGACGCGCTGCCCGACCTGACCGACGAGGAGACGGCCCGCAAGTGGATTCTCTCCGATCCGCCCGCCTTCTGCAACACGCAGGACAAGCAGGTGTTGCGCCAGGTGCTCAACGGCTACGACCAAGAGACCGCCGACTTCTATCGCTGGCACATCGACTACACGCAGGAGGAACTCGCCAGCCTCATCGCCCGCAAGACGGGACTGCGCTTTGGCAAGATCCTCGACCTCGTCCCCCTGGAGCGCGGCAAGAGCGGACGCATCGTGCGCCTGAAGATCGTGGGCACGGAAAGGGAGCGCGTCATCGGCAAGGAACTGGAGATACGCCGCACGCTGAGCGAGAGCCACCTGAAGAGCAGCGCCTTCGTCGTCACGACGCAGCTGGATGCCGACGGCATCCCGCAGTCGTTCCACCTCTCGGGTGCAGGCTGGGGTCACGGCGTGGGACTGTGTCAGATCGGGGCGGCCATGATGGGCGAGAAGGGCTACGACCACGAGGCCATCCTCCGCCACTACTACCCTGGCGCCACACTGAAAACGCTTTACAAACCTTCCATAGAACAATGATTATGACCGAGAATAGCAAGCGACATATCAACCCGTGGGCGTGGGTGCCCTCCCTCTATTTTGCCGAGGGACTGCCCTACGTCGCCGTGATGACGATAGCCGTCATCCTCTACAAGAAGATGGGCATCTCCAATACGGACATCGCCCTCTATACAGGCTGGCTCTACCTGCCGTGGGTCATCAAGCCCTTCTGGAGCCCGATGGTCGATCTCGTCCGCACCAAGCGCTGGTGGATCATCACCATGCAGGCGGTCCTCGCCATCGCCTTCGCAGGCATCGCCTTCTTCATCCCCGCGGAGTTTTTCTTCCGGCTCACGCTGGCGTTCTTCTGGCTGGTGGCCTTCACGTCGGCCACCCACGACATCGCGGCCGACGGCTTCTACATGCACGGCCTCGACAGCCACGACCAGTCGTTCTTCGTCGGCATACGCAGCACGTTCTATCGCATCTCCACCATAGCGGGACAAGGACTGCTCGTCATCATCGCAGGACTGATAGAGGACCATACGGGCCAGATACCGCTCTCCTGGACGGTGGTCTTCGCCATCCTCTCCATCCTCTTCTTCCTCGCGAGCCTCTACCACGCCTGGGCGCTCCCCAGGCCTGCCTCCGACCGCCACGCCCCCGACCGCACGGTGGGTGGCATCCTGCGCGAGTCGCTACTGACGTTTCGCTCGTTCTTCATGAAGAAGAACATCGTCCCCGCCCTGCTCTTCATGTTGCTCTTCCGACTGCCCGAGGCGCAGCTCGTCAAGATCATCAACCCCTTCCTCCTCGACCCGATAGCGAAGGGAGGACTCGGCCTCTCGACCAGCACGGTGGGCATCGTCTATGGCACGGTGGGCATCATCGGACTGACCTTGGGTGGCATTCTCGGTGGCATCGCGGCCTCGCAAGGGGGACTGAAACGCTGGCTCTGGCCGATGGTCTGTGCCATCACGCTCCCCGACCTTGTCTATGTCTATCTCGCCTACGCCCAGGACAGCGCGCTATGGATCGTCAACACCTGCGTCTTCATCGAGCAGTTTGGCTACGGATTTGGCTTCACGGCCTACATGCTCTACCTCATCTACTTCTCGGAGGGCGAGCACAGCACGTCCCACTATGCCATCAGCACGGGCTTCATGGCCCTGGGAATGATGCTGCCGGGCATGATGGCCGGATGGTTGCAGGAACTCATCGGCTACCGCCACTTCTTCCTCTGGACGATCCTCTGCTGCGCGGCAACGTTTGTCGTCTGCCTCTTCATCAAGATCGACCCTGAGTTTGGCAAGAAGAAACAGCAGGTATAAGGGAAAATAGTACAATGATGGAAAAGGGAAGCAATCTGGTAAGAGAACGGGCTGCAAGGGCCTGGGAACGCCACCTCTCGTGGGTTCCCACGCTCTATCTGCTGCGCGGCATACCCTATGTCGCCATCCTCGCCCTCGTGCCCATCGTGCTCAACCGCATGGGGGTGACCAATGCGGTCAACCTTTTCTGCTGCTCCTTGGGCCTCATCCCCTTCATCCTCCGCCCGCTGCTGGGCCGCTTCTCCCGCCAACTGACCGACTGCCACCATCTCATCCTCTACGCCGAAGTGCTGATGGGGCTGATCTTCCTGGCCATGGGAATCGTGCTGCGACTGAAAGTATGGCTCCCCGCCTTCCTCTTCCTCTTCTATGCCGAGGCCTTGGCGGCAGCCTTCCACGACGTGGGGATAGGCCGCTACTTCATGATCTGCTCCGAACGTCGCTTCTACCAGCAGGTGCCCGCCACACGGGCTGCCGCCACCTGCGCCGCCTTCGCCCTGACGCTGGGCATTCCTGCGATGGTGGGAGGCAACCTGGAGGTGATCCATCGCCGCATACCGATGGCGTGGAGCACGGTCTGCGAACTGCTGGGGGGCTTCATCCTCCTGCTGGCGGTCTATCATGCCGTGGTCCTCGTGCCGCTCGGCGAGCAACTGGTGCGCAAGCGCAATGACTACAAGGCCCTGCTGCTCGAAGATCTCCGCAAACTGACGGACCGTCGCTATTTCCGCTTCGAGATGCTCTTTCTGCTGCTCTTCCTCCTCCCCGAGGGCTTCTTCTACCGCGTCGGCATCTTGTTTCTCGCCGACCCGGGAAGCAATGGCGGACTGAGCCTCTCGCCACAGGAACTGGCCTTCGCGCAGGGCACGGTGGGTGCCTTCGGCATGCTGCTCGGTTGCCTGCTCGGCGGACGCTGCATCCACCTCCACGGTTTCCGCTATTGGCTGTGGCCGATGACGCTTGCCATCACGCTGCCAAAAGTGTTCTACGTCCTGATGGCCTACACGCTGACGACCAGTTTCTCCCTGATCACCCTCAGCGTCTTCCTGGAGCAGTTTGGTTTCGGCTTCGGCATCATGGCCTTCGTCGCCTACCTCGCCCACCTCTCACGGGGCTACCATCCCGTCATGTTCTACTCCTACTGCTTTGCCCTCGCCGCCATCGGCATCACGGTCTCGGGCGCACTCTCCGGCATCCTCGCCGACTACCTCGGCTACCGCCTCTACTTCGCCCTGCTGATGCTCCTCTCCCTCACCTCCTATCTCGCTGCTGCCTTCGTGCGCACCGAACCGATAGAAGGTCTGAAACTGTGATCATGGCGAGAAAGGATACCATGGAATAACACGTTTTCGCCATGGCCATTTCCTGCTGATTGTCCTGGCGAAGCGTTGTATATAGTTGTTTCGCTACAAGCAACCCTTGGTTTGAATGGGCCTCGAAGAGGCAATGTCCCCGCGAAGCGTTGTAACTTGTTGTAAAAGTTGTTCAAGTTGTTTTTCTATATGTCCACGTCGAATCACTCCATGTCCCGGACGAACCTGACAAAGGGTCTGAAACAGTGAGCGAGGACAGAGTTGGCCTCAACTTTTTCTCCCTGCTACTCGCTTTTTCCAGAAATTTTATGTAAGTTTGCATCCATGAAGCAATTATTGACCATCCTTGGGCCCACGGCAAGCGGCAAGACCACCCTTGCCACACGCCTTGCCTATGAGCTGGACGGCGAAGTCATCTCCGCCGACAGTCGTCAGGTCTATAGAGGCATGACGATCGGTACGGGCAAAGACCTCGCCGACTATGTGGTGGAGGACAAGCCAATCCCCTACCACCTGATAGACATCTGTGACCCGGGGACGAAATACAACCTCTTCGAATACCAGCGCGACTTCCTCCAAGCCTACGAGGACATCCGCCGTCGCGGACGCCAACCCGTGCTCTGTGGCGGCACAGGACTCTATATCGAGGCCGTACTGCGGGGCTACCAGCTCTCGCCCGTGCCCCAGAATCCCCCGCTGCGGGCGCAACTGGAGGGGAAGACGCTCGACGAGCTGACCGTCATCCTCCAGGACCTGAAGGCGCGCAACCACTCCACGATGCACAACCGCACGGACGTGGACTCCTGTCAGCGGGCCATCCGCGCGATAGAGATAGAGGAGTACAACCTCCATACGCCCACCGAAAACCGCCAGGTGCCACCCATCCCCTCCACCATCATCGGCACATGGGTCGATAGGGAGACGCGACGCGCACGCATCACGCGCCGCCTGCGCCAACGACTGGAGGAAGGAATGGTAGAGGAGATAAAAGGTCTGCTCAAGACGGTCCCCGCCGAGGACCTGATCTACTACGGCCTGGAGTATAAGTTTGTCACCGAATACGCCCTCGGCCGCACCTCCTACGACGAGATGTTCAGCCGCCTGGAAATCGCCATCCACCAGTTTGCCAAACGACAAATGACCTGGTTTCGTGGCATGGAGCGCCGCGGCCTCACCATCCACTGGATCGACACGCAGCGCCCCATGGCAGAACAAGTGGCGGAGGTATTGCGCCTCATGGCGTAAGTTTTTGGAATACGCCTCATGGCGTGACTTTTATGAACAAAGGCATAAAAGTCACGCCATGCTTTATTTTTTCAATAAGCCCACAACATTCTGCACCAGGTTCACGGCCTCCTGCTGCGTAGGCTTTTGCTCCCGCGCCAGCAGCACCTGCACCAGGTAGGTCTTCCCCTTGCCGACCGTCACGACCTGAGCATAACTGATCGAATGGAAAGTAAACTCGTCCGGCGTCACCACCGTGTCGCGGACCACCTCCCCCGCAGTCCTCGCTATCGAGTCGGTGGGGATAAACGGGACTGGATCGCAGTCGTAATAGACGGTTTCCGTCTTCCTGGCCTTCACACAAGCGACGAGTTTGTTGGAATCCTGTTTCGTGCAAGCATCGAGCTGGTTGTTAGAAACCTGTCCCGTGAAAGTATCAAGTTTATTGTTGGAAACCTGTCCCGTGCAAGTATCAAGTTTGTTGCAAGCCAGCTCCGTCACTCTGATCTCCATGCGTTCGCAACACACGTAGTCATACACACTCGCATGGCCTTCCACCACCTTGCAGATCCGATCCTGCAGCGAATGGTCAATATGGTCCGCCACCCAGCGCTTCTCTGACCCAAGGTCGTAAAGCGTATAATAACCATTGCGCCTCATCTCCAGCACACCCATCCGATTGTCGGCCGTGTGAAAGGCGAAGGAGTCAAACTCCGGTTTCACCAGCATTCCGTAACGGTCGCGCAAACCCACCATCCCCGTCTCCGGGTCCTTGACGACGAGAATGCCCGGATAAGCATCAAGACGCTGACGATACACCCTGGCAACATCCAGGCAACAGTAGGGATTGCTGCCAATAGCCATACTGGGCAGTAATACGCCCAGATAGCCCACAACGACGACATAGAAAGGCAGGTCCTTCACGCTCCTGAGGAGTCCGCCACAAGCATAGGCCATCGCACAAAGACTGAGAGCGAGCATCGCCACACGCTCCACCCCCGCGTCAAACTGCGACAAGAAGAACGGGACCATGGCAATGACCACCACCCACAGTTTCCCCATCGCCACACCACGGAACCTTTGCAGCAGATAAAGACTGACCATGGGCGCCACAACACAAGCCAAGGCGCAAGCACGGTCGTAGAGAGCCAGTCCGAAATACAAGGCAAAGAGCGCCACCAATAGCAGGGCGCAGTAGGTCTTGGCTCGTCGGTCCGTCCAAAGCAACAGTCCCATCGCTTCCTTCCACGTCAAGTTGTCCACCATACCGCCCTTGCGCATCGCATTGACGGCATAGGCAACGACAGGAAACAGTCCCAGCCATACTTTCAGCACCCACGGGAACACTTCCTCCCCTGGCTTGTCCGTCTCCATGCCCATCATAGCATACACCTTCGAGGTAAGAATCCACATATGCACATCAGCATCCATCAACCATTTGAGTGCCATCAGCGCAAGAGCAACCAGCCCCGAGGCCCAAGCCTTTTTCTCACCCTTGTAAAGGGCGAACGAGCACACGATGCGAAACAGTACCATCAATGACACTAGACAGACAGGGAAGTACGGGAACCAGCCATAGCCGATTACCACCACAACTATCGCCCACAAGAAGCAGATAGTCCAATCCAAACCATAAAACGCCTTCTTCATACTACTGTTAATTCCTTTTTTCATCATAATGATTTCCTTTGTTTTGATTTATAGATTTTATTTGTCATCTTATTGATTTATTGATTCACTTTGTCATCTTGACGATTTCTTTGCTGTCGTGAGATTCATTTGCTTCAACTCAAGCCTATTCCCTCGCTACTCCACTTCTATCAGAATAGCCGTATAATTATCGTCGCCATACTTCCAGCAGCTAAGGTCGAAACCATGCAGTATCTCCTCCAGCGACTTCTCTTCCATCATCCTTGCCTCCAAGTCCTCGGGCTCCATACTCTTGTGGACCCCATCGGAGCAAAGCAAAATCCGGTCGCCCGAACAAACAGGAAGCTGCACCACGTCGGCAACCGCCTCCTCCGGATGACTGCTGAAGAAGCTGCGCGCCACGATCTCGTATCCAAAACTCAACCTCACATGGTCCTGCGTCTGATACACCACCCCTTGGCCTGGCCGCTGCAGATAGCACCTGCTGTCTCCCACATGAGCTATGGTCACAATATCCCCCTCGATGCTTGCCATCACCATCGTCGTTCCCATCTCCTTCATCTTCCCAGGCTCCATCGTTGCCCAAGGCTTCATCGTTGTCCCAGTATCCATCGTCGTTCCCATCTCCGCCAGTCCTACCTCTCTCGCCTTCTGCTCGATAGCACGAGTCGCCTCCTGACAGGCCTCCACGACCTTATCCTCGCTATCCCTTTCCTCCGCATGCTGCTCCCAGTATGCCGATACAGCATGAGCCACCGTCTCGCTCGCCACTTCTCCGCAAGCGTGACCACCCATCCCATCACACACGATACCCCAAAAGCGCCCCCTCTCCTGCTGGTCCATGACCACGAAGAAGTCCTCATTGTTAGAGCGCCTTCCCTCCTTACTGATTGTCGCATACCTGATCTTCATTGCTTGTCCTTTCTTTATATCCATATAGTTATTTCAACATCACTCAAAGCTGTCACACTCCTTTATGACAAAGAGGGGATGAAAGTAACCCATCTATCACTGGAAAAACATAGAATTTTCAAAATCTATAAAATTGGCAACATAATATTTCTGTGAAACAAAAAGAATTTATACCTTTGCAGCAACCTATAAAAGGAGCGCATGACGCATACCGATTGTCATTAGATATGCAATCCACACGCTTCATAGATTGGTGCGACGGCATGATAATCGCACCTCAGAATGAAGGGTCATAATTGCATCATGAATTCGACAATCAGGTTTGTGTCATATACACCGCACTAAAGGTGCGACAAGAATTGCTCCTTTGCATATTCGGTGAAAACATGAAAACGCGAGGCGTTTTACAAAGTTAGTAGCCGAAACAAGGTTGTATCTAGTTTTAAACACTATTGTCAAAAGGGTTACTCAACAGTAACCCTTTTTCCTTTATACTTTTTCTCTTGTCCCTTGTTACTTCTGGTCCCGCCCAGCTAGGTTGATCTGTCGACTTGCTTCTATTATCGATCGAGTGTCTTGTAGCATGCTTTTAACAAAAGCACTCATTCGTTCAGTTAATCCATATTGTGATTTCCAAAGTTGATAAGACAAAGAACTGCTGGATAGAACCAATCTAAAGCCTAAATAACAGGATGTATGATATGGAAGACTACAATATCTCCTTGTCAACCTACACCCTTTAACGGTGCTTCTTGCACACCCTCCTCTATTTATGTATTCTTTTTTTCCCTCTCCATCCAAAGATCTTGTAACATGTTTAGAGAAGCACCATTCCCATACATTGCCACTCATATCAAATAATCCAAGTTGGTTAGGCTTTTTTTGCTTTACATCATGAGTTACACCATTGCTATTCTTTTCAAACCATGCGTAGTTCTCTAGCTGTTCTTCTTCGTTTGACTTTCCAGACACTTTCAGTCCGCTATACTTACACTCTCCTCCATGAGAACCACCCCGAGCAGCATACTCCCACTCTTCCTCTGTTGGAAGTCTCAATTCAACCCCGATCAGTTCTTTTATCTTTGACGCAAAACTACAACAATCCCAATAAGAAATATTAGTAACGGGCCTTTGGCTTCCCTTGAACTTAGAAGGATTCAAATTCATTATAGATTGCCATAATTCTTGAGTAACAGACGTCTCCATTATATAAAAGGATTTCACGCTAGCTTGTCTTCTTGATTTTCTCTCAAAATCAGACGCATCACACCCTTGCTCCTCATCACTGCCGCCAAAGGAAAAAGATCCTCCTACGACCTTTTTGAATGTTACCGGTATAGAATTGATAGCTATACAGAAACTGGAGTCATCGGGGTTTAGCTTTTCGTGCGATATCTCAGCAAGCTTTTCGTCCTGTGATAAAAGAACGACATCACTGTCATCAGAATCACTTACAATGATTTCTGAAAGCTTAATAACTCTCCCAGCTCCTCCCCCTACAGTACCAAGCAACTGTTTTTTACAAATATTTCCATATGAGATGTCAAGTTCGACCTCTTCGTCAATATCATTTTTTTGCTTTAGAGTCAGAGATACACAAACCCCGAAAAACGTTTGTACTCCTTCTATACTCAAAATCTCATAAAAATTATGGAAAGACGGCTTTAGATAATCTACTCCACATATTATGAAAGACAATCTTTTTACATACTCAACGTCATCGAGTTCCTTATCCAAATCGCATAATTCATCTGCCAGCTCTGCTTCCGACATTTGCTTCATCCATACTTCCAATTCTCCAGATTTGCCCGAATCCAGCAAATCGAAAAAGACGCCCCCCTCCTTGTAAAGATTACTCTTTATGACTTCTTGCAATTCAGAAAGGCCCTTGCATAATTTACCATTTAAATATAACAGAAGATCCATCGCCAACTATTTTTTCTTTATTTGCAAGAAACCACGAATATTTTTTAGATAAACAGTGTTCATTCCACGATACCTAAAACTAAGTGCCGTTTTCCTATTACCATATTCATCTCCAGATAACAATAACCAAGAACCAGAAACATAGATGTAGTTACCATTAGATCCATGAATTTTAAAAACATCATGATCCATACTTTGAACAGTACACTTCGCTAATAGTTCTTCCGCCATTTCCTTCGTTGGTAATTCTTTTGTTTCTCCATTAAAAGAGTTCATCCGATTACGGGCCCACAATACAGAAAGTCCTAAATCGACAAAGTTTTCATCAATATCTTTTATTGAATCAGTTACCAACAACAATCTAAATCCCGTAGTCTTAATATCACCATCCTCGTCAATTGGCCTTGTCAGTTCATGAGAGTAAGTAGTATAGCTCCCTCCGCGTAGAATTGCGCGATCCAAGACACGCTCCCAAACATTTCCAAACATATCATATAAGCCAAATTGATTAGGCGTTTTTTTAGCGACATCATGCAAACTATTCCTACTATTATCTACAACCCACGCATTCTTTAGCTTGTCGTTACGCGACCAACTTACTTCTTCATTTATCGCCCCAGTTGCAGCAAACATCCATTCGCGATCAGTAGGAAGTCTAAAGTGTTTCCCCGTAATCGAATTTAGTTTTTTTACAAATTTCAGACAATCTTCATAAGAAACCCCAATCATCGGCTTGTCATCGTCATTTCTTTTACCCTTAGCCATACTCAAAAAACCAAAGTCCATGTATTTTAAATTACGAACAGACTCGTCATCATCCCCCATCACAGCTTTCCACAGTCTTTGCGTTACAGGTGTTTGGCCAATATAATAACCATTAACAATAGACTGCTTTTCAGAAATCTCGTTGTCGATTTTATAATTCTTACAAACTATACGCATCATTTTGAAGCAACAATCACCAACCGAAAAGACTAGTTCGTTTTGCCCTAAGCAATAATCTTTCCTTATTTTTTTCCCATCTACCTGCAACACAAAATCATTTACTTCACAATTGGGACGTTTGCGAAACTTGAATTCGTGTTTAATAATAGCGCCCTCGTCATAACTATATGGATTGATAAGTACACCCTTTTTGCCCCAAGTGGTGTGTATTGCAAGCTCATACGATTCGTTTACTGGGGAAATAACTTTAAGTTTTATGCATATGACAATTCCTTCATCATTTTTATCAGAAGAAACACCCTCCACATGGAATGCCTTCAAGAAATCTGGTTTCTCATTTTCTACTCTTTTACCAGTGAACACAGCTATTAATTGTGAAAAATATTCACTATCACCAAGGGTGTCATTTATACGGCTTACAGATTCTGCGAGTTCAGTCTCTCCCTTTTCGTACAACCATTCTGCTATTTCACCAGCACGCCCATAATCCAATAACTCCATTCCGACGGGACTATCATAACTCGTCGTTTCTTTGAAATATTGTTTTAATTGCTCTACACTGAAACAGTGTTCGTCGTTGATATATAAGATTGTCATATTCCTTATTCTGAAGCGTTCACAAAGTTGTAAGTACTTTGCATATCCTTAATGCGTTCAATTGATGTTTTTTCACGAAGATAATCTTCTTCCTTCTTTTGCTTGCTTTTCTGATTTGCCATCACAGAGGGCTTGATTGTGTTAATTGCTTTCTTAAAATCTTCTTTCGTAATTCTTATTTTTGAAGGAATAAAATCCTCATTGGAAACTTTGTCTTTCTCTTTCAGGTAATCTTGGAAACGAGCCTCTACGACCATATTGAGGACACATTCTATCTCTGAACCCGAAAAACCTCCATACTCACCCCTCATATCCTTTACAATCTCTTTACAATCACCTATTTCCGAGAAATCAAAGAGTTGACAGTTTTCGTTTTGTGTGTATTTTTTAATCTTTACCTCCAGAATTTGAGCACGTTCTGTTTCTGAAGGAAAATCTACAAAATAGACTTCATCAAAACGTCCTTTACGCATAAATTCTGGACGCATTACATCATTTGCAGTAGCCACTATATATACAGGAGTCTTACGTTCTTGCATCCAAGTAAGGAAGTGTCCCATCATACGCATCACAAGCATATCATTGTCGCCACTTTTACCATTACCGCCAGCAAAAGCTTTTTCAATTTCATCTATCCAAAGCACACATGGGTGCGCCGCTTCTGCTGTTGCAAGTGCAAGCCGAAGATTGGCTTCACTTTCTCCTACATATTTACCCATTAGTCGACTAACATCAAGTCGAAGAAGTGATACGCCAAACTTATTTGCCGTTGCTTGTGCTATCATACTCTTACCACAACCAGGCATACCAATAACCAAAATTCCCTTAGGTATTGGAACATGATATTTCTCTGCATCCCCAAGACTTTTGTAAATTGCTCCTTTAATTTCAAGGTCTTGACGCAACTTCTGCAAGCCACCTACGTCATTAAAGCTGATATCCGTATCGATAACTTCGATAATACCAGACTTTTTTACAATCCGTTTTTTCTCTTTCAAAGCCAACCTGACGGCCTTGTCTGATATTCGGTTATTGTTAAGTTTCAGTACCGTTCTTATTGTTTGTTTGACGTCATACATCTGCAGTCCCTGAAGGGTTCTGACTAAATTTTCTGCGATTCTCTTTTCCCGTCCCTCTTTAAAAGGATAATGACCTAAAGCTTCTCCCAAGGTGTTTCTAATCTCATCAACATCAGGTGGGAGGATTTCTATAACATTAAAGAAGTTACGCAGGGAGAATGGTATAGCAGAAACGGGATTTGGAGACATTATGATAATGGAAGAGAGAGCATCCATTTTTTTTCTTCATAACGAGAAGCAAAGGAAGAAAGAAGACTTTGTACTTCAATATCATGCAACTGCTCGTTAAAATTTTTAACTAGCAAAATGGTGGGCTCGTCTATCTTGCCAATAAGAAAGCTTTTAAGGAGCGCTGCGATCTCAGATATATCTGCGTAGTCATCGTTTACCTTTTTTGTAACGAAGTCGATAACACATTTTCGGCCACAGTCAAATTCCAAGACATTATCCAAAGAAAGTTTGACGATAGCATTTCCGCTTGTTAGGCTAATTATATTCTCAATTGCGTTATCGAGTAAATGGTAATGAAAATGCGATATATACACCAAAGGACTGGTTAATATCGCCGTTATCAACCGATTTTCAAATTCCTTTTTCATAGTATTTAAATCAAAATGGGAAAAAGCTTTTCGCAAAATCTTTAACTTTACGAATACTTCTTTTCCCTGTTTCCACGGCTTCACGCAGAGTGGGTTTTACTACATCTATTACCTTTTGTACGGTTTTCCCTACTGACGTAGTTTTTATATAATCCGCAGTTCTCTCAAGTACATTTATAGCATTTCCCTTTATTTCCTTTGTTTTTTTTTGAATGGTTCTCTTTATCTTGTCGGGCATAAAGTTCCATAAAATACGGCCTCCAACAACTACACCTGCCCCTACAGGTCCAGCAACTGCAGTTGCAAACGCTGTGATAGTCATATTTTTTGCCATCTTTTTGGCCTTCCGAACCTTCATTCGCCTACGAACTATAGGTATGGCTCGTTTTCGTCTATTGTATTCCTTGTGAGACAAATCCTTCTCAGCAGCGTGGTACTCTAACTTTGCATAACGCATTGCCTCCCTAAGGCCTTGAGCCGTATATCTTGCTGACTTATTCTTATTAATCGCAGGAATGTTTGGATTCTCATACACCGCCTTAATCCCAGCCACACAGACAATTTTTTCGACATCCCTCTCAATAGGAGAATCTAATGGAGAGTCGAAATACTCTTCAAGCGCTGGATTGTCAAAAACACTCTCTTCCACAGAAAAGAGGACATACTGATTGTATTGCCGCAATGTTTCTAATGCGGCCTGGATATTGCCCAATTTATCAAAGTCACGTTCTATCATCTCCTTTTACCTTTTCTGATCCTTATTTCGTTTGCGCTTCTTCAGCAGGCAAAGATACTTCTTTTGTCAATTCATGCGCTTCTTGCTCAATAGCTTTCTCCATTCCATCCATTGTTGCCTCCACTAATTGATTAACATCCTCATCTGTTGCATTTGGATTTATCTCTCTCAGTGTGTCAGTTATATCTTGTTTCAAGAACTGACCAGGTGTTTTGTTGGAGTGGTTCATTTCTTCAATCATATCATGTTCCTCGTCAATATCTTTACAAGTTTCCTGAATTATTACTTTTTGTTCGTCTGACATTGCATACCGTATCAATGAATCATCGAGTTCTTTTCCCGATTTATTTTTCAACGAAACGCACAAAAATTTGAAATGAGAGATAAAACTCTCTTGAAATTCCCTAAATTTATCCATACCATTTATTATCAACAAAAGTACATCAAGAACTTATCCCATTTTATCATATTTAGTACCACCTATCGTGACAGTTCCCGTTCCATCTATTTGGTAGTATTTTTCATTGTATAAAACATAATTATGTCCATCTTTAGAATACAATTTAAACGTTTTAGGATTTTCTGATATTGTCGATGTGAGCTCTTGATTTCCTTTTGGGATATACCCGTCAGAGTTAGCGTTGTTTGGTAAAGAGTCATGTGCCCTGAATGGAATATGACTTTGCTCTTGATGATAGTCGTTCATTATTTCTTCTATGAAAAGATCCTCGTTTTCATAAAGATCACTATCATTATCGTCAATTAATGAAGACATCAGATCGGATTGGTCAACACTGCTTACATCCAAATCATCATCGTCTAATAAAAAATCATCTATATGCATAATTGAAAAATTGTAGAGTTACACATTTCAAAATCAGAAATAATACCAAACGCCACCATATTCAACCTTATAAGAGTACCCTCCCTTATCTGCTTCCTCCGTTGCAAACTTCATGCGTCCAAAAGCAACCCAATAACGCTCTCGGTCATCTTCAAGGTTCTTATAAACACTTACTTGCCCATAAGATTTCCATTCGCCATCGTCAAGATAGAACACCTCTGTATCGTATTTATATAACCACCCGTCACCTTGACTTGCATTCGAAATGTCTTGAAGCATATCCTGTGAGGTTCTTCCGTCATCAATATAACGGCTTTTAGGGCCATCTGATCCGCATGAGCTACAGACTGCGCTCAAAAGAATTGCACATAAAGTAATTTTATTCATTATTGTTTCATTTTTTGTTAGACTTTCTATTTCTTAAAAATACTGTAATACTCCATACCAAAATAGCTATACCAAGCACATGAACACTCCCCGGCTCTGACAAAAACTCTTGCGTAGGACATTGCGAAATTCTTTAATGATGAACGAATTCCCATTAAACATTTTTTAGGGTTACAACTAGTTCCAACATCTAGTGCTCAATAATAGACGTAGATCATACACCAGTTCGTCACTTGTACCTTTTTATGACGACATGGCCTATACGTTCGAGCTCCTTTTGCCTTTCTCGTTTCATATTCAGTTTCTCCACATTGCAGCCACGGTCATTACTGTCTGTAAAATAGCCCTCTATGCCATCATCAAGAACGACATAGAATTGACGATATAGCTTATCCCCTATTTGGCAAAGACGGGCTTCTCCACGTTCCGAATTGCGCATACTTCGCCATACCTTGTCGCACCATGCTATACTATCTTCGTAGTAATACGAGCAACCATCTGCAAGACTACCTAACAGACCTATAATATCAGAAATAAAACCCATCTTCTCATTTATTATTCATGTTCTTGTGAAGGCTGATGCCACTTTTAGCGGCAATATTGTATTTTGCCTTACTTATACCTTGGTTTACTTGAACTTTGTTGAGCGGATTTGATATGATCTTGCTCCCATTTACGGAAAGAAGCAGCCTTATCCGTATGCTCCTTTGCTACTCTCAAGTCGCCCCTTGCTATGGCAGCCTCAGCACGTTTTTCGTGCCATTCTGCATTGTGTTGGGCAGCCTCTGCTTTGCTAAGATGATATGTCTTGTCATTTACAAAGCCATGCAATTCGTCTCTATTAGAGTGTGAATCGTCCCAATAGTCACCAGTGGCATTGCCATGTTCACCACCATGATGAAATTCATAAAGTCCTTGACTCGCAGCATCTGCACTTTCGGCTACGCCCTCTGCAGCAAAACCATGCAAATGGTTCTTAGCCCATTCAGCCTCTTTCAGCCAATGTGCTTGTTCTGTACCAGAGCTGATGCGAGCTTGATGCTCATACCACTCCACATCATGTTGGGTATAACCTTTGAGCTCGTGTTCGGCACTCACGCCATCAACATCAGCAAAAGCCACTTCTGGACGCAAGCTAACATGACCCGACTCTTGTGGTGCTACAGTTGAGGCATAAACATCAGTCTGACTAAAGTGATCAAGGCATTCACTGAAAGTAGGTGGTGTTCCGTTGTGCGCTTCCATATATTCATGGGCAAAAGAGACGCCAGCTTCAATAGCTGCCACACGAGCAGCACCATCTGGATGCGAATCACTCTCAACCGTTCCGCCCAACGAGACCTCCATCTTGCCTTCATCCATACCATTCAGTCCAGCCCGCACTCCGGCCATATAGTCGCAGCATAGTTCTTCTTGGTGAGAATCAAAACCAGTATTTATCCCCTGCAATGCACGGTGCGCTCCCTCGTGTGTCATAACCAAGTCAAAGCCTTCCTTGTCCGTAATGCCCATATCAAGCATCTGTTGACGGTTGAACACGAGGATGTCATCATTCTCTGTGAAAGGCATACCTGTCATCACACCGGTAGTCCAATCCTCATGAACGTTCATCGGAACATCCATGTAGAAAAAGTCGCTTGCCTCTTGCACAGACTGCAATACCATTTCATCAGAGATGGAATCTCCCCATACTTGATGAACATTATCAAACCAACTTTCTGGTAATTGGTCGTAAATGAAATCAAACAAACTTTCCATATTAGTTCTTTTTTAAATTCTAAGGATAAAGAGTACAAATCTCATGACAACCTATCAGCCCGACTCTTTTCGTCTAAAATAGATACAACTCAAAACTTAATCATTGTTTTCCGCATTGAACTATTGCTTTAACTAAACTCCACCATCATTACTTGGCGAAATCCTTTGACTTTTGTAGCAACTTCTCATGCAGCATCAATCAAAGTTCCTAACTCCTAAACACAAAATATGATTATTTTGTTAGTGCATCTTCTATATCATCAAATAGTTCTTGCATATCACCTGCAGATAATTCAAAATCTTCTGCATCATAATCATCCACGTCTTCGCTCATTGCCCGTTGATAGAATTCATCTGCTTTGTCAAATTCCACAATAACGTTCTGCTCAGATAATTGATTTATCGACGCCCCTTCTATTATCAAATCATTGTCTGAAAAAGCAAACTGACTTGAATTATCACCACATAGCCACCTTTCCAACCCAGCAGCATCCTTGCAATGAGAGCATAACTCTGACAACGTGGTCCCACGTGTATAACGCTTAAAAGTAGGTTCATCCCTATTATCAAGCACGAGGTTAACAACGTCAACAATCAGACCATTAGCATCGCTTTTAATATTAGGCAATAATGTTACCCGCAAGGCAGTTGGAAAAATTCGATTATTATTATTCCGAACCAATATTTCCGAGCAAATCTCTTTTCTATTATTGCTTTCATATTCTTTAAGCAATTTATCGATTACTTGCTTTGCATCTATAATATTTATACTATTCATAATCCTTTTTATTATTTAGATTCACGACAGTCCCATTAAAGAGAACTAATCACTCTTTGAATTAATTGAAAGTTAGTGCTCAATTTAGGGCATAGCCCTTTGAGGGTGTGTCAAAACTCCCAATATAAATAAAAAAAACTCGTTGTACGTTCTTGT